>Ga0214235_1000004_pt1 | contig 311540 bp, 303 predicted proteins | sample TroBogypolimnion_2_FD_153073 | JGI IMG/M metagenome (GOLD analysis project Ga0214235, IMG submission 153073) | Freshwater microbial communities from Trout Bog Lake, WI - 15JUL2008 hypolimnion | ecosystem: Environmental > Aquatic > Freshwater > Lake > Hypolimnion/Profundal zone ... | reverse complement strand
GTATTGATATGGCCTGCTGATTTAAGGGTGAGGGTGCGACTACCCCAGCATTCGCCCCATAAACTTGCTTTTGAAGCCTGCATCCAAGGATCGTTATCGCTCGCAATTAATAGGCTTGGCACATCAAGTGCAGAAGTGGGAATACTGGAGCGAATGCTCTCAGATGCGCCATACCCATGCCAACGCTTCACGCCAAAAGAATCAAATCTCTCGGGATCTGCAGGGGCCACTAGTAAGAGCCCCCGGACTTTTTCAGGGTTTTCTGTGGCAGCGAGGATGGAGGCTAAGCAGCCAAAGCTATGGGCAATCAGCCATGCTGGATTGTCGAGTGCCGCAAGGGCGTGTCCAATAGTCCTCGCCCACTCAAACAGAATCGGCTTTTCCCATTCCTGCTGAACCCGCCGTGCGCCTGGAATTTCCTTCTCAATCCAGGTTTGCCAGTGGGCCTCACCGCTTCCAAGGTAGCCGGGGATGATTAAGGTGGGTTCGCTAGTCATAGTGATTTTCTTTGATGGCTCACTTTAGCGCGAATGAATTGCAGATGGAAATAAGAAAAACTGCTATTGATATTCAAGAAAGCTTATCTATTTTTCTTGGTTCCTTAATGAGGAGATTAATCATAAATTACATTTGTTTATTCACTTTTCAAATGTTTTATGTCTATTCATATTGCGCAGCCTCATCCATACAACCTTTCAAAGGTAGTTTCAGATCTCCGAAGATCGAGGGAGGAGACTCATAAAATTCGGCATCTCGGGCGAGTTAGGGAGTTGCCATCAAGAGATACCTTAGAGAACATATTGGCGGGTATCTTTGCCTCCTTATTTCCAACACATTATGGTCGAGCCGATCTTACTGATGAGAGTATTGATTACTTTGTTGGAGATGTTTTAAGTGTCGCCCTGAATAAATTGGCCGAACAAATTCGCAGAGGGCTGTATTTCTCCTCTAGCAATAGCTTAGAGGAAGATCAGGGGTTTGATGATCTAGCTCAAGCCCTCACCACTCAATTTGCAGCGGATTTACCGACTATTCGCGCCTTAATTGTGAGCGATATTCGTGCAGCAATGAGCGGGGATCCTGCTGCAACAAGTATTTCCGAGATTCTTTTGTGCTATCCAGGGGTAAGTGCATCCATTCATTATCGAATCGCTCATGCCCTTTATCAATCGGGCTCACCATTAATAGCCCGATTGATTTCCGAGATTGCACATTCTAGAACTGGGGTCGATATTCATCCAGGTGCGCAGATTGATGAGGGATTTTTTATTGATCATGGCACTGGTGTAGTTATTGGCCAGACTGCAATTCTGGGGAAAAACATTCGTCTTTATCAGGCTGTGACCCTGGGGGCTAAGCGCTTTCCGACTGATGAAGAGGGAAATCTATTAAAGGGTAATGATCGTCATCCCATCCTTGAGGATGATGTCGTTATTTATGCGGGCGCTACTGTTTTAGGTCGCATCACTATCGGGGCTCGCTCAACTATTGGCGGAAATGTTTGGCTCACTAAAAGCGTTCCCCCGGATAGCAATATTTCACAGGCGCAAATGTTGAGTCACTAATTTAGCTACCAATCATTTGTTCCATTTTTAACGCTTTATTCAATCTTCATTTTTAAACCAATAAAGGAGTAGTTATGTCAGAAATTATTCAAAGTCCTACAGCGTTAGGCGATGTAGGCGCAAGACAGTTAGCGAATGCTACAAAGACGCTACCCCAGTTATCGACTATATCCCCTCGTTGGTTAACTCAACTCCTGGGTTGGGTTCCGGTGGAGGCTGGTATCTACCGTCTTAATAAAGTGAAGAATGCCTCAGAAGTTTTGACGGACTGTTCAGGCCGTGGCCAAGAGCGGATCTTGCCACAAACCTTTGTAGATTACGAACCAAATCCTCGTGAGTATTTTTTGAGCGCGGTCAATACCGTATTGGATGTGCATACTCGAATTTCAGATTTATATAGTAGCCCTTATAACCAGATCAGCGAGCAGTTGCGCTTAACTATTGAAACAGTTAAAGAGCGTCAAGAGGGTGAATTAATTAATAATGCAGAATATGGTTTGTTATCGAGTGTCGCTCCAGAGCAGCGCATTAAAACTCGTACAGGTGCGCCCACTCCTGATGACTTGGATGAGTTGTTAACTAAAGTTTGGAAAGAGCCAGGATTTTTCTTGGCCCACCCCAAAACCATTGCAGCCTTTGGTCGTGAGTGCACACGTCGTGGCGTTCCCCCTCCAACTACTGGTTTATTTGGTAGTCAATTTTTGACATGGCGCGGCGTTCCATTGATTCCTTCGGACAAAGTCAAAATTGAGGATGGTAAATCTTCTATTTTGTTGTTGCGTACTGGTGAGAAAAAGCAGGGCGTGGTCGGTCTGTATCAACCGAACTTGCCAGGCGAACAAAGCCCTGGTTTATCTGTCCGTTTCATGGGCATTAATAACAAGGCGATTGCATCATATTTAGTTTCTTTGTATTGCTCCTTGGCTGTATTAACGGATGATGCGCTTGCTGTTCTCGATGGCGTGGAAGTTGGCAAATACCATGAGTACAAATAATCCAGTTTACGGAGGGTATTTAGATCCCCAGGTATTAGCCGCATTAGCAAATCAAACCTTCTCAGACCATCAGCAAGATGCTGATAGTTCTGGGAATGGGTTTGGCAATGTGGCGCATCATTTGGGCTCTGATCCACGCTCTCATGTGCCCAGTGGGGTAGTAAGCCATTCTCTGCAGCCACCTGCAGAGTTTGATTTTTCATCCCTAGTGCAGCAGGCTTTGGGTGGCGCTCAGCAACAAGCTAGCCATGATGCGCTGGTCAAAAATCCTGGGTCGCTCTCTTTGGGTGGAGCATTTGGTGCCGAGCAATTCATTCCGAATTCTTTATTGGGTGGATTGGCAAATCCTGGTGATCAGCAATTGATTCATCAAGTCTTTCCAGATCATATTCCAGTCCCTAAATCTCAAAATACGAGCTTTGATCCACTGCTCATACGCAAAGACTTTCCAATTTTGTCGGAAAGAGTCAATGGTAGGGCGCTGATTTGGTTTGATAATGCCGCGACCACTCAAAAGCCTCAGTCAGTGATCGATCGAATCAGTTATTTTTATGAACATGAGAATTCTAATATTCATCGTGCTGCTCATGAATTAGCTGCGCGTGCTACCGACGCTTATGAGGGTGCACGTGAAAAAGTCAGGTCCTTTATTAATGCTAAATCCACCAATGAAATCGTATTTGTACGAGGTACTACGGAAGCTATTAATTTAGTGGCTCAAAGCTGGGGTCGCCAAAACCTCAAAGAGGGCGATGAAATTATTTTGAGCAACTTAGAGCACCATGCCAATATTGTGCCTTGGCAATTGCTGGCTAAAGAAAAAGGGCTAGGTATCCGCGTAATTCCAGTAGATGATGACGGTCAGTTACTTTTGGATGAGTATCAAAAGCTATTTAATAACAGAACAAAGCTCGTGAGCTTTACCCATGTTTCCAATGCTTTAGGTACTATTACTCCAGCTAAAAAAGTGATTGAAATTGCTCATGCTGCCGGTGTAAAAGTCCTATTAGATGGCGCTCAGTCGATTTCCCATATGAAGGTAGATCTCCAGGATCTCAATCCGGACTGGTTTGTATTCTCAGGCCATAAAGTATTTGGCCCTACCGGTATTGGGGCTCTTTATGGGAAAGAGGATCTATTAAATGCTACTCAGCCTTGGCAGGGTGGCGGCAATATGATTAAAGATGTGACCTTTGAGCATACTCAGTTCCATGAAGCTCCAAGTCGATTTGAGGCTGGTACGGGCAATATTGCGGATGCGGTTGGTCTGGGCGCTGCTTTAGATTATGTCAACTCGATTGGGATTGAGTTAATTGACCAATATGAGCATCAGCTTTTGCTGTATGCCACCCGTCTTCTAAAGGAGGTTCCGGGAGTACGCTTAATTGGTACTGCAAAAGATAAAGCTAGCGTCCTGTCTTTTGTTATTCCAGGAATCAAAACCGAGGATATCGGTGCCGCGTTAAACAAGGAGGGTATCGCAGTACGTTCTGGCCATCACTGTGCCCAGCCTATTTTGCGTCGTATGGGCGTGGAAACTACCGTTCGTCCCTCATTGGCTTTTTACAATACCTGCCAAGAAGTTGATGCTTTTATCTCTGCCTTATATAGGATTCGCTCGCACTAGGTCGCAGATATGAGTTGCAAATGCTGGGAAATAAAAAGGCCGCTGAAGCGGCCTTTTTATTGATTGTATGAAGAAACGCTTAAGCAAATGACTCTTCGTATTCGGTATATTTGATGGTGCTCATGAGGAAAAGAATGCGTCGCTGAAAACTTTTTCTTTCTTCGACTTTTTCATGTGGGAGTTGATCGTGCTCGCGCAGTAATTTGGTAATTACCGGGTTGTAACGCTCTCTAACGGGTGACATGATTGTTCCTCAGTTTCTAAATATGTTGCTTAAGGGTTAATGTACAGCGAGTCTTTCTCTTAAACAAGCAATCATTAGTGATATCGATATGCGCAATGGGAATATATAAACCCGTTCTTATCTCAGTAGGCGATACGTTTAGCAGTTTTTATTGGTTCGCTAAAGACTTTTCCACCTCTACGATAAAGGCATTAAGACGGGAGAAATCTATGAACACTACAAACGACTTTATCGGGCCAGGAAAAAAGGGTTATGAGGCTGGCTTGCTTACATCATTTTTTAGCGCCATTCTTGGGCTGGGGCTATTGGGCCTTTCAGTTCATTTAGGAGTGAGAAATGATTTCCTTGCAACCCTTATTCTTCATGGCGGTGAACAAGCTGACTATGCTTTAGCGGGTGTAGTAATGGCAAGCTTCATTGCCGGCGTTGGGTTGATAGCACGGCACATTATGAAAGAGAGTGTAGGCGAGAGTTTTTATGATCACACCTATCATTAAAGGTGTGATCGACAACGCCAGTGCTTAGGCGAGTACTAGTTTGATACCCACTAGGAGCAGCGTAACTGCAAGTGCTGCTCTAGTAAATTTCTCGGGAAGAGTGCTTGAAAGCTTGGCTCCCAACCAAATTGCAGGAATGGATCCTACCAATAGGCCGAAAAGTAGGGTGAAATCTACATTCCCTAGCCACCAATGGCCCGCACCAGCTAATGCAGTAAGCGGTACTGCATAGGCGATATCGGTACCTGCTACTTCCGCTGTCTTCAGGTGGGGATACAGCATCAAAATTAAAGTTGCCCCAATAGCTCCAGCTCCAATCGACGATATGGTTACCAATACCCCAATAACAGCTCCTACCAATACGGTTGCAATCTTTAGCGGGGCTCCATGGAGCATGCGATGCGGATTTTCTTTAACCCAATTCAAAATTTTGGTTCTGACTGTAAGGGAGAGGGCGGTGAGTAATACTGAAACGCCAATAGAGAACGAGATCCAGTGGGTCCAGTCTTTTGAAAGCGGACCAATTTGCTTTAAGAAGAGAATGGAAAGGGTGGCGGTACTTAGGCTGCCGGCACACAATAAGCCAACAATAGGCCATTTCACATTTCCATGAAGGCGATGGGCCGCAGTGCCAATGCCTTTGGTAAGGGCTGCAAAGGCTAGATCAGTTCCAACTGCAGTGGTGGGCGCTACGCCAAAAATTAGTGTCAGAATAGGCGTCATTAAAGAGCCCCCACCTACGCCAGTTAAGCCCACTAAAAGACCAACTAGAGCCCCAGAAAAGATAAAGTGGAGCGACCCATGCAAAAGTTCAAGCATCTACTAATTACTTCTCTACGAAGGCTCGTTCAAAGACATAGTCGCCCAACTGGCCTAGACTTGGAGATACTTTGAAGCCTTTGGCATCTAGCATTTCAGCTGTTTCTTTGAGCATGGATGGACTACCGCAGATCATGGCGCGATCAACAGCAGGATCTAATGGAGGTAAGCCAATATCTTTAAAGAGTTGACCTGATTCAATGGCGGTTGTTAAGCGACCGGTCTGTTTATAAGCTTCGCGAGTAACGGTTGGGTAATAAATCAATTTTTCTCGAATGAGTTCGCCTAAGAATTCATCTTGAGTTAATTCATTTTTAATGTAATCAGCATAGGCTAATTCACTTACAAGTCGTACCCCATGAATCAGAATGACTTTCTCAAACTTGTCATAAGTTTCTGGGTCGCGAATAATGCTCATAAATGGAGCCAAGCCAGTACCGGTACTAAACAGATAAAGATGCTTACCGGGATTTAAATCGTCAATTACCAATGTGCCAACAGATTTCTCGCTAACCAAGATGGGGTCGCCCACCTGAATTTTTTGTAAGCGGGAAGTTAAGGGCCCATCTTGAACTTTGATACTCAAAAACTCCAAGTGTTCTTCATAGTTTGGGCTGGCAACGCTATAGGCTCTTACCAATGGTTTACCTTCCACCTCCAAGCCAATCATTAAGAAATGCCCGCTACGGAAGCGAAGGCCTTTATTTCTGGTGGTAGTAAAGCTAAAGAGGGTATCGTTCCAGTGGTGAACGGTGAGAACGGTTTCGGTGTTGTATGCGGCCATAAATGAAAGCTTCGTAAATTTTACAAAACCTTGATTATCCTCATAATTAGCCTCTTTTTTGAGGGAAAGTGGGATTAACTTTTCATATGAAATGAACTTTTAGTAATAAAGGGTCTTTTTTGCAGGCTTAGATGCTGTTCCCGCTATTATTTGATTATGAAACGTAGCTACTACTTACACCTCTCTTTGTTTAGCCTTAGTTTGGTCGCTTTTGCCGTTATTCTTCAGCAAGTTGGCTATCAAGGAGTCAGTTTTCTGCCGTGTCCCTTGTGTATTTTGCAAAGAGTGGGTTACTTAGGCATTGCAATCAATTGCTTTTTAGCTTTTGGCATAACCCCCTTTAGAAAGTGGTTTCACCTTTTAGCTACTGCTTGCGCTGCTTATGGCATTTCAGTGGCCGCCCATCAAGTCTGGCTTCTTTCTCATCCTGAGACGTCCTGTGGAATTGACCCCTTAGAAACTTGGATTAATCAATTTCAGTTGGCAAAAGTCTTTCCTTGGCTGTTCAAGGCTGACGGACTATGTTCAGCTAAATTGCCGGCTATTTTGGGTTTGCAAGTGCCCGAATGGTCGCTGTTGTGGTTTGTAGTACTTTTCTTTGTGCTTTTGGTTACATTGTTTAAAAAGTCTAACGCTCTCGTTAAGTAGAATTTTTAGTGCTTAGCTCATAAGAAGAACTTCTTTTGCGTTTTGGTGCTTTTCTCCTAAGATGGCTTCTCAATTGATCTCTTTGTTTTAAGGAAATTTCATGACTTACTTTACCGATAACTCTCAAACTATTGGCCGGACACCTTTGGTACGTCTAAACCGAGTGACTGATGGTGCTGGCGCTACTGTACTTGGAAAGATTGAGGGCCGTAATCCTGCTTACTCAGTGAAGTGTCGTATCGGAGTGGCGATGATCAATGATGCGCAAGAAAGAGGATTGCTAGGGCCCGGTAAAGAGCTTGTTGAGCCCACCAGTGGCAATACGGGTATTGCATTAGCGTTTGTTGCGGCGGCTCGAGGAATTCCGCTGACACTGACGATGCCGGAAACCATGAGTATTGAGCGTCGTAAGTTATTGACGGCTTTAGGTGCAAAGATTGTGTTGACTGAAGGCCCTAAGGGTATGAATGGAGCTATTGCAAAAGCTAAAGAGATTGCCGAATCAGACCCAAACAAGTACATCTTGCTTCAGCAATTTAGTAATCCTTCAAATCCTGCTATTCATGAAGCTACTACCGGCCCAGAAATTTGGGAAGATACGGATGGGAAGGTCGATGTATTTGTGGCGGGCGTAGGTACCGGCGGAACCATTACGGGCGTTGGTCGTTATATTAAAAATACCAAAGGCAAAGCCATTGAAGTAGTTGCGGTTGAACCTACCGCAAGCCCAGTCATTACCCAAAAATTAAATGGTGAAGAAATCAAGCCTGCACCACATAAGATTCAAGGAATCGGTGCTGGATTTATTCCTGCAAACTTGGATTTATCCATCGTGGATAAGGTTGAACTCGTTAGTAATGAGGAGGCAATTGATATGGCGCGCCGCATTGCTAAGGAGGAGGGTATCTTGGTGGGAATCTCATGTGGAGCTGCGGCCGCGGTTGCAGTTCGCTTGGCTAAAAGGCCTGAGTACGCTGGCAAAACAATTGTGGTTGTATTGCCTGATACCGCCGAACGTTACTTGAGCTCAGCGTTATTTGAAGGCGTCTTTGATGAAAAAGGCTTGCCTGTTTAGATTGAGCTGATACTTGGAAAATAAAAAGGCATCCTCGGATGCCTTTTTATTGAGATTAATTTAGCTACTCTTCTTCGCGGCGTAAGTGGGGGAAGAGGATGACATCTCGAATGTTCGGTGCGTCAGTTAAAAGCATGACTAAACGATCGATGCCGATACCGCAGCCACCAGTAGGAGGCATGCCGTACTCAAGGGCGCGAATAAAGTCGTGATCAAAGTACATCGCCTCCTCATCACCAGCTTCTTTTTGCTCTACTTGTTTGCGAAAACGATTTGCTTGATCTTCCGCATCATTTAACTCTGAGAAGCCATTGGCAATCTCTCGCCCAGTAATGAATAACTCAAAGCGCTCAGTAATGCCAGGGCGAATATCGGATTCGCGTGCAAGTGGACTCACTTCGATTGGGTAATCAATGATGTAGGTTGGCTCCCATAGATGGGCTTCAGCAACCAATTCAAAAAGAGCTAATTGCAAGGCGCCTAAGCCTGCATTTTTCAATGTAGGGCTATCTGGATTCTCGCCACCTTTTTTCAATTCCGCACGAATGAACTGCGCATCCTCTAATTGCGCTGCGTCATAAGTCTTATTGGACAGTGGGCCGTATTTTAAGATCGCTTCAGTAATGGTGAGTCTTTGGAAGGGTTTGCTGAGGTCTAAATCGCGACCTTGATGACTCAATACAGCCGTGCCTTGGGCATCAATCGCAGCCGCACGAATCAAGCCCTCGGTAAAGTCCATTAACCAACGGTAATCCGTATAAGCTGCATAGAATTCCATCATGGTGAATTCTGGATTGTGACGGGGGCTAACGCCTTCGTTACGGAAGTTGCGATTGATCTCAAAAACCCGTTCAAAACCACCAACTACTAAACGCTTGAGATAAAGCTCCGGAGCAATTCTCAAGAACATCTGCATATCTAAAGCGTTGTGGTGGGTGATGAATGGCTTTGCTGTAGCGCCACCTGGGATAGGGTGGAGCATTGGTGTTTCTACTTCCATGAAGTCAGCATCAAGCATATGACGACGCAAGGAGGCGATGGCATTGCTGCGGGCTTTAAAAGTATTGCGACTCTCAGGATTAACGATCAAATCCACATAACGTTGGCGATACTTAGTTTCTAAATCAGAAAGGCCATGGAATTTATCTGGAAGAGGGCGCAATGACTTGCTCAGGAGGCGTAAGCTACTGCATTCAACAGATAGCTCGCCCTTATTGGTTTTAAAGAGATTGCCCTCTGCGGCAATGAAATCGCCCATATCCCAATGCTTAAAGGCGCCGTGTTTTTGTGCGCCCGTGAGTTCATCGTTAATGTAAAACTGAATTTGACCTTTACGATCTTGGATGGTGGCAAAGCTGGCCTTACCCATCACGCGTTTTAGGACCATGCGACCAGCTACTTTCACATGAAGCTTTTTCGCTGCTAATTCTTCCTTGCTTAAGCTGTCGTAGTGCGCATGTAAATCGGCGGATAAATGGGTTGGTACAAAATCGTTTGGAAAGGCGATACCGTCTTCACGCAATTTTGAGAGTTTTTCGCGGCGCTCGGCAATGATATGGTTTTCATCAACAGGTTCAGTAGCGGGGGGTTGGATAGCTTTATCGTTCATATCTTTGATGATGCGTAAGGGGGTTAAACACCTTGCTTCAGGCTGGCTTCAATAAATGCATCAAGATCTCCATCCAATACTTTTTGAGTATTGGAGATTTCAACGTTGGTGCGTAAATCTTTAATACGACTTTGATCTAGAACGTAGGAGCGGATCTGGTGACCCCAGCCTACATCAGTTTTGCTAGCTTCCAATTTATCTTGTTCAACACGACGCTTTTGCATTTCATGTTCATATAGTCGAGACTTGAGCATGGTCATCGCTTCAGCGCGATTGCGGTGCTGGCTTCGATCGTTCTGGCACTGAACCACGATTCCTGTCGGAAGGTGGGTCAAGCGAACAGCGGAATCTGTTTTATTAATATGTTGACCACCCGCGCCTGACGCGCGGTAGGTGTCAGTTCGAATATCTGCTGGATTGACATCAATCTCGATAGAGTCATCAATCTCAGGATAGACATAAATACTGGCAAATGAAGTATGTCGACCATTGGATGAATCAAAAGGAGACTTGCGCACCAAACGATGTACGCCTGTCTCTGAGCGAAGGTGGCCGTAAGCGTATTCACCGTCAACTTTAATGGTGGCGCTCTTAATACCGGCGACATCTCCATCAGATTCTTCAAGGATTTCAGTTTTGTAGCCCTTGCGCTCGCAATACTTTAAATATTGACGATAGAGCATGCTTGCCCAGTCGCAGGCTTCGGTACCACCGGCGCCAGCTTGAATATCAATAAAGCAATTGCAAGAATCCATCTCATTGTGAAACATGCGACGAAACTCTAAGTCACCAATTGCCTTGCTATAGGCTTCGGTATCTTTTTCAATTGCAGCAATCGTTTCAAAATCACTTTCTTCTTTTGCCATGTCAAATAATTCAATGGCACCAGTGATATTAGAGTTTAAGTCGGTGAGGGTCGATACGACACCGTCAAGCAGCTTTTTTTCTTTTCCGAGGGCTTGTGCTTTTTTTTGATCATCCCAAATGGTGGGATCTTCAAGAATGGAGTTAACTTCTGTAAGGCGACGTGACTTTACTTCGAAGTCAAAGATACCCCCGAAGTGCTTGCTCGCGGATGAGCAGGTCGGAGAGGGTATTTGAGATGGTATTTAATTGTTCAGCTTCCATCCTATGATTATAAAGGGGTTATTGGAAGCTACTCCTGAGTTGCCTAAACCCTATCTAGGGCTAATAGCTAAGGGCGGTTCTTATATAGTTAGGCGATTATTTCACTATTTCCTTAAGTAAATGACCTTAACAACCAATACCTCTTTAGAAAATGCTGTTTATCGCAAGGTAAGCTGGCGATTAATTCCTATTTTGTTATTGGGTTATTGCGTAGCCTATCTCGATCGCGTGAATATTAGTTTTGCCAAGTTACAAATGCTCAATGATTTGGGCATGTCAGATTATGTTTATGGCTTGGGGGCGGGAATATTCTTTCTCGGATACTTTTTATTTGAAATTCCTAGTAATCTAATTTTGCACAAGATAGGCGCACGAATTTGGATTGCCCGGATTGCCATGAGCTGGGGGATGATTTCTGGGGCAATGATTTTTGTCAGTTCACCGACCACTTTTTATGTTGGACGGTTCTTGTTAGGGATTGCCGAAGCAGGATTTTTCCCTGGAATTATTCTCTATTTGACCTATTGGTATCCAGCTCATAGACGGGGTCGCATTGTTTCATTGTTTATGACTGCAGTTCCTTTGGCGGGGGTATTTGGTGGTCCGCTATCTGGATTTATTTTGGAATATTTCAATGGGATACATGGATTCCAAGGTTGGAAGTGGTTGTTTGTCTTGGAGGGGATACCTTCTTGTCTAGTTGGTGTGGCGCTATTCTTTTTGCTAACAGACAGTATTGAGCAGGCAAACTGGCTTAGTCCTGAAGAAAAATCAATTCTCATTCGAAATATGGATGCTGAAGAAGTTCAGAAGTCCAGCCATTCAATTTTAGAAATTTTTAAGAATGCCAAAGTTTGGTTTTTGTCTTTTGTCTACTTGTGCTTTGTCGTCGGAGTTTACGGCGTGAGTTTTTGGCTCCCCACCATTATTCAGGGTATGGGGTTTGTTGATTTATTTGATGTGGGATTGTTATCGGCGATTCCCTATGGTTTCTCAATAGTAGCCATGTTTTTTATCAGCAAAAGCTCAGATCACACCCGTGAGCGACGCTGGCATCTTGCGCTTACTGCGCTTGCAGGGGCGATCGGATTGGTTATCTCTGTGATTTATGCACATGCCCCTTGGATTGCAATGGCTGCGCTATCCGTTGCAGCTGGCGGAGTCTTTACTATTGTTGCGCTATTTTGGACTTTACCTACAGCATTTTTAGGTGGAATTGGAGCTGCCACTGGTATTGCTCTGATTAACTCTATTGCTGCTTTAGCGGGATTCGTGGCGCCCTACATCATCGGGCTGCTCAAGGAATACACAAGCTCGACTAACGCTGGAGTATTTTTTATGGCCATTTGTTTAGTGATTGGCGCTTTTCTTACCTTATTAATCCCGACGCGACTAGTCAGTAGTTAAGGTGCTTGCTTACTTGCATCATGGGCTTCAATCATGAGTTGCACACGAGCTTGTCCTTGATAACGGTCGGTAACGAGTCGATAGGCTAAATTGGCTTTGGCTGGTAATGTTTGGGTATGGTTAAACCAAACGCCAGTGAAAGGTTTGCTTTCCGCTTTTCCCTCGCCGATTGGACGTAGTTGAAGGCGTAAATGCTTTTCTTTCATTAATGACTGCTGTATGACCTCAAACTCCCCGTAAAAAATTGGCTGGGGGAAGCCTTGGCCCCAAATTTCTTCGGCCAGAAGATCACCGGTTTGAGGCGTAAATTCTGAAAGCGGTAGGTTTCCATCGTGAATATGCAAACGTTCAAGCAATTCAGGGCTTAACAGTTCATTGGCAACCTCTTGAAATAGCAAGTCAAACTTTTCAAAGTCTGTTTTTTTAATTGTGAGACCCGCCGCCATAGCGTGCCCACCAAATTTCAGAATGAGTCCTGGCTCACGCTTGGAAACTATATCCAGAGCATCTCTCAGATGAAATCCTGTAAGTGAGCGTCCTGAACCTCTTAACTCATCGCTATCATTTTCGCCGGCGGGAGCAAAGACGATAGCAGGCCGATTAAAGCGTTCTTTGAGGCGTGAGGCGACGATGCCAACTACCCCTTGATGCCACTGCGGATGCCAAAGACAAATGCTGGTTCGACCATCCATGTTGCTGGCCAATTGATCCTCAGCCAGATGGGCTAAAGCAGTTTCCTGCATTCCGGTCTCAATGACACGACGTTCTCGGTTGATGCGATCGAGCTCTTGGGCCAGTTCTAGCGCTTCATCAGGTTTATCGCTGAGCAATAACCGAATGCCAAGAGTCATATCAGCCAAGCGTCCAGCAGCATTGAGTCTGGGACCAACGGCGAATCCCAAGTCAAAGGTGTTAGCTTTGCGTGGATCCCTGATTGCCACTTGAAATAGTGCCTGAATACCCGCTTGAGAAATCCCAGACCGAATTCTCTTTAAGCCATTGGATACCAAAATCCGATTGTTGCGATCTAGCTGTGCAACGTCTGCAACAGTACCTAGCGCAACCAAATCCAATAAACCCTCGATCTTTGGTTGATTTTCACTGGTAAATTTGCCGCGCTTGCGAAGCTCTGCTCGCAATGCTACTAACAAGTAAAACATGACCCCTACACCAGCCAGAGCCTTGCTGGAAAAGGTGCAGCCCGGTTGGTTAGGGTTAACGATGGCGTAAGCTTTGGGTAGATGATCGCCTGGTAGGTGATGGTCAGTCACAATGACTTCCATGCCAAGTTCACGTGCTCGATCAACTCCAGCCTCGCTAGCAATACCGTTGTCTACTGTGATTAAGTATTTTGGTTTTGGAATTTGCTGCGCTGCCATCTCCACCACTTCTGGTGTTAGCCCATAACCCATTGTGAAACGATTGGGAACTAAAAACTGAATAGGTGTTTCTGAACCACCCAACATCTTGAGTCCACGTACAGCAACCGCACACGCGGTCGCGCCATCGCAGTCATAGTCCGCCACCACCAGCATCGGTTCTTTTTTCTCAAGAATATCTGCCAGCATGCCTGCTGTAGCAATGCAATTTTTGAGTTCTATGGGGGAAATCAGATTTTTAAGTTCAAGGGACAGCTCCTCGGGGGCATTAATTCCCCTTGCTGCATAGAGTCTTGCCAATAGAGGATGTAAGCCACTTTGTTGCAACCAGGTGGCAGTCCGTTCAGAAAAAGGGCGTTGTGAAAATTGACTCATGACAGATTATTGCTGAGTAATGTCTTTCCAGTTTAATTCTTCGGGTTTCTTCCAGAAGGCCCATGACCCTCTTGTTAAGTCTTTTGCCTTAAGGACGCGCTCTCGGGTTTTACCTTTAGGAAAATCAATTAAAGCCACCTCATCCAATTGCTTATCTCGGAGCGCTTGGCTTAATAAGTTCCATACGGCTTCAGGCTGGGCAGCCCAGGCAAAACCATTGTTAAGACATGATGGATCAATTTTTTCTTGGTAGGGAATGTTGAGATATTTGGCCAATCCCGGAAGAAGAGGTGATTCACCAAAAATAGTGACAATTTGATCAAATAAGCTTGGGGTTTGAACCGCTTGTAATTTGCCGATGCCGCTAATCCAAATCGAATTAATGCTAGGTAAACCGCGCTGTTCGCGCTCCTGGTTAATGGGGTCGATATGCCAAAGCATTTGGATTTCATTTTGGAGTTTGCGCCAGCGCTTGGCTAGCCCTTCTTCATGAGTATCCCGGGGCATCCACCAGTCAATATTGCGTCCGTGAGCTTGATCGATGCTATGAGTATCTAAGGCAGTAAACGGTCCTGCCCCAATAAACCAATCTCGCTTTCCTTGAAATAGCAGGGGATTTTCAAAATCCTCCTCTAAATAAGGGAGCGCTGCTTTGAGTAATTGGGAGGATTCTTCCGGTGTCAGATCTATCTGATTTTGACTCATCAAAATCAGGTGATCCCGTGTCGCATGAAAATGCACTGGCTGTAGGCAGGCAATGGATTCGCTTGGGTTTACAGCTTGATCTGTTTGACCTAAAAGCAGAATAGGGGCAATTGGTACCTCTTTTCCCAGTAGAAAGCGCTCATGGGGTAGGCCCATTGGTGGGTTATCTAAACGGGCCAGGTCGTCGGTAGTATCCAATGCATCCTCCCCTGAAAGCATCAGGGTGAAGCGCTTCAAAAGGGGTGGGTTGGCATTCATCCCTCTGATTTTAGGTGGCATTTCACTATTCCATCAGTTTGCTCTTCTAATTCACTAAACTGTCGTTATGTTAAGAATTCCTATTGAGCTTGAAATTGGCCTGCGCTATACCCGCTCCAAGCGTCGTAAGACTGTTGGTAAGCGTGATGGCTTCCTATCCTTTATATCCGGAATATCAACTGCGGGCATAGCGCTTGGGGTTGCAGCCCTGATTGTGGTGCTTTCAGTAATGAATGGCTTTCAAAAAGACGTTCGTGATCGCATGTTGTCCGTTCTCTCCCATGTGGAAATTACATCGCCTGACGGTCTGCCCAATTGGGAGGACCTATCACTCAAGATTGCAGCTCAACCTCATGTTGTGGGAGTTGCCCCTATGGTTGCTTCCCAAGGTCTATTGACCCGAGAAAATGTCATGCGTGGAGTGGCTATTCGAGGAATTTTGCCTAGCGAAGAAGGTAAGGTTTCTGATTTACCAAAACAGTTTGTAGCTGGCAGTATTGACGATCTCAAGCCTGGTAGCTTTGGAGTGGCTTTGGGTGCGCAATTAGCTTCAATGGTGGGTGCTCATGTTGGCGATCGAATTAACTTGATTGTTCCAGAGACTGACCTCAGTCCCGCTGGTGCGATGCCGAGAATGCGTACCCTTCAAGTAGTCGGAATTGTGGACAGCGGGCATTATGAATATGACAGCTCATTAGCCATCATGAATTGGAAAGATGCCGCAGCCTTATTACGTTTACATGACCCATCAGGGCTGCGCATAAAAGTGGATGATATGCAGCGCGCTCCTGAGGTTGCGAATCAGCTTGCGCAAATTGTTCCTCAAGACTTATGGGTAACTGACTGGTCTCGATCCAACCGAAATTGGTTTGCAGCGGTACAAACCGAAAAGAAAATGATGTTTATTATTCTGACGCTCATTATTGGGGTGGCTGCGTTTAATTTAGTTTCTACCCTCGTTATGACTGTCAATGAAAAGCAGGCGGATATTGCTATTTTGCGAACCATGGGAGCTAGCCCAGGACTGATTCAAAGAATTTTCTTGGTACAAGGTATAGCGATTGGCTTGCTTGGTTCATTGGCAGGTGTTGGCTTTGGTTTATTGATTGCCCTCAATATTGATGTGATTGTTCCGACTATAGAAGCAATCTTTCATGTGCAGTTTTTACCGCGTGAGGTGTATTTCATTAGTGAGCTACCTTCCGATGTTAGGGCCTCTGATGTATTAACCGTTGGCCTCATGGCTTTTGGTTTGTCTGTTTTAGCAACCTTGTACCCAAGTCGTAGAGCGGCAAAAGTACAGCCTGCGGAGGCTTTGCGTTATGAGTAATTCATTGGTGCTGGATGCTAAAGGCCTCTCTAAAACTTATGGTCAGGGAATCACTGCTGTAACGGTTTTGAAGGGAGTTGATCTGGAGGTCTCACCTTCGGAGAAGGTAGCGATTGTGGGTTCATCTGGATCAGGAAAAAGCACCTTATTACACCTGTTAGGTGGGTTAGATATCCCTAGCTCTGGGACTGTGCTGCTCACTGGTTTAAATCTTCATGGTTTATCTGTTAAAAAATTAGATCGTTTACGCAATCAAAGTCTTGGGTTTATTTATCAGTTCCATCATCTTTTGGATGAATTTAGCGCTGTAGAGAATGTGGCTTTGCCTTTGCGTATTCGCGGCCTTTCTCCGGATGAATCTATGGCAAAGGCTAGTGAGATGTTGCGTTCAGTCGGGCTTGCCTCTAGAGAATTACATACGCCAGGGGAGTTATCAGGTGGAGAGCGCCAACGTGTTGCCGTAGCGCGCGCTTTGGTGGGCAATCCGGCTTGCGTTTTAGCTGATGAACCTACTGGAAACCTGGATACGGAAACTGCTGATGGCGTATTTGATTTAATGTTAGATATTGCTCGCGACCAAGGTACTGCTTTTGTGATCGTGACCCATGATCCCATTCGTGCAAAACGCTGTGATCGCATTTTGCATTTAGAGCGTGGAGTATTAAAGACATTTGCTCAATGAGCGTTCATCTTTCTTGGGTTGATTCTCACTGCCATTTAGATGCACCAGAGTTTGTGAATACGCTTACTCAAATTATTGATGCCGCAGAAAAGAAAGACGTCAAAGCAATTCTGATTCCTACTGTCAGAGCGAAAGATGCTGATGCCGTAAAAGATATTGCCTCACGATTTGCAAAGAATATTCCAGGTTTAGTTTACGCTTTAGGTATTCATCCTCTGTTTATTCATGAGGCGCAAGAGTCCGATGTCGATATCCTGAGACAACATATTCAAGCCTCTTTAAGTGACTCTCGCTTTGTAGGTATTGGAGAGATTGGGTTGGATTACTTTGTTGAGGGCCTAGATCCTAAAAGACAAGAATTTTTCCTGAATGCGCAATTAGACTTAGCTCAGGAGTTTGGGTTACCAGTAGTTTTACATGTTAGACGCTCACAGGATGCGCTTTTAAAAGCTTTGAGACATAGAAAGATTCCTGGTGGGATTGCCCATGCTTTTAATGGAAGTTTTCAGCAGGCGGATCAGTTTATTGAACTAGGGTTTAAGCTTGGCTTTGGTGGGGCGGCTACTTATGAGCGAGCCCTGCAAATTAGGCGACTTCTAAAAGAGTTGCCAATAGAAAGCATTGTTACTGAAACAGATTCACCAGACATACCACCAGCCTGGCTAAGGGACGAGGGCTTGCAATATAACGAGCCTGCATTTTTACCTAGAATTGCTAGAGAGCTAGCAGTTATTCGAGGGATGGATGAAGCTGAGTTTGCTTCCGTCACTTGGCGCAATGCTATGAGTGCATTTCCACGCTGGTCTGCCTTGTTGGCCACGTCAAATAACCCTATAGCTTCTTAAGCATTTGCGCATCGCTATTGCGGCGTTTATCGCCGGGGGATCACTCCTTTTATTTTTACCATCGCTACCAGAAAATTGGCTGCTTATAAGTACTAGCTTTGTGTTGCTTGGCCTCATAGGAATATATGCAAAGCCTACATTTTCTTTAGTCAGATCAGCCTCAATTATTGCCTTATTTTTTGCGCTGGGATTTGGGTGGAATGCCAATTACGCTGAGCAACGCTTGAGCAATATACTGTCAAGTAGTCTCGAGGATGTGGAATTGCTTATAGAAGGTCGGGTAAGCGCCTTGCCACAAAGCGGGCCTACTGGAGCAAAATTTACTTTTGATCTGATCAGTATGAGCTCAAGAGGAAAGGTGATAAGTAATTTCCCAAAGCGGATTTATTTGAATTGGCAAAATGCTTGGCGAAATCCACAAGAGACCCCGAAGATTATTCCTGGCCAGAGATGGAAATTGAAGGTGAAGTTAAAAAGACCTTATGGCTCTTTAAATCCTTATACGTTCGATTTTGAGAGATGGGCTTTTCAGCAAAATTTTGGTGCTAATGGATCGGTTAAATCTGGAGAGTTATTGGCATCTGGTGATATAGCTCTCACCAACTTTTCTATGGCGATGGAATATTGGCGTTGGAAATTAAGAAATAAGATTGAACGCTTGCTTCCATCTGATGCCCGATATGCGGGTGTCATTATTGCTCTAGTGATGGGTGATCAAAATGCCATAGATCAAGATGATTGGCGAATATTTAATGCAACTGGAGTAGGGCATCTCATCTCTATTTCTGGTTTACATGTGACTATGCTCGCTGGACTTGGTGCTGGGTTAGCAGCTTTATTGTGGGGTCACTATTCTTTACCGCTAAGGATGCCGATTGCTAAGGTTGCTGCTTTCAGCGGGTTTATCACTGCCTTTATTTATGCATGGTTAGCAGGTTTTCAGATTCCCGCTCAAAGGACTCTATATATGGTCGGTATTGTTTCCTTTGCCCTCTGGTCCGGAAGAAATCCGCGTTCATTTGATATCTGGTGGTGGGCGCTTGCCTTTGTATTGCTTGTGGATCCTATGGCACCTTATACGCCAGGGTTTTGGTTATCCTTTGGAGCGGTGGCAGCCATCTTGTATGCGATGCGGGATTCGGTTGCTCTTTTGGGGATTCCGACAGGTAGAGAGCTGGGGCTTTCTTGGCATTTTCGAGTGATCGAGGCATTACGTGAGGCCTGTCGAGTTCAGGCGGTAGTGACAATTGCGCTTCTACCTTTTACGCTATATTGGTTTTATCAAGCATCCATCGTTTCGCCTTTGGCAAATGCCTTTGCAGTTCCACTGATAAGTTATATCGTCACACCATTTGCAATGTTGGGCGCGTTTCTTCCGGAATGGATGGGGAAGGCATTTTTACTTTGGTCTCATAGTCTAATAGAAGCCATCGCATTCGCTCTAAATTACCTGGCTGATCTCAAGTGGGCAATTGTGCGATCCAAACAGCCTGAGATGTGGCTCTTAATTCCATCCTTATTAGGTATTGTGATTGCGATTCGCCCGGGGAGGATTCTTACTCGTTGGAGATCAAGAGTATTTGGTCTTGCACTTAGTCTGATTATCTTTGTTGAGCCATTTGACTCATCATTACATGAGGGGGAGTTTAGGGTAACCGTATTAGATATCGGGCAGGGCGCCGCAGTATTGATAGAAACGGTTTCTAAGAAGTTACTTTATGACACTGGCCCCACTCTAGGGGTCAAAGATGATGCGGGCATGCGCACCATTCTTCCGTATTTGAGGCGAAGGGGGATTCATCATATCGATCGGATGGTGATCAGTCATGGTGATAGTGATCATGTGGGTGGCGGAATTTCTTTGTTAAAGGAGGTGCGGTTTGATTCAATGATGGGGTCATTGCCCAGTGAAAATGCACTACTCAAAAAAATCCAAGCTAAAAATATCCCCAATACTCCATGTCAGTTTGGTCAAACTTGGATTTGGGATGAAGTCGAATTTTATATTTGGCATCCCAGTAAAGATGTTCTTACAGAGAATCAACAACATGGCAAGCCTAATGAAATGAGCTGTGTACTTGAGGTGAGAAACAAGGAAACATCGTTTTGGTTGACTGGCGATATTGAGAGGGATGCTGAGGGCGAAATCATAGAGCGCCTCAATACAGATCAGTTGGCGGATCTTAAGGATAAGGAGTTGATATGGATGGCACCTCATCATGGAAGTAAAACCTCTTCATCTTTGAATTTGTTGATAAAAATCAATCCTGACCAAGCATTTGCCCAAAATGGGTACCGCAATCGTTATGGCCATCCTCACCCAGTCGTGACGGCGCGTTATAAAAACTTAGATGTGCCATTTCATCAAACGTCTCTTACGGGAGCGCAGATCTGGACATTTCAGACAGGGGCCCGCTCATCAACCCTGTTTTGGAGAAGAGAGAATGCCCGTTTGTGGCATAGACCTCTTGAACGTTGAGGGCGACAATTGAACCTCTTATGTTTATAGTTATGGGTATGCAATAAGAGAATAAAAAGGATATTGGCCATGAATAAGCTATTTTGGTTATGCACATTTGTTGCATTAGGATCCCTGGGTTGCGCTGGCGCAGATGTGCGTCCGATTGTCGACATGAAGGGTGTGAATGAAGCGACTTATGAAAATGATTTAAAAGATTGTCAAACTCTCGCCCAGCAACAGTCGGGCATGGGTGAAACCGCTGCTAAAGGTGCAGGGGCAGGCGCGGTTGTTGGTGGTCTCTTAGGGTTGGTTACGGGGGGCAATAAATCTGGCATTGCCCAAGTCGCGGGTGCGGGTGCGGTGATTGGGGCTGCTGGTGGTGCCTATAGTGGTAATCAGGCTCAGGAAGCTGTTGTAAAGAGGTGTTTATCAGGGCGTGGGTATAAAGTCCTGAATTAACTAGCTACCTCTATGGATAAAAGGCTTGTTGATCAAGCCTTTTTTGTTCTTTAACGTCAGGTTCACTCCATTAGCGAAAATGGATAAGCCTTAGTACACTTGGCGTCACTGAATTAAAGGGTAAGTTAAGAAGATTCTCTTGGTTTGCTTGCAGGATGAAATTGCGGATGTAATTTCTTATATTTCAGCATTTAGAGGTGGTTAGATTACTAGCTATTTATTGGCTTCATTATTCTCGGGATTTTTAGTATGGAAGTGGTTGATGTTGCATCATTAAATAAGATGGTCTTATTGGCCACTTTTGGCATTACGCTCCTGCTGGGAGCTGTGATGCAAAAAACGAATTTTTGCACTATGGGTGCAGTTGTGGATTTATTAGTGTTATCTGACGCTAATCGTATGAAGCAATGGTTCTTGGCAATAGGCATTTCTATTATTGGGTTTACCTTGATGTCTTATTTTGGTGTGATTGATCCTAGTAAGAGTATCTACACTGGTAACAAGTTTTTATTCTTATCGGATTTTGTCGGCAGTACTTTGTTCGGCATAGGAATGGTATTGGCATCAGGTTGCGGCGGTAAAACGCTTGTCCGCATTGGTGGCGGAAACCTGAAGTCACTTATCGTCTTTTTGGTGCTGGGTTTAACTGCTTACATGACGATGCGCGGTTTCTTAGGCGTGATACGCGTGAATACTTTAGATACGATTTTTATTACCCTAAACACCCCTCAAGATTTACCGAGCATTCTCAGTGGCCCCTTAGGAATTAACAAGCCAACCCTTCATTTGGTTTTGGGTTTACTGATTGGCGGTATATTTATTGCTTATGCTCTGATCAAAAAAACTTTCTGGACTGTTAAAAATATATTGGCAGGGCTTACTGTTGGTGCTGCAGTTACCGCAATCTGGTGGGTTTCTGGGCATTTAGCTTATTTATCGGAAGACCCAAATACTTTAGAAGAGGTGTTTTTATTTACTAACTCTGGCCGCATGGAATCTCTTTCATTTGTTGCCCCGTTTGCCTATAGCTTAGATTGGTTAATGCTCTATAGCGATGTTTCTAAAGTGCTCACTGTAGGAATTGTGGCGGTATTTGGGATTATTTTTGGCTCGGCATTTATCGCAATCACCTCTAAATCTTTTCGCTGGGAAAGCTTTGCAAATCCTGAAGATACCGCCAACCATTTGATTGGTGGAGTTCTCATGGGGTTTGGGGGTGTCACCGCCTTAGGATGCACTATTGGTCAAGGTATCAGCGGCATATCAACGTTAGCCCTTGGATCTTTTATTACTCTACCTGGATTTATTTTTGGTGCATTTTTAGGTTTGCGTTATCTACAGCTTCGTTTGGCTCCAAGCCCTTGTAATTAATGACTATCACAAGGATGTGATTTATGGATAAGAATCAAAAGGTTAAGACAGGTTCTCAGGCGTCATTAGGCGGCAGAAGGGATTTCATGAAAGCAACTATAGTGGGCGCTGCTGGAATTGGATTTGCACCTGCATCTGATCCGGTCATGGCTGCAGCAATAAAAACAGATTTTGTAGGGATTGAGGCTGGCGAACAAATGATTCCCGTGGGCAATTTTCAGTTGCCTGCTTATGTATCTCGCCCAGAAATTTCCCAGGGCCCGCTACCGATCATCATCGTCGTGTGTGAGATTTTTGGAGTGCATGAATACATTGCCGATGTCACAAGACGTTTTGCGAAGTTGGGTTATTTAGCAATTGCCCCTGAATTTTTTACGCGCGCTGGTGACCCAAGCGAGTATGGCACCATTGCTGAAATTTTTACCAATATCATCTTCAAAACTTCTGATCAGCAAGTGCTTGGTGATTTGCAAGCTGCATTAGTTTGGGCTGGAAAAAATGGTGGAGATTTGCAGCGTGTTGGTGTAACAGGCTTTTGTTGGGGTGGGCGAATCACCTGGCTCTCTGCCACTCTGCCTCAAGTGCGTGCTGGAGTGGCTTGGTATGGCCGCTTGGTTGGTGAGAAAACTATAGGCAATCCCCTTAATCCAATTGATATAGCTAATGAGCTAAAAGCTCCGGTATTAGGTTTATATGGTGCAGCTGATGCTGGAATTTCCTTAGAAAGTATCGAGAAGATGCGTGAGGCCTTACAGAAAGCCGCGTCAAAAAATCCCGCTGCAAAAGCTTCAGAATTTATTATCTACCCCGATACTCCACACGCATTTCATGCTGACTACCGTGAATCCTACCGTGAAGGTCCAGCCAAAGATGGATGGGAAAAGTGCTTGGCCTGGTTTAAGCAATACGGCGTCTGAGACTGCCGTATGTATGGCCCCCGAAATTATTTATCTGCAATTTGCTTGACATCCCAGCCTCCCCCTAAAGAGGTGATTAAGCCTACGTGCGCGGCAATCTGACGATTTAGTAAGGACATCAGGATACGCTCATTGCTAAGTTCGGCAGCTTGTGAAGTTGCAACATCCAAATAAGTGATGATTCCGGATTTATATTGATTGGTACTGATGCGCACGGCATCTTGCGCATGTTTGACGGCACTTGCTTGAGACTTACTTTCGCTCTGTAGCATTCTTAAGGCTACCAAATTGTCTTCAACGTTCTGAAAGGCTGCAAGAACAGTTTGACGATAGAGTGCGACATTTTGATCGTATACAGCACCTGCTTGTTTATAGGCGCCTATACGAAGTCCACCATCAAATAACGGTTGCGCTAACGCTGGTCCAATTGACCAATATCTCAAGGGCATACTCAATAGGTTCGGTAGATCCATGCCTTGATAGCCCCCCGCTGCAGAAATCGTAAGGGTCGGATAGAAGGCGGCAACAGCTACGCCGATTTTGGCATTAGCCGCCGCCATTTGTCTCTCTGCGGCGGCTATATCAGGGCGACGCTCCAAAAGGGTGGAGGGAATGCCTACGGGGACATCAGGAAGCTCGGCTACCAATTTCGATACTGGACTGACAACCAAACCCGTCTTAGGATCAATGGATAACTCCTGCGCCTTTAGGGTAAATGTGGAAGGTGTTTGGCCTACTAGAACAGCTATTGCATGCTCCAGTTGTGCTCTAGAGAGACTCACATCAATGGCTAGGGCGACAGTAGATTCCAAAAGGGTGCTTGCTTGAGCAACATCTAATTGAGTTACTATGCCAGCGTTATATTGGTTTTGGGTGATCTGCAATGACTTTTCATACGTCTTAATGGTGGTGTCATACATCTTGATTTGCATATCGGCAATACGAAGCTGAAAGTAAGTCTGCGCGAGTGTTGCTTGGGTAGAAAGCCTCAGGGCATCTAATTGCGCGGCGGTAGCCTGCGCATTAGCTCCACTGGATTCTATATTTCGCCTTGCTTGACCCCAAATATCAGGAACCCAACTCGCTCCAAGATTGGCATTGGAAGTTTGTTCAACGCTAGAAAAGTTGCCGTTATTACCTCCATTCACAGTACCTCTGGTACCGCTTCCATTAGCCGTTAATGTTGGAAAGAGGGCTGCACGAGCTTGAGTTAGTAAAGCGGTTGCCTGGCGATATTGAGCTTCAGCAGCAATGATGTTTTGATTGTCAATATCAACTTTATTTATGAGTTCGTTAAGCGTGGGGTCTTTATAAATTTCCCACCATTTAGCGCGCAATCCCTGTTCATTCGGTTCTGCAATTTTCCAGCCATCACCACTAGTATTGCCGTCAACTTCCTTATAGCTTGGCGCAGATTGGCTTTCTGGCTTTGTATAGTCAGGCCCCACCATACAGCCTGTTATTAAGATGAACAGGCTTAGCGATGCTATTAGTTTTTGCGTCATACCAAGGTTCAGTGAGGATTTCATATTACTCATTTCTTTTTCCAATTCCATGTACGCAAGCGTTCCATGTAAAGATAGACTACAGGTGTTGTGTATAAGGTCAACAGTTGACTCATAATTAATCCGCCTACGATGGAGATGCCCAGAGGCCTGTGAAATTCAGCTCCATCGCCGGAGCTAATTGCAAGCGGAATGGCCCCCAAAATTGCTGCCATGGTCGTCATAAGAATCGGACGAAAACGCATTAAACAGGCTTTGTAAATAGCATCATGGGGCAATAAGCCCTCTGTTCTTTGTGCATGAATGGCAAAGTCAATCATCATGATCGCATTCTTCTTAACAATGCCAATGAGTAAGATGACACCGATTAAAGCGATGATGCTAAATTCGGTATTAAAGAGCATGAGCGCCAAGAGTGCGCCAACACCTGCTGATGGTAGGGTGGACAAGATGGTGATGGGGTGAATCAGACTCTCATACAAAATTCCTAAAACAATATAAACCGTAATAAAGGCCGCCATTATTAGCCAAGGCTGACTTGAAAGCGAGTCTTGAAAAGCTTTTGCTGTACCTTGAAAACTGCCTCTAACCGATGTAGGTACGTTAAGTCGATCCATCATCGAAAAAATAGCATCCGATGCTTGTCCTAAAGAAACATTTGCTGGTAGGTTGAAGGAAATGGTGTTGGAAGCAAATTGACTTTGATGATTAACTGATAGAGGGGTATTGGTGGGGCCATAGTTTGCAAACGCGGCAAGAGGAATTTGTGCGGCCGCTTTTTTCCCGCTAGTATTGATAGTAGTAATGGGCACGGTAGCTGCGGTGATGGATTGGGCTGCACCAACGGAGTATGAGTTTGGTGTGGGTGCTGAAGTGCTTACATAAATTTGCTTAAGTATTTCTGGGTTTTGCCAATACTGAGGGGCAACCTCCATCACTACGTGATATTGATTGAGGGGGTTGAAGATAGTGGAAACCTGACGTTGACCAAAGGCATCATTGAGCGTTGTATCAATCAAGTTTGTTGTGAGACCCAATTTTGAAGCAGTATCGTGGTCAATATTGATGGTGGTTTGTAAGCCCTTGTCTTGCGAATCTGTATTGACATCTATAAGTTCAGGTAGATCAGTCATGGCAAAGCGTATTTTTGGAGCCCACTCCCTAAGGTCTTGAAGGTTATCTCCCAAAAGGGTGAACTGGTATGTAGCATTACTGCTGCGACCACCGATTCGAATATCTTGTACGGGTTGCAAGAATAAAGTGGCACCTGCTACAGCATTGAGCTTTCGCCGCATTCTTCCAACAACTTCATCCATGTTGGCCTCTCTCAATGCCAGAGGCTTAAGGGAGATATATACACTACCAGTATTTGTTTGTCCTCCACCGGTAAATCCAACAACCTTATCGACGGCTGGGTCTTGCATGACGATCTGCATAAATTGTGACATCTTCAATTGCATGGCTTGGAAGGAGATATCTTGGTCTGCTTGAATACTTCCAACAATTCGGCCTGTATCTTGTTGTGGAAAGAAACCTTTAGGAATAGCCCCATATAAGTAAATATTCAGTCCAATAACGGCAAAGAGAGTGGCCATCATCATGCGCTTATGTTGGAGCGCATACTCCAATGAGCTTGCATATTTTTGATTCATTTTGAGAAAAAATATCTCAATGGATTCCATGAATCGACTGGGTTTTGTTGTCTTGTGTTGCTTGAGGAGATGCGCACACAACATGGGAGTTGCTGTTAGAGAGATGACTAGCGAAACGGCGATTGCGACTGAGAGGGTAATGGCAAATTCTCTAAAAAGCCTGCCGACAATACCGCCCATTAATAAAATGGGAATAAATACGGCTATTAGTGAAATCGTGATCGAAAGAACGGTAAAACTTACTTCTCGAGATCCTTCAATTGCTGCCTGCATTGGAGACTGGCCATTCTCAATTCTGCGGGAGATAACCTCAAGAACTACGATTGCATCATCAACTACGAAACCTGTAGCAATCGTCAGTGCCATCAGGGATAAGTTATTCAGGGAGAAGTTACATAGCCACATAGCAGCAAAAGTCCCGACCAAAGAGATGGGAACGGCAATGCTGGGAATAATGGTCGCCCGAATATTTCCCAGGAATAAAAACACCACCATGACAACTAGGATGACCGAGAGAATGAGGGTTCGCTCTACTTCAGCAAGAGAAGCTCGAATGGTTGGCGTTCTATCAAGAGCTACCTGCATATCTACTGCTGCAGGTATAGAGGCTCTTAATTGAGGTAAGGTAGCTTTTACTCCATCTACGGTGGAGATGATATTGGCGCCTGGTTGGCGCCAAAGTACGATGAGGACGGCTGGTTTGCCATCTGCAATTCCTCCGTTGCGCAAATCCTCAACAGAGTCAATAACTTGGGCGAAATCACTAATGCGGATGGGCGCACCATTGTGATAGCCAACGATAATAGGCAGATAGTCTCTTGCCTTGTTTGCCGTATCGTTGGCCACAACTTGCCAAGCTCTTTGGCCGCTTTCAATTGCCCCTTTCGGCCTGATCGTATTGGATGCAGCAATGGCGGTGCGGACATCTTCAAATCCGATTCCTCGGGCTGACATCATCGTGGGATTAATTTCCACTCGGACTGCAGGTAAAGAGCTTCCACCGACAGTAACCTGGCCAACCCCGCCAACTTGAGAAAGTTTTTGCGCCAAGATGGTCGAGGCGGCATCGTATAACTGCGCGCGCGTCATGGTTTCTGAGGTCAAACTCAGAATCATGATGGGAGCATCGGCGGGATTCACTTTGCGATAGGTGGGGTTGCTAGGCAGGCCTGTTGGCAAGAGTGCATGTGCAGCATTGATAGCGGCTTGTACATCATTAGCCGCGCCATCAATATTGCGACTGAGATCAAATTGCAGGGTTATTCGTGTAGATCCTAAGGAGCTAGAGGATGTCATCTCTGTAACGCCAGCAATGCGCCCTAAAGATCTTTCTAGTGGGGTGGCAACTGTTGCGGCCATGGTTTCTGGACTTGCACCAGGCAAGGAAGCTGATACAGAGATGGTTGGAAAATCCACCTGTGGCAATGGTGAAACAGGAAGCAATTTAAATGCGGAAACACCAGCTAGCAAAATAGCTAGCATGAGTAGCGTTGTCGCTATAGGCCGATGAATAAATGACGTAGAAATATTCATGGGCGTATTGGCAGACTCATTATTTGGACTGACGTTTTAATCGATACTCTTTTAGCTGAGAGGAGAGTCGATCAAAAGCCAAATAAATTACTGGAGTTGTGAACAGTGTTAAAACCTGACTGACGAGAAGGCCACCAACCATGGTGATGCCTAATGGGTGCCTTAGTTCAGAGCCGGTACCGGTACCCAACATCAAAGGTAAAGCACCAAGCAGTGCTGCCATGGTGGTCATGAGAATGGGGCGTAAACGTAACAAGCACGCTTCATAAATTGCATCCCGCGGTGACTTTCCCTCAACCCTTTCAGCCTCTAAAGCAAAGTCAATCATCATGATGGCATTTTTCTTGACAATGCCAATGAGCAAAATGATGCCGATGATACCGATGATGCCAAGATCATTTCCTGAAATGATCAGTGCAAGTAAAGCGCCTACCCCAGCAGAGGGTAGTGTGGAGAGAATGGTGATGGGGTGTATGTAACTTTCATACAAAACACCCAAGACGATGTACATGCAAATGATTGCCGCTACGATAAGTGTTAGGGTGCTACCTAAAGAGGCGTTAAATGCTTTAGAGGCACCTTGAAACCGCGTAATGATGCTGGCAGGTACTTGCATCTCAGATTCAGCAGCGTTAATCGCGTCAACAGCATCACCCAAGGAGGCGCTTCTACTTAGATTGAAGGAAATTGTGGTTGAAGGAAATTGACCTTGATGATTGAGATTTAATGCCCCATAGCGTTCTTCAATCTGCGCAATGGCACTTAAGGGGATTTGCTTGCCAGCTGAGCTAGGGACGTAAATATCGTCTAAGGCATTAAGTCCTGGCTCAACGCTTTTGACAGCTTCCAATACAACGCGATATTGATTAGTTTGGGTGAAGATAGTAGAAATTAAGCGTTGTCCATAGGCGTTATAGAGTGCGTTATCAATAGAAGCGATAGTTACGCCTAATCTCGCCGCAACGTCGCGGTCAATATCAATATAGGATTGCAAACCCTTCACCTGCAAATCACTTGCCACATCTTTTAATTCTGAAAGACTTAATAGTTTCTCGATAATTTTAGGGACCCATTCATTGAGCTCGTCTGGATTAGCATCTTCAAGAGTAAATTGATATTGGGTTTTGCTAACACGGTCTTCAATTGTTAGATCTTGTACTGGTTGAAGATAGAGATGGATATCCGTTAATTGATCCACTTTTTCTTGTAAACGTTTAAGAACAGTTTTAACGTCATCCCGCTCATCATGTGCCTTGAGATTAATCAGCATACGTCCGTTATTGAGGGTGGCATTAGTGCCATCAACCCCAATAAAGGAAGATAGGCTTTCTACATCAGGATCTTTTAAGATGATGTCTGCTAGTGCCTGTTGGCGTTGCGCCATTGCCGCATAGGAGATAGATTGAGGGGCTTCTGTAATGCCTTGAATCATCCCAGTATCTTGGCTAGGGAAGAAGCCCTTGGGTATAAAGATGTAAAGAACTACCGTGAGAATTAAGGTTAAACCTGCTACACCAAGGGTGGCTTTTTGGTGATCTAAAACCCAATTTAAGGTTTTACTGTATTGCTGAATAAGGCGCTCAAACATCTCACCACTCCAATGGTAGAACTTGGATTGCTTGTTTTCAGGGATATGGTGAAGTAAGAGAGCGCACATCATCGGGGTTAGCGTCAGCGAAACAATCGCTGAAATAATGATGGCTACTGCTAGGGTTACTGCAAACTCACGAAATAATCTTCCTACGACATCACCCATAAATAAAAGGGGAATTAGTACGGCAATCAGAGATACCGTTAAGGAAATAATGGTGAAGCCAATTTGTTTGGAGCCCTTAAGGGCAGCATCCAAAGGGCGATCGCCTTCCTCGATATATCGAGAAATATTTTCAATCATGACGATAGCGTCGTCGACCACAAACCCTGTTGCAATCGTTAAGGCCATTAACGATAGATTATTTAGGGAGAAGCCCGCCAAGCTCATGATTCCAAAAGTACCTACTAATGATAGAGGTACGGCGACGCTCGGGATGATGGTTGCTGGCACACTGCGTAAAAACACGTAGATCACCAACACAACTAACAAAATGGATAGTAGGAGCTCTAACTGAACATCATGTACCGAGGCGCGGATTGTGCTGGTTCGATCGGTCAATATCTTCATTTCCAGCGACTGGGGAAGGCTGGCTGACAATTGCGGCAAAATTCTTTTAATTTGATCAACCACCTGAATGACATTAGCGCCAGGTTGACGTTGGATATTCAGAATGATGGCTGGTTGTTTATTGGCCCATGCACCCAAGCGAACATTTTCAGGTGCACTAACTACATCCGCAACATCAGCAAGTCTTACAGGGGCGCCATTGCTATAGGTAATGATGAGATCGCGATATCCTTCAGTGGATTTAATTTGATCATTCGCATCAATCGTCGATGCCTGGAAGGGGCCATCAAAACTACCTTTTGCAGAATTAATATTTGCGTTGCCTATTGCTATCCTAATATCGTCAAGACTTAAGCCTTTACTAGCTAATGATCTTGGGTTCGCAATAATGCGTACGGCTGGCCTCTGCCCACCCGATAAACTTACTAGACCAACCCCAGGTATTTGAGAGATTTTTTGTGCTAAACGCGTATCAACCAAATCTTCAATACGTGTCAGCGGCAGAGTTGGTGAGGTAATGGCCAGAGTGAGAATCGGGGTATCAGCTGGATTTACTTTGCTATAGATGGGTGGCGAAGGAAGATCTCCCGGCAAAAGAGAGTTTGCTGCATTAATAGCAGCCTGAACTTCTTGTTCGGCAACATCCATATTGAGATCAAGCGTAAATTGCAAGACGATCACTGAGGCGCCACCAGAGCTAATGGATGACATTTGGTTTAAGCCGGGCATTTGCCCAAATTGCCGCTCAAGAGGGGCAGTTACCAATGAGGCCATCACATCAGGACTGCCCCCTGGATAAAGCGTTACCACCTGGATAGTAGGGTAGTCCACCTGGGGCAAGGATGAAATTGGTAAATTACGATAAGCCAAAATACCGGCCAATAAAATTGCCACCATTAATAACGAGGTGGCAATAGGACGAAGAATGAATATCCGGGAGGGATTCATGAGTGCCTTAGTTCTTATCTGTAGATAGAGATGGCATTTCTAACTAAGGTTTAGCTTGAGTGTCAGATGGTTTTTGCTTTTGGCCATCGCGCCACCGTCCTTTTGCATTTGCGGGCGCCGAAGCTTGCCCAACAATGACCTTTGCACCGTTCCGTAATTTATCTGTGCCATCGACCACTACAATGTTTCCAGCAGCTAGACCTTCAACTACTTGTACGTTATCACCATCTACTGGACCAAGTTTGACTGGAACAACTGAGACAGTATTGTTAACATTTAGTCGGTACACAAAGGTGCCTGGCGTTCCGCGTTGAACTGCTGGCACAGGAATGACTACTACGTTAGAAAGAATGTCTAAGACCACTCGAATATTGACAAATTGATTTGGGAAGAGTGTCATCTCCTCATTTGCAAAGATGCCTCGTAACTTCACGGTTCCAGTGGTGATATCAATTTGGTTATCAATGCTTTCCAAAAACCCTGTAGCTAATTTCTTTTTGTTGTCACTATTCCATGACTCCACTGGAATAACCATTTTTTCTGGGGCGCTGTTATTAGATATTGCAGTTTTTGCGGTGATCTCAGTGCTTGTAGTGTCATGTTGCTTGCGGGAGCGTCCATGCTTAGCGAATTCAGTAGGTTTGGCATCTAAAGCAGATCCATCTACTTTAGATTCTTCATCGTTAGACTTAGATATTATTTCAGGAGGCGGTGGCTCTTGTAGGAATTTTTTAAATGAGGGAATCACATCCTGTGGCACTGAAAATAGTACCGTTGTTGGTTGTAATTGCGTAATGACAAATAAACCATTTGTATCATTTGGTTGAACCAAGTTTCCTGGATCAACGAGACGCAAACCAATGCGACCATTGATAGGCGAGGTGATGTGGGCGAATTCTAGCTGTAATTTAGCCCCGCTAACTAAGCCCTCATCGGTGAGTACATTGCCTTTGTACTGCTGTACCAAGGCCTTTTGTGTTGCATAGACTTGGTGTGAAATGGAATCTTGCTTAAGCAGGGTGTCATAACGTTTTAAGTCCAACTCGGCGTTACTTAGTAATGCCTTATCTTTACTAAGAGTACCCTCTGCTTGCTTGAGGGAAGCCTCAAATGGGCGTGGATCAATCTGCGCTAATAATTGGCCAGCTTGAACAAGATCACCTTCTTTAAAAAACACTTTGCTCAAAATACCGCTCACTTGAGAATGAACGGTGACGGTGTTACGAGGGGTTACTGTGCCCAGAGCAGTTTGGATGACCGTTATTTCCCCAAGCTTTACTGGGGCAGTAACGACTGAAACTGGTCGCATGCGAGCATCGCGAGCTTTTGAGTCTTCTAAAAATCCACCGATGAAATGCCAAAGAGCACTTAAGACAATATAGACGCCTACATATAGAACGATTTGAGTGGCCTTAAAACTTAATGTGAATTCTTTATTTCTACTAACGCGTTGAATGAGATTTTCTAGTCTGTGTTGAGAGTGCTCCACCATTTTTTGATTGGCAGTACGAATTTTCTGATATGCCAACAGACTTTTATTTTTTACAATAAAAAAGATTTTTGACCATAGGGGGCTTTTTTGAAATTTCAAGCATAGCTCCCGAATTGCTAAGCCAAGTTTTTTAATTAAATTTTTCATTGCATCATTATTGTGAACTACATAATTTCATAGGTGAGTAGGACTACTGCAGCACCCATCAAAATAAGGGCTAGCATAAATACCTTATCAGCAATATCCTCAAAATAAATTTTCTTGGAATTACTGCGAATGGATAAATAGGAGAATATTGAACTACCTAGAAAAATTAATGCATCTAAGGCCAGCAGGTCATCAACCCAGGAAGTCATTCCTCGTTCACCCTGGCTTAATTTCACAATACTGATAACGGTCATGCAGACCCCCAGCATTGCGCCTGAAGTTGGAAGAATATGGCCGCTAAGGCTGCTAGATTTAGGCATGCTATTGATGAGTTACTCCAGAGGTTGGGTTTGAGTCGCTATGGGCTGAGGATGGGTTTGCGCCCATATCTGGCAAATTGTAGTTCGGTTGATGTAGTCGTAGTTGCTGGGGGGTGGCATTGATGAAGGTAGGAAGCTTGTTATCAAAGATTGTTTTTTGGTCTGAATTTAAGAGTTTGTAGAGGGGTTTAGCTGCCTCATCCACCTCTTTTAGGGTCGTATATCTGCTCTTGGCATTTTCACTGGCCTGGTTGAGGTACGTCAGTCCATCTGGAGGAGCGCCGGACTCCGCATTGAGTCTCGCCCTCTCTTTGGCTATATCAGCAGCATAAAGTCGAGCCTTACTAGCAAAGCTATCCCAAGCCTTGTTTTGATCTGAAGTCAGCTTTAAACCTATTTTAAGCTGAGAGAGGTGAGTTTCCATTTGCTCGTAAGTCAAAAGATTGGCTTTAGGGCTTGAGCTAATCATGTGGCTATTTTGTGAGTTTGGAAGGGAATCAGTAGCACCCTGAGCGTTGCGATTTCCACCCCTTTTCACGCCGGGCATGCCATTTGTTAAAAAGCCGCTCCATTGAGCATGGGATTCCTGCATCAAAGAAAGGGTTAATAAAACCGCTAAGCCAATAATAAGAAGTCGTAAGTTATTGAATATCAAGTGATATATGCCAATATAAAAGGGTCTAACTGATTAGACGGATATTTATTTATAAAACTTACTATAGATGTTAAATATAATTTTTTAGGAGTATCTGTTTGATGCAAGGAAATTAAAAGGGCTTCTGGATTAATGAATCAAGAAGCCCTTTGTTGATTGGTGCCTGTATTGCACTAGTGATTCATAAGGCCCAATTTAGATATATCGTGCAATAAAGGCACGGTTTCCTGTTTTAATGGCTAATTTGATCCATACGAAATGGCCGGAACCTGGGGCGACATCAATTGACTCCCCATTCAAATTCCACATTTCAGTTAATGTGAGATCTTGATTGCCTTCGGGCTCAATGATTTCTAATTTATCTCCAAGCGCAAAGCGATTCTTCACATCGATTTTCATGCGGCCCAAAGTCTTATCAATTTCAATGATCTCGCCAACATAGAGACTTCTTCCAGAAAGGGAGTTGCCTCTTAAGTAAAGTTGATAGTCTTTGTCATGATGGCGTTGATAAAAACCATCGGTATAGCCACGATTGGCAAGTCCTTCTAAATTACCCAGTAGTGCGGGGTTTAGGGGACGTCCTTGGACGGCATCATCAATCGCAGTTCGGTAGGACTGGCAGGTGCGGGCGACGTAGTAGGGAGATTTTGTACGCCCTTCAATTTTGAAAGAATCAATGCCCATGGCTGTAAGTCTTTCAATATGCTCGATAGCTCGCAAGTCTTTTGAGTTCATGATGTAGGTGCCATGCTCATCTTCTTCGATTGGCATTAAATCATCTGGGCGCTGCTTTTCCTGTATGAGATGGACATCTCCACTAGCATCATTTTTGGCAGGAAGAACGTTGTAATCCCAGCGACAGGAGTTGGTGCAGGCTCCTTGATTGGAATCGCGGTGTGACATGTATCCAGAAAGAAGGCAGCGCCCTGAGTAAGCAATACACAAGGCTCCATGCACAAATACCTCAAGTTCCATTTCTGGACAATCTTGCCTAACTTCCTCAATCTCATCAAAAGAGAGTTCACGAGACAGAATTACTCGGCTAATGCCAACTGATCGCCAAAAGCGGGCAGCAGCGCCATTAACGGTATTTGCCTGCACAGATAAATGAATAGGCATATCAGGCCAGGCTTCTCTAGCCATCATGATGAGGCCAGGGTCAGCCATGATGAGTGCGTCTGGTTTCAGAGCGACAACAGGCGCCATATCTTTAATATAGGTACGTGTTTTTGCACCATGGGGAAGTACATTGGAGACTAAATAGAACTTTTTACCCCGTGCATGGGCGCTATCAATCCCTTGCTTAAGCGCTTCATTTTTACCAAAGTCATTATTTCTGACGCGCAGGGAATAGCGCGGTTGACCTGCATAAATGGCATCTGCCCCAAAATCAAAGGCAGTATTGAGCATATTTAGGCTGCCGGCAGGGGCTAGGAGTTCTGGTAATTTAGTCATGGGATTATTTTAGTGTGACATCTAGCTATTGCGAGCGATCTCGTATTTTGACCCAAAAATTATGAAATAATGACCCATTAGCTATCTTTTAGTGCCTTATCTCGCAATATTTCATGAGTTAACGAAATGGCGAAAATGGGGCAGATGGCTTCACTTGAGTCCATTCAATCGCCTTCTCAAATCTAAGGGCATCAAACATGTACCGTATTATTTTTTTTCTCATCGTGGGTTTTGGGCTTATAGCTTGTAGCAATAATGACAAGCGTGTAGATGCGCAAGAATCTTATGCTGTCTATATGTCTACAGTAGTAACTCCCAATGCAGCAACGGGTGAAAAAACTTATGTTGGGCCTCCAATCAATACGATGGATGCTAATAACACCTTTGAGATGTTTAGCTTGCGAAGTGAGCAGTCTCCAAAGGCCGCTAAAAGCTATGAGCTCTTGGTACTGTTAACCTACTTTACTGATTGGCGCTATTACGATTCGGCAAATTTAGAAAACAAGCCTGCAAGTACTTTTAAGGTGATATCCAGAGAAGCAGGGGTTTGTGAAGAAAGGGGCTGCGTATTTAAGGAATTAATGTCGATCCAGTTAACGGATGATTTCTTGCGCAGCCATAGTAAAGACGGTTTCCAAATCAGTATTTCCTCTAAATCTGGAATTAAGAGCGATCTCTATGTGCCGCCCGCCTATATCAAGGGTTATTTAAAAGCAGTTGATGGTAAAGGTAACTAACTCTAGGGGAGTGGCTGTCTTATCTGGTGAGCTTGAAATGACCAAGTCGTTTCAGTCATTCTCTACACTGCTGGGTGCCCTCATTTCCCTTGTAATGGTGTGCGGTGGCCTAGCTTGTCCATTGGCTGTATTTGCCCAGAACACCACCTACTCTCCTTATACAAAAGAGCAGTTAAAGGAATTTAACTCGCAGCCTATATCCCCTAAAATTTCTGTAGATGAGGTGGATGGTCAAACGAATAATCCTAGATCTGCCGCATATTCAAAATATTTTAGACAACCTGAAGGCGAGGAAGAGGCTGAGGCGCTTGAGACTGGTTCTGCGGATCCTTATACACCTATTGAGCCAACGTTTAGTTTTTAGTTTCTTGGCTTAAAAATCGTTAAAGAAGCGGGTGTATTAAGCTATATCTTCAGAGGATATGTGTATAGAGCTCTAGAAAAGCAAAAAGGCTTCTGAGTCAATTGACCTAGAAGCCTTCTACTGTTTGGTTGCGGGGGCAGGATTTGAACCTACGACCTTCGGGTTATGAGCCCGAATATAATGACATTTCTCAGTATTCCCATTTATTCCTAAAAACGACTAAACCATTGTATTTATTGGTTTTATTGAGTTTTTCAATATTTCAAGTGTTGCTTTGTATTCCTTTATATTGCTATTATTGGGTTACATGGGGCTTACATGATGTCTTTTGGGGAAAATCGGGATGAAGGATAAGGAAAACTTTACGGCTGGCAGAGTCGCAGCATTTAAATGCGAATTAGGCAAAAGTCAGTCAATCCTATGGGACGGTAAAGTTGCTGGCTTGGGTCTGAGGGCCACCCCTTCGGGCGCGAAATCCTATATTTTCCAGACCAAGCTTCACGGTAGCACCTTGCGCACTACCATTGGCGATATTCACACCCACTCTATTGAGGGGGCTCAGAAAGAGGCTAGAAGGCTAAAAGTATTAACCGACCAAGGCATTGACCCTAGAGCCTTAGACAGGCAAAAGAAAGAGGCCGAAGTCACTAGAAAGGCTGAGCTCAGAATTAAAGAGCTCTTGGTATATGAGGCTTGGACTGAATACCTTGACTATCAAAAAGACAAGATGACGCGCCCACATATTGAGCGTGGCAAGAAGTGGGGCGCTAGGCACCTTAAAGACCATGAAAGTCTTGCGCAAGCTGGTGGTCAATTTAAAAAGCGTGGTCATGGGTTAACGAAACAAGGGGTTTTATTCCCCTTAATGACAAAGAAGCTTGTTGAAATTTCTTCTGAACTCTTGATTGAGTGGCAAAAGGTTGAGGCGCAGACAAGAGCTAATAATGCGCGCCAAGGTTTTGAAATGTTTAGGGCCTTTTGGCGTTGGTGCGCAATGCGACCTGATTACGCAAAATTTATTGATGTTGGCGCAGTTGAGAATAAAGAGCTGCGCGATGAAGTGCCAAGCCGTAAAAGTAAGCGGTTTGATGTCTTAGACCGCGCCCAATTAAAGTCATGGTTTAAAGCCGTTGCCTCGCTTAATAGTCCGGTAGCTAAAGCCTACTTGCAAGCCTTAATCCTCACTGGTGCAAGGCGTGAAGAAATGGCAAACCTTCAATGGACTGATGTTGATTTTCAATGGGGCGCGATATGGCTCAAAGATAAAGTAGTCGAGGAAGGTAGAAAAATTCCACTCACCCCTTACTTAAAGACTCTGATTGAGAATCTACCAAGGCGCAATCAATGGGTATTTAGCAGTCCGACCTCAAAAGAAGGCAGATACACCGACCCCAGCGTTGCGCACCATCGCGCTTTAAGCCTTGCAGAGCTTCCCCCTGTAACCATCCACGGATTGCGCCGTACCTTTGCTTCATTGGCTGAGTGGGTAGAAATGCCTGTGGGGATTGTTGCGGAAATCATGGGTCATAAACCCAGTGCAACGGCTGAGAAACACTATAAATCACGCCCCCTTGAGTTACTAGGGATTTGGCATACCAAGTATGAGGCATGGATTTTGGAGCAGGCAGGCATTGAATTTAAGCCTCAGGATGGCGCGCAATTACTTAAGGTGGTTGGTGGCACTTCTGCCCAGGCATAAAAATATTTAATAAATTACTTGTTAACTGTTAACTTACACGCTACACTATAACCAATGATTAAATCATTCAAGCACAAGGGTTTGGAAATCTTCTTCTTCACGGGAAGCAAGGAAGGGATTCAAGCCCACCATGCAAAGAAGTTGCAAATACTGTTAACGGCCTTAAACAATGCCAAGGATGAAAACGATATGCGGGCTCCAGCTTGGAATCTTCACCCGCTATCCGGTAGCTTGGATAAGCATTGGTCGGTTTCAGTTAATGGCAATTGGCGAATGACATTCAGATTTGAAGGTGATGATGCCGTTTTGGTCAATTATCAGGATTACCACTAAGGGGAATGAATATGGGGGATATGCACAATCCGGCGCATCCTAGCGAAGTATTACGGGAATGGATGCCCGAAAATTTAACGGTTACGGATGCCGCCGAGCAATTGAAAGTCTCCCGTCCAACTTTTTCTAAGATATTGAATGGAAAGGCGGGAATTTCTGCGGACATGGCACTCAGATTGTCTGCTTGGCTGGGTACATCGCCAGATTTATGGCTTGGTATGCAGTTGCAATGGGACTTATGGCAAGCCAAGAAAGGCCGTATTCCAAAGATTAAGCGTTTAGTAGTGAGTAGCAAGGGAGCCTGACCCTAACAGGTAAAGCGATGGTGGCAAGCTGTTCAAGAGCAAACCACCATCTAACCACAATGCATCACTTTATAGGAGGCCTGCATCATGGCTAAGATTGATTTTAAAGAGAATGGTAGTCCCCGTGTAGAAAACCTCGATAACCCTACTCATGGGCAGAAAGAGCAACCCACAACCAAAACCATTGGCGAATTAGGTGAAACCATACGCCTATTGGACTGCTTCGCGCAAGATGGTTTTTCTAAAATCTCCGCAATAGCAAAACTGGCCCGAAGAAGTTTAGAGACTCCCGAAGGCCACCAACAGATAGGCGATGTATTTTCCGCGCTTGAAGTGATTGCCCATACAGCAGACGAGTATGAAAACACAATTGGTTATGAGGCAGAATCTGCCGGATTCAATTACAACAAGGAAAGCCTGAGAAATTTCCAGATGGCTGCCAGAGAATTTGGGATTTCATTGAAGGGTCAAAAATGAAACAAATTCAACAACTTGGAAAAGGCAAATTAGAGCTACGCGGACACAATATAAGCATGGACAAGCCTATTAGTGTTGATGCCTTAGACCACTTGGGGAACCGCATCGAATTACCTTTAAAAACACTATTGGAGCGCCTTGATGACTTTGAAGGCTGCGTGGGAAAGCAAAGGGTTGTTGATAATTTAATAGATTGCCTTTTTATCGCTTATCAATACAACATATTTACAGAACATGAGCGCACGCTATTCGAGTCATACGCGCACTCTAACTATCCAGGGCGTTGTAATTGAGGTAATTAGAAGCAAAGATTGAGCGCAAGGCTAGGCAATGCAAGCCGAAAAGCGGCACTTCCACCGCTCGCCTCGCGCCCCTACTGGAAGAATGCAAGGGAAGATTGCAATGAGTGCCAACCATGGAAATATTGAAGAGGCGACAAAAATACTTTCAATGAAATTCGCAAAACCCACCGATATAGCTTGGGCTTGGGAAATTCTTGAAAATAAAGAATATCAAAGTGATGAGGTGCGATACCGGAAAATCCACGATAAGACAAAACTTATAAATAAATTGGGTTTGCAAACCTACTGCAAAGATGGTCGCCTTTCAATGCAAATTAAAGGAGTGCGTGAATTAACTCTTGATGCTGATGGTAAGGTTGTTCCTGAGGATGTTACAGAGAGTCAATATGTAATCGTGGAGGATATTAAAAAGGCCATGATTAGGTCAGGAAAACCTTGGCCCATGGATGTATTAAAGCCCGCCATATCCGCGCCAGAAGTGATTAAGAGTGATATAGATAAACCTTGGCTAGTGCATAACCCATTAGACCCACTACCCGATAACTCTTGGTACACACCCGCCCGATACTTTGCTAGAAAAATCTTAAAAGAAAAGCCATTACTCATAAATAACAAATTAAAACTTGCGGGGGAAGTTGCAACGCTCTTATTCAAGATTAAAGATTATCCACGTGGCAGAGTGACAGAGCGCGAACCCTCAACAGTATTAAAAGCATTTACAAATTGCACTCTTACTTAAAAACTCTCAAACTTTCAAGCGAAAGTTTTTACATAAATAACCATTAAAGATAATAGATATAAGGGTTTATTAAAACTCTCGCATAGCCTTGCAAGCGTTTAACGCTTCAATAAATTTAAATCTCCATCAAAGTAAGGGGGTTTAAATGAATCAGGTCAATGCAATACCCACGAAGTTGCAAGAAGTTGCGGGCAATCGAGATTTTCTCTCAACCCATGAAGCTGCAACGGCATTAAACAAAGCCCGCCAAACACTTCTCAAGGAATACTGCCTTAGGGGTTCAGCGTATGGCATTGTGCCTAAGAAAATTGGGGGGCGCTTATTGTGGGCCGTCTCTGATATTGAGGCGCTACTAAATGGCGAGGCGGTGTCTGCATGAATCTCCATCAAATAAAAAAGCCTGAGGCCGTTGTCGCGGCTCAGGCTCATGACTACATAGCAGAACAATCCAGCTCAGATTCTAATCGCATTAAGCCTTTTGTGGGGACTAATAACCCGCGCCGCATTCGTGCCCTCATTGCCCTGGTTTACCGCGATTACGTAAGTCGGGAGGATCTGGACAAATTGGCTGGATGCACCAATTCACCTGACTTGGTTGCTCAACTCAAAAAGCGATGCGGCCTAGATATTCAGATGCGCGAGGTTCACACCAAAGACCGTGATGGGCGCTCTACTTGGTTCGGTGTTTACTCTCTTGCAATCGAGGACAAATACCGAGTTAGGCAATGGCTCGTAAATGCGGGCCACGCTGAAAGGGCTCAATATGGCTCAAGATAAGCACGAGCGAGCATACGCCGCAAAAGCTGGGGCGAAAGCCCTAGCCATGCCTAAGAAACAATCTGAGCCATTCGTAATGCTGCCCTTTGAAGTAATCAGTTCATCCGCCTATGCAAGTCTTGGAGGTAGTGCTGCAAAGCTTTTAATCGAATTGGTTTACGTTTATTACGGCTCGAATAATGGCGCGCTATGGATTTCGCCCAAAAGGTTTACTGAGCGTGGATTCTCCAAAAGCACGGCAATTAGAGCTTACAAAGAGTTGCTAATTCATGGCTTCATCTTCATGACTAGAAAGGGCGGCAATCAAAAAGGCGGGTGCTCTTGGTTTGCGCTTACTTGGCTACCAATTAATAAGACCGCAGGTATGGATTTAACTTGCTACGAGAGCAAAAAGTTTCTTAAGTTCACTCCTCAAGAAAAAAATAGCCGTGTCAATTTGAATCCTGCATGGTGTCATTTTGGCACCACCTCAAAAAGTGATTCATCAAAAAGGAATATTAAGAAATCAAAATCAATATCCCTTGACCTCTCAAATTCAAGTCGGGCAGGTGTCATTTTGAACCCCTTAATAGATATAGCCATCTATAGGGATGGAATTCTCCAAGACCAACCACAAGCCAACTCACAAAATTGGATTGGAAAAGACCGGGCACGCCTAAAAGAAATTGGCCTTGCTGGGCGCGAATGCTACCAAGCCCCCGCAAAGCTTCATTAACAAACTAATAATCAATTTATAGACAAAGGAATAAAGAATGACTCAAACAGAAATCGCAGGCCAACAGTACCGCATGAATAAACTCAGCCCCTTATCTCAGTTTCATGTGAGCCGACGCATCGCACCCGTGTTGCCAACTTTGATACCAATATTCGTAAAGCTCACCAAGGATGCATCAGTCTCAAAAGACCTTATTGGGCTGGCAGAGTTATTGACCCCATTCATGGATTATTTAGCGGGGCTTTCTGACGAAGATGGGGAATTTATTTTAAATAGCTGCCTAGCAGTAGTTCAACGCGAGCATATGGGCAACTGGACCCTTGTATGGAACACTCAAAGCAAGGTGTGCATGTTTGAAGATATGGATTTAGGGGTTATGGTCATGCTAACCCTTCAAGTCATGCAGGACAGTCTAAGCAAATTTATCAATACCGTATTCACCGCGCAAATGTCCGGTGAGAAATTAAGCCCCACCATGATTGCGGATAACTTTCTCAACTCAGCAATACCAACCGCAATTTAAGAGGGAGGGAAAACAAAATGGCACAAGCTGAAGTCATCCGAGAGTTTCTAGTCCAGTTGGGCTTTAAAACCGACGAGAAAAGTTTAAAAACCTTTACCAATAACATTCAAAGCGCTACGAAAGGAGTTATTGGCCTAGTGGCGGCTATCGAGGGAGCAGCTTTAACGGTTGGCGCTGGAGTGGCTTCGTTTGCGGCCAATTTGGAAGGCCTGTATTTCGCCGCAAAGAAAACACACTCTAGCGCAGAGAATTTGAAGGCCTTTGAAAGCACCATGCAAGATTTTGGGGTATCGAGTGGTGAGGCGCTTCAATCGGTCCAGGCGCTTGCAGGATTTATGAGAAATAACCCAGGGGGAGAGAGTTTTATTAAATCCCTTGGGGCTGAAACCAGAAAAGCGAATGGTGAGCTTCGTAGCGAAGTGGAAATTATGGCCGACCTTGGAAAGTCATTCTCAAAGCAACCCTATTACCTGGCAAACCAACGGGCAAAGATGATGGGTATTAGTGAGGATACTTTGCGCGGCATGATGAATGGAGACTTTGCCGATAAATTGAATTCTAAAAATAAACTATGGGCAAACAGTGGGATGCAAGATGCCGCAAATGATGCTCATAAATTTGAAAATTCATTAAGGGAAGTGGTTAGTCAGCTCGAAATAATAGGGGTCAAAGCAAGCAAAAAAATATTAGGGGCGTTCGGCATGGATGTCGAAAAATTTGGAGAATGGGTGAAGGCTCATGGTGATGAGATTGCCGCCAAAATATCGGAAGTGGTTGAAATACTTCTCACTCTTGCAAAAATGGTTTTTCCAGCCTTAGAGTGGCTTGCAAAGCAACTTATTCAGCTCGATAAGGATACCCATGGATGGAGTACAAAAATAATCGCATTGGTGGCGGTAATTAATCTGTTGGGTGGGTTTGCTCTTATAAACGGAATCATGGGGCTAGTGGGTGCGTTTGCTGCCTTGGCTGGTGCTATCGGAAGTGTTGAGACTGCTGCCGGGGGCGGCATGCTCGGAACCCTGTTGAAGTCAGCCCCTTGGCTTGCTGGAATTGCCGCTTTATTTCACTCGGAAGATTTAAATAGCGGGGAGGATGAGCAGATTAAAAAAATCAAAGCCCAGCAAGATAAATATCTTCCCAAGGGCGCGGCGAATGCGAGTGGTGGGGACCCAATGAGCTACTTTATGAGTCAGGGCTGGACAAAAGAACAAGCGGCTGGATTGGTGGCCAATATCAAAAATGAAAGTTCATTTAATCCCAATGCTGAAAACCAAGGGCATTATGGATTGGCTCAATGGGACCTAAACAGACAGGCTAACTTTCTCAGGTGGGCAGGCCATGACATTCATGGCTCTAGTGATGCGGAGCAGCTGGAGTTTATGAACTATGAGCTCACCAAAGGAAGCGAACAAAAAGCTGGGGCATTACTTAGGGCAGCGAATAATTCGGTTACGGCATCGAATGTGATATTCAGTCAATATGAGCGTGCAGGTGACTTCTCTGGATCCCGTCGCGCAGCAGATGCCTTCCAAATTGCACAAACAACAACCATCAATGTAAATGGTGGGGATGCAGCGGCGACCGGCAAGGCAGTAGCTAAAGAGCAGACTAGGGTCAATCAAGACTTGATTAGAAACTTGAAGCCCGCCGTTAGTTAATGAGTGATAGCAAAAATCAAATAATTTGAATGATTGAAAACAATCAAAATAAATCAAACAGGACCAATATCATGACCAAGCAATTTATCAAAATCCCAGACATCGCCTACTCAATCGAAGGCGACCTTATCGAGCTAGAACAATCAACGGGGTGCGGAGAGTTCACCATAGTTGAGCTTCATAAAATCCACTTGCAATTACTTGCCGAACAGATGGGCCTCTACAAGCCTGTTCACAAAGCCCGCATGAGTAAAGTCGTAGAGGAGGAGCTGACCGAACTCTTTTGGGAATTGGAAGACCATTGGCAAGCCCTTGGCAGGGATAAGCATGCAGACCTTGACCGCTTGATAGAAGCAAGGCAACTTTACAACAAGCTTTATTCAATTTGCCGCTTGATTGGATTGGACCCGGCCTTATTGAGCAATCTCGACAGCGATGGCGATAAGCCCCAGGCAACTATGACCAGCCCAACTAAGACCTCGCCCATCGCTAAACCAGCAGAGGAATTGCTAATTTAATTGAAGCATGGGGCGCGGTCTTTGCCGTTGCCCTAATACAACAATTAAACTACACGAATATACAAATACAATGCAAGATAACTGTATTACAGAATGACAAACCTTTATTTTATATGGCTTGGCGGGTTGCTAATGTTTGCGGGTAATGTACGTTATGTAAAACAAGAATGTAGTATTGCTGCTTATTTAATATATAAATGAGTAGTAATATGGTATTTATCTATACTGGCGTAGCCAGTACGACAAAGGATAGGCAATGGATTACGACAAGTTCACCGCTCAGCTAAAAGAGCTGGGCATCAAAAAGACTGAGTTCATGCGCTACATGGAGATGAATACCGGGACCATTAGCACTTGGAGCAAGGCGGGCAAAGTGCCGCGCTGGGTAGAAGCTCATCTTGATTTGATGCTCAAGGCCAAGGCTATGCTTCCAGACCTCTCTCAGTACAAAGCGAAAGCGGGAAGCGATGAGCAAGACTAAACGCACAAGCACCAAGGCTGAAAGCCAGGAACTATCAACGCTTAGGCAAATACCCACCCCTCGCCTAAATCTGCATGAACTCGATGCCATCAGGCGGGAAATGACTAGGGTTTACAGAGACATGAGGTGTGGCAAGCTGCATTCGCAAGATGGGACGCGATTAGTTTATGTATTGGGCGAGCTTCGCAAAATGTTTGAAGTATGTGAGCTTGAGAAACGCATCGAAGTGTTGGAGGGTTAATGGCTACTCTAGAAAACCGACTAAAGAGCTTAGAGTCCAAGAAATTCATAGGTGGGCGCACTCAATCTAATGAGGCCATATTCAAGGCTGAGTATCAAGTTAATGGTGCCTGGATAGATGGGTGGGACTTTGATGCTATCGCCGGGGAATCATTTAACGAGCGGTTTACCGCCATTCTTAATATTTCGCTAGGTAAGCTGGTTATCGCCAAAAAAACACGGCATCGTGTAAGGCATCTACTTGCATGGCTTAATGAGCTGCATGAGGCTATCTAAGTGTATGTTTATTGGTGGGCAACTGTGAGGTATCTAAATGAGCTTTTTAAAGCGATTATTTGGTTTTGGCGATAAGAAGCCCGCGGATATTGTTCTAAGGGCTTCAAGCCCTGTAGTCCCCAGAAGAAATCCTCTGGAAATCGAATCGACCCCCGAGATGATTGAGGAGGATTTGCGCTTCAAAGCTCGGCAAATGGAATTGCTCGAGGTGCGCATAAGGGATTCTGGGCTTTATAGGATTGAAAAAGTTCCCGAGCTCATGGATAAGCTAAGCGGAAAAGTCCCGTTTGCAAGAAATAGTAATGGCGGGGTATTTGGCGGCGATACTTTTCTTTCTCTCGCCGAGAAAAAGGCTCTAGGTCTGAATACAAGGGCAAAGTATTCCCATGAATTTATTGCCTGCTGTGAGCCTTCAATGTTTTCTGCCCATGACCCAAAGCAATTTCTTGAGGGGCTACGAATAGATGTATTTCATGAGGCTAGTCGAGAAAAGGACATAGCAAAATACAAAAGCATGGGGTTTATAAAAAGGGTAAAAATCAATACCGTTTCCCCTTGTGCCAAGGTCAAGCGACTTAAGAAGGTTTATGTCCTTAACGAGGCGCCTCATCTTCCTTTGCCTGGATGCGATGTGGGGCATTGCATGTGCTTTTATAGCGCAGTCATTGAGGATTCTGAGTAAACTTTACATCAAGGGATTGGATTGTGAGGGGGCTTTAATCTTTAGGGAAGGCCGCTTCCCAGCTTGAGTACTCTCGCCCATCAGGAAGAAGGGCTTTAATTTCTTTATCGGAAATATCTAGATAGTTGATTTTTGGGCGAATTTTATACATGTTAGAGCATTGATTGGCTTGAATATTCCCATATTTGGTTAGTTGGGCACAAAGCAAATGAGTGAAGTAAAGTGCATTTTCGGTCTGGATGTAGATAGCATTTATCAGTGATGGATAGTCTTCATTTATTACCGAGGCTAATGGCAGTCCAAAATAAAGCTCGGGACTAAAGGCTACTTTGCCTGTTTTGTAGTCTTCAATCAGGTGATTGCGTTTTTCGATTGACCCTTGTAAATCTAGACAACCTTGCTTAAGTGTTGAAAATAAATTGAGGATGCCATTGGATAAAGATGTCTTTTCTAAGATAAAGTTTTGAAGGGCATCGAGTGGTAAGTTGGGGGTCGGCAAATTTCTGAGGTCAGCCTCAAATTGAAATGCTATTGCAGAGGGAATTTCCCCGCTGCGCACACCATCGGCATGGAGGGAATGAGTTGATTTTTGAGTTTCATATAAGTCTTTAACGGGCTTAATGAATTGTTTTTTGGCATTTATAAGGGCATTAAAAATGCTGATTGATATAGCGATTGCCGCATTTATCCCCCTTATTTCATTTAGTAGTGCCGCCTTGCTTCTCTCTTTTTCAATTATTCTTTGCACTACCGCAGCTCCAGCCAAAGCCCCCGCGCCGGAGCCAATAAGCGCAGATGCAAAATTTGAGTTAGCAAAGTCCTTCAGAAGGTTCCAAACGGCTATTAGTGGGCATAAGAGGTCGTGAGCGTTCATTTTCTAATTTCTTGATATGTTCTCTGATAGTACCCGTAATTTTCTTTTTCCAAGAATGTCCTCCAGGGTGGGGTAAATCTCTAGGTTGGAATGTTCTACATTACGTTATAAATACTAAAACTTGGAAGTATTTATTTTTAACTCTGGAGTGATGATGGCCACCAAAAAATCAACAAACGAGCAAACCTCTAAGAAGGTGGCTTCTGCAGCGAGTAAGCTTTTGAGGAATCCAAAGACGCCTGCTAAGGTCAAATCTGTTGCAGCCTCAGCATTGACGCAGGCGCCGAATAAGAAGACTAAAGCTAGGGGGTAATGCGTATGAAATATGGGCATATGAATGCAGCCTACTCGAACTTCGGTTCATTTAAACGAGCAGATGGCGAGGAGTTTTTTATTTCTGCAAAAACTTATGAAACAACTCCTGATATTAATTATTGGACAACCCTTTATACGATTACGCATAAAGTATTTCCACCTGTATCACAATTGCTATTTATTAAAAAGGAGTTGGTGCCAACATTTGCCAGCGCATTATCTATATCCGCATTAGACCCACTTGAGCAAATTAAATCAAATGCGCGCCATATTGACGGAAAAGGTTTGGATTCTACGTTGGTGTTGTCAAGCGATGGGGTGTGGTATTTAAAGTAAGCGGTTTAGTTTTAAGATTCTCTAATTTGTTTTAAAAAGATTTGGCTAGGCTGCGATGGAGGGTAAGACTACTGGGGAGCCAGAGGGTTATCCGGCAACTAAAAATGGCAAAGAGTTGGAGTACTTCAGGTGCGCATTTTGCAAGACTAGGTATTGGAAGCTGGCTCGGTAACCTGAGTTGGTCAAGCGGGGGTGATGCCGCGCCATAGTTTTTCCGTTGATTTCTTAACTCATCCTCGACTGACTTAGCGAACTCTGCCGCTTGCTTGGCCTTTTCTTCTACGTCTCTGGTTAGTTGCTTGCCGGTCTTAACCGTGCCGGATTTCAATAAGTCATCGAGCGTGGCCTTGGGTGGCTTGGGATATGATGATGCATGACTAAGCCCATAACTAAAGTTATAGTCGACACAAATTGCTACGTCCGACTTTATTTTTCCCCTGTTCGCCCAATACTCGGGTCTACCTTTTTTGGCTATCAGTTGATGACAATTTCTGATACCCATGTCGAGGTTTCATCAGGCTCCAACGTTGTGAGCCGTTACCCTTGGCTGTCAGAGGAGGTATTACAAAGCGAAGTTGCAGCCTCATGCCTAAAGCTTAGGGAGCCTAAAAAAGGCAACATAGAGAAATTGGCTAAATATCTTCGGCAGCATGGAAATAAGTTGCTCGAAAAATTATTGACTGATGGAAAGATTAAGGAGCCCAGGCAAATTTCATTGGTTGATGCAAGGGTCCTAGCTACTGCTGAAGTCTTGTCTGCAGCAGTAGCAACTGATGAGTGGCCATTGGCTTTGGTTGCGGATGAGCTATCTGAAGTTCATGAGAATGGGGGAGTATTAAATAGCTTGGATTTATTGAATCTAATGGAGTTGGGCGGCAATCTCGATAAAGGACAGAGGGTTGAAACTGTTCGCTCTTGGTGTCAGAACGGGGAGCTGCTTCCAAGAAACTGGCGGGAGCATTATTTAAATCTTTTTAATGAAGCTCCACCCGACGGTCAATCCTCCGACATCCAGAGTACATGAGACATCTCAATGGCAATATTCAAGTCTAGGTTAAGTGCCGAGGCTATAAAAGCGGGTGAGCGGCCGCCCTGAATCTTCTGCCATTTGGCGATAGCTCGAAAGATTGGGGTGTGAAAATGCTTTTCACTATTTCTTATTGCATCCTCTAGGCTCGGGTTATTAATGCCGAAAAGTCCCTTGGCCACAGTGGGTTTTGTGGATTTTTCAGAATTCCATTTTGCATAAAATGCAGGTGTCTCAAGCTTTGGTACCGCTTCATTGCGTGATTTGGCTAGTTTATTAATGGCTTTTATGACTGTAACTACCGATACATTATGGGTATTCGCAATTGACTGCGCTACCTTGAGAGGAGTTTTGGAGTTGCGGATTGCAGCGAGAGCCTCCCCAGTAATTTTTTCTGGAAATAGTAGGGCCTGTGCAAATTTCTCTGCAAATTTTTCACCCTCGTCTCCTTGAAGCGTGTGAAGGGTTAGGCAGTGCGCGAATTCATGGGAAAGCCAATAATTAAAGTCGTCCAACCTGCAGCCAAGGTTAAATAAAACCCACGAAGATTTGCTGTCTGGAAGGTACACGCTCATTGCATTTTCATGACCGTCTTTGTCCTCACCCCAAAACACAGGGACAAGAAATGCCCCAAATTCATGAAATAAATTAATTAGATGACCATGGGTAACTGGCTCAATATCTGTAAGACCCAATTGCTCTCTGATTGCGCTTGCAATCTTTGCAACGTAATCATCATCTAGACTTGGGTTAACCAAGTGTCGGGGTGAAAAAACAGAATTAGAACCGGTTAAGGGTAGAAGTTGTTTTAGATGTCTGCCAATTTCTTCGCCTGCGGTTTGGGCCTCTAGTGATGGGGCGCGATTATTGCGCATTCTGTATGCAATTACTGGTTCTTCTGAAACATCATTTTCTATAGAGAAGATTTCATTCAGGGAAAGTTTGAGCGCATCCGCAAGTGCCAAAGCTTTGCGAGCTCTTGGGATTGACTCCCCTGATAGCCAGTTAGAAACGGCTTCCTTACTAACGCCACACTCTTTTGCTAGATTGGCTTGAGATAAGCCAAGTTTCTTTAGGGTGCTTCTAATGAGTTTTGTATCCAACATGATGCAGTGACTATAAAAGTCTTGAGAGGGTTCGTCAAGTTTCGTCAAGTTTCAATCTTTTGGGTGTGGTTTTACTGTTAATTCTGATTATTTGGTTACATAGCGGTTACATGAGCCCAAAAATCAAAAAAGGCTTTCAAGTCGATTAACCTGAAAGCCTTATGAATACTGGTTGCGGGGGCAGGATTTGAACCTACGACCTTCGGGTTATGAGCCCGACGAGCTGCCAGACTGCTCCACCCCGCGTCTGAAGCTAAGATTCTACCATTTTTCGGGATGCCCTGTCGAGTCTTTCTGTTAAACCTTGCTGAATAATAGGGTTTTAGGGGCTTTAAATAGGGCTTATTTCCTCTTGATAAGAGGAGTAATATATTGCCACGCAACAATAGTCAGGGCTAAATAATGTCAGTTAGCAATCCAGAGTTTTCTGAATCATCCTTATTAAGACCGGTAGAGATTTCTCGAGAAGACTACCCCCATAAAAAAGGAGCTTCAGTCACACTTATGCTCGCTGCAATCGGCGTGGTATTTGGTGACATCGGTACTAGCCCTTTGTATGCGCTTAAAGAGTGTTTTAGTCCTGATCATGGTATCCCTTTTTCGCCAACCGCCGTCTATGGTGTGATCTCTATGGTGTTCTGGGCATTTGCGATTGTGGTGTCCTTAAAGTATGTTTTGTTTGTGATGCGTGCCAATAATCACGGCGAAGGTGGTATCTTGGCGCTCATGGCTTTGGCTTTGCGTACTGCGCCGGTCAACTCAAAGCGCTCCCTCTTAATCATCATGGCTGGGGTCTTTGGTGCCTGTATGTTTTATGGGGATGCCATCATTACTCCCGCCATCTCCGTTCTTTCTGCGGTAGAGGGGATGGAGGTTATCTCCAGTGATTTCACGCGCTATGTCATTCCAGTGACGATTGTGATTTTGGTAATTCTTTTCTTCATTCAAAAAACTGGTACGGCAGTAGTGGGTAATCTTTTTGGGCCGGTGATGTTGGTTTGGTTTGTTGTTATTGGATTGATGGGTTTAAACCAAGTCATTCAGAATCCCCAAATTTTTGCTGCGATTAATCCAATGTATGCCTTCAAATTTTTGCAAGAGCATGCATTGCAAGGCTTTATTGTTTTAGGTGCAGTGTTTTTGGTTTTAACGGGTGCCGAAGCGCTTTATGCGGATATGGGGCATTTTGGTGTCAAGCCTATCCGTATGGGCTGGTTCTTTATTGTGATGCCTTGCCTTATCCTGAACTACTTCGGGCAGGGTGCAATGTTTTTAAATAACCCTGAAACTATTACCAATCCATTCTTCCTCATGGTTCCCGAGGCATTTGTATTTCCTTTGGTGATTTTGGCTACTGTTGCTACGGTGATTGCCTCCCAAGCGGTAATCTCTGGCGCATTTTCCATGACCAGTCAGGCGATTCTTTTGGGCTTTGTGCCTCGCATGAAAGTGCGTCACACCTCTGATCGTGAAATTGGTCAAATTTATATGCCATTGGTCAACTGGACGCTTTTGGTGCTGGTGATCGCTGTTGTCTTGGCATTTAAAAAATCCGAGAATTTAGCAGCAGCTTATGGAATCGCAGTGACTACCACCATGATCGTTACGACCTTCTTGGCAGCTATTGTGATGCGCGTTGTTTGGCGTTGGAATGCATTATTAGTAACTTTAGTAATTGGTTCATTTTTGGTGGTGGATTTTGCATTCTTAGCTGCAAATTTATTAAAGATTATGGAGGGCGGTTGGTTCCCATTGCTCTTGGGTGCTGCATGCTTCCTTCTGTTGATGACTTGGTATCAAGGGCGTCAGCTGTTGCGTCAGAATGCTGTGAATAATGGAATTCATTTAAAAGAGTTTATTGATTCCTTGATGAAGCACCCTCCACATCGGGTTGAGGGAACGGCAGTCTTTTTAACTGCACATGTGGATTACCTGCCAGTCTCTTTTCTTCATAACTTAAAGCATAACCACGTGCTTCACGAAAGAGTCTTTTTCTTAAAGGTCAGTATTTGGGATGTGCCATACGTAAAGGATGAAGAGCGGATTACCTTGCGCGAACTTGGTCATAATATTTATGTCGTCCGTGCGGTGTATGGATTTAACGAAACACCAGATATGGGCAACATTATTGAGTTGATTGAAAAATCCTCTGGTCTGAAGTTTGATTTGATGAATACTTCATTCTTCTTATCGCGTGACACGATTGTGTCTACTGAAATTCCAGGAATGGCTATGTGGCGTGAGCGCTTATTTAGCTGGATGTATCAAAATGCAGGGCGTCAGTCTGATTTCTTTAAGATTCCCGCTAACCGTTTGGTTGAGTTGGGCGCGAAGGTAGAGATTTGAGGATTGTTGTAAGTCATCGAGCAAAAGCATTTTTAGGAATGCTTTTGCTATGCTGCTCTTTTAGTAGAGTGGTTTTAGCTACGCCTGCGGAAGAGGCCCAACTAGAGCAGTTAGATAAGATTGAGCAAGAGCTTGAGTTGCAACGTGAGTGGGCGAAGTATCGTTGGGGGAAAGCTTCTTCTGAGTGCTACCAAAACTATTGGGTAAGTCGTTGCTTGGGTAACTCTCGTGCTGAATATCGCAAAGAGATTGATCCGATTCGCGAGCAAGAAGTTGAGTTGCATGAAGTACAACGTAAGTTGCGTGAAAGCATCAAAAATCAAAATGATGCAAAACGTGCGGCCGAAAGAGCTTCGCCTGAAAAGGCTGCTGAGCGTACCGCCAATCAACGTGATTACGAAGAAAAGCAAAAAGAAGCTGCAGCTCGTGCGGCAGATTTAGAGAAGCGTCGTCAAGATGCGCCTAAACGCTCCCAAGAAAATAAAGCGGGCACTCAGCTCGACTAATTTTTTAATTTCGATTCACCTTCATAAACTCAACTTTGATTAGGTAAGACTTTGGCTAAGATTAAAACTATTTATATCTGCCAGTCATGTGGCGGTACTTCCGCAAAATGGCAGGGCCAATGTCCATCATGTCAGGCCTGGAATACGTTGGAAGAGGGATTGCCAGAGGTTAGCTCTAACTCTCGTTTTCAAGGGTTAGCTCAGGCCTTACCCCGTCAAAAATTATCCGCTATCAGTGCCGAAGACCTGCCTCGTTTTAGTACAGGCGTTGAAGAGTTTGATCGGGTATTGGGCGGGGGCTTGGTACCTGGTGGGGTAGTGCTCTTAGGCGGTGATCCTGGTATTGGTAAATCAACTTTGCTTTTGCAAGCCTTGGCCGAAATGAGCTCTGCAGGCATGAACGTGCTGTATAGCAGTGGTGAAGAATCGGCTGCCCAAATCGCGCTTCGCGCCAAACGCATTGCTTTAGACGCTCCTCAGCTAGAGGTATTAGCAGAGATTCAGTTAGAAAAATTGTTATCCATTATGGATACCGTCAGGCCGCAAGTATTGGTTGTAGACTCCATTCAGACTTTGTATTCCGAAGTACTTAGTTCTGCACCTGGGTCTGTTGCCCAAGTGCGTGAATGTGCGGCTCAATTAACTAGGGCAGCAAAATCCAGTGGCATTTGCGTCTTAATGGTGGGTCATGTGACTAAGGATGGCCATTTGGCTGGGCCTCGAGTGCTTGAGCATATTGTGGATACCGTTTTGTATTTTGAAGGCGATACCCATTCATCATTTCGCCTAGTTCGCTCGATTAAAAACCGCTTTGGCGCAGTCAATGAGTTGGGCGTCTTTGCGATGACCGAAAAAGGGTTGCGAGGCGTTGCTAACCCTTCCGCTATTTTCTTGTCACAGCATGCCGAGATGGTGCCTGGTGCTTGTGTTCTGGTAACACAAGAGGGTAGTCGTCCACTTCTGGTGGAGATTCAGGCTTTAGTCGATACCGCTCATATCCCTAATCCACGCAGATTGGCAGTTGGCTTAGAGCAGCACCGCCTAGCAATGTTATTGGCGGTATTGCATCGTCATGCTGGGGTAGCTTGCTTTGATCAGGATGTTTTCTTAAATGCGGTTGGTGGCGTGAAGATTAGCGAGCCAGCGGCAGATTTGGCAGTACTGCTTGCGATACAGTCCTCGATTCGTAATCGCGCACTACCAAAGGAATTGATAGTATTTGGTGAGGTTGGTTTAGCTGGAGAAATTCGGCCATGCCCACGTGGTCAAGAGCGCCTCAAAGAGGCTGCTAAATTGGGCTTCACTATTGCGATCATTCCAAAAGCCAATATGCCTAAAACCAAAATACCAGGCTTAAGAGTTATTCCAGTTGAGAGAATAGACGAGGCAATTTCTGCTGCCGCAGAACTCAGTTAATTCTTAACTACTTGTTAGCGCAAGTCTTCTGCTTGAATCAGCAGAACCTGTTCATCACCAGCAGAAACTTGCATCCAGATTGCAGGTATTTGTGGGAAAGCTTTTCTGAAGTTTTCATACTCATTACCAATCTCAATCAGAATAGCGCCTCGTTCATTCAGGTAATCTGGCGCGCCTGCAATGATGCGTCTAATCAAATCCATTCCATCATCACCGCCAGCCAAAGCTAAGGCTGGTTCAGCGTGATATTCCTCTGGCAGGATACTCATTGAACCTGAATTTACGTAAGGGGGGTTGCAGATAATTAAATCAAAGCGATTGTCATCACTAGGCTCTGGCAGTGCGTGCCACAAGTCGCCTTCAAGTAATTCAACTTGTGAGCTCAGACTATGGCGATCTAAGTTGCGTGAAGCAACCGATAAGGCAGGCAGACTGATATCGCAGGCGCTTATATGGATATCTGGACACGCAAGCGCTAGAAGGATCGCCAAGGAGCCATTACCAGTGCAAAGATCTAGTGCTTTACCGTCAGCTGGGAGCCAAGGCTCAAGCGAACCATCCACAATTAATTCGGCAATCCAAGAGCGGGGAACGATACTTTGTTCACTGCAGAAAAAAGGTACTCCCATCAACCAGGCTTCACCTAGGATGTAAGCTAGTGGCTTGCGGGTAGTGATTCTGGTTTGAGCAACTTCAATAGCTTGAGATCGCTGAGCATCAGATATTTGTGAATCTAATTTTTCCAATGTCTCTGCAGGACTGAGGTCTAATTGTTTGCTGACAATCCATAGGGCCTCGCTTTGGGCATCAATAGCGCCATGACCGTAGTGTAGGTTTGCTCTTTCCAGGCGTTGCGCAACTTGCTCAATGCAGCGATCTACAGTTTGTTCTTGCTGATGCTCAGAATCCATGATGAATGTATTTAAATAAATGAATCAAGCAACTAATTGCTCAAGGGTCTTACGATAAATATTCTTCAGTGGCACAACGTCATCTACGATGACGCATTCATTTATTTTGTGACTGGTGGCATTTAACGGGCCAAATTCAACAACTTCTTCACAGATCTTGGCAATGAAGCGTCCATCACTAGTTCCGCCGGTAGTAGATAGTTCGGTATCGATCTGCATCTCTTCTTTGATGGAGTTGCGTAAAGCTGTCGCTAAGGCGCCATCGCCAGTAATGAATGGGCTTCCACCTAATGTCCATTTGACTTCAAAATCCAGGCCCGCATCTTTTAAGATATTCTCCAAGCGCTCACGCAACTGCTCTGGCTTGCTTTCAGTAGAAAAGCGAAAATTGAAATCAATAGCGAGCTCACCAGGAATGATGTTATTTGCGCCAGTACCCGCATGAATATTGGAAATCTGAAAACTTGTAGGCTGAAAATATTGGTTACCCTGGTCCCATTCAGTCTCTACTAAAGCTTGAATGGCTGGAGCTGAAAGGTGAATAGGATTCTTGCCTAAATGTGGATAAGCTATGTGAGCCTGAATGCCTTTGATCTGCAGTTTTCCGGATAAAGAGCCGCGACGACCATTCTTGATCATGTCACCCAGATTATCGACAGAAGTTGGTTCGCCAATCACGCAATAGTCTATGTGTTGACCATGTTTTTGTAGGCGCTCACACATAATCACGGTGCCATCATGTGCGGGACCTTCTTCGTCGCTGGTAATCAGAAAAGCGATTGAGCCAGCATGATTGGGGTGATTAATGACAAACTCTTCAGTTGCCACAACAAATGCAGCTATGGAGGTTTTCATATCTGCAGCGCCACGGCCATAGAGAAGGCCATCACGAATGGTGGGGGTAAATGGATCGCTCTCCCACTTTTCAAGCGGCCCAGTCGGAACGACATCCGTGTGACCAGCAAACATGAAGACCTTACCCTGATCACCAGCCGAACCTTTTTTAATTGCCCAAAGATTGGTGACTTGGAAATTCTCGGGGCCACTCACTACGCTTTCGGTATGAAAGTCCATTGCTTGCAATCGTTGGGCAATGAGATCCTGACAGCCCCCGTCCGCTGGGGTGACCGAGCGACAGGCAATAAGGGCTTCAGTAAGTTCGAGAGTGGCGCTCATAAGGGGGCTTAGTCGCGCAGGAGTTCGTTAATGGCAGTTTTAGCTCTGGTTTGAGCATCTACCTTTTTCACGATGATTGCTGCGTACAGGCTGTATTTGCCGCAAGCAGATGGCAATGAGCCGGGAACGACTACCGATCCTGCTGGAACGCGACCGTAATGTACTTCACCAGTTTCACGATCGTAAATTTTGGTGCTTTGACCAATATAAACGCCCATGGAAAGAACGGCATTTTCTTCAATAATCACGCCTTCGACCACTTCGGAGCGAGCACCAATAAAGCAGTTATCTTCAATAATGACTGGCCCAGCCTGAATAGGCTCCAAAACCCCGCCAATCCCTACGCCACCCGAAAGGTGGACGTTTTTACCGATTTGAGCGCATGAACCTACAGTTGCCCAGGTATCAACCATGGTGCCTTCACCAACATAAGCGCCAATATTGACGTAAGAAGGCATTAAAACAGCATTTTTACCAATAAATGAGCCGCGGCGAGCCACCGCAGGGGGAACTACGCGAAATCCGCCCTTAGCGAAGTCTTCGGCGGTGTAATTTTCGAATTTGCTCGGAACCTTGTCGTAAAACTGGGTATATCCACCAGCACTCATGGGTTTGTTATCTTCAAGGCGAAAAGAGAGCAGTACAGCCTTCTTAACCCATTGATTTACTTCCCATTGGCCTACGCTGCGGCGTTCAGCTACACGAATGGTGCCCGAATTCAAGCCTTCCAAGACTGCGCTTACGGCACTGCGAATTTCTGCTGGAGCAGCCTCAGGAGAGAGGTTTGCACGGTTTTCCCAGGCTTGTTCAATGATGCTTTGTGGTGATTGGCTCATGCTTTTTAGTTAACTATCAGATTGTTAAGGGATTTTGGCCCTGAATGTAGATTTATCATTATATCGATGGGGCAAAAACCCGTGCGGGAAGCCTTAAGCTTGCTATCATCTTCCCACTTAAGTTTTAAATTTTCACCCCTTTTTCCGAACCTTTTTCCCTGCAAAGTACGCCGTGCAACTGAAATCCATCAAACTTTCCGGCTTTAAGTCTTTCGTAGACCCAACCCATTTTGAAATGCCCGGCCAATTAATTGGCGTTGTGGGTCCTAACGGGTGCGGAAAGTCGAACATTATTGATGCCGTGCGTTGGGTTTTGGGTGAATCCCGCGCAAGTGAATTGCGTGGCGAATCCATGCAAGACGTTATTTTCAATGGTTCTGGTTTACGTAAGCCATCGGGTCGCGCCAGCGTAGAGCTCATTTTTGACAATACGGACGGTCGCGCTCAGGGGCAGTGGAGTGTATTTACTGAGTTATCCGTAAAGCGTGTCTTAACCCGCGATGGAAATTCAAGTTACTACGTAAATAACCAAGTGGTACGTCGTAAAGATATTCAAGATATTTTCTTGGGCACCGGTATGGGTCCAAGAGGTTATGCGATTATTGGGCAAGGTACGATTAACCGTATTTTGGAAGCGAAGCCAGAAGAATTACGTATCTTTTTGGAAGAGGCTGCTGGCGTATCTAAATACAAAGAGCGTCGCAAGGAAACCGCATCGCGTCTCGAGGACACAAAAGAGAATTTAGTGCGCGTTGAAGATATTTTGCGCGAACTTGATCAACAGCTCAATCGCCTAGAAAAACAAGCCACAGTCGCAGAACGTCATGCTGAACTTTCAGCAAATATGAAATCGCAACAACAATTGCTCTGGTTTGTACGTCAGACCGAGGCTGGTAAAGAGCAAGAGCGTCACGCCAATGGCATTCGAGATACTCAGGTTAGTTTAGAAGAGCAAACGGCTAAGTTGCGCCACTCAGAAGCCGAGCTAGAAAGTATGCGTACTCATCAGTACGCCATGCAGGATAAGGTTTCACAAGCTCAAGGGGATTTGTATCAAACGAATTCTGATGTAAGTCAAGTTGAGTCGCAAATTCATTATGTGCAAGAAGCGCGTCAACGATTGCAACAACAAACCCAAGATTTACAAGCTCAGCTACAACGCTGGACTGTTCAGGAAACAGACGCTGCCCAGGCGCAACGGACTGCAGAGCATGAGCTAAGCCTTGCCTCGGAAAAAGAACAATCTTTATTAGAGGGCTTAAGTGGTTTGCAAGAGCAAATGCCCGTTCATGAGGAAGCCTATCAACTCAATTCTCGAGAATTAAATAATGCGCGAGATAGCTTGGCAACGATTGAGCAGCGTTTGGCAAGTTTGAGTGAGCGAACTAAATCTATTCTTACTCAACTAGAGGAATTAAAAGGGCGCGAAGCACGTTTGATTGGCGAGCTAGACGGCATGCGCAGACCCGATGCTGAGGCTTTACAAACAGCAATCGATCGTCATGCTATGGCTCAGCGCAAGGTTGAAGAAGCAAGACATCGCGCTTCTGAAACTCAGCAACGCGTTCCCGCAGCTGATGAAGCCCGTAATACAGCGCAACAACAGATTCAGGTGGCCAATCAAGATTTAGCGCAAACCGAAGCCAAGTTAACCGCTTTAACTGCTTTGCAGGCTAGTGTTCAGGCACAAGGCAAAATTGGTCCATGGCTTGAGAGTAAGGGCCTTAAAGAGAGTAAGCGCCTTTGGCAAGAGCTCAAGGTTGAAAGTGGTTGGGAAACCGCTTTAGAGTCTGTCTTGCGCGAACGCTTGGCCGCAGTTACCGCAAAAAGTATTCAAGAAACTTTAGTGCTAGCCAACGATGCGCCACCAAGTCGTCTGGCCATTTTATTGCCCGAAGAAATTATCCCTGCGCATACTTCAGCTCCAGCGGATTTTGTTTCATTGTTGACGCGCGTTCAGAGTGCTGGCGGCCCAAGAATTTCTTCAGTTTTACAAGAGTGGCTCGATAATATTTACATTGCCGATAGTCTTGAAGATGCTTTGCACCGTCGTGACAAGTTACCAGCTGGTGGAGCATTAGTGACCCAGCAAGGCCACTTAATTAGTCGCGTTGGTGTTCAGCTTTATGCAGCCGATTCTGAGCAAGCTGGCATGTTGGCGCGCGCTCAGGAAATGGAAGCGCTTGAGAAGCAATTGCGCGCACAACAACTCATTCAAAGCGAATTAAAAAGCGAGCTTGATCAGTGTGTCGCAAATTATCAAGGCGCTCATCAGGCAGCTGAGCAAGCTCGAATTGCTGCCGAGCAGGCGGTGCAGGAGACTCATGGCTTTGATGTGGAAAGAATGCAGTTAACTCAAGCTGAAGAGAAGTACAGCCAACGTGCTACTCAAATTCAGGGTGAATTAAGTGAAATGCGCGAGCAAATGGAGCAACTGGGAATGACACAAGACCAGTCATCCATGGAGCTTGCGCAATCTGAAGAGGCTAAGCAAGGCTATCAAGAAAGCCTTGCTGTTGCACAAGAGAAATTGGAGTTAGCCACTCAAGAGCGCGACCGTTTGCGTGAGTCGTTGCGTGTAGCTGAAATGGCTGCGCAAGAAGCGGCGTTTTCTACACGTTCGTTGCAACAACGCATTGCCGACTTGCAACGTGATCAGAGTACCGCCCGTGCTCAGATTATGGAGATCCAGGATAAATATGCATTCGCTGAACGGGAGTTAGAAACTCTTAGCGATGCAGAAGCGCAAGAAAAATTACAGGGCTTATTAGCAACTCGTAGTGAGCGTGAATCGATTTTAGCTAATGCTCGTACCGAGCAAGATGCTTTATTACATCAATTGCGTGAAGCTGATGAGGTTCGCATGCAAATCGAACGTACCTTGCAACCAATGCGTGACAAAGTAGTTGATTTGCAATTGCGTGAACAAGCTGCTCGCCTGAACTTTGAGCAATTTGCTACTTTATTGGCTGATGCTGAGGCCGATCTCACTTCCTTAGAGTCAAATTTCAGTCCTGATCTAAAGGTTGGCGCATTGCAAAATGAGGTGACCCGTTTAACTGCTGAGATTCAGTCTTTAGGCCCAGTTAACATGGCGGCCTTGGATGAGTTAGCAAGCTCACGTGAGCGTAAGTCTTTCTTGGATGCTCAATCTGCCGACTTAAATGAGGCCATGCAAACTCTCACGGATGCTATTGCAAAAATTGATGGGGAAACTCGTGAATTGTTGCAAGGCACCTTTGACCAGGTTAATACCCATTTTGGTAGACTCTTCCCAGAATTATTTGGCGGTGGCCATGCAGAGTTGGTAATGACGGGTGAGGAGATTTTGGACGCTGGCGTTCAAGTGATGGCTCAGCCTCCAGGCAAGAAAAATAGCACAATTTATCTCCTTTCTGGTGGTGAAAAGGCTTTAACAGCTATCGCCTTAGTATTTTCACTTTTCCTCTTAAATCCAGCACCCTTCTGTTTACTTGATGAGGTTGATGCGCCATTGGATGATGCAAATACCTTGCGCTATGCGCAGATGGTTGCCAAAATGTCAGATAAAACACAGTTCGTATTTATCTCGCACAATAAGATCACTATGGAAATCGCACATCAGTTAATTGGTGTCACTATGCAAGAGCAGGGTGTATCTCGTATTGTTGCTGTGGATATCTCTTCTGCGGTATCAATGGTGGAGGCTACTTAAGTGTTCTTGGAGCGGATCATGACGACTTTGGGTTTGTCTGACTTGCAGTTTTCATTGGCTGCGATTGGTTTGATTATTTTGATTTCAGTCGTTTTGCTGAATTTTAAATACGCCCGCGCTCGTCGTCGTGCCAGAGATTTGGTTCAGTATTCTCTTGATGAACGTTTTGGAGTGCGTGAACCTTCTTTTGGCGCAGGTTTTGCAGATGCTAGTAATGAGGGTCGTGCTGAACCTACCTTGGATGAGGTTGTCCAATCTATCGTTGTGCCAGAAATATTTACCATTGATCCTAGAATCGATTGTGTAATCACTCTGCGATTCGATCAGGCCATCAGTGGCGCTGAACTCTTAAATGAGATTAATGCATGGTCTGAAACCCCCGCGAAATCTACTGCGCGTTGGATGTGCGAGGGCTTAAATGCAGATGTTGATACAGCTGAAGACTGGGAGCCGCTTAGAGTGGAGGCATCCTATTCAGAGTTGCAATTGGCTATCCAGCTGGCAAGTCGTCGTGGACCGATTGGTGTTCTGGAGTTATCAGATTTTTGTTCTCGCGCACAGGCTCTGGCTGAGACTTTGGGGTCGCAGATTGATATGCCTAGTGTGAGTACTATGCTAGAAAGTGCTAAAGAGCTTGATGCTATGGCAGTAGAAAGTGATATTCAGTTAAGTATTAATGTGATTTTTGATGAAGCAAGTCCATGGACTAATTTTGAAAGTTTGATGCGTCAGCGCGGATTCAAGTTAGCTCGCAATGGTAGACAGTTTGAGTACTACAGTAATAACAAGCTTATTTTTACGAGTGCCGGTATTGACCCCAATAAACCTATTTCTCAATTAACGTTGTTATTAGAGGTTCCCTTGGTTGCTCAAGAGGAGAGAGCTTTTGAAAGAATGCTTGGAGAGGGTGTTGAGATTGCGCAGGCTGCTCATGGCCGCCTAGTTGATGATAACGGCATTAACCTTACTGAAGCTGCTGTAGTCAGCATTCGTCAACATTTGTATGGGCTGTTCGCCAATCTTGATAAAAACGGCGTCCCATCTGGCTCTTACACAGCAAGCCGTTTATTTAGTTAAGGAACCTCTTTGTCGTCCAATAGTCCGACAAATTTAGCGGAACGGTATACGTATTTACAAGCAGAATTAGCTCGCCTCGAGCATGCTTATTACGTTCTTGATAATCCATTATTACCAGATGCTGAATATGACCGACTATATCGAGAGATGCTCGATATAGAGTCTGCTCACCCAGAATGGGTGACCTCAGACTCACTATCCCAAAGGGTTGGCGGGGCGGCGCTCAAAGAGTTTGATTCTGTACAACACATCGTACCTATGCTTTCTCTCAATAATGCCTTTGAAGATGCGGAGTTAATTGCTTTTGATCGTCGCTGTCGCGAGGCCTTGCACGCTGATGTTGTGGAGTATGCGGGTGAGCTCAAGTTTGATGGTCTTGCCATCTCATTACGTTATGAGAATGGAGTCTTAGTGCGCGCTGCTACTCGTGGTGACGGTGCTAGGGGTGAGGATGTCACTGCCAATATCAAAACGATTCGCGCCATACCCTTACGCTTAACTGGAAAAAATATCCCCGCAGCCTTAGAGGTGCGCGGAGAAGTTTTTATGTATTTGCGTGATTTTGAGAAGATGAATCAGCAGGCAGCCGCTGCCGGTGAAAAAGAGTTTGCCAATCCTCGTAATGCTGCTGCAGGAAGCTTAAGGCAGCTTGACTCAAAAGTTACTGCTAGACGCCCTTTATCATTTTTTGCTTATGGCCTTGGTGATCTTGAGCCTCAAAGTTGGCTACCATCAACTCATGAAGAGCTACTCAATGTTTATATAAAGCTTGGGCTACCAGTTTGCCCTGAGCGAAGGGTGATGAAATCGGTGGTGGAGATATTGAATTTTTACAATGAAGTTGGTGCTAAACGAGATTCGCTTCCTTATGATATTGATGGCGTTGTTTACAAGGTTAATTCGTTTGCTGAGCAGGCGAAATTAGGTTTTGTTTCAAGGGCGCCACGTTTTGCATTGGCTCATAAGTTTCCGGCACAAGAAGCTTTAACAACGGTCTTGGGTATTGATGTTCAAGTGGGTCGGACCGGTGCAATTACTCCTGTAGCCAGATTGGCTCCAGTTGAAGTTGGAGGGGTTACTGTTACCAACGCTACTTTGCATAATGAGGATGAAATCAAGCGCAAAGATGTACGTATAGGCGATACAGTTTCTGTAAGGCGGGCTGGCGATGTGATTCCCGAGGTAGTTTCAGTAATTAAGGATAGGCGCCCTGTAAATGCGCGGGAATTTATCATGCCAGTGCGATGTCCGGTGTGTGATTCACATATCGAGCGTTTAGCGGATGAGGCAATCGCACGCTGTAGCGGTGGTCTATTTTGTGGAGCGCAACGCAAGCAAGCATTAGTTCATTTTGCCCATAGACGGGCCTTAGATATTGAAGGCTTGGGTGAAAAGATTGTTGATCAATTAGTTGACCACCATTTAGTAAGAACGCCTGCTGACCTTTACCGTTTGGGCTTTGCAGCTTTGGCCAATTTAGAGCGGATGGGCGATAAGTCTGCGGACAATTTGATTCAGGCTATAAATAAGTCGCGTAACACCACCTTAGCGAGATTTATTTTTGCTCTGGGCATTCGTCATGTAGGTGAGACTACGGCAAAAGATTTAGCCAATCATTACGGCAGTGTGCATGCGCTCATGGAGGCGAGTCTCGAAGATCTTCTGATGGTGAATGACGTAGGGCCTGTAGTAGCGAATTCCATCGTAAGTTTTATGCAGGAAGCTCACAATCGAGAAGTAATAGAGCAATTACTTGCCTCTGGATTGCAACTCACGGTTGAAGAGAAGGAGATTAGCGCTGCCGTCATTGGCAAGACCTTTGTTTTGACAGGCACCTTTCCAACGCTTACACGTGATGCCGCAAAAGAACTTCTGGAAAAAGCGGGTGCGAAAGTGGCTGGTTCAGTATCCAAAAAGACTGATTATGTAGTTGCTGGTACTGATGCTGGAAGTAAACTTACCAAGGCCGAAGAGCTTGGTATTGCGGTGATTGATGAAGCTGCGATGTTAGATCTTTTGAAGTAATAACGATCAGTCTTGGGTTAAAAGATACAACAATATTTTTTATGAGTCTTCTTGCTTCTATTGCTCCAAAGTTAAATAATCGCCAATACAAAACCCAGTGCGAAGCAATTCTTACCTCTGTAAATCCCTATTCCAGATTAAATACTTCTGGCCACATCACGGCTAGCGGCTTGGTCATTAGGGGTGATCAAACGCTTTTAATATTTCATCCCTACATTAAGCAGTGGTTACAACCCGGTGGTCATATAAATGACAAAGAGACTCCTTTAGATGCTGCTATTAGAGAGGTCTATGAGGAAACGGGATTAATCTGCTCTCTAGATCAGGCAAGCGTAGATCCTATAGATATTGATGTACATGAAATCGCCGCTAATCCAAAAAAATTAGAAGGATCTCATTTGCATATCGATTTTCTATTTAGACTCAAAGTTGACAGGGAGTGCGATGCTCCCGAGTCTATTGAAAAGGCTTGGTTTACTTTTCATCAAGTGAAAAATGCACGTATTGCACGTGCCTTCCGAAATTTAGGCGCCCAAGACCTCTAGCAACTCTGTCTCTAGTTGAATCTGGAGCTTTGGATTCTTGCTCAGATTGGCTGCATCCAAGAGCAAAACGTCTTCGACCCTTTCTCCCAATGTATTGATTCGAGCGGTATGCAATGAAACGTGATGTTTTGCTAAGACTCTCGAGATAGCATATAGCAGGCCCGTTCTATCGCTAGCCGATAGGGCGAGCGAGTAGTAATGGCCGCGCTCATCTGGAATCATATGTACGCGCGGTTGAATCGGGAAAGAGCGAGATTGTCTAGAAAGGCGACCCATGCTTGGGGCAGGTAGCGGATCGGATTTATTCAGTGCCCCGAGTAATTCATACTCAACGAGCTGAATAAGATCCCGATAGCTTGTGCTTTCATCGATCAAATTGCTTCCTGATATCTGAAAGGTATCTAGCGCATATCCATGGCGAGTTGTATGAATGCGGGCATCCCAAATAGAGAAGCCATGACGTTCAAAATAAGCGCAAATTCGAGCAAATAAGTCGACCTGGTCTTTTACATAAACCGCTACTTGCAACCCCTCGCCAATTGGCGAAAGGCGCGCACGTACTATTGGCGCCTCACTATCGACTTTATTGAAAAGATGGCGAGTTAACCATGCAACATCTGCGGCATCTTGCCGAAGGAAGAAGGCGACATCGAGATTTTTCCAGAGATTCTCATAGGCAGAGTCCTCAATGCCATACAGACGCAACTTGGCTCGCGCTTCTTCATGACGTTGAGCCAACTCAGAAGAGGCATCAGGTTTAGCTCCTCCCAATACTCTGAGGGTTACACGATAAAGGTCCTCAAGCAACTTCCCTTTCCACGCATTCCATACCTTAGGGCTGGTACCACGCACATCGGCAACAGTGAGGAGATAAAGAGCAGTTAAATGGCGCTCATCACCAACCTTTTTCGCAAAGGCTTTGACGACATCGGGATCGGTAGTGTCTTGTTTTTGAGCTACTTGACTCATATTTAAGTGCTCTGCGACCAACCAGACCAGTAGCTCTGTATCTTTTTTATCGAGCCCATGCTCTTTAGCAAACTTACGCATATCCGCCTTGCCTAAGGTGGAGTGGTCTCCACCCCGACCTTTGGCTATATCGTGAAATAGTGCTGCTATTACCAATAGCCAGGGCTTTTCAAAGTGAGCGATCAGGCGGCTACAGAATGGAAATTCATGGGTATGCTCAACCACCATGAAGCGACGTATGTTTCGCAGAACCATCAGGATGTGCTGATCTACCGTATATACGTGGAATAAGTCATGCTGCATTTGCCCAACAATTTTTCTAAAGGCAGGTAGGTACCGACCCAGTACGCTAGTGCGGTTCATAAGCTGAAAGGCGCGACTCACACCAGCAGGCTGTTTGAGTAACTCCATAAATAGCGCACGATTCACTGGGTCTGCTCGCCACTTACTATCCATTTTTTGACGTGCGTTATAAAGCGCCCTAAAAATGGTGGCTGATAAACCTTTTACGCTAGCTGTTTGGGCAAACACTAAAAACGTTCTTAGAATTTGCTCTGGATACTTTTGATATAGCTGTGGATCTGAAATATCCAAGACCCCTTGGCGCTCTATAAAGAAAAGGTTTCCTTCGCCCGGAATTGTGTGGGTGGTTTTGGATTCTTGTGGAAAGAGTAGTGCCTCAATATTTTGCAAAAGCACGTCATTAAGCTGAGTCACTGCCTTTGCGGACCAGTAGTAGCGGCGCATCATGGCTTCACTGGCAAGGCGTGAGGACTCTTCATTGATACCCATTGCGGCCGCTAGGGGTGCCTGCAAGTCAAAAACTAGAACATCTTGTCTACGGCCTGCAAGTAAATGTAAGTTTGCTCGTAAAGTTTCTAAGAAACGTTGATTGCGAGTGAGTTCCGTCAACTCACGTTGCGTCACTAATCCCGCTTCATTTAAATCTTTAAAGGTTTTACCAAGCAGAGCCGCTTTGCTAACCCATGAAATCACTTGAAGATCGCGTAGTCCACCAGGACTTTCTTTGCAATTGGGTTCAAGTGAGTAAGGCGTATTTTGGTATTTGTAATGACGTTGTATTTGTTCTGCAAGCTTAGCTTGAAAGAATGTTTTCGGATCTAAAGCATTTTCAAATGCATTAGCAAATTCTTTATAGAGTGGTTTTTTCCCAAATACTAGGCGTGCTTCTAAAAGCGAGGTGCGAACAGTAATATCTTGCTCTGCTTCCGAGATGCATTCCCTAACTGTTCGAACTGAAGAGCCAATCTCTAAACCCGTATCCCAGCATTTGGCGACGAACTTTTCGATCTTGCTGGTAAGGACCTCTTCAAATATTTTTTTGTTATCGGGCACGAGAATGAGAATGTCGATATCGGAGTAAGGAAAGAGTTCGCCCCTCCCAAATCCACCAACAGCTACAAGCGCAGCTTCATGCCCTAGGTCGCATGATTCCCATAAACTTATTAAAAAAGCATCGCTGAGTTTGCAGAGTTGTTTGGTGAGCTTTCCAACGGCTTGGTTTTTACGAAACTCTGCATAAGCAAGTTCTCGTGCAGCGCGTAAACTGACCACATCGGTGATTTGAGATTTCACCGCTGAAGTGGAGCGCATCCTCTTAAGCGCTAACGAGATTGGGTCTAAATGACAGGCCTTTAACGCAATCAGGCGGTAAGTTACTTCCTTCTGACCAAGTTAAAACTTCAACACCGGTAGGTGTTACTAACAAGGTATGTTCCCACTGTGCTGAAAGGCTGCGATCTTTTGTTTTTACTGTCCACTGATCTGGCATCGTACGTATTTCACGGCGACCTGCATTGATCATCGGCTCAATGGTGAAAGTCATACCGGCTTGTAGTTTTTCACCGGTACCAGGGCGACCATAGTGGAGAATTTGTGGATCTTGGTGGAATACTTTTCCAATGCCGTGTCCGCAATATTCGCGAACAATTGAGTAGCCCGCATTTTCAGCGTGGGTTTGTATAACGTGACCAATATCACCCAATGTAGCGCCCGGTTTTACTTGTGCAATACCAAGCCATAAACACTCAAATGTGATCTGGGTAAGGCGTTTCGCCATCACCGAAACATCGCCCACCATAAACATACGGCTGGTGTCACCGTAATAGCCATCAGGAGTAATGACGGTAATGTCTAAATTGACTACATCGCCCATTTTGAGGATTTTTTCGCCAGGGATGCCGTGACAAATCACATCATTGACCGAGGTGCAGATGGAGGCTGGGAAAGGTGGGTACCCTGGAGGTTGATAGTTCAACGGGGCTGGAATGGTTTTTTGAATATCACGCATGTACTCATGACAGATTCGGTCTAACTCCCCTGTGCTTACCCCTGCCTTAACGTGGGGGGTTACATGATCAAGAACTTCGCTGGCTAAGCGGCCTGCTTCGCGCATCCCTTGGATGTCTTTTTCTGCTGTAAATAAGCTATTCATGCCTTGATTATCAACGACTTGGGGATTATTCGTTTTAAAATATTGCTTAAATTTTAGGCAATATTTCCTCCATTTAGGCCAATTGGGGTGAGTTCATAAGGTTCTAGGCGTTAGTGACCGCTTCTAGAGTATTGATATTTAAGCTATAATTTCCCTCTCAGGTCAATTTTTGGCTTGAAATCGCGGGTTGAGTCTTCCAGGGTGGCGTTTTTTAGCGCAGCTAGGATTCAACCTTAGAACACAACCCTTAGGAGAAGTTATGTCAGTAACTATGCGTCAAATGCTGGAAGCCGGTTGCCATTTTGGTCACCAAACCCGTTTCTGGTCCCCAAGAATGGCCCCTTATATTTTCGGCCATCGCAATAAAATCCACATCATTAACTTGGAAAAGACTTTGCCAATGTTTCAGGACGCCCTGAAATTTGCAAAACAAGTTTCTGCTAATCGTGGCACGATTTTGTTTGTTGGTACTAAGCGTCAATCACGTGAAATTATTGCCGAAGAAGCTACGCGTGCTGGCATGCCTTATATCGACAGCCGTTGGTTGGGTGGCACGCTCACCAACTTCAAAACTGTTAAAGGTTCACTCAAGCGCTTAAAAGACATGGCAGTTGCTAAAGAAGCTGGCGACTGGGAAAAGCTTTCTAAAAAAGAAGCTTTGACAAATGACCGTGATCTCGACAAGTTGCAAAAAGCTCTTGGCGGTATTCAAGATTTGAATGGTGTTCCTGATGCAATTTTTGTTGTTGACGTTGGCTATCACAAGATTGCTATTACCGAAGCTAATAAGCTTGGTATTCCTGTGATTGCTGTGGTTGATACCAATCACTCACCAGAAGGCATTGATTACATCATTCCTGGCAACGATGACTCCAGCAAAGCGGTTCTTCTCTATGCTCGCGGTATTGCTGATGCGATTCTCGAAGGTAAATCAAGCTCTGTACAAGAAATCTTGACTGCCGTTAAAGAAGGCGAAGAAGAGTTTGTTGAAGAAGGGAATGCTGAATAATGGCCGCTATTACCGCTGCAATGGTTGGCGAATTACGCGCCAAAACTGATGCTCCGATGATGGAGTGCAAAAAAGCTTTGACAGAGGCTGATGGTGATATGGCTAAAGCAGAAGAAATTCTGCGTGTAAAGCTTGGTAGCAAGGCTGGTAAAGCCGCTTCCCGTGTAACGGCTGAAGGTATTGTTGCTTCTTTCATCGAAGGCACTACCGGTGCTTTACTTGAAGTGAACTGCGAAACCGATTTCGTTTCTAAGAACGATGACTTCTTGGCATTTACCAATGCCTGCGCAAAGTTGGTTGCTGAAAAGAATCCAGCTGACGTTGCTGAATTGCTTACATTGCCAATGAATGACTCTACAGTTGATACTGTTCGTAGCGCGTTGATTGGTAAAATTGGCGAAAACATCATGCCGCGTCGCTTCAAGCGTTTTGCTGGTAGCAATCAGCTGGTCTCTTATCTCCACGGTGCTCGTATCGGTGTCATGGTGGAATTTGAGGGTAATGAGACTGCCGCAAAAGATGTTGCAATGCACATTGCTGCGATGAAGCCAGTGGCTTTGTCTATGGCGGATGTTCCTGCGGAAGCGATTGCTGTTGAGCGCAATATTGCAGTTCAAAAAGCCGCCGAATCAGGCAAGCCTGCTGAAATCGTTGAGAAGATGGTTGAAGGTTCTGTACAGAAATACCTCAAAGAAGTATCTTTATTGAACCAGACTTTCGTTAAAAACGACAAGCAAACTGTTGAGCAAATGCTCAAGGCTGAAAATACAACAATCAAGGGTTTTACGATGTTTGTTGTTGGGGAAGGCATTGAGAAGCGTCAAGATGACTTTGCCGCAGAAGTTGCTGCCCAGGTGGCTGCTGCTAAGGCAGCTGCTTAGTTAGGGATTTTGGTTGGGTTTATCCCAGCCTGTCTGTAATGCTCAAAAGGGCATAGAAACCAAGGTTTCTATGCCCTTTTGTTTTGTCCCTGCTAAGCCCTTTATAATTTGGATGAGATATTAAAAAGTACTTAAAGATCAATAAGCTAAGTGACACAATCACTTGGCGAATTACGGAAAATAAAAAACTATGCCAGCCTATAAGCGTGTCCTTTTAAAACTATCTGGTGAAGCCCTTATGGGGGATGATGCTTTTGGCATCAATCCAATCACTATTGATTCCATGGTCAAGGAAATTGCTGATGTGGTGAATTGTGGCGTCCAGCTGGCAATTGTCATTGGTGGCGGCAATATTTTCCGAGGTGTCGCAGGAGGTGCAGCAGGAATGGATCGCGCCACCGCTGATTACATGGGCATGCTTGCGACCATGATGAATTCCTTGGCACTACAAGATGCATTACGTCAAAAGGGTGTTGAAGCCCGTGTGCAATCCGCCTTAAGAATGGATCAAGTGGTTGAGCCTTACATTCGTCCACGTGCAATCCGCGCATTGGGTGAAGGCAAGGTGGTGATTTTTGCGGCCGGAACGGGCAATCCATTCTTTACTACCGATACAGCGGCTGCATTGCGCGGTGCTGAAATGGGTGTCGAGATTGTGCTAAAAGCGACGAAAGTGGATGGAATTTATAGTGCCGATCCGATGAAGGATCCTACGGCTACCCTTTATAAAACCATTACTTTTGATGAGGCGATTATCAAGAATTTACAGGTAATGGATGCTACTGCGTTTGCTTTATGTCGTGATCGCAAGTTACCAATCAAAGTGTTTTCAATCTTGAAGCCGGGCGCATTGATGCGTGTGGTTCAGGGTGAGTCTGAAGGCACTTTAGTACACGTTTAATAGGAGGCCTGATGTCTGCAGCAGAAATTAAAACTAATACCGATCAAAAGATGCAAAAGTCTCTTGATGCTTTAAAAACCAATCTAGCGAAGATTCGTTCTGGGCGCGCTAATCCTGGTATTTTGGAGCACATTCATGTGGATTACTACGGTAACCCAACACCGCTAAGTCAGGTTGCCAGCCTAGGTTTAGCTGATGCTAGAACGATTAATGTTCAACCATTTGAAAAGAATATGGTTGGGGCAATTGAAAAGGCAATTCGCGATTCAGACTTGGGTTTGAATCCTGCCTCACAAGGTACGGTTATTCGCGTGCCGATGCCTGCTTTGACTGAAGAGCGTCGTCGCGAATTAACTAAAGTTGTTAAAAATGAAGGTGAAGAGGCCAAAATTGCAGTTCGCAATTTGCGTCGCGATGCCAATGAACACCTCAAGCGCTTAACCAAGGACAAAGAGATTTCTGAGGATGAAGAGCGTCGTGCAACTGATGAGATTCAGAAAATGACGGATCGCGCTGTTGTGGATGTTGACAAGATCGTTGTGGAAAAAGAAAAAGAGATCATGACGGTTTAGCTACCCGATTGAGATTATTTTTCACCCTCTCTTTTTATGTCTAAGCACGCTAGCTCAACCTTAACTGTTCCTGAGGTTCGCGCCATCCCACGCCATGTTGCAATCATCATGGATGGCAATGGCCGTTGGGCAAGCAAGCGCTTTATGCCGAGGGTGGCAGGGCATTCAGAAGGGTTGAGCGCGGTTCGGAAAATCGTTCAAGAGTGTCGCCGGATTGGTGTTGAATATTTAACGGTATTTGCTTTTAGTTCTGAAAATTGGCGTCGCCCTCCTGAGGAGGTTGGTTTCCTGATGAAATTGTTCTTGAGGTCTTTAAAGGGGGAGGTATCCCGCCTTGCCGAGAACGATATATCTTTACGTTTAATTGGGGACCTCAGCCGTTTTGATTCCGCCATTCAAGAAATGGTGCAATTTTCCGAGGAAAAAACGGCACATTGCAAAGGCTTAACTTTTACGATCGCTGCCAATTACGGCGGACGTTGGGATATTTTGCAAGCTATGCGCCAATGTTTGTCCGCCAATCCTCAGCTGCAACCTGAGCAAGTTACTGAAGAGTTATTGCAGCCCCATCTATCGATGGCATACGCTCCTGAGCCAGACTTATTCATTCGTACTGGTGGCGAGCAGCGTATTAGTAACTTCTTGTTGTGGCAACTGGCCTATACCGAGTTGTATTTCACTGATATTTTATGGCCTGATTTTGATGAGGTCGAATTACACAAGGCCTTTGATTGGTTTAGTCAGCGAGAACGTCGCTTTGGTCGTACCAGTGCTCAGCTTGCCACCAAGGCAATGAGCGATGCTGTTTGATTAACTCAATTCCCCCTTCATGCTAAAAACTCGAATGATTACCGCCACCGTTCTTTTGGCGGTGCTTTTACCTACCCTCTTTCTGTTGCCGCCAATTTACCTCAGCGGTTTCTTTTTGCTTGCTGTCATTGCTAGCTCATGGGAGTGGAGTCGCTTAATAGCTCCAGGCGCAAACAAGTCTGCCGTTATGTATGCCATCTTGTGCTTAGCCATCATTTTTGCTTTATTGGGGTTAAGCGATCCCGTTTGGCAATTTGCTTTGCTTTCTATGTCAGTGATGTTTTGGATTTTTAATGCCCCTTTTATATTGGCTCGTGGCATGAATATGTCGATTGCTAAATGGCGCTACTTTTATGGCATATTGGGATTGATTGTTTTGCCTGCAACGTGGTTTGCTCTGATTTTCTTGCGGGAAATTGGCTTAATTTTTATGCTCACGACCATGGCTTTGGTGTGGGTAGCTGATATTGGCGCTTATTTTGTAGGCAAAGCTTTTGGTAAGCACCGCTTAGCAGCGCAAATTAGCCCAGGCAAATCTATTGAGGGTGCGCTAGGGGGTTTGCTAATCTGTTATGCCTACGCACTTTTGTGTGTATTTTATTTGCCCCTTGAAACCACTTTATTCGGTGCTTGGGCAATGCGTTTTGGTTGGTTGCCAATGCTACTAATGGTTACATTTTTGACTGCCTTTAGTATTTTTGGGGATCTTTTTGAATCTCAATTAAAGCGTTTGGCCGGCGTTAAAGACAGTAGTCATTTACTCCCGGGTCATGGTGGCGTGCTAGACCGCGTTGATGCCTTGATTCCCGTTATGCCGATTGCCGCATTACTCGCAGGATTTATCTAATGTCATTAAGGCATGTGGCGGTATTGGGGTCTACTGGCTCTATTGGTGTGAGTACTTTAGATGTAATTCGCAGGCACCCCGATCGTTTTAAAGTAGTTGCTTTAACGGCTGCTAAACAAATCGAGAGTCTGGCCAATCAGTGCATTGAATTTAATCCTGCAATCGCAGTGGTTAGCGATGTGGATGGCGCCAAGCAATTGAGTGAGTTATTGCGCGATAAGCAACTCAAGACACAGGTGATGTATGGGGCGGATGCTTTAGTCACTGCAGTCACGGATTCTGATTGCGATACGGTGATGGCGGCGATAGTGGGGGCTGCTGGCTTGGTGCCAGCACTTGCCGCTGCTAAAGCGGGAAAGCGTGTTTTGCTGGCCAATAAAGAAGCCTTAGTAATGTCTGGCGATCTTTTTATGAACGCCATGAAATTGGGTGGAGGGGAGCTTTTACCAATTGATAGTGAACACAATGCAATATTTCAGTGTTTGCCGGCACAATTTACAAAATCACCACAACCCCATTTGGGTGTCGAAGAGCTATGGTTAACCGCCTCGGGCGGACCCTTTAGAAATACTCCTATTGCAGAATTAGCCTTCATTACACCTGATCAGGCATGCGCGCACCCTAATTGGGTGATGGGCAGAAAGATATCTGTAGATTCTGCAACCATGATGAACAAGGGCTTGGAAGTGATTGAAGCCTTTTGGTTATTTGGACTACCTTTGGAGAAAATTAAAGTATTGATACACCCGCAAAGCGTGGTGCATTCGATGGTTCGATATCGAGATGGTTCTGTGATTGCACAAATGGGTCAGCCTGATATGCGCACGCCAATAGCCTATGGACTTTCTTGGCCAGAAAGAATTGATGCGGGAGTAGGACGGCTAGACCTTACGCAATTGGCTGCCTTAAGTTTTTCAGCGCCAGACCATGGGCGATTCCCATGTTTAGCGCTTGCATTTGAAGCAGCAAAGCTGGGTGGCACAGCGCCGACTGTTTTAAACGCTGCCAATGAAATAGCGGTAGCGGCATTTTTGGATAAAGGTTTGCCTTACTTGCAGATTCCGGCGGTGGTAGAGCATGTTCTCAATCAAATTGCGTCCTCACCCGCAAGCTCTATTGAGCACATCTTGAGTGTCGATGCTCAAGCAAGAGTGTCGGCACATCAATATATTTGCCAAATTTCTGGTTGATAAACGTAATCATGCAGGCATTAATTACTCTCGCTGCTTTTCTGGTAACCCTCGGAATACTGGTGAGTTTTCATGAGTACGGTCATTTTTTAGTGGCCAGACTATGTGGTGTGCGCGTACTGAGGTTTGCATTGGGCTTTGGTAAACCCCTTTTTACCTATAAGGCCCGTAACTCGACCGAATGGGTAATTGCCTCCATACCATTAGGTGGTTATGTGAAGTTACTTGATGGCAGGGATCCGCAGCAGCTTATTGCTTCTGAAACGAGGTCTGAAGCTTTTGATCAAAAAGCACTGTGGCAACGATCGTTGATCGTTGCGGCTGGGCCGCTAGCCAATTTTGTTTTAGCAATTTCCCTTTTTTCAGTGATTTATATCAGCGGGGCACCTCAATTGCCCGCACGCTTGCAAGCACCCCCCAATGGGTCAGTGGCGGCAAAATTGGGTATTCTTTCTGGTGATAGGGTCATTGGCTGGAAAAGTGTTGATGATGACCCTGGATTAATTTCAGGGGCCGGAGATTTTGAGCCTGTTCCAAGCTGGAATGCTTTACGCTGGGATTTGATGGATGCCGTTACTGGTGAGCAGGGCTTTGCACTAGAATTTCAGGGATCTAGTGGCGGATCCTATGTAAAAGTCTTTAAAAAACAAGATCTGCCTTCAATTAAGTCTAATTCCGACCCTTTTTTGGCTTTAGGGGTTCTACCTGAGCTTGCCCCCTTAACGGAGTGGCAGGAGCTCAAATTGGGCCCTCTGGAGGCTTTTGTATTTGCTTCCCGTAGGGTTTGGGTTATTACCAAGGTCTCTTCCCGTCTAATGGTAGGGTTGTTTACTGGAAATACCTCTTTTAAGCAGTTGGGAGGGCCTCTTAGTATTGCTGATATGGCTGGGAAGTCTGCCCGAGTGGGTTGGCAGCCTTATTTGGCTTTTTTAGCCCTTCTGAGTATCAGTATTGGCCTATTAAATTTGGTGCCTTTACCAATGCTAGATGGGGGTCAGCTCCTGTATGATGCATGGGAGTTGGTTTCCGGCAAGCGGCTTTCGAGTTCAATGCAAGAATTATTCCAAAAAATAGGTTTTTTCTTGTTGATTTCTCTTACCTTGCTGGCTTTGTTTAACGATTTGCAACGCTACCTTTCGCCTTGAATTTTTTGACCTCATACTTCCGCTCCGTAGTTAAATTTGTCGCACAAGCCATGTTTGTTATTACTGCTGGCCTTTGCGTAGCCCATGCGGCAGACTCATTTGTCATTAAAGACATTCGTGTTGAAGGTTTGCAGCGTGTTGAGCCAGGAACAGTCTTTAGTTATTTGCCCGTTCAGGTAGGCGATACCTTTACAGAAGAAAAGGGTGCTGACGCGATCAAAGCTCTGTACAGCACTGGTTTTTTCAGAGATGTCCAGATTCAGGCTCAAGGTAATGTCCTGATTGTGATTGTTGAAGAGCGACCAACAATCTCCCGCATAGAATTTACTGGCATGAAAGAGTTTGACCAGGAGATAGTTCGCAAGTCTCTTAAGGCGGTTGGCGTTGCTGAGGCCCGCTTCTATGACAAGGCTTTAATTGACAAGGCGGAACAAGAATTAAAGCGTCAATATGTTGGTAAAGGGATGTATGCGGCAGAGGTTGTCGCAACAGTTACTCCGGTAGAGCGTAATCAGGTTGCTGTCTATTTCAATATTGATGAAGGCCCTGTAGCCAAGATTCAAGAAATTAATTTTATTGGAAACAAGGCTTTTAGTGAGGGTACCTTACTAAGCCAGATGCAACTCAAAACTGGTGGTTGGTTGTCTTGGTATAGCAAAGACAATTTATATTCAAAGCAAAAGCTTACTGCTGACTTGGAAAGCATCCGCTCTTACTATCTCAATCGTGGTTACCTTGAGTTTGTGATTGATTCCACTCAGGTTTCCATTACCCCTGATAAAAAAGGGGTTTACCTCACTATTAGTGTTCGTGAAGGTGAAATGTTCACGGTGAAGGACGTTCGTTTAGCCGGCGAGTTGCTTGGTAAAGATGCTGAATTCATGCAGTTAATTACCCTCAAGCCAGGTGACACCTTCTCATCAGCGAAGCTAACGGAGAGTACCAAAGCTATTGCTGAGGTGTTGGGTTCTTACGGTTACGCTTTTGCCACTATTAATCCTCAACCAGATATTCGTCGTGAGTTGAGCGAAGTCGATTTGACGCTCGTGGTAGATCCGGGTCGTCGTGTTTATGTGCGGCAAGTTCAGATAAGCGGTAACGCCAAAACACGCGATATGGTTATTCGTCGTGAGATGCGTCAGTTTGAAAGCTCATGGTTTGATGGCGACAAGATCGAACTGTCCAAAAAACGTCTAAACCGTTTGGGGTATTTTACGGAAACGGATATTAGTACCCAGGACGTGCCTGGCTCCCCTGATCAGGTGGATGTGGGCGTTAAGGTCACTGAAAAACCAACCGGTTCTGTAACAGTTGGCGCAGGTTTTTCCTCAACTGAAAAACTTATCTTATCTGCAGGTATTAACCAAGACAATGCTTTTGGTACCGGTACGGCAATTGGTTTGAATGCTTCTTTGGGTAAGATTACTCAAAACTTGACCCTTTCACAGTACGACCCTTATTTCACTGAGGATGGGATTAGTCGTTATAGCGATTTGTACTACCGTTCATCTAAGCCTTTGTACTATGTTGGCGATCCTGATTACCAAATTAAGTCTATAGGCTCAAACATTAAATTCGGCGTTCCATACACCGAAGTTGATCGTGTTTTCTTTGGTACTGGAATTGAAGCATTCCAGATCAATACCAGCTCCAATACGCCTGTTCCATATTTGACTTATGCCCAAAGCTATGGGGTTGCTGCACCTGGATATCCGGCCACATTAAATACCTACAACGTTCCTTTAACTGTTGGCTGGTCTCGTGACGGACGTGATAGCGCCTTAATTCCATCATCGGGCTCCTTAGAGCAGCTTAATGCTGAGGCTGGTACGCCAATTGCCAATATGACCTATTACCGTGTATATGGTCAGTATCAAAAGTACCACTCATTCTCAAAAGGCAATATTCTGTCCTTTAACGGTGAAGTGGGTTATGGCGAGGCTTACGGCAATAATCCCTTCCCAATTACTAAGAATTACTACGTAGGTGGTATTGGCTCGGTTCGGGGCTATTCTCCCGGCTCGCTTGGACCTCAATATTGGAATACCATCACTGGAACTTACCAGCCGACTGGAGGTCAATCCAAGATTGTTACCAACATAGAGTACACAGTACCAGTCCCAGGCTCTGGGGTAGATAAAACCTTGCGGGTATTTACTTTCGTTGACGGGGGTAATGCTTTTGGTACCAACCTCAATCTCGTCTTGAGATATTCTTATGGCTTGGGTTTATCATGGATATCACCACTAGGTCCGCTAAAATTCAGTTATGGTATTCCGATCAAGTCTCAACCAACGGATAACATACAGCGTTTGCAGTTCCAAGTGGGTACAGCGTTCTAATTGTTTAAGGAAAGTTTTATGAAGCTTCGTCAATCTTCAAAATGGATTCAATTCGGCTTGGTAGCCTTTGCTGCTTCAATTGCGGCGCCACAAGTTTTTGCTCAAGATGCCGGCACACGAGTTGCGGTAGTGAACTCTGAGAAAGTCTTTAACGAATCTAATCTGGCGAAAGCAATGCAAACCCGTTTGCAAAACGAATTCACCAAACGTCAAAATGACTTGCGTGATAGCGCTCAAAAAATCAAATCTGCAGCTGAAAAGCTTGATCGTGATGCTGCCGTCATGTCGGAGGCCGACCGCGTACGTCGCCAACGTGAGTTAGCTGATCAAGATCGTGAATTGCAACGCAAGCAACGCGAGTTCACGGAAGACTTAAATCAACGCACATTTGAAGAGCGCGCAAAGATTGCAGAAAAAGCCAATGCAGTTCTCAAGCAAATCGCAGAACAAAGAAAGATTGATGTCATTGTTCAAGAGGCGGCTTACGTTAGCCCCAAAGCTGATGTGACTGATGATGTCATCAAGGCTTTGAATAGCTCTAAGTAAGCTTTATGCCCACCGCCATCCAGCTGGCCGAACAGTTTCAAGCAAGCTTGGTGGGGGACGGCTCCCTCGTATTTCATGGCCTCGCTCCTCTGGAGCGAGCGCAACAGGATCAAATATCCTTTCTTTCTAATCCACTCTATCGTCAGCAGGCTAGTATTAGTAGAGCCGGTGCCTTAATAGTCAGTAAAGCTGACTTAGAGTTTCTGGAAGCAAATCCTACAGAAGCTGCTACGGGGCGGGTCTATTTCGTCTCTAGAAATCCTTATGCCACCTTTGCCCGAATGGCTCAGCATTTTGCCAAGGCTTTAACACCACCATTTCCTGCTGGAGTTCATCCTAGTGCAGTGATTGATCCTTCAGTTAGCGTGCCAAGTTCATGCCATATTGGACCCTTTGTTCAAATTGCCGCAGGTGTAACGCTGGGTGAGCGAGTGCTTATTTTGGGCAATACTTCGATTGCTCGAGATAGCTCATTGGGTGATGATTCGGTCATTTATCCAAATGCTTCTATCTACTCTGGTACCCAAATTGGAGAGCGTTGCATTATTCATGGTGGCGCAGTGCTTGGTGCCGATGGATTTGGCTTTGCTCCTGATTTCACAGCCACGGGTGGTGAGTGGGTCAAGATCCCTCAAACAGGTAGGGTTGTGATTGGTAATGATGTTGAAATCGGCGCCTCAACCACGATTGACCGGGGCGCTATGAGTGATACTGTTATTGGTTCTGGTACGAAAATTGATAACCAGGTTCAGATAGCGCACAACGTCATTGTTGGTAATTGTTGCGTTATTGCAGGATGCGCCGCTATCTCTGGAAGTACCAAGATTGGAAATTTCTGCATTATTGGCGGAGCAGCCAACTTTGCGGGCCACCTTACTATTGCCGATAGAACTACCATCTCGGGTAATACGTCCATTATTAGTTCAATTACAGAGCCAGGTCAGCATTTCACGGGCGTCTATCCTTCTATGCTCCATAGTGCCTGGGAAAAAAATGCCGCTATCTTGCGTGGCCTAGATAAAATACGTCAACGCTTGCGTTTATTGGATAAAAAATAATATCAATGAGTCCTAAGACTTGTTGATTCATTCAATCACTATTTCACTTTTTTATATGCAGGTAATCTTATGAGCAATCCAGTCGCAATCGATATCAATCAAATTTTGAAATTATTGCCACATCGCTATCCTTTTTTGCTAGTGGATCGCGTACTTGAAATTACTCCTCGTCAAAGCATTACCGCATTAAAAAACGTCACAATGAATGAGCCTTTTTTTCAAGGTCACTTTCCTGATTTTCCAGTTATGCCTGGTGTTTTGATTATTGAAGCTTTGGCGCAAACAGCAGCCTTGCTCACTTTCTCTGAAGAGAGAGCTGAGAATGCTGTTTATTACTTTGCTGGCATTGACGGCGCGCGCTTTAAGAAGCCTGTATTGCCCGGTGATCAGTTGATTATGACGGCCACCTTGGAGCGCGAACGTGCTGGCATATATAAGTTTCAAGTGAAGGCTACTGTTGATGGTGAGTTGGCCGCTGAAGCAAATATTACTTGTGCTGTTCGTACGAAAGGTGCGTAATGACTCGGATTCATGCATCCGCTTTAGTTGATAGCAAAGCAGAGCTTGCCAGTGATGTAGAGGTTGGCCCTTACTCTGTGGTCGGTCCTAACGTCAAAATAGGCGCAGGTACAAAGATTGGTTCTCATACCGTCATCGAGGGATATACCACCATTGGTAAAGAGAACAATTTTGCCCATTTTGCTGCAATCGGTGGTCCTCCACAGGATATGAAATACCGCGGTGAGCCAACGCAGTTAATTATCGGTGATCGTAATACCGTCCGTGAGTTCACGACGATTCATACTGGGACTTCTCAGGATGAAGGTATTACTCGCATTGGTAATGACAATTGGATCATGGCTTATGTTCATATTGCTCACGATTGCCAGATTGGTAATCACACCATTTTTTCTAGCAATGCGCAAATTGCAGGGCACGTTCAAGTGAATGACTGGGCCATCATGGGTGGTATGTCAGGCGTGCATCAATTTGTGCGTATTGGGCGGCATGCCATGTTGGGTGGAGCTTCTGCATTGGTACAGGATATTCCTCCATTTGTTATTGCTGCTGGTGATAAAGCTTCCCCACATGGCATTAACGTAGAAGGTTTGAAGCGTCGTGGTTTTTCAAGTGAAACTATTTCTGCTTTACGTCAGGCTTACAAAATTCTATATAAAGATGGTTTGAGTTTTGAAGATGCAAAAGTAGAGATTGGGAAGATGGCTGAGGCAAATGCTGCGGATGCAGCTACCGCTGAAAAGCTCAAAGAGTTTCATGATTTTATTGCCGCCTCAACGCGCGGCATCATCCGATAGCGATTGGCTTGTTTTGCCTAAATTAGCGTGCGTAGCTGGTGAGCCTTCGGGTGATTTGCTTGCTGCGCCTGTATTAAGCGCTCTCAATCAAATGACTGATATGGTTGGGCTAGAGGTTTACGGTATTGGTGGTCCTCGTATGCAGGCCGAAGGACTTTGCTCTTATTGGCCAATGGAAACCTTAAGTGTGCGTGGTTATGTGGAGGCTATTCGACAACTGCCAGCAATCTTAAAGTTAAGACGCGAGTTAATTGCCGGCCTTTTGGGTGAGAGTCGTCCGGATGTATATCTTGGCATTGATGCTCCTGACTTTAATTTAGGGGTCGAGTTTCAATTACGTAAAGCGGGTATTCCTACTTTGCACTTGGTGTCACCCTCTATTTGGGCTTGGCGAGCTGGGCGTATTAAAAAAATACAACAGGCAGTCGATAGGATGCTTTGTATTTTTCCTTTCGAAACTGAAATATACGATCGAGCTGGGGTTGCTTCTACTTATGTTGGTCACCCATTGGCAAGTGATATTCCTGAAGAGCCCAATATTGAACAGGCAAGAAAACGCATTGCTGAGATCTTAAGTATCCCGAAAGGTGACTTAGGTGGAAAAGTAATTGCGGTGTTACCAGGCAGTCGTGGATCAGAGATTGAATTAATAGCACCAATCTTTTTTGACACAATGCGATTGTTGGCGGATAGACTCAAAGGGGAGAAGTTACAGTTCCTGATTCCTATTGCAACTCCTCGGTTGCGTGCACCTCTTGAGAGACTTAAGGCCGATACGCAGGCTTTAAATCCAGATATTGCAATTCATTTGCTTGAGGGTGAGGCAGATGTGGTTTTAGAGGCTTCTGATCTAGTATTAATTGCTAGTGGTACCGCTACCTTACAAGCGGCCTTATGGAAAAAACCCATGGTAATTTCTTACAAGGTTCCTTGGCTAACGGCGCAAATTATGAAGCGTCAAGGTTATCTGCCGTATGTGGGTTTGCCTAATATTTTGTGTGGTGGGTTTGTTGTGCCGGAGCTTTTGCAGGATGAGGCTACCCCTGAAAAATTAACGAACGCATTGATCGCATGGCTTAATGATCCAACCAAGGTTGCCGAACTAAAAATACGTTTTGCCAAAATGCATGAAACCTTACGCAGACCAACGGGTTTGCTCGTTGCGCAAGCTGTGGCACAGACCATCCACTCTGGACAAAAAAAGCAGGTTGGTAGATGAGTGTCGTTTGGGTTTGCGGTGTAGATGAGGCAGGGCGCGGGCCTCTGGTAGGCTCTGTCGTAGCTGGTGCGGTAGTTTTAGATCCATTCAATCCTATTGAGGGACTGAGGGATTCAAAGAAATTAACTGCTGCTCGCCGTGAATTTTTATATGAGCAAATTCTGAATAAAGCAAAGGCATGGGGTGTAGGAGAGGCAAGTGCGCAAGAAATTGATCAAGTTAATATTTTGCAAGCGACTATGCTGGCCATGCGCCGCGCTATTGAAGATCTCAGCATCCGGTTAGGGGTATGGCCGGACAAAGCTCTGATTGATGGTAATCGCTGTCCTGAGTTACCCATTCCTGCCGAAGCTATTGTGAAGGGTGATGCCAAAGAGCCAGCGATTTCTGCCGCCTCAATTATCGCTAAAGTCACGCGAGATAAGCAGATGATGGAGTTGCATCAATTTTATCCTCAATATGGTTTTGCTCAACATATGGGGTACCCAACCGAAGCTCACTTTGCTGCCCTCCAAAAGTTTGGAGTGTGTGAGCAGCATCGCCGTAGTTTTTCTCCAGTTCGTAAAGTTTTAGAAATAGGTTACCCGTGAATCATCCTTTGAAATTTGAATCCATCACCTCAAAGGACAACCCTTTATTTAAAGAAGTTCGCCTTTTGCAGGCAACGGGTTCAAAGGGTCAAAAGGCAAGAATAGCTTCTGGACATGCCTTGTTAGAGGGGATTCATTTGGTCCAGACTTGGGTTGGCGATCCGGCTCTGAAAACATTGCTGACGTCAGAAGTGGGCCTTGGAAATAACGAAATTTCTCATGCTCTTTATTCTCATCTTGCCATTTGCCCAGAAACTCGAGTGTTTCAGTTGGATGCGGGTTTGTGGGATTTGTTGAGCGATTTAGTTAATGCGCCGCATATTGCCGGATTATTGGGGTTGCCTAAATCTAGCTTAGCTCCTTCGCAATCGATCTCTACCTTGGCGGGTGATGTCGTGATTTTGGATCGCATTCAGGATGCTGGTAATGTTGGGGCAATTTTGAGAACCGCAGCTGCAGCTGGGTTTACTCAGGTCTTGGCTTTGTCGGGTTGTGCGCATCTATGGTCCAGTAAGGTATTGCGTGCAGGCATGGGTGCACATCGCTTGCTTGACCTGCATGAAGGCTGGTCTAACCAGCAAGTCTTAAGTGCCGTGACTGCGCCTTTTCTTGCTGCTACGGCTGATGGCTCTACGAATTTGTTTGATATGGGAAAAGACCTTATTCACCCTGTCGCTTGGGTGATGGGGAGTGAGGGTCAAGGTGTCTCCGAAGATCTCTTGGCTCAGGCTAAGGGGGTATCCATTCCCATTGACCCAAGGGTCGAATCCTTAAATGTCTCTACAGCTGCCGCAGTATGTTTGTTTGAGACAGTGCGCGCTAGGCGCAATTAAGTTTGCCTTAAAAGGATGATTAACCCAGAATCGTTTTATCGGATTTCATTGACTGCAATACAGTAGTCGCTATTTCTTCAATAGATTTGCTGGTTGTCTCCACCCAAGGAATAGATTCCTTTTTCATCATGGAAGTGGCTTCATTAATTTCATAGCGACAGTTCTCTAGCTTGGCATAGTTGCTACCAGGACGCCGTTCATTGCGCATTTGAGAAAGTCGCTCTGCATTAATCATCAACCCAAAGATCTTTTTGCGGTATGGAACTAAATCTTTAGGAAGTTGCCCACGTTCAAAATCTTCTGGAATTAAGGGGTAATTTGCCGCCTTCATACCATATTGCATCGCTAAATATAGGCTTGTTGGTGTTTTACCGACTCGGGAGATGCCGACTAGGATGACATCTGCTTCGGCTAAATTACGATTTGATTGGCCATCATCATGCGCCAAAGAATAATTAATAGCCTCAATCCGGTTTTTATAGGCCTCTGTATCCGCATTGTGGTGTAGGCGATTCATGGCATGGGTGGATTTAATACCTAAAGCATTTTCTAAGGGGGCTACGAAAGTCTGGAACATGTCCAAAATTAGCCCATTTGCTTTACTGACAATGGCATTGAGCTGGGGATTGACCAAAGTGGTGAATACGATGGCTTGTACACCATACTTAGAAGCCGCTTGATTGATCGTACTGACGGCATCATAGGCTTTGTCAGGGCTATCCACAAAGGGGATGCGAATATGCTTAAAAGTAGCATCAAATTGAGCCAAAATCGATTGACTGAAGTTTTCGGCGGTAATACCGGTGCCGTCAGAAACAATAAAAACAATACGGGTTTGATTGGACATGGGTTTGGTCTAAATTGGTCGTCAGCACTACAATAGTAAGTTGATGAAGTATGCCGTATTTTGATCGGCCGCTCGACCAGTTTCCTTATCTTTAGAGAGTATTTTATGTCCAACCAACAGCAACAAAGCAGTGATGTAGCAAACGCCTACGTTTTACCTTTTGAGCAACTCCGCATGACCGACGTCGAGTCCGTTGGCGGTAAGAATGCTTCATTAGGTGAAATGATTTCTCAGTTGTCCTCCACGGGGGTTCGCGTTCCAACTGGATTCGCCACTACCGCATTAGCTTTCCGTGATTTTTTAGAGCATAACAATTTGACGGAGCGCATTCAAAAGCGTTTAGAAAATCTGAATATTGATGATGTTCGCGCATTAGCTGAGGCTGGTAAAGAAATTCGTCATTGGATTGAAACGGCTCCATTTCAGGATCGTCTTGATCAAGAAATTCGAATTGCGTTTAAAAAATTAGATGACTCTGGTAAAGGTTCGTTTGCTGTTCGTTCATCCGCTACTGCAGAAGATTTGCCAGATGCTTCTTTCGCTGGCCAACAAGAAACCTTCTTGAACGTTGAGGGAATCGATGATGTTCTACTCAAGATTCGCGAGGTGTTCGCTTCTTTGTATAACGACCGTGCAATTTCCTATCGCGTACACAAAGGCTTTGCCCACGCTGAGGTTGCTTTGTCTGCTGGTATCCAGAGAATGGTTCGCTCAGATTTAGGTGCTGCGGGCGTGATGTTTACTTTAGATACTGAATCAGGCTTTGAGGATGTCGTTTTTATTACCTCTAGTTATGGTTTGGGTGAAACGGTGGTGCAAGGCGCGGTTAACCCAGATGAGTTTTATGTTTTTAAGACTACTTTGGCGCAAGACAAAAAAGCCATCATTCGTCGTTCATTGGGCTCTAAGTTAATCAAGATGCAATTTGCTCCGGCAGGCTCAGCTGAGAAAGTGCAAACTGTTGATGTATCTCCAGAGCAGCGCAATCGCTTTTCGCTTGAAGATGCTGATATTACCGAGTTGGCTAAATATGCCGTCATTATTGAAAAGCATTATCAACGTCCGATGGACATTGAGTGGGGCAAGGATGGTCAAGATGGCCGCATCTATATCCTGCAAGCGCGCCCAGAGACTGTAAAGAGCCAAGCCGCTGGTCAGGTGGAAATGCGCTATAAACTAAAAGGCAGCTCAAAGGTATTGACCAAAGGTCGTGCGATTGGTCAAAAAATTGGCGCTGGTCCAGTAAGAATCATCCGTGATCCAAGCGAGATGGATCGTGTGCAGCCGGGCGACGTATTGGTAGCTGATATGACGGATCCGAATTGGGAGCCGGTAATGAAGCGTGCTTCAGCAATTGTGACCAACCGTGGTGGCCGTACATGTCACGCAGCAATTATTGCGCGTGAACTAGGGGTGCCTGCAGTAGTCGGTTGTGGTGATGCGACAGAGCAATTGCAAGATGGCATGATGGTGACAGTTTCTTGCGCGGAAGGTGATGAAGGTCATATCTATGATGGCTTGATTGAGACTGAAGTTTCTGAGGTGTCACGTGGTGTATTGCCGGAGATTCCAGTGAAGATCACCATGAATATTGGTAATCCTCAGTTGGCATTTGATTTCTGCCAAATTCCGAATGCAGGCGTAGGCTTAGCTCGTCTCGAGTTCATCATCAATAACTACATTGGTTTGCATCCACGTGCAGTTCTAGAGTATCCAAATATTGACCCTGATTTGAAACGCGCCGTTGAAAGTGTTGCTCGTGGCTATGCAAGTCCACGTCAGTTTTACGAAGACAAGTTGGTTGAAGGCGTAGCTACCATTGCCTCAGCTTTTTATCCAAAGCCAGTCATTGTTCGTTTGTCTGACTTCAAGTCGAATGAATATAAGAAGTTGATTGGTGGTTCGCGTTACGAGCCAGATGAAGAAAACCCAATGTTAGGATTCCGCGGTGCTTCACGCTATGTCTCTGAAGAGTTTGGCGAAGCCTTCTCTCTTGAGTGCGCAGCGATGAAGCGTGTACGTGAAGAGATGGGCTTGGATAACGTTGAGATTATGGTGCCATTTGTTCGTACGATTAATCAGGCTAAACGTGTGATTGAATTAATGGAGAGGTTTGGCCTTAAGCGTGGTGAGAATGGCTTGCGCTTAATTATGATGTGTGAGGTTCCCTCTAATGCGATTTTGGCCGAACAATTCCTTGAGCATTTCGATGGCTTCTCTATTGGCTCAAACGATATGACCCAACTAACATTAGGCTTAGATCGTGACTCAGGCATGGAATTGTTGGCGGTAGATTTTGATGAGCGTGATCCTGCGGTAATGTTTATGATCGAGCGCGCTATTGATGCTTGCCGTAAGCTGGGCAAATATGTTGGTATTTGTGGCCAAGGCCCATCAGATCACCCAGACTTTGCCCGTTGGTTGGTTAGCAAAGGGATCGGTTCAATTTCCCTGAATCCAGATAGCGTAGTTGCTACTTGGGAAATGTTGGGCAAAAAGTAACAAAGTAGCTCTAAACCAAGACTCCAGCAATGGGGTCTTGGTCCCAAAGCGGCTATTTAGGCTTTTGCCTTAACAGCCGCTTTTTTTATGGGTTTGGCAGTCTTAGCTATCTTGGTTGCTTTTACAGCCCTTGACTTAGTTTTAGATTTAACGGGTTTAGTTTTTACTGGGGGATGATTTATCGGAACAGCTCCCATCTTCTTCGCTGGGGCTGAGATAGATTTGTCTTTATTGGCGCCGGTCCAACTAGGCTCATCAATGGAGTTAAAGGCTGAACGTAGTCTTTCACCCCACAATTGATGGATCATCTGGAAGTAAGGATTCGATTCATCAAGAGTGACTAATTTACTAGCCTTCAAAGAATTTTTTTCATAGACCAGAAGGTCTAATGGCAGGCCAACTGAAATATTGCTATTTAAGGTTGAGTCCATTGAAATTAAGGCGCATTTTGTCGCTAGATTTAACGGGGTGGTAAACGTTAATACCCTATCTAAAATTGGTTTGCCATATTTAGATTCGCCAATTTGAAAATAGCAGGTCTCTGGCGTGGCTTCGATGAAATTACCTGCCGAGTAAATATTAAATAAGCGAGGTCTTTCATTCTTTACTTGACCACCAAAAATGAGATTGCAATTGAAGTCGATTCCCGCTTTTTCTAATGCTTCATGGTCGCGATCATAGACTTGTTTGATAGCGTCACCCACTACTACTGCGGCATCATGGGAATTTTCGGCGGTCCAGAGGCTAACTCCATTGAGGGGTTGACCTTGAAGCAGGATTTCTTTAACCGCTTGGGTAATAGCGAGATTACCAGCACTCATGAGGGTGAAAAAACGATCGTTGTCCTTTTGGAATAACGTCATTTTTCTAAAGGTACCGACTTGATCTACGCCAGCATTAGTGCGGGTGTCAGATAAAAATACCAAGCCATCTTTTAAGCAAAGTCCTACGCAATACGTCATCCCACAACCCCTCTAATCAATTTCCTGGAATTATCTCTTAAAACAACTGCCTGGGATCGTAATTAGGGGAGTTTTTGAATGGAGATGCTAGCGCTGAGCTCTTCTCCACCACCGCCAGAGCGAACTCCTTTGACTGGGGCGGCAGAATAATAGTCGCGACCAATTGCAAGGCGGATGTGCCGGGAATCAACTAGACAGGCATGGGTAATATCGACGCTAATCCAGATGCCTTTTTCAACGTCACTACAAAAATCTATCCATGCGTGACTAGCAAGATTCGGCGACTCTTCTGCAAAGAAATAGCCGCTGACATAGCGCGCTGGAATGTTGGATGCACGGCATAAGCTCAACATGATATGTGCGTGGTCTTGGCATACGCCTGAGCTCATAGCAAAAGATTGAGCTGCTGTGGTTGCAAAATTGGTTTGTCCTGGAAAATATACTACGGCCTCTTGAATTGCGGAAGCCAATTTTAAAACTTCATCAACCGTATTTTTCTTAGGTAGCTTTGATGCAAAGTAAGACAACATCCTATCAGAGGGCTCGGTTAAGTTTGTTTGCTGCAAGAGGTAATAAGGTGATACAGCTTTGGAATTGTCAATAAATTCAAATGCATCTTGAGTATGAACTTCACCCTCAGCCTCAATCATCATCGAGGTGTATGGAGCTTCTTGCACAAAGACGCTGCAGATATTGCCAAAGGTATCTACAGAGTTAGTTGCCTTAATGGGGGTGCTAATTTTCCACTTATCAACTTGCTGCCCAGCCAGTTGGGGTGGGGTTAAGCGTAATTCTTGAATGGAGTAACGTACGGGTGATTCATAGCGATACTCTGTGCGATGGCGAATTTTTAAGTGCATATTTTCTTTGTGCTGTTTTAGGCTACAGCTAGGGGGATGAGGTAAGTGTTGCTGAACTCATCGGCAATGTGGTTAATACGCTCTAAAAATTCTTCAATGAATTCTTCCAATCCTTGGGAGAACACTTCATCAATATCAGAGTAATCCATGTTCGCTTTTAGTTTTCCTAATAAGCGCTCAATTTCTTTGGATTGTTGATTTTTTACTTCCGCCAAAAGTGGAATGAGTTCATTGACACAACACACTAATGAACGAGGCATTTGCTTATTAAAAATCAAGAGTTGAGCCACTTGTTTAGGGGTAACTTGATCTGAATAAATTTGACGATAGATTTCAAAGGCTGAGACAGAGCGAAGTAGGGCGGCCCAATGATAGAAATCAAAGAAATTACCATCGGTACCTTCGGCGCCATCCTCCGGAGCCTGATCCCCAGTGCGCAATACCTTGAGTGATGCTTGATCTTCATACATAGTCTGCAAGATACGGGCTGTGTTGTCAGCTCGCTCCAATAATGTACCTACATTCATGAAGTAAAAGGCTTCATTCTTGAGCATCGTGCCGTGCATCACACCTCTAAATAAGTGGCAACGGTGTTTTACCCAGTCTAGTAATCTGCTTGGATCAGCCTGATTGCGGGCCTCTAAAATTCTTTGGAGTTCTAACCAGGTAGTGTTCTGGGTCTCCCAAACCTCAGAGGTAATCTTTCCTCTGATGACGCGGGCATTTTCTCGAGCAGCAAATAAGCAAGATACGATGCTTGATGGATTGCTGGTTTCATAAATCATGAAATCCAAAACATTCTCACGATTGACCACGTCGTACTGGCTCATGAAGGCTTCTTCAAGCTTTGAGATGGTGAGTAACTTTCTCCAGCTTTGCTCTAAGAACTCAGTGGGTTGCGGAAGAAGTGAGGTTTGGTGGTTAACATCCAGCATGCGGGCAGTATTTTCCGCGCGCTCGGTGTAACGGGCCATCCAATAAAGACAATCAGCGGTGCGACTCAGCATATTTTTTCTCTACTCTTCTCTTATTCTTCCAACACCCAGGTGTCTTTAGTGCCGCCACCTTGAGAGGAGTTCACCACTAAAGAGCCTTCTTTAAGGGCAACTCGAGTTAATCCACCAGGAACCATCTTGATTGTTTTTCCAGATAGGACAAATGGCCTTAAATCAATGTGCCTTGGTGCAACGCCAGATTCCACAAAAGTAGGGCATGTAGACAGGGCTAAAGTAGGTTGCGCAATGTACTTGTCTGGATTGGCAATCAAGTGCCCCCTAAACTCCTCAATCTCTGCTTTAGTGGATGCTGGGCCAACCAACATGCCATAGCCGCCCGCACCATGAGTAAGTTTGACGACCAACTTATCTAAGTTGGCTAATGTGTAGGCGAGATCATCAGGCTTACGACATTGGAATGTGGGGACATTGTTGAGAATAGGTTTTTCACCTAAATAAAACTCAATCATGTCGGGTACATATGGGTAGATCGACTTATCGTCGGCAATACCGGTGCCAATCGCATTAGCTAGGGTGACATTTCCAGCGCGATGCGCAGAAAGCAAGCCAGCAACACCTAAGGTTGAATCAGAGCGGAACGCCAATGGATCCAAGAAGTCATCATCGACTCGACGGTAGATTACATCAACACGCTCTGGTCCTTGCGTTGTACGCATAAAGACTTGTTCATTTTTAACAAATAAATCTTTTCCTTCAACTAACTCAACACCCATTTGTTGCGCTAAGTAGCTATGCTCAAAATAGGCGGAGTTGTACATTCCTGGTGTGAGTACAACCACATTCGGTTTTTTGACGTCATCCGGTTTAACGGATTTAAGGCATTCAAGCAATAAATCTGGATAGTGCTCTACAGGTGCTACGCGATATTTTTGAAATAGATCCGGAAAGAGTCGCATCATCATTTTGCGATCTTCAACCATGTATGAGACGCCAGATGGAACGCGTAAGTTGTCCTCTAGGACATAAAACTCGCCTTCACCAGCTCGGACAATATCTATACCAGCGATTTGAGCGTAGATATCTCTTGGTACGCTGACATTACGCATTTCTGGACGATATTGAGCATTGTTATAAATTTGCTCTGCCGGAATAATGCCGGCTTTAATGATTTCCTCTTCGTGATAGACGTCATAGATAAAGCGGTTAAGTGCTTTGACGCGTTGGCGTAAGCCAGCCTCAAGTTGCTCCCATTCCTTGGCGGTAAAGATCCTCGGCACTTGATCGAACGGGATCGTTCTTTCCGATCCGAGATCATCGCCATAAACCGCAAAGGTGATGCCGACTCGGCGGAATATCAGATCCGCTTCAGCCCGCTTGAGACCCATAAGGGTGTCACTCTGCTGTTTTAGCCAGTTATGGAATATTTGGTAATGTGGCCGCGCTTTACCGCTGGCATCGAGCATTTCGTCAAAAGGCAATTTCATAGTTACAAACTAACGCCTTTACATTGGCCACGCTTTTAAGATTGAAGCAGCTTGGTGCCATTATGCACTAATTTAGTGCATAAATGCTTGACTTGGCGCAAATAGGCGCCTTTAGGCGTTGAGATCGCCTCTGGCGATGCGTCCTTTTTGAACTTCCCACTCACGTTCTTTGGTAGCTTGACGCTTGTCATGTTGCTTTTTGCCCCTCGCTAGCCCAATTTCGCACTTCACATTGCCTTTGGAGAAATGAAGGTTAATCGGTACCAGGGTATAGCCTTTTTGATCAACCTTACCGATGAGTTTGCGGATTTCAATAGCATTGAGCAAAAGCTTACGGGAGCGAACGTTATCTGGAAGAATATGGGTTGAAGCTGAAAGCAGGGGGCTAATATGAGCACCAATTAAAAAAAGCTCCGCCTTGCGAATGACGACATACGCTTCTTTAATTTGCACGCGACCGGCTCTAATGGCTTTAACTTCCCAGCCTTCTAGAACTAGCCCCGCTTCGAAGCGTTCCTCGACAAAATAATCGAAGAAGGCTTTTTTGTTATCGACGATACTCATATTTATTTAGCTTCTCTCAAGATCGATTATGGCAGACGTCTACAAGACCGTTTTAATTGGGCAGTCAGCTGACCGGATGTACGGCTTAGTGACTGATGTTGCTCGCTACCCTGAGTTTTTGCCTTGGTGTGGTGGTGTTGAAATTTTTGAACAGACAGAGACTGTACTTGACGCCAAAATCAACATTAATTTCAAGGGCATAAATCAGTTCTTTCATACCCGGAATATCAACCATCGGCCTGAAACCATTGATATGGTGCTAGTAGATGGCCCTTTTAGGCATTTTTCTGGTCAGTGGAATTTCATTCTACTGAGAGAAGATGCCTGTAAGGTCGAATTTAAGCTTCATTGGGAGTTTAAAAGTGCCATTTTAGATAAGATTATTGGCCCCGTCTTTAGTCATATTGCAGGGACTTTTGTGGATTGCTTTGTAAAACGTGCTGAAGCTCTTTATGGCTAATGTTTCGTTTGACATTCTTATTTGTGATGCAAGATTGGGTGAGCCAGTTTTAACTCCTTTTAAGCTCACTTTAGAGGCGGGTGGGCATGCGACAGTGGGGTTGGCTTTGGTTCAGGCTGGAATAGCCAAAACGCCAGAAGACCTCGTCTTGGCTAGAAAAGGATGCTTTGGGGTCTTTGGCAAGCGCAAAGAATGGGATAGCCCCATTTATTCTGGAGATCGTTTAGAGCTCTATTCACCGCTTCTGATAGACCCTATGACCGTACGGCGAAAAAAGGCCAATCAGAACCAGGATGCTAAATTCCAGGCTGCCGCAGCGAAAAGAAAGGCTAGGAGGCTATAATCTGTTTTTGCGACTAGGGGTTTTGCATGCGACTCATTCAAAAAGCACTCACTTTTGACGATGTGCTCCTCGTACCGGCTTATTCGTCGGTACTCCCACGAGATGCCAATTTGGCAAGTAAGTTAACTCGAGAAATTTCACTCAATACACCACTGGTGTCTGCGGCGATGGACACCGTGACCGAGGGCCGTTTGGCTATTGCCATGGCCAGCGAAGGTGGCATTGGGATAATTCATAAAAACCTAAAACCTGCAGAGCAAGCGCGTGAAGTGGCTAAGGTGAAGCGTTTTGAATCTGGTGTTCTGCGAGACCCAATCACCGTGGGTCCGGACATGACTGTTCGTCAAGTGATGCATTTATCACGTGAGCACGGTTTTTCAGGATTCCCAGTGCTTATTGGCAAAGAAGTAGTTGGCATTATTACCAACCGCGATATGCGCTTCGAAGAAGACTTGGATGCTCCTGTTAAAACCAAGATGACCTCTCGTGAGCGTTTGATTACGGTGAAAGAGGGCTGCACCCTTGATGAGGCCAAGCGGTTAATGAGCAAACATCGCTTAGAGCGTGTTCTTGTCGTCAACGATAAATTTGAATTGCGCGGCCTCATTACCGTTAAAGACATTCTTAAGGCGACTGAACATCCTCTCGCCTGTAAAGATAGTGAAGGGCAATTACGTGTTGGGGCTGCTGTTGGTGTTGGCCCTGATAACGATGAGCGTATTGAATTGTTAGTACGCGCTGGTGTTGATGTAATTGTTGTGGATACCGCTCATGGCCATAGCCAAGGGGTTCTTGATCGTGTTAAGTGGGTTAAAAAGCATTATCCGCATGTTCAGGTCATCGGTGGAAATATAGCCACAGGCGAAGCTGCTAAAGCTTTAGCAGATCACGGTGCTGACGGTGTCAAGGTGGGTATTGGTCCAGGATCAATTTGTACGACTCGTATTGTTGCTGGTGTTGGCGTTCCTCAGATTACGGCTATTGTTAACGTGGCTTTAGCGCTTAAAGGCACAGGTATTCCTTTGATTGCCGATGGAGGTGTTCGTTACTCTGGTGATGTGGCCAAAGCATTAGCTGCAGGCGCTAACTCCGTCATGATGGGTGGAATGTTTGCTGGTACCGAAGAAGCTCCTGGTGAAGTCTTTTTATATCAAGGTCGTTCTTATAAGAGCTACCGCGGTATGGGTTCATTGGGTGCGATGGCTGATGGTTCAGCAGATCGTTATTTCCAAGGCGATATTAGTGCTGCAAACGCTGAAAAATTGGTACCTGAAGGTATCGAAGGGCAAGTGCCCTACAAAGGTAGCGTGCTCACTATCTTGCATCAGTTGACTGGTGGTATTCGTTCATCCATGGGGTACCTTGGGTGTAGCACCATTGATGAGTTGCATGAAAAAGCGAATTTTGTGGAAATCACTTCAGCAGGTGTGCGTGAATCGCATGTCCATGATGTGAAGATCACTAAGGAAGCGCCGAATTATCACATTGATTAAGACTTAAAGAAGGCAGTTTCTGACGTGCACGACAAAATACTTATTCTCGACTTTGGTTCACAGGTAACTCAGTTAATAGCAAGGCGTGTGCGTGATGGCCGCGTCTATTCTGAAATCCATCCCTATGATTGCGACCCTGAATTTATTCGTCGCTTTATTCAAGAGCAGGGCGGCAAAGGAATCATTCTTTCTGGTGGGCCAAGTTCGGTAACTGAAGAGGGTAGTCCACGCGCGCCACAAATTGTCTTTGAATTGGGTGTTCCGGTTCTGGGTATTTGTTATGGCATGCAAACCATGGCTACCCAATTAGGTGGAGCGGTAGCTTCTGCTGAGTCTTTGGGTAAAGCGCGTGAGTTTGGATATTCGGAAGTGCGTGCGCATGGCCATACTAATTTACTAAAAGGGATTGAAGATTTTTCAACCAGCGAAGGTCATGGCATTCTGAAGGTGTGGATGAGTCATGGAGACTCTGTCACTATATTACCTCCAGCCTTTAAATTACTAGCTTCAACGGAATCGTGCCCAATTGCTGGCATGGCGGATGAAGAGCGTCGTTTTTATGCATTCCAATTTCATCCTGAAGTTACACATACACTTCAAGGCACCGCCATCTTGGATCGCTTTGTTCATCAGGTTTGCGAATGCAAGACTGATTGGGTGATGGGTGACTACATCAGCGAAGCTGTTGAAAATATCCGAAAACAAGTCGGTGACGATGAAGTCATTCTGGGCTTATCTGGTGGCGTCGATTCCAGTGTTGCCGCTGCGTTGATTCATCGTGCTATTGGTGATCAATTAACTTGTGTGTTTGTAGACCACGGCTTGCTTCGCTTAAATGAGGGCGAGATGGTTATGGAAATGTTTGCGCGCAACCTTGGCGTCAAGGTGATTCGTGTGGACGCTGCCCCCGAGTTTATGTCAAAGCTAGCTGGTGTTTCTGATCCAGAAGCTAAGCGCAAAATTATTGGTAAAGAATTTGTAGAAGTGTTTCAGACTGAGTCTGGCAAGATCCAGAATGCTAAGTGGCTTGCACAGGGCACGATTTACCCTGATGTGATTGAGTCAGCCGGTAAAGGCAAGAAGGGTGCCCATACTATTAAGAGCCATCACAATGTTGGCGGCTTACCTGATGATATGCATCTTAAGCTGCTTGAGCCATTGCGTGAGCTTTTTAAAGATGAGGTCCGTGAACTCGGTGTAGCTTTGGGTTTACCGCGTGAGATGGTATATCGCCATCCTTTCCCAGGGCCAGGTCTTGGTGTGCGAATCTTAGGTGAAGTTAAAGCTGAATTTGCGGATCTTTTACGTCGTGCTGATGCCATCTTTATTGAAGAGTTGCGCGATACGATAGACCCAGACAGTCAAAAGTCTTGGTATGACTTGACTAGTCAAGCGTTTGCTGTTTTCTTGCCTGTTAAATCGGTGGGTGTGATGGGTGATGGCAGAACTTATGAGTACGTAGTAGCCTTACGCGCAGTTCAAACCCAAGATTTTATGACGGCGCACTGGGCGCATTTGCCACACGAGTTATTAGGTAAAGTTTCCAATCGCATCATCAATGAAGTGCGCGGTATTAATCGTGTGGTTTATGACATTAGCGGAAAGCCGCCAGCCACAATCGAGTGGGAATGAAAAATAAGCTGGGCATAAGCCCTGCTTATTAGCTTAGGTGAGTATGAAAGTTCTTAGTCTCATTCCACCGATGACGCAGTTAAATACGCCGTATCCTTCTACGGCTTATTTAACGGGCTTCTTAAGGTCTCGCCAAATAGATGCTGTTCAGGAAGATCTCGCTCTTGCCTTGGTGTTGAGTTTTTTTACTCCGGACGGCTTATCTGAAATATATGCCCAAGCCTTAGCGCTTCCTGAAGAAGAACGCAGCGCTAGCGTCAATTTCTTTTTAGATTATTTTCAAGACTATCAGACCACCATAGCGCCGACCATTGCATTTTTGCAGGGTCGTGATAGCACTTTGTGCCATCGAATTAATGGTCGGGAATTTTTGCCAGAAGGCCCACGCTTTCAATCTCTTGATGCATATGATGATGAGGATTCTGGTGATTCTTTGAGCTGGGCTTTTGGAGTTCTTGGATCTCAAGATAGAGCGCGACATTTAGCAACGCTTTATTTAAATGATTTATCCGATGTAATTAAGGATGCGGTAGATGATCGCTTTGAGTTTGTGCGGTACGCTGAATCCTTGGCGAGCAGTCAGCCAAGTTTTACTCCTTTAGCACTTGCCTTAAGTGCAAAGCCCACATTATTGGATTTACGCCTACAGGAACTTACTCTTAAAGCAGTCAATACGCATCAACCGGATTTAGTTTTGCTATCCGTACCTTTCCCCGGGGCAATGTATGCAGCATTACGTATAGCTCAAACTCTAAAAAAACATCAACCTCAAATTAAGGTTGGCTTGGGTGGTGGTTATGTGAATACAGAGTTGCGTGAACTAAGTGATCCGCGCGTATTTGAATTCGTAGACTACATTACCCTGGACTCGGGTGAACGTCCACTACTTGCTTTGATTGATCATTTGGAGGGCAAGCGATCCATCGATCGTTTAGTGCGAACCTTTATTTGTAATGACAACAAACAGGTGCAATATATCAATTGGCCTGAGCTAGATATTCCATTTGAGGAAGTCGGAACGGCGACATGGGATGGTTTGCCCCTTGATTCTTATCTTTCTTTGCTTGATATGCTTAATCCAATGCATCGCCTATGGAGTGATGGTCGTTGGAATAAGTTAACGGTAGCTCACGGTTGTTATTGGAAAAAATGTAGCTTCTGTGATGTCACTCTGGATTACATTTCTCGCTACGAAACCGCTTCGGCTAGTTTGTTGGTAGATCGAATTGAAGAGATTATTACTGAAACAGGACAGACAGGGTTTCATTTTGTAGATGAGGCTGCCCCACCTAAAATATTGAAAGCTTTGGCCGAGGAATTAATTCGACGCAAGGTAGTTATCTCTTGGTGGGGAAATATTCGCTTCGAGAAAACTTTTACTCCAGAGTTGGCGCAGTTGCTAGCAAAGAGCGGGTGTATTGCAATGTCTGGCGGACTTGAGGTTGCTTCCGATAGATTGTTGGCGCTTATGAAAAAAGGTGTCACGGTAGATCAGGTGGCGCAAGTCACTAAAGGGTTTTCAGATGCAGGCATCTTGGTACATGCGTATTTAATGTATGGTTTTCCTACTCAAACCGTTCAAGAAACCATAGATGCCCTGGAATATGTACGACAGCTATTCGAGAATGGCTGCATTCAAAGCGGTTTCTTTCATCGATTTATTTGTACGGTGCATTCCCCAGTAGGGAAGCATCCGCAAGAGTATGGCGTGGAGTTGGCACCTTTGCCCGCCATTACTTTCGCTAAAAACGACATTGCTTTTATTGATCCAACGGGCGTTGATCACGACAAGCTTGGGTATGGTCTGAAGAAAGCGATTTATAACTTCATGCATGGTATTGGCCTAAATGAAGATATTCGGACTTGGTTTGATTTGCCCAAAAAACAGCTACCCAAACCCTCAGTTTCTCGCACTCAAATAGCAGAGGCCCTGTTTTCGTCGGTGAGATAAATTTCGTGTTTTATATTTAAATCTGCTTGTGTACAATAAATTTACCTTCTCACCATAGGGAATATCTATGAAGCTTTCACGCCGTACCTTTATTACTTCGGCAGCATTGGCGCCGGTAGCTTGTGGAATTCCCTTATCTTATGAGCGCGGCACTCCGGTGACTGCACCGAAGCCATTGCCTGTTATTCGACTACCTCAAGTGGGACAGGAATGGACTTACATTAAGAAGGATGTATTTAACGGCAAAACCTTGGACGTTATTACCGAGCAAATCGCAAGTGTTGGTCAAAGTATTGTGATTAATCGCATAACTGCAGATGGCGGTCAACTCGCAAGCGAAATCCAGGGGCCATGGGGAATAATTAAAACCGATCCACAATGGTCGCACTTAATGGAGTTTAATTCTGGATTGCCCCTTTGGCCACTCGAGCTCTCGGAGAAATGGAGTAAACAGTTTGATACGAAGTATGCAGTTGCTGGTTATCCTGATTCAAAGTTATATTGGCAGGATTATATGAGCGTACAAGGCTGGGAAAGGGTTACCGTGCCGGCCGGTGAATTTATTGCTTTGCGTTTTCAAAACTTAATTAATTATGAAAATAGTGATCCCCAAAAGATTGACTGTATTCGTAAAGAAACCATTTGGTTTGCCCCTCAAATAGGTCGATGGGTTGCGCGTGAAGCTTCTGGCTCTTATCAAATACAAGGCCAAGTAGGGCCGGTTATTCTTGAGGGTAGCTATCAATGGCAGCTAGCTTCTTACAAGTAAGGTGCAAATTTCTCTTATTAACGTTGGCAGTATCAATACTGTCAGTCTCCTGCATCTCTTCTCAACCCTATCCATCTGGTCAAGAGCTTCCGCAGCCCACTACTGCACCAGTAGTACGACCGCCAAAGGTTGGCCAAGAATGGGTTTATGAGATCCGCAATGTATTCAATCAAGAGGTAGTGGATGTTGTGACTGAAAGGGTTATAGCGGTTGGTCAACAGGTTCGTATTCAGCGCAGTGGTGTAAAGGCCGGGCCACTCCCCGATGAAATTCAGGAGCCGTGGGGGCTTGTCCTGCAAGATCCTCGCTGGAGCCCGCCACAAAAGTTCCAAAATCCACTACCTTTATGGCCAGAGAAATTAACGGTAGGATGGTCAGCTTTTTATCAAACCCGCTATGAAGTTTTGGGTTATCCAGATAGTAGCTATTACTGGGGTTTGAGTGTCACAGCTGTCCAATGGGAGAGGATAAAAGTCCCCGCTGGTGTATTTACTACCCTCAAATACCACAATGAGGCGCCTTATTTCCAAAGCTCTGATGTCTTTAGAATGGCTAGTATGCGGGAAGAAGATGTCTGGTTAGCCCCTGAAATCGGTCGCTGGGCCATTCGCAGGGGATTTGGTCGCTATTTACTTGCGGGAACCCTCTGGCAGAACGCTTACTGGGAAGATTATCTTGAATGGAGATTGGTCTCCTGGAAGTAAGTTTCAAGAGTTTTAAGCTTAACGCTTAAAATCAACGCATTGTTATGTATACCGTTAAAGAACTATTCCCAACCCTTCAAGGTGAAGGCGCTCACGCTGGTCGTGCTGCAGTATTTTGCCGTTTTGCTGGATGCAACCTCTGGACTGGGCGCGAAGAAGATCGAGCGAGCGCAATATGTCAATTTTGCGATACGGATTTTGTAGGTAGCGATGGCTTGGGCGGTGGAAAATTTGCTACTGCTGACCAGTTGGCTGAGGCAATTGAAGCTTCTTGGAAAAGTACTGGAGCAGGGCCTCAGCAGCGCTATGTAGTTTTTACTGGTGGTGAGCCACTGCTTCAGCTGGATAAAGACTTAATTGATGCTTTGCATAAAAAAGGCTTTTCTGTGGCGATTGAGACTAATGGAACAATTAAAGTTCCCTCTGGTATTGATTGGGTCTGTGTAAGCCCTAAAGCTGGATCAGACTTGATAGTACTTCAGGCTGATGAGCTCAAGTTGGTTGTGCCCCAAGTGAATCACGAGTCCTTGGAAAAGCTCATGGCTCGTTTTGAGAGGATGGATTATCGAAATCGCTTCCTGCAGCCTATGGACGGAGTAAATCTAAAGGACAATACGGAATTGGCGGTAAGTTTGTGTCAAAAGCGCCCTTTATGGAGGTTAAGTGTTCAAACCCATAAAGTGATTGGCATTCGTTAAGCGCAGCACCATTTATAAAATTGATATTTCCATGACCTCTTCAGTGATTTCCATAACCCGTCGCCTTGAATTTGATTCGGGTCACCGCATTCCCAATCACGGGGGGCAATGCCGACATTTGCATGGCCATCGCTATGCCATTGAAGTTACCTTAACTGGCGATGTTGCTAAAAATCCGGGCAAGGCTGATGACGGAATGGTTCTGGATTTTGGCGATATTAAACGCCTTGCAAACGAGCACGTTGTAGAGCCTTGGGATCACGCTTTTTTAGTGGCTAAAGAAGATGTCGGATTAGTCGACTTTTTAAATTCATTGCCCAATCATAAAACTGTCGTTATGGACTGTGTGCCTACAGTAGAAAATCTTGCCGCTACAGCCTTTGTAATTTTGAAACCGATTTTTTCCCAAGCATTTGATGGGCGTCTTGAGCTCAGTTGCATTCGCTTATACGAAACCCCGAATTGCTGGGCTGACGTTACGCATTCTTAGGCTATGCAAGCCCAGCTTGACCGTCAATTTATGCAGCAGGCTTTAGAGCAGGCTAAATTAGCCGCTCTTGCTGGAGAGGTTCCTGTTGGGGCAGTTCTTGTTCGGGATGGGGAGGTTTTATCCCAAGCTTTTAATAAACCGATTTCCAATCACGATCCCAGTGCCCATGCGGAGATGCTGGCATTACGAGCAGCCGCTCACCAAGATGAAAACTATCGCTTACCCGGAACGACTTTGTACGTGACCTTAGAGCCCTGTGTAATGTGTGCAGGCGCCTTGATGCATGCCCGTGTAGAGAGGGTGGTTTATGGTGCGCCAGATCCCAAAACAGGTTCTGCTGGAAGTGCTCTTGATGTTTTTTCCGTTAAGCAAATTAATCATCAAACCCGGATTGAGGGCGGTCTAATGGGTGAAGAATGCGGACAGGTATTAAAAGATTTTTTTAAGGAGCGTCGGTGAAGCGTATTCATGTGATTGCTCCTTCAGGAGCGAGTTTGGATGATTCCAGCCCAGTGGCTGGAATAGACTGGTTAAGTCGCCAGGGTATTGTTGTAAAAAATACTGACTGCCTCAAACGAGTTCACCAACGTTTTTCTGGAACTGATATGCAACGCTTGGCAGAGTTAAATGCCGTTGCTCAGTTGCCCCCTGAAGATTTTGTGATGGCAATGCGGGGCGGCTACGGTTTACATCGATTGCTACCTGATATTGAGTGGGATGCTATTGCTGGAGCTGTAGAGCGGGGCTTACAAATTTGTGGGCATAGTGACTTCACAGCCTTCCATTTGGGCTTGCTTGCGAAGACGGGCGCTATTTCTTTATCCGGACCAATGCTTAACTATGATTTTGGTCGCCAGACTGCGGAAGGTGAGGCACCTCATCCCGATGAATTCATGTGGAAGCATTTTATTGCTGCTGCGCGCGATCGAAAGTTAGATTGTTCTGTTGCTAGCCCGCAACCCTATTTAGGAGAAAAGGCGACTGGGATAATCTCAGGAATTTTGTGGGGTGGCAATTTAACCGTCTTAACGAGCATGATTGGCACACCATTTTTTCCTAATCATAAGCAAACTCAAGGTGGCATTTTGTTTTTAGAAGATGTTAACGAGCATCCTTATCGCATAGAGAGGATGTTGATGCAATTAACCGATTCAGGAGTTCTTGCAAATCAAAGCGCTATCTTGTTAGGTGGTTTTTCCGCTTATCGTTTGTTTGAGATTGATAGAGGTTATGACCTGGAAACTGCCATTGACGCAATGCGCGCTCGCCTCCCTAGAAATATACCCATTCTTACCGATCTTCCTTTTGGTCATCAATCCGATAAGATCACTCTACCGGTAGGGGCGCAAGCAGACCTTACTTACGATAAAGCTGGCTTTAATCTGACAGCCAGTTGGTAATCGGTTTAAGCCTCAAAGCTTTTTAGTAAAAATTCAGCGCCACTATTAAGTCCTAGCGCCTTAGTTAGTGTAGGCAGAGATTGGGCCAGAGATTTTTCCAGGGTCCAGGGTGGGTTGATGATGAACATCCCGCTAGCTTGTAGGCGACGCTCCCCTGGAGAGTTTTCTACGCGTAATTCTGTATGAAGCCATGAACGATTATGAGCTGCTGCAATCTTCTTTATTCGACTAGGTAAGTCAGCCGCCTCACGCCTAGATAGGCACGGGTACCAAATCGCATAACAACCTGTAGCGAATCTTTGCAAGGCTTCATTCAAAGCTGTTTCAAGATGGCGATAGTCTTGTTTATCTTCGTAAGAAGGATCGATCAAGACCAGACCTCTTCTGCTTGGGGGTGGCAATAACCCCTTCAACCTTGCGAAACTATCTTCAGCATAAATGTCAATTTGCTTAACTTGCTTAAGCTGGCTAATGTTATGACGCAAAATATCAATTTCTTTTGGATGCAACTCAAAAAGTTTTAGGCGATCTTGTGGTCTTAAGAGGCGCGCTAAGATAAATGGTGAGCCTGGATAGATTGACAGTTTCTCCCCTATATTTTCCGTTTGAATTAAATCCAGGTATTGTTGGATGCTGTTCGGAACTAAATTGCCCGCATTCACAAGTTCTTTAGCAAATTTTTGCAAACGTAATATGCCTCCGTCCGCCTCTCTACTGACTGCTGCAAAACCATCTTCAAGACTATAAATTCCCGCACCTGCATGGGTATCAACGATGGTGAGGGCGCCTGTTTTTTCTTGAAGATAATCTACTAAATGAATCAGTGTCATGTGTTTGAGAATATCTGCATGACTACCAGCATGAAATGCGTGTCTATAACTAAACATAATTAAGCGGCTTTTTTGCCTTGAGATTTAGCGAAGAAGATTAGAGTAATAACAATCAGGGTGGCTGAAGCGAACTGTAATGGTCGATTGAGATCTAAATCCATTTTTTGCGTGAGGAGGACGTATAAGCAAAGCAATCCGCCAAGCGCTATGAAGCGTGGCCAAGCTTTATTGGGAGCGAGCGATTTTTCAGGAATGTATCGGGAAAGTTTAGCGCCTAATAACCCACACCAAAACCCAATTCCTGCGCCAGCTAATACATCGGTTAGCCAATGGGCGCCCACTCCAATTCGAGAAAGACCTACAAAAGCTGCCAATAAGAAAAGCAGTAACAAAGGCTTACGCTTTTCTTTGGGGCTGGTAAAGAAGATTGCGCTAGCGACAGCAAAGGCCGTCAGGGTGTGCCCTGAAGGCATAGAGTTTTGCAAAAGGGCATCACCAATTCTGTGAAAGCTGCCTTCACTTAGAACGCCAGCTGGCCTTGGAAGGTTAAGAAAAGGTTTTAGTATGGAAATGAGTATTCCAGATATCGCTGCGGCGAAAATACTGGCTGAGAGCAGGCGAGGCGCCAGCAATAAGAGCGGAAAGGCTATCGAAAAAAGACCCCAACCATTGCCTAAGTATGTCAGCCAAGCCCAAAGCGTATCAGGAAAGAATTGGGTGAAGCGATTAAGAAAAATAAAGGAGCTAGTTTGCTGATTTCCAAAATACAAAATGGCAGCAATACTTAGAGGCAGGAGCGGAATAAACCACGCCAATGAGTAAACCCTTTTTTTACTCATTAAACTGAGCGCGCTTTCGCTTTATCGGCTTCATTTAACTGAACAGCCACTTTTTCCAATACCTGAGAGACGGTAATCGCCTGCATGCAGACATTATTGTGGCAAGGCGTTTTGCGATGGTTTGCTGCGCTAACGCATGGTGAGCAAGCTAAATTAGCAGTAATGGCAATTGAATTGCCAACTGAGCCATAAAGAGCAGGAGTTTCTGGCCCAAATAGCACTACTGTTCTTAAAGATGTTACCGCCGAGAAGTGGCCCGGACCTGAATCGTTGGTAATCATCACATCCGACAAGGTATAAAGCGGAGGCAATTCGGCAAAGCTGACTTGGCCTGCAAAATTGATTGCATTCTTTACATTAGCAACGGCACGAACTTTTTCAACATATACAAACTCCGCGGGGGAGCCGGTAATCAAGATGAGGTCATGAGGGTATTGCTCATGGATACCTTGAATGAGTTCTGAGAAACGCTGTTGAGCCCATCGACGTTGAGGAAGTAAATCGCTCGCATTGGGGTTGACAAGAATAACGCGCTCTTTGCCATAGGTAAATGCTATCTTTTTCTCGGCAGCAAGTTTTTCAATGCGCTCACGTACTTTAACCAAAGATTGTGGGTTGATAACTGCCTGCTCTAAGCGAACTTCTGAATCAGAAATATGAATCTTGCTAAAGGGCACCTCAATCTCTTTTGCAAAAGCCGCATGAATCAACGAGAGGAAGTTTTTGGTGATATGAATATGTGGGTTGTAGTGCACTTTACGGGTCAGCATAAAACCACGCCATAATCCCTCGCCGTGAAAGATGTGATATCCCACGCGACGACGCGCGCCACACAGTCCGGTTAATAGGGCGGTAAAGCGAGAGAACAGCTCTAAGTCAATGGCTGTGTCGATACGATGACGGCGCGCAATAATTAAAAAACGTAAGGTGTCTTTAATCAAGCCCCCTAGACTAGAGGAGTCGATGGTAAAAATATTTTCAGGTTTAACGGTATTAAGCAAAGTTAAGCTGGCGCGATTGCTTTTGAAGATCAAGAAAAATAATTCCGCTCCGCGAGCCTGTGCATTGCGCATTGCGGGGTCAACCAAGATTGCGCTACCCATCTCTGATAGCTCTATGAAGAGTAATTTTTTTGGCGTCTCTGGACCACGGGAAAAAATATTTTTTATGCGGTCTGCAACTGCTACAAAGGGACTTAATAATGCGCAGAGTGGTACACCGACCCAGTGGTCGATGGCGCGCATGGTATTGACACTAATACTCATAGTTTGACTCTGAAAAATTATTTCCGTTTAAATAAAAAGTAGGCGCCCGGCAATACTGAAATCACAGTAATAGCGCCATAGCTAATTGAAGCAAGTACGGTAAGGGATGGGCTTACACCCCATAGTGCTAATACTGAAGAGAGGGTTGCTTCACGCAGGCCCCATCCTGAAATGCTGATAGGCAACATTAAGAGCAGGCTTAATGCAGGCAAGCCAATCATGAGACTTTCAAGGGGGGCATTAACACCATAGGCTTTAAAACAAAATAATAAAGTTAGAATTGTTAAAAAATGAATGCCAATACCAAATGCCGCTTGCGCAATATTGATTGGTGCAGAAAAAGCGAATTGAATTCCCGGCATGGCATTAACCATGTGAAAGCGTTCTAAGGATTTTTTCAAAAGAGTGCGCGTAGGATTCCAAGAGAGTCCTAGAGCAATAACTAAGCCTGCTATAACCATGACGCAGAGCACAACGTAGCCCAATTGAGTGCCCCAGCTAGCAAGTACTGCGCCACCAAGAACAAGTCCCAATCCACCCAAAAGGTTATTGCCAGCTAACCCCAAAAGACGATCAACTAATACCATGGCAAAACTTAAACGCAATTTAGGGGTGGCATGCTCAAGATCTACTGAGTGATGAAGTTGGGTGTCTAACTCTTTTTCTTTGGTGAAGATTCCTGTATTGCTCAGGTGGGTAGCGCTGATAGCGCGATAGCTATCACCCCCAATAGTGCTTGGAAGACCCTGATTAATGAGGCCACCCGCAAAATAGAGTCCGATATAGGATTTAACGCCCCGCGGGAAACCAACCTTTTGCATGAATAAGCCCCAGCGATAGCCGCCGCAGATAAACGCAAATACCATGCTTGCAATAGCTGCCACAAACCATAGCGGTTGCATTTGAATTTCAGAATCCAATAAGGTATGCCAATCAATCCCGCTGGTTGCTTTCCAAAGCAATGCAATTGACAGAAAAATGCGAATCGTTGGCCAAGTGCGCTTGAGGATTGCTTTCCACCCAGATGGAGGATTTGGAGTGGATTGCGGTTGTGAACTCATAGGCGTAAGGATAATGCTTTGAGCTCCTAAGGTCTTGAATTTGGTGAATTACTCCAACAAACCAGGACCTTGCCAATTTCTACACAGACTGAACTTAAATTGAGATAAATATTGGCCAAATCGGATGATTTCTAGGTTTTCAAGGGGCTCGCATGCTTCAAAGGCGGATTTGCTTCCTACTGGGGCTTCATAGGGCATTCCAGACCAGTTAACTAGAATGATGTTTGACCCTGCTTCCGGTTGACCAAACCAAAGGTCAAACTGATCTTTGCGCTCATCTAGAACGTATACAGGTAAGGGTCGGGCATACCAAGCAGTTCGACTTCCTAGGGTCCAGTTTTGAACAGCCACTCCTGTTGCCTGATGGCTTAGGGCGAGTTCGGCTGCTTTATGTCCCGCATCCTTCCAGCCGTAAAGGTCTGCGATGGGGTTGGATTTCACAGCCGTAGCAGGGAGACCCCCTGATAACACAAGCCCAAAGCCTACAAAGCACAGCAATATCTGAAATATCAATAGGACTCGGATACTCAGACGATGATGCATTGACCACGCCTTCATCAATCCGATGCCGGCAAATGGCGCTAAGCAAAACCATGCTGGTGTTGTCCAATGAGGAAGGCTACCGCCGCCAGAAAGCGCAGCAAAGATGGCAAAGGGTATGCCAAAAAAACTGAGCAAAGCGAGTAAGGTAGCTTTATGGGTATTGAGGCAATCCTTTAAGAACAGAAAGCCACCGATGAACAGCAAGGGGCCAAAACATGCTACCTGAATGCCTATAAAAGCGGCAACTCTACGCCATGCCCATTGCCCACCGTTGCCATGGGCGATTTGATATTTGAATGAAATCCAATCATTTACCCAATTCCAATAAATCACCGGAGTTATGAAAAAAAGAGCAATGAAGACGGCTAACCAAAACCCAGATCGAGTAAGCCAGGATTTCTTAGGGGTACTCAATAAAACCAAAAGAAGCGCAAATGCCGTGAAAGCAGCGGTATATTTACTCAGACCAGCTAATCCTAGTAATACGCCGGTAATAAGCCAGTCGCTTAGTTGGAAGTCATTATTGGCAATCCAGCGTAAACCCATCATCATCAACCCCAGGCTTATGGGGGTGAGTAGGGTATCTGGGAGCAAGCCAATTGCCAGAACATGCGGCAAAGGGGAGGCAATAATTACTAGGACCGCCATGAAGGCGCAGGAATTTGCGGAAGGAAGAGCGCTTGTTAGGTAACTGCCATGAGATCCTTGGATAAGCCGATGAATTTGAAGGCTAATTTGATAGACCAAATAAACTGAGAGCACCCAGAGTAATTCTGGGATAAGGCGAATCACCCCTTCAGAGGAGGTGATAGCTACTAGGGGCCACTGAATCCAGCCCACTAGAGGAGGGTGGTCGAAGTAACTCCACGCCAAATGCTGCGCATATAAAGCGTAATGCGCTTCATCTACTGAAAATTCAATTGAGAAACCTAGTGCAAGGTGCACCAGGGCGGCAATGAAAATACATATTGCTGCCCAAGTTGAAGGTGAATGGTGGCGCATCAGGATCTTTATTGGTTTAACTCGAATGATTTTAGACTTAGTTCAGCTTTTATTTGGGACAATTACCTATGGCCAATCAAATCAAATTCCCTGCAAACCGATCCAACTATCCAAGTTTGCCGGCCTATATTTTGTTTTTATTCTTGGGATTTAGTCTTGTGGGCTGCGCTGGTTTTAATAAAAACTCAATACAGGATGAGTCTGGTCAATCCCTTCAGATGGATCAGATTCCTGAACAAGAGAGTCTCCCTAAATTTTCTGTAAATACCGCACGTAATGGAACGCCTACAGGCTGGAATTTTTATCGGATTGCACCCTATAAAAAGAACACGGTATACCGCCTAGAGAATTACCAGGGTAAAACTGTATTAAGCGCCAACTCAAAAACATCAGCCTCTGGATTGGCAGTGAAGTTGCGACCAAGATCTGCCCAAAATTTATGGCTGAAATGGGAGTGGAAAGTTTTAGAACCCATAGTGGATGCAGATAATGCCGATCGATATCATGATGATGCGCCGCTGAGAATATTGATTGCTTTTGATGGCAATAAGTCAAAGTTATCCCTCAAAGAAAAGTTAAATTTTGAAATGGCTGGCCTAATTAGTGGGCAGGAAATCCCTTATGCGACCTTAATGTACATTTGGTCTGGCAAAAGTCCTATCGATGCAGTTTTGGAGAATGCTCAAACCTCCAGAATCAAAATGATTGTGGTGGATTCTGGCTGGGAAAATCTTGGGGAGTGGCGCAACCATGAACGTGATCTTGCTGCTGACTATAAGCTGGCTTATGGGGAGTCGCCAGGCCAAATCATTGGTGTGGCTTTGCTAACGGATACCGATAACACCAAGTCAGAGACACGCGCTTTTTATGGCGATATTGAATTGATTCGTAAGAATCCAAAGTAAAGCGTTCTGAATGTTTTAGACATAACTTAGCTGTGTGGGCGCCAACGTTTTAATAATAGGGCATTACTGAGTACGCAAAAGCTTGATACGGCCATTGCGCTTCCTGCCAGCATGGGGGATAGATATCCAAGGGCCGCTAGGGGAATGCCGGTAGCATTAAAGATGAAGGCCCAGAACAGATTTTGCTGAATTTTTCTCCAAGTCTTTTTGGAGATGTCAATCGCGTCTGCGACTAATTTAGGGTCACCGCGCATTAAGGTAATACCAGCAGCCTGCATGGCAACATCAGTTCCAGTTGACATAGCCATTCCGACATCCGCAGCCGCCAAGGCCGGTGCGTCATTGATACCATCCCCAACCATTGCAACCCAATGGCGCTTGCCATCTCTTGAAGGGCTCTGTAATTGCTGAATGATTTCGGCTTTATTACCCGGCATAATTTGTGCGAATACCCGATTAATCCCAATGGATTTGCCAACCCGTGTGGCGGCTGAAACGTTATCCCCTGAGAGCATCACGGTTTGAATATGCATGGTATGTAAGGCTTCCACAGCTTCTTTTGCGTAAGGCTTGAGTTCATCACCAAAGGCAAAAAGGGCAATAGGTTTAGAGGTATTTGTATTTATTAATACGGACACGGTTTGCCCAAGCTCAAAGTGAGGCTTCGCTTTTTGAAGAATGCTATCAAACTCAGGATGTTCCTCTAGAGAGGCAACGCTTTGTAAGCGAATGTGGTTGCCAGCCCATGGCCCTGAAACAGGTTTTCCTTTTATGCCAATGCCAGGTAAGGCTTTGCTTTCAGAGCTTGGAATGGCGGTAATGTGCCGTTCTTTGGCGACATCAATTAGGGCTTTGGCTAGAGGATGTTCGCTACCCAGCTGCAATCCCGTAGCGCTTGCCAAAATTTCATTATCTGTTGCTTGTGAATCCAAAGATATTAGCGAGAGTAATCTTGGCTTACCAATAGTTAAGGTGCCGGTTTTATCAAAGGCAACAACACCTAAGCGATGCGCTTGTTCAAGTACCTGAGGATCTTTAATGAGAATGCCAAATCGGGCGGCAACGCCGGTGCCTGCCATGATTGCTGCGGGGGTAGCTAATCCTAGGGCGCAAGGGCAAGCGATAACCAGTACCGATACTGCGCGCAATATTGCAATTGATGCGGAATCTAAATACAACCAGTTAGCTATGCCGGTAACGATGGCAATCCCAATAACGCTCGGTACAAAAATAGCGCTTACTTGATCCACTAATTTTTGAATTGGTGCTTTTTGAGTTTGCGCATCCTCTACCAGAGAAATAATTTTGGAGAGGACGCTTTGAACACCCACTGCTTGCGCCTCAACAATCAATACTCCTTCGCCATTTAGAGCGCCCCCAATCACTGTTGCGCCAGTAAGCTTTTTCACGGGTTCGCTCTCTCCGGTGAGGAGGGATTCATCTACATGGCTATTGCCAAAAATAATGAGACCATCTACTGGAATGCGTTCACCAGGTAATACCAAAACTCGATCTTTGGGCAAAACTTGATCCAAAGGTAGGTCACGAAATTGATCAAGACTCATTGCCTCGCTAATAGGTAAATGAGGGTCAATGACCTTCGCATGTTCTGGCCAAAGCTTTTGCAGGGCGCGAATGGCCTCGCTAGTTTGTTGTTTGGCGCGAGCTTCTAGCCACTTGCCAAGCATGACCATGCAGATAATGACCGCAGCACCTTCAAAATATAGCTCATGCTGGGGATGTGAGGCCCAAAAGATTTGGTAAACACTTAGACCATAGGCGGCGCTAGTCCCCAGGGAGACCAATAAATCCATATTGCCAGCCCCAGCCATTAGGGATTTAAAGCCTGAACGGTAAAAACGCCATCCCAGAATAAATTGCACCGGCGTAGCTAGTAAAAGCTGCCATTGAGCCGATAACGCCCAGTGAATACCAAATGGCATCAGAAACATGGGTAAAACGAGTGGGGTTGTTAGGGCAAAAGCCACTAATACCCTTCCCAAGCCATCTGGCGCCCAAAAGACTTTTGGTGGTAATTCCGGTTTACTTCCGGGTGGAGCACTTAATGAGGCCTCATAACCTGTCTTTTTGATTATGGCGAGGACATCTTCAATGCTGGCCGGGGAGTTGGCCTGTAGACGCACTCTGGCTTGTTCAGTGGCTAAATTGACTGTTGCGGCCTCAACGCCGGGGATTTTATCCAGAGCCTTTTCCACGCGAGCGGAACAGGAGGCGCAGGTCATGCCACCAATATCAAGGGTATAAAACTCTGGATTTGTCGGTTTTTGGGGTTTCATATAGAAGATAATCTACAACAGAGACTCAAAATACGCTTTTGAGTACGATCACTTTATGCTAACAGGGGTTTTATGTTCAATCTTCAGGTTTCCGGAATGACTTGCGGTGGATGTATTAATGCAGTTACTAGAGCGGTACAGGCTCAAGACCCCCAAGCCAAGGTGCTAGCGGATCTAGCAACTCAGATTGTCAGTCTAGATACCAGTATTAGCCCTGAATTGGCTGCTCAGCTTATAGCAGATGCTGGCTTTCCAGTTCTTAGCTAGCGATTGTTTAGAATGTCGACAAATCTATCGTTATGAGCAGTTTTTGTGTCCAAAGGATCGTGAACTATGTTCTTCAGTAAGTTAATGCCTCACGACGGCAACTTTTTTGAATTATTGAATCAGCATGCTGAGAGCGTAGTTTCTGCCTCCCAATCATTCTTAAAGTTTGTTGAACACTATAACGACGAAGCTTTACGTGCTAGATATACACAAGAAGTGGATAGTGCAGAACATGCTGCTGATGACGTTGTAAAAGAGGTTAATCGTCGTCTGCACAAAACTTTCATCACTCCGATTGATCGAGATCAGATTTTTTCTCTTATTAATACGATGGATGATGTCGCTGATTTGATTCAGAACGGCACTGAGGCGATGCATTTGTATGACGTAAAGCAAATGACCCCAGAAATGTTGAAAATGGCAGAACTTTGCAACCAATGCTGCATTGGTATGAAAAACGCCGTAGCCACCCTAAAAGATATTTCGGATTCCGAGGTCGCTAAAGCAGCTTTGAAGACCTGTGATGAGATTGATCATCTTGAATCGGCTGCTGACCGCCTGCTTTCAACTGCGATCACCAGATTGTTCCGCGAGGAAATTGAAGTGCGTGAATTGATTAAGTTGCAACGCATTTATGAGTTACTCGAGGAAGTTACCGATAAATGTGAAGACGTTGCCAATTTGGTTGAAGGCATTGTTCTTGAAAATTCTTAAGGCGAATTAAATTGCCTGCAATTCAAGCCGCTTTCTGGGTAGTTGTGCTTTTAGTAGCACTGGCTCTCGCATTTGATTTTATGAATGGTTTTCATGATGCCGCTAACTCTATTGCTACAGTGGTTTCTACGGGCGTTTTAAAGCCTCAGCAAGCTGTTGTCTTTGCAGCTTTTTTTAACTTTCTTGCTGTCTTTATTTTTCACTTAAGCGTTGCCGCTACGGTAGGCAAGGGAATTGTTAATCCCGCTATCGTGGACTTGCATGTTATTTTTGGAGCGTTGGTAGGGGCCATTATTTGGAATGTTATTACTTGGCTCTATGGCATCCCTTCGAGTTCATCGCACGCTTTAATTGGTGGGCTCGTTGGTGCTGCCATACCTAAGGCAGGGTTATCAGGACTGGTGTGGGCTGGAATTATTAAAACAGTGGCCTTTATTTTCATCTCTCCCCTAGTGGGTTTCTTGCTCGGTTCAGCGATGATGCTGTTAGTTTCTTGGACCTGTCGGAATGTCACGCTTTCAAAAACAGATCGCTGGTTTCGCCGTTTGCAGTTAATCTCTGCGGGCGCATACAGCTTAGGTCATGGTGGTAACGATTCGCAGAAGACAATTGGCATTATTTGGCTTTTGCTCATTATTACTGGTTATGTCGATGCTGGAGCGATAAATCCCCCTATCTGGACCATCGTGGCCTGTTACATCGCTATTGCTATGGGCACCATGTTTGGGGGATGGCGCATTGTTCGGACGATGGGTCAAAAGCTGACCAAGTTAAAACCAGTCGGTGGCTTTTGCGCAGAAACTGGTGGAGCTATTACTTTATTTGCCGCAACTGCTCTCGGAGTTCCTGTTTCAACTACCCACACAATTACTGGGGCTATTGTCGGCGTTGGTTCCACTCAGCGCGCTAGTGCAGTAAGGTGGGGTGTTGCGGGCAATATCGTATGGGCGTGGATCTTTACGATACCTGCCACAGCGTTGATGTCAATGGCGGTTTATTACGTTAGTCTGCTAATTTTTTGATCGGCGATCCTCAGTGTTAATTAACACTGCTTGAGCAATTTTTCTAATGTGCGGTTAATCTACCCACTGTTCATGAATTCTTCCGAATTCACAATAAATTATCGGATATAAATAAACACCCTTTGGGGTTAGTTCTTTTAGGAGAGTGTAGTGGCGGTTACTGTTGAGGCTGTGCAAGCCGCATTAAAGGATCTAATTGATCCCAATACCAAAATTGATTTTTTAACAGCTAAGGCTGTGAAAAATTTACGAGTGGATGGCGGCAATATCAGTCTTGATATTGTGCTGGGCTATCCCGCCAAAAGCCAATTTGAATCTATTCGTCAACTTGTCATTGGTAAGCTACGTGAATTGCCTGATCTTTCTAATGTGATTGTGAGTGTTAGCAGTCAAATCGTGGCTCATGCCGTTCAACGTGGCGTGAAGCTATTGCCCGGCGTTAAAAATATCATTGCCATTGCGAGTGGCAAGGGTGGCGTTGGTAAATCTACTACTGCAGTTAACTTAGCTCTTGCCTTGTCTGCAGAGGGTGCCAGAGTGGGCATTCTGGATGCAGATATTTATGGCCCAAGTCAGCCCATGATGCTGGGCATCACAGGTCGACCAGAATCTATTGAAGAAAATACTATTGAGCCTATGGAAGGCCATGGCTTACAAGCAAGTTCTATTGGTTTTTTAGTTGACCAAGACAGTCCCATGGTGTGGCGTGGGCCAATGGTTACCTCGGCTTTAGAGCAATTGTTGCGTCAAACGCGATGGCGTGATCTGGATTATTTGATTGTGGACATGCCTCCTGGTACTGGGGATATTGCATTGACACTTTCACAAAAGGTACCGGTCACTGGCGCTGTAATTGTCACCACTCCACAAGATATTGCCCTACTTGATGCCCGCAAAGGCCTCAAAATGTTTGAGAAAGTCGGCGTACCCATTGTTGGGATTATTGAGAATATGAGTACTTATATTTGTCCAAATTGCGGTCATGAAGAGCATGTATTTGGTGCAGGTGGTGGCGAGAAAATGTGTCAAGACTACAGCGTGGATTTTCTTGGCTCATTACCTTTAAATCTTTCCATTCGAGAGCAGGCGGATGCTGGATGTCCAACAGTTGTGGCTGATCCTGATGGTGCTATTAGTGGGATTTATAAAAACATTGCTCGACAGGTTGCTATTCGAGTTGCCAATTTATCTAAAGATATGAGTGGCAAGTTTCCAAGCATTGTTATTCAAAATACTTAAGAATTCATGCGGTTTGGAGCACTAGTCTACCGCCAATTCCTGCTGTAAAAATTTTATTGCAGCAGATGTTGTGGGGTTGGAAAAGAAAGGGTCTGCCGGCCCGCTTTCTTTTATCTCGCCTCCGTCAATAAAGATTATGTGACTAGCTAGTCTTTTTACCTGTGCCAGTTGATGAGAGGAAAAAATGACTTCCGAACTGCGATTGGCGAATTGGCGAATTATCTCTTCTACTTGTTCGGTAGTGGCGGGATCAAGATTGGCTGTTGGCTCATCTAATAAAACTAGATTAGGTTTTTGTAAGATGGCCCTGCCAAGGCAAAGCTTTTGTTTTTCACCGGCAGAAAGCTTATTGGCCGGGCTATCAGCAAGCCGACCTAACCCAATCTGAATCAAAACTTTATCAATATCTGACTGGCTAATGCTTGGATCTGCATCCTTAACCATGCTTAAATTGGTTCTAGCGGATGCCTTGATCATTGGCGTGTGATGAAGAATTAAAGCTGCGCGCACTGGAGAAAAAGAAAATTCAATGCTTCCAGAGTCAGGGGTAATCAGACCCCCTAAGAGTTTTAAGAGGGTGGTTTTGCCAGCCCCGTTTGGCCCAATGCATGCGGTAATTTCATTAGCCGGAATGATGGCATGAGGGATATCGAGAATGGTCCGTCCATTGCTTTTGACTAGGATGTTCTTTAGCTCAATAAATTGATGTAATCTTTTATCCATATCGACGTTCCGCAATTTGACGCATGGCAAAAGTGAAGAGGTTTGCAATCAAGACAATTCCCAAAAGAATGGCCCCCAGGGCCAGAGCTAAAGGGAGATCACCCTTGCTGGTTTCAAGAGCTATTGCCGTAGTCATGGTTCGGGTTGAGTGATTGATATTTCCACCGACAATCATGACAGCCCCAACTTCGGAGATGGCTCTGGCTAAACCTGCGAGAACGGTGATCGTTAACGAGAAACGACAATCCCAAATAAGCCACTTTAGGGAAGAGAGGTGCGGCAAGCGTAGGGTTAAAAAGGATTCTCTATGTATATTCCAAGAATCTTCAAGAATTTGCCTACTTAGTGCTGCAATTAAGGGTGTTGTGAGGAGTGTTTGGGCCAGCGCCATCCCTTTTGCTGTAAAGAGCCATCCCCACGTTCCTAGAGGCCCTGTTCGCGATAGAAGTAAGTAAACCAATACCCCGACTATGACCGTTGGAACACCCATTAAGGTATTGAGGGTAATGATGATTGCCTTTTTGCCTTTAAATTCTTCTGTGGCTAGAAGCGCGCCAAGCGGTATTCCGATGACCGTACCTAATATGAGAGCGCTCAGACTCACCTGTAGGGAAACTTTAAGGATGCCCAGTACGCCATCATCTAAATGGGTTAAAAGTGAAAAAGCATCCTGAAAAGCGGTAAACATGCGCTTGATTCTATCAAGGGGATGGCAAAATAAGCCTAATGCAAACAATTACTCATAAATCACCCCCATGGCTGAAGTAGTTTGTCTCTGTAACGAGGTGCTTGATATAGATCTGCGAGAGTTTCTCGATACGCATCCTATTGACTCTATCGATGAGTTAAGGGATCAGGCTTCCATTTGCAATAAATGTATGCAGTGCCAAGAATTGGTAGAGAGTGAAATTTATTTAGCCCGGATCAGACGGCAGCAAGAGGCTGGGCGGATTAAATGACCCAAAATCCATTTGGCCGATTCAGGGTTGTATCTATGAATGTGCATAAGGGCTTATCCCCTTTACATAGACACTCGACCATTCATGAGCTGCGTCAAAAGATGCGTTTAGATCAGCCGGATCTATTGTTTTTGCAAGAACTCCAACAGGAGCATCGAGGGAGGGTGCGCAGATTTGGACATTGGCCGATTACTGAGCTTACCCACTTCTTGTCTGAAGAGTTTTGGCATGATTGGCATTATGGAAAAAATGTGCAATATCGCGATGGCCATCATGGAAATGCGATCATTTCAAAAAGACCCCTACAAAAAGGTAGTAATTACGACATCTCCGCCTACCGATTTGAGGGGCGCGGTTTATTGCATAGCGTTACCCACTTTGATGGATTGGATAAACCCATACATTGTTTTTGTGTGCACCTTGCTTTATTTGAGCGCGGACGCGAACGCCAGTTAGAAGCAATCATTCGTTACATAGACATCTTGGCGGCTGATGGCCCAGCAATTGTTGCGGGCGACTTTAATGATTGGCGTAATCGCATTAGCGCCCCCATGAGGCAAGTAGGATTTAATGAAGTCTTTGAGGTGTTAACGGGCTCCCCTGCCAAAACATTTCCAAGCGTTAAGCCCATCTTATCGATGGATCGAATTTATGTCAGAGGATTAAAAATTCACTCAGCGCAAATATTGCATGAGTGGATAGGAATATCGGATCACTTAGGCATTACTGCCGAACTGGAACTCAAATGAATGGTTTATTAGGTTTTTCTTTGCACTCAATTTTGAATGTGGATTTGAATTGGATTATTTTTATTCATTTCATTTTGGCGACTATTTTTATCGGTGTAATCATTTCTGTAAGAAGGCCAGTTGGGGTGGCTTTTGCATGGATGTTTATTGTCGTGACCTTTCCTGTTTTTGGTATTGGCCTATACATCCTTATTGGTGACCGTCCAGTCGGACGTAAGCTCACTCGCAAGATTATTCGTATGCAGCGTGAGTACACCCGCATTACTGAAAATATGCGCAAGCAATTTGCATCTGAACGTCAGCTACTTCCGCTTGAGGGCAGGGCTTTAAGTATTTTGGCTGAGGCTAAAAATGGCGCGCCAGTTGTTTCTGGAAACAAAATTGAGTTGTTCACTAATTCACTTGAAATTCTGCAGCACTTTATCGATGAAATTAATGGGGCGAAAAAAAGTCTTCATCTCGAGTTTTATATTTGGGCGCTCGGCGGGGATGCTGATAGGGTATGTGACGCTTTAATTGCTGCTGCTAAGCGTGGCGTAGCTTGTCGTGTATTGTTAGATTCCCTTGGCAGTAAGGACTGGTTCAAATCAGAGTGGCCTTCGCGTTTTAAATTGGCGGGTATTCAAGTTACCGAGGCGCTCCCAATTCAGATAGGTCGCTTTCAGTTTCGACGTGCGGATATTAGGCTTCATCGAAAAATCTTTGTGATTGATGGGGTTGTGGCCTGGACTGGCAGCATGAACATGGTCGATCCAAGAACCTTTAAGCAGGATTCAGGTGTTGGTGAGTGGGTAGATGCATTAGTGCGTGTTGAGGGACCAGTGGTTTCTCAATTTGAACTCACGTTTTCATTCGATTGGAGTGTAGACAATCCGAAAATCACTCAATTTATAGACCATGAAAACACAATCACCGCCCATGAGGGCGGCGCCCTGGCCCAAGAGTTTTCTTCAGGACCCGTTTACCGAGACGACATTTTGTATCAAGTTTTGCTCTCGGCGATTATGGATGCGCGTGAAGAGTTGACTATTACTACCCCGTATTTTGGTCCGGATGATGGTTTGATTCAGGCTTTGATGGCGGCAGCAAACCGAGGTGTGCAAGTGACTCTCATTGTTCCCAAATTAAATGATTCAACGTTGGTGGCATGGAGTAGTCGAAGCATTTATTCCGACCTATTGGGTGCCGGGGTAAAAATCGCTGAATTTCATGGCGGTCTATTGCACACCAAGAGCCTACTGATCGATAAACGCATAGCGATTTTTGGTTCGGTGAATTTTGATCAACGTAGCCTTCGTCTCAATTTTGAAATTAGTTTAATTGTGTATAACAAGGATTTTTGTTCCAAGCTTCAGGTACTAATTGATTCATATTTAAAACAATCAGATATGGTCAATTTAGTTCAATGGGAAAAAAGACCGCGCTGGCGTAGGCTTGTGGAAAATGCTGCTCACTTGACTTCCCCGCTACTTTAAGAAAACCCATTTAATGGAGCACATGTTCGAATCCTTTTTTGCCTGGTTTGGCATGCCCTCGGTGGGTCTGCCGGCGGTATTTATCAGTGCTTTTATCTCCGCAACCATGCTGCCAGTAGGGTCTGAGCCTATTTTGTTTGGTTATGCCTCGCTTAATCCTGAAATGTATTGGGTTGCGATAGCCACAGCTACTGTTGGCAATACCCTAGGGGGAATGTTGACTTGGTGGATGGGATTGATGAGCAGGAACGGCTTTGAATCCTTCAAAGGGCATACTGGTGGAAAGATGCAGCACTGGCTCACCCAAAGAGGTCCAAAAATGCTTTTATTGGCATGGCTTCCTGGCCTTGGTGATCCCTTGTGTCTCGCCGCAGGCTGGCTCCGACTTGCTTGGCTACCCTGCATGGCCTATATGTTTTTTGGTAAGCTTTTTCGTTACCTCACTGTAACCTGGCTTCTCACCTTGGTGCCATCCAGTTTTTGGCACCAGCTTGGACACTGGCTTCATTTGATTTAAATGCTTCCGTTGTATTCTATGTTTTTTATCAAACCCTCTTGAGAATTGAGATATGTCTACATTAAAAGGTAAAACTGCTTTAGTTACTGGTTCGACTAGTGGCATTGGTTTGGCGATGGCAATTGCGTTAGCAAAGCAGGGTGCCAATATTATGGTAAATGGTTTTGGTGAGAAGGATGCCGCTATTGCTGAAATCAAGGCATGTGGCGTGGAGGTTGACTACCATGGGGCTGATATGAGTAAGCCTGCGGAAATTGCAGACCTCATTGCCCAAACAGAAAAGCGTTTTGGTTCCTTGGATATCCTAATTAATAATGCAGGTATACAGTACACCGCTAATGTGGAAGATTTTCCGGCTGATAAGTGGGATTCCATTATTGCAATTAATTTGAGCTCAGCATTTCATACAACGCACCATGCGCTGCCTGGAATGAAAAGTCGCAATTGGGGGCGCATTATTAATATTGCCTCTGTACATGGACTGGTTGCCTCCATGCAAAAGGCTGCTTATGTTGCAGCAAAGCACGGCATCATTGGTTTAACCAAGGTTGTGGCTTTAGAAAATGCCCATACTGGTATTACTTGCAATGCAATATGCCCAGGTTGGGTTTTGACTCCTTTGGTTCAAAAGCAGGTTGATGCACGTGCTGAGCGTGACCATGTTTCTAATGACGAGGCTAAAAAGGCTTTGGTTTCTGAGAAGCAACCATCTGGTGAGTTTGTTTCACCTGAGCAATTGGCTGCGCTTGCTGTGTTTATGTGCGGACCAAATGCTTCTGAAGTTCGTGGTGTGGCTTGGAATATGGATGGTGGCTGGGTAGCTCAGTAAGCGCTGGTAATTTAGTTGTCTGACAGTTTTTATGTGGTGTTGGTAGGTGAGCTGGTTAAAGTATAAAAAATAGACACTTAGGTCGGCTAAGTGTCTATTTTTCTAAGGAAATTCAATAATTTTCAGCTCACAGCAAAATCATTGGAATCGTTTATAGTTACAACGAATTCTTATCTACAGGAGATTTTTTTATGGTGTCAATCTTGACCTCATTGGGGCGCACAGTCATTGCTGGTTTTGTGCTTCTCATTCTTATTATTTTGGCCTTAGGTGGCAACTTTAATTCTGCTGAATTACCTTTCATGTTTCGTTGGTTTCACGTGATGTGTGGGGTGATGTGGATTGGATTGCTTTGGTATTTCAATTTCGTTCAAATACCTTCTATGCCAAAGATTCCAGATGAGCAAAAGCCAGCAATTGGAAAAGTGATTGCACCAACAGCTTTATTTTGGTTTCGTTGGGCAGCCCTGTTTACAGTGGTAACAGGCTTGATTGTTGCGACATTAAATGGCTATGCTCATCAAGCATTTACGTTGCAAGCGCCATTCCGCGCAATTGGTTTGGGGATGTGGATTGCCTTGGTAATGGCCTTTAACGTATGGTTTATCATCTGGCCAAATCAGAAGCGTGCGTTAGGTATTGTTACTGTAGAGGTGGATGTAAAAGCAAAATCTGCTCGCGTTGCGATGTTGACTTCACGCTTGAATACTTTACTTTCAATTCCAATGTTGTTCTTGATGGTAGCTCAATCGCACAATACCACTTGGTTTGTAATCGTTTCATAATTACCCAAGCGCTAGAGTTAAAGAAAAGGCCCGCTATGCGGGCCTTGATATTTTCAGACTCGATCTAATTAAAGATTTCTGTCTAATTTAGAGAATGATTGGTAGCTCTTTGGTCATTGCACCTCGTTGCGCAGTTGCTGCCCCCAGCAAGACAAAACCAAGCAACTTACCATCGACATCTTCAAAACGAGCCTCTAGACCACCCTCAATAGCTTTGGTTTTCCATTCACCTGCGACACCTTTTGCTGGTGGGGACACGATAGTGGCTAAGGCTGGCGTTTTAACCATGACTGGCATGGCAGGGTAGGAGAGTGGGGTTTTTTGACCAAGTAGAGTTGGCGCCAATGCTCTTGCGGCTTGCATGATAGGCATGACATACGGGAGGATTAAGCCTTCAACTTCCGCGCAGTCGCCGATGGCGTAAACATGGTCGGCACTGGTTTCTAGGTGGCGGTTGACCTGTATCCCTGCGGCTGTAGCAAGTCCAGCATTTTTGGCTAAATCTAATCGAGGCCTCAAGCCTACAGCGGATAAAACGACATCACTTGAAATTTTCTCGCCATTGGTTAGGGTGATCTGCAAGGCATCATCTTCACGCTCGATGGCTTGCACAGTAGTGGAAAAATGCCAATGCACACCTGCATCAGATAATTTGCTTTGCAGTTCAATCGCGGCGGATTCTGGAATTAAGCGGCCCAATGCTTGTGGTGCAAGGTCAATCACATCTACTTCGTATGATCCCTGCACAAGGTCGTTTGCAAATTCACAGCCAATTAATCCGGCGCCTAGAATGGCAATCTTTTTCTTACCCTCAATGGCTTTACGAAATTTAGCATAGTCTTCTAAATCGTTGACTGTCATTACTTCTTGAGCGGCATTACCATGCAGGGGTATGCGGATCTGATCCGCCCCTAAGGCCATGACAAGTTTTCCATAGGCGAGCTCGCCCTCGCTGGTACTAACCGTCTGCGCATCAGTGTCGATCGAGAGAACATCAGTATTGCCCATGATGGTGATTTCAAGCTGGGTCGCCATATTCTCACTAGAAGTAGAAATCAATTGCGAAGATTCCTTCTTGCTGGCGAGGGCAGTGGAGAGCATGGGTTTTGAATAAAAATATCCTGGCTCACGTGTAATTAGCGTGATAGATACTGCTTTATCAAGTTTGCGAATTTCTCGGACAACGGTAAACCCAGCCAATCCGCTGCCAATAATGACAATTGCGGGTTGAGATTGTTGATGATGTTGATCCAAAACTGGGCTCCCTAATGAGTCTGATAAAACGGTTAAATGGTTTTAATAAAGCAATAAAAATTAGCTGATTTGAACCATCTCAAAGTCAGATTTTGCAACGCCACAGTCAGGGCATTCCCAATCTTCAGGAATATCCGCCCAAGCAGTACCTGGCGCAATGCCGTCTTCTGGTAAGCCTTTGGCTTCGTTATAGATAAAGCCACATACGATGCATTGCCAAGAGTTCATGATTTTTTCCTTAATAAATTACTGGTGATTTTAGATTTAATTTAGATTTAGTTCTTATTGCGGGTCCGTGGATTTACTGAGCAGCAAATACTTTGGCATTTTCCAATGCTTTTTTATAGTGATTTGCATGCCGTTCTTCTACATTGGCTAGGGCGGCAAAACGTTTGGCAGCCTTTGTTAGCATGGCTTGAAACTGTTCTGCATGTTCTTTTGATTCAGCAATTTGCTCATCAATCTCTTGAATAGCAGCAGCATTACCCTCTTCAACTGCAGTTTTTCGAAAGGTTGGGTACATTTCGGTGTATTCATAGGTTTCACCTTCAATGGCTATCTCCAAGGCCCTTGTTGGTGTAATGGCATTAGCTGGGTAGAGCAAATCCAAGTGACCAAAAGCATGCATCACCTCTTGATCTGCCGTAGCCTCGAAAATCTTAGCAGTTTCCTCATCACCTGCAGCGCGGGCTAACTTAGCGAAATATCGATATTTGATATGGGCCATTGATTCACCAGCAAATGCGGACTCTAGATTTTGTATAGTTTTAATTTCTGGACGTGTCATTTTTAAACTTCCTTTTAATGTTTATGAATAAATGTTGTTATTTGATAGAGTTCATTGTGAATGGATACTTATAATCAGTCCAATGAATAATAATGTTACTATTGATCAAATAAATTGATAAGGAGCACCGATGGCCGCTTTACCTTCATTAAGGCAGCTACGCTATTTTGTTGTTTTAGCTAAAGAGCTCAATTTCACCAGAGCGGCTGAACTCTGCTTTGTTGGGCAATCAACCTTAAGTGCGGGTCTTAAGGAGCTCGAGGAGGGTCTTGGGGTGCGTTTGGTAGAGCGGGATCGTCAGAATGTTTCCATTACTCCTGTTGGTCTAGATGTTCTTGAGCGCGCGAAGGTAATTTTGGCTGCGTCTGAAGATTTAGTTGAGTATGCCACTGCCACTGCCAAGCCAATGTCTTCAGTTATTCGTTTGGGAGTTATTCCTACAATTGCCCCATTCTTGTTGCCTAATGTCTTACCGGACATCCGAACAACTTTCCCAGATTTAAAAATTGCCCTTAGAGAAGACCTAAGTGCCAATCTGCTCTCAAGATTATCGGATCACCAGCTAGATTTTGCTTTGATAGCGCTGCCTTACGATGTGGAAGGTTTATTGGTTAAAGAATTATTTGATGATGAATTTTATTTAGTCGCCAGACAAGAAGACCCTGCCCTTAAAGGCAAGGTTATTCATATGCCAGCCAAGTTAGCCGAGAGATTGTTATTGCTTGAGGAAGGTCACTGCTTACGTGAACATAGCTTGCAAGCTTGTAAGCGTTCAGATATTCGTAAAGCAGATGGCATGGAGGCTACAAGTTTGCTAACTTTGCTACAGATGGTGGAATCTGGAATGGGTATTGCATTGCTTCCTGAAATGGCCGTAAAAGGAGGTCTATTAAATGGGACATCCTTGGTTGCCAGACCTTTGTCGCAACCAGCGCCTAAGCGAATTATTGCTCTTGTAGCGCGTTCTTCTACTGTACATATGGAAGAGTTTGAGGCGCTTTCTAAAATCATTAGCAAGCGTTTTGGAAGTAATAAACAAGAAATTACCGCTCGAGAAGCTTGATTGAATTCATTGAGCTTTCAGCAAAACTTCTCTAATTTTGCTACAGTCTGTGGTCAAGTTATCAACTGCGTTTTTAAAAGAAAGATTATGATGTCTGGAAAAGAAATCATGTTTACCCCTGTGGCACTTGGCTCAATTGAGCTTAAGAATCGTCTTGTAATGGCGCCTTTAACCAGGATGAGAGCGGTTGCTGGCGATGTTTCTCACCCACTTGCCAAGACTTATTATGGTCAGCGCGCTAGTGCTGGCCTCATCATTACTGAAGCTACTCAAATTTCTCCGTTGGGTATGGGTTACCCAGCTACACCAGGAATTTATTCTTCTGAGCAAACTGCCGCTTGGAAGGAAATTGTTAATGAAGTTCATCAAAAAGGTGGCGCCATTGTTGCTCAACTTTGGCATGTAGGAAGAATTTCACATTCATCATTGCACCCAGAGCAAGGTTTGCCTGAAGCTCCTTCCGCGATTGCGCCTGCAGGACAAACCTATGGTGCTGATTGGCAGTTGCATGATTATGAAACCCCTAAGGCAATGACGAGCGAGGATATTGCGCGCCTTCTCAAGGATTTTGAATCTGCGGCAGTTAATGCTAAAGAGGCAGGGTTTGATGGCATAGAAATTCATTCTGCAAACGGATATTTATTAGATCAATTCTTGCAAGATAAAACCAATCACCGTACCGATGAATACGGCGGCTCCATTGAAAATCGCTGCCGTTTATTGGGTGAGGTTATTGATGCCGTAGGCAAGGTGTTTCCTTATGACCGCATCGGTGTACGCTTGTCGCCATATGGTACGTTTAACGATATCGATGACAGCAATCCTGTGAAATTGTTTTCTGCAGTCATTGAGAAATTAAATGTCTATAACTTGGCCTATCTCCACATGATTGAGCCGCGCTCAACTAGTGCTGGTGGTAACGATAGCGTGTATGTAGAGGCACCCGTTACATCGGAGATATTTCGTTCGGCATTTAAAGGTAAGTTTATTACCGCTGGCGGATATGATCAGGCTATGGGTGAAAAGGTTTTGGAAGAGGGTTTGGCCGATGCAGTAGCTTATGGCCGCTTGTATATTTCTAATCCTGATTTAGCGGAGCGCTTTGAAAAAGGGGCAACCTTAAATCCCTACAATCGTGCAACGTTTTATGGTGGTGCGGAAGTAGGCTATACGGATTACCCAAGTCTTTAAGATTTAAAAAATTACCGCAGTAAAAATGGGGCCTCATTGACGCAGAATGAAGGCCTCATTTTTTATCACTTGGATCTTTCAAAAGGTCAAAATGGTTGGCAACCAGTAAAAAGGCTATAGAAAAACAGCCAACAGCAAAAAATTGCCATTGATGAAGTAGAGCTGTTCCAATCACCGTCATTAATATGGTCCAGGCGATAACCAGTTTGGCTTTTTTACTTAATGGCTTCATGCGTTGAGATTCTTTATGTTTGATTTCTAAGTCGAATTAGTATGCAATGAAGATTGACCATCTTCGCGCTCCGGTTGACTTCTCCTTAGGGGGCCATTCTTGCTTTTGCGCTGAGCTCGTTGGCTGGACCACGTTTGTCCAGTTGAGATAGTCTTAAGGCTTCAACTTCAAAATCTATTTGGGCCGGATGAAATTCCACGTTACCCAGATGAATAACATAAGTCCACACCAATTCACGACCGCGGTTTTTATATATATCTACTACGCGCTTCATTTTGACTGCCTCTATAAAATGGTGTGCTACTTAATGTTTAGTCTTAATCAAGCTTGAATCATTTTTAGTTGAGTTCAAGCTTTCTTTTAGATGTATCAAGTTACGTGGTTGAATTTTGATCACGCCGCCTCTTGGGCTATCAATATCTGAGATCAAAAAGAAGGAAACCGAAATAAGAAAAGGAAACATCATAAAAAGGCAGATATTGCCCTTAAAATTGCGTGCCCCAAACCCTACTAGCAGGTTGGCGCAAATGGCAATAGCGCCCATTAATCCCCATGCTGTATAGGGAATGCGATTCAACCAGGCTGCTTGCGTGTAGCCTTGTGAATTCAGAACATCATTCATGCCGGATAGGGTTAGAGCAATGGTGGGAGTGGGTTGTGAATGCGCAATAGGGAGAATCTCTGCCCAAAGCGCATTCTGAATCTCACTAGTGAGTTGGTTGATTTCTTGAGCAGATTCCTGATCTTGTTTTGAATAAAACAGAATACGTTGATCTAGATAGCTATTGAGTAGCGTTTTTAATACTGCCGTTGATTTTGGTGGGAGGAGATCGGCGCGGAGATACTCGGTCCCAATTGCATTGGCTTCAGCCTCTTCTAAAACCACCCTTTGATCATGGCGATCAATCGCCATGGAGAAAGTAAATCCAATAATTAACGCAAGTAGTGTCAATGTTGCGGTTTGAATGATACCGAGATCAGATGCTGTTTCAGTATCTTTAGTTCGATATTTACTCAGAATGGTATTGCCAAACCATACCGAGAAAGCGCAAGCGAAAAAAGTAAATCCAAACGCTACGAGCGGGTGGTTGATGATGTACTTAATTTTAAAAAGTTCCCGGATAAAGAATATCTTTAGTCACATTTTGGATATCGCGATGACCAGTAAAGGCCATAGTGATATCTAGTTCCCGGTGAATAATTTCCAGGCATTTGGTAACACCCTGCTCGCCCATGGCACCTAAGCCATAAAGGAAAGGTCGGCCAATCATTGTTCCCCGAGCGCCCAGAGCCCAGGCTTTAAGAACATCCTGACCTGAACGAATACCGCCATCCATCCAAACTTCAATATCTTTGCCAACTGCATTAATGATGCCGGGAAGAGCTTGAATACTAGACACGGCACCATCTAGCTGGCGACCACCATGATTGGAAACAATCAGTGCATCAGCGCCAGAGTTTGCGGCTAAACGCGCATCCTCTTGATCCAGAATGCCTTTGATGATGAGCTTGCCGCCCCATAATTTTTTAATCCATTCCACATCTCCCCAGTTAAGGCCGGGATCGAATTGCTCTGCGGTCCAGGAGGAGAGGGAGGACATATTGCCCACACCGCTTGCGTGACCAACAATGTTGCGGAAAGTTCTGCGAGGAGTCATCGCCATTCCCATGCACCAACGTGGCTTAGTCGCCATATTGATCATATTAGCAATCGTCAATTTAGGTGGTGCTGATAGGCCATTTTTGAGATCCTTGTGACGTTGTCCCAAAATCTGCAAATCTAAAGTCAAGACTAGGGCTGAGCATTTGGCTGCCTTAGCGCGCTCAATTAAGCGTTCAATAAACCCACGATCTTTCATGACGTAAAGCTGAAACCAAAATGGTTTCGTGGTGTGCGCAGCAACATCTTCAATAGAGCAGATGCTCATAGTTGAGAGGCAAAATGGCACACCAAATTTTTCGGCAGCTCGTGCAGCCAAGATTTCTCCATCAGCGTGTTGCATACCTGTTAAACCAGTTGGCGCTAATGCTACTGGCATAGCGACTTCTTGACCGACCATAGTGGTTTTGGTGGTGCGGTTTGTCATATCAACCGCAACGCGTTGTCGTAACTTGATTTTTTGAAAGTCAGTTTCGTTGGCGCGATAAGTAGATTCAGTCCAAGAGCCAGAATCAGCATAGTCATAAAACATCTTGGGGGTGCGCTTTTGATGAAGTACCCGTAAATCTTCGATATTAGTAATAATTGCCACTCTTTATCCTTCAAGTTACGGCCGCCAAAAACGCAGCCAAAATCTAATTAGCCTCTATCTTAGCAATACCCGCTATTTGTTTCTACAATGTCTGGGTTGCCCTGTATTTGGGCTCTTTATAGCCCCTTTTCATCAATTTTATTCAATGCCCCACCTTAATCTTGCTACTGCACTCTATTTAATGGTGACGACCGCTCTTTGGGCTGGAAATGCCATAGTGGGACGTGTATTGGTTGGCAGCATCTCCCCGATTACCTTGAGTGCCATCCGATGGGGTTTGGCGACACTCTTTTTATTGCCTTTAGGGTGGCGTGTCTTTAGGTATGACAGTGCCTTATGGACAAACAAGACCCGCTTTCTTTTTCTAGGTCTCTTTGGTGTCGGGAGCTACAACGTCCTTCTTTATCTTGCACTGCAAACATCAACAGCCATTAATGTCACTTTGATTGGCGCCAGCATGCCTATTTGGATGTTATTGATTGGCGCTGCTTTTTACCAAGTAAGGCCGAGTCTCTTGCAAATTTTTGGGGCGGTCGTTTCAATGGTTGGTGTGGTTGTTGTTTTAACGAGGGGTGATGTGTTTTCGCTGTTGTCTATGCAGCTTGTGATGGGTGATCTCTTAATTATGTCGGCGACTATTCTGTGGGCGTTTTATAGTTGGATGTTGACTAGGCCGGGTAGGAGTAATGAGAGGGAGTGGCCTTGGGCAGAGTTTTTAATGGCGCAAGTGATGATTGGCTTCTTGTGGTCCCTCTTTTTCGATGGCTTTGAAATTGCTTCAGGTAATGCTTATATCCACCTAAATTTAACCACTGCTGCATTAATTCTCTTTGTTGCGATAGGGCCTTCATTAGTGGCTTATCGCTTATGGGGCATGGGAGTGAGTGGGGCTGGACCTACAGTCGCAGCCTTCTTTGCCAACCTTATCCCTTTATTTACTGCGCTTTTTTCTGCTGCTTTACTCGGTGAGCCCCCAAGCCTCTTTCATGGAGTGGCATTTGGTTTGATAGTCGCGGGGATCGTAGTTTCATCAGTTAAAAAAAGATTCCAAACCGCTAGCTATGAATAGTGTCAGGCTGGTGTTTTAGTTGCCTGCAATGCCAAGGGGTTTGGAGTGGGTTCGCCTACCTTCATAAGCACATTGGTATCTAGATGATGGAAGGGATCATCTTGCCCCTTGATCTTTAAGACGGTGTCTTGCTCATAAGACCACGTGCCATCTTCCAGGAAGGTAATCATGATGCGATATTCAATAGTCTTAAATGCGTAATCCAAAAAAGGATTGGAAGAAATCCCAGCGGTAGCATCATCAATTTTGGCAATACATTCAAATTGATTGGCGGTAGCGGATGCTTTGCCAGTGGCCATGGCCACCATTCCGCGGGGAATGGTGAGAGTGTGAACAATAGCGCCGGTTGCTGGCTCCCAAAGCCAATACCCAACTTGGTCATGGTAAGTCTTTACTTGATCAGGCTTGGTAATGTGCAAGTGATAGCGCAAGCCATAAAATAATTGTGGCCCATTAGTCTGGGGGTCTATTGGTTGAAGTTCAATGCGCTCGATAAAGACTTGTTTTTTCGGCCCATCAACCTTGGGTTTAATGTCCAGGCCCCGCTGACCTTCCCAGATTCCAGCCATTCGGGTGAGAGGGCCTAGGTTTTCCAGTGTATTGATGGAATAGCCTTGAGGCTCGGTATAAATATCCTGCGGGAAGTCACTCATGGGAAACCTTCTAAAATTGAAGCATATTTGTTAATTAATTCGGTATTATTAAATAATCCGCAAACCTTTATGGAGAATTAGATGATTTCTCGTTTCGCACGTCTGGGCTTAGCCTCTGTTATTGCCGCCTCTATTGGCCTGTCTCCAATTGCCGTAATGGCAGCAGATCCAGCTCCCGCACCTGCCCCTGTAGCAGCTCCAGCGATGCCTGTAGCTGCTCCTGCTCCTGCTCCTCTAACTCAGTCTGAAAAGACCGCTGAGAAAAAAGCGAAGAAAAAAGCTAAGAAAGAGAAAAAAGCAGAGAAAAAGGGTGAAAAGAAAGCCAAGAAAAAAGCTAAGAAAAAAGCTAAAACTCAAGAAGCTGCAACAGTTCAGTAATTTAGCTTTAGCACATTAGGGTCTCAAAAAGCCATCGGGTCCAGATTACTCCGATGGCTTTTTTACAGGTGCATCGTTGCGCACGAGTAACCACATTGCTCCCATCACCAATCCCATCCCGCTGATTTGTAGCCAGGTAATGGGTTCAGATAAAACAGCCCATCCCATAAAGATGGTTGAGACTGGCCCTAGGATGCTTGCCTGAGCAACCAGCGGTGAGCCAATGCGATTAATCGCGATCATGATCATGAGCATCGGAATGACCGTGCAAAAGCTAGCATTAAGCAGGCTTAACCAATAAATTTGTGCTGGCTGTGCTGCCAAGGCGGTAGGACTGTGGATGAGCGCGAGTAAGAGGCTAAGAACGGCAGAAGAAGAGCTGGCATAGACTACCAACCTCACACTTCCTACGCGCTTCACCATTTCCCCAGAGCCTATCATATAGGTGGCATAGGCGCAGGCGCTGGCAAAAACAAGTAGCATGCCTAACCAGCCATTGGCGTCTGATGAGCTGGTGTCTTGGACGAAGACTACGGTCACCCCTAGGTAACCAACGATGAGCGCATACCATTGCAGCCGAGAAATCTTTTTGGCCAAAACAAAATACGAGATGAGTAGGACAATGGTGGGAGTGAGGTACAAAACAATACGCTCCAAACCTACCGAAATATGTTGCAACCCTAAAAAATCAAGGTAGCTAGATAGAAAGTAACCTACAAACCCCAGAAAAAAGAGCTTGCAATAATCCAGCCTAGAAAGTCGACTCATTTTTTGCCTGCGTGCATGCCACCAATAAATCATCCAAAACATTGGTAGCGCCATCAACATGCGAAGGGCGATGAGCGTTTCAGGAAAGGCCCCGTAAGTAAATGCCAGTTTAATAAGGATGGCTTTTCCTGAAAAAAGAATGGAGCCAAATCCCGCTAAGAAAATGCCAATTAAATATCGCTGGTGATGCGCCTTACCGATGGAGATCATGCGAGGTTTAAGTGATGATTCAAAAGGCTTCTCATCTCCAAAATTATTTCAGATGGAGTCAGGCCAATAGGCCCTATATGCTTGGCAACCAGACTATCTGCTGCACAAGCGTGGAGCTGAACTGCTAGGCATGTCGATTCCCATAAATTGAGATGATGTCTTATGCCCTGTGAGGCTAATGCGGCAATGCTTCCAGTTAAGACATCACCCATTCCACCTGTCCCCATTCCAGGATTGCCTTGCTGGCAAACAACAGGATCATGTAATGGCGAGCCAATCAAGGTATGTTGACCTTTGAGAACCACTATGGATTTAGTGAGGGTTACCAATTTGTTAAGAGCTTCTATGCGATTTTCTTGAACTTGCTCAGTAGAAAGTTTAAGCAGTCGAGCAGCCTCACCGGGGTGTGGAGTTAATACGGTTGACTCAGGAAAGTTGGTATTGCGCTTTTGAAGCAATTCCAGAAATTCCATTTGATCTGCAATGAGATTTAATCCATCCGCATCGATCACCAATAGGGAGTAGGTGTTTAATATGGCAGCCTTTAGATAAGCTTGAGCCAAGTCTGAGTTTCCTAGGCCAGGGCCAATTGCAATGAAATCTGGCTTGGTATTGCCAATTACCTCCTCGGTATTGGGTTTTGCTAGGCGCACCATTAATTCAGGTTGTTCAATCGCGACATGTGCAGAGGCTGGATCAAGCATTTCTAAGATACTCCAGCCTGCCCCTAGGCGTAAGCATGCATTACCAGCGAGAATTAGTGCGCCAGCCATTCCTGGGGCACCCCCTATAAGCAATACTTTGCCAGCATTGCCCTTATGCTCAGCTGGCGCTCGCTTTAGGCGAGGGATGAGATCTAAGGCGTGTAATTCTAGGGGTAAGCAAGTCATGCTGGAAGTATCGCCGTGATTGATGGGAAATGCTTCCATTTTAATAAGCTTGGGGGTTAATGTCGTAGTCATTTTTAAATGCCTACGACATCATTTAGAAGATCCTATTGGGCAACCTTAGCACCTTCTATTCTGTGGGTTTGCATAGCCTTAGCTATAAAACCTGAGGCTTTCAGTTCAGTGATAACTTCACTCAAATAGGCGGTAGTCTTTTCAAACCCCGATCTGGATTTTGGAATGCCAATAGCTTGGTTGATCACCATAAAGCGACCCGGAAGCATTCTTAAATTGCTATAACGTTTAGCATCACTTTCAAGTTGTTGTTTTACTCCGGCGGCAATATTTCCCTTTCCGGCTACAAAATCATCTACCACTGTTTGTGAACTTGCGGACCTTAATAGGGTGGCATTTTTAATTTCACGTGTTAGATATAGGTCATAAGCGCTGCCTTTGCCAACGACAATTTCATTTCCAACCTCATCCACCTCTTCGTTATTTTGTAATAAAGAATCGATTTTGACCATATATGCACCTTCAATCTGAATGTAGGCGGGGGTATAACTTATGTCCGCTCCACGTACCGGATCAATTGCAACAAAGACTAGGTCGATATTTTCAGCTTTAAGGCTTTCTATCGTTGCACCCGCAGTTTGAAATGTCGTGAAAGTAATTTCTAAGTCAAGACGCTTCCCAATCTCATTTGCAATGTCAATGGTGACGCCTTTAGGCTGCTGAGTCACTGAGTCTGTGCCTGCTAAAACAGGATTGCCAAGATTAATGCCTACACGCAATACGCCAGTTGGGGCAAATGATTGAATCATTGAGGTTTTGGAGTTCGCCATAAGAACTTGAGAAAAGAGCAATAAGAGGAATAAAAAAACCGCGGGGAACCGCGGTGAGTGCTGTTTGATAGATTTATTTTTTAGCGTCTGCAGCTGGTGCTACTGGAGCAACAGGGGTCGCTGCAGGAGTAGCTTCTACATGAGTCGCTTCAGCACCATGTTTTTCACCGCTCATATCCACATTGCCATCACTCTTCAGGAGTAAATAAGCAGTTGCGCCAATTAATACCAATACCATGATGATGATTGAACGGTTGCTCATTGATTTTCCTTTGATTCGGGTTTAATTAGACCTAATCTTAACCTCTGTTGAGGGGGTGGTAAATCCCAAAAAGTCTTAATTTTTGACTATTTAGTGTCTCTAGGTATTAATCCCGACTTCGATCAGTGATTTGAAATTGAGAAGAATGCTTTGATGGGCGATAGTCAGGATAGGCAGAATAGGCTCACGATTTTATTGAGCACTTAATCGAATAACACAATCACGCACTGTAAAATGACTACAGACTAAATATCATGACCCTCTCTACCCAAAATCTCCTTACTCGCCTTGATTTGCCAGGATATATCTGTGGCATCACTCTTTTATTGTTGGTGATGTTGATTCATGGCGCCTCTTTATTGCAAATTGCCAAGCGATATGAAGTGAAGTCCTTCTTGCACTTGGCTGAGCATCGATATTCAGCGGTAGCTTTTGTTTTTTATCTGAGTGTTCTGTGTTTATTTTTGACGCATATCCTAGAGATTATTATTTGGGGTTTTTCCTTGTGGGCGCTTAATTTAGTGCCCACCTTAAGTGAAAGTATTTTATTTGGAGGTAGTACTTATACAGCCATGGGGTTTATGAATGACATGCTTCCGGATGGCTGGAAGATGCTCGCGATCATCATTGCCTTCTCCGGTATGTTTGCTTTTGCTTGGACTGCTTCGGTGATGATTTCGATGACAAAGAATTTCCGACAGGCTTATACAAAATCCCATATGAAAAAGCTAAATATCCCATCTGAAATTATCGAGCGCTTTAAGTAGTCATGACTAAATCTTGGGATGCCATCATTATTGGTGGTGGGGCAGCAGGTCTTTTTTGTGCTGGTATAGCCGGACAATTAGGTAAAAAAGTTCTGGTGCTTGATCACTCTGAGACCTTATGCGAAAAGATTCGCATAAGTGGAGGGGGCCGGTGTAATTTTACGAACCTTCACAGTAGCCCCGCAAATTTTCTCTCTCATAATCCCAACTTTGTTAAGAGTGCTTTAGCGCGTTATCCGTCAAAAGAATTTATCAAGCTTGTTCAGTCTTATCGCATTAACTATCATGAAAAACATCAAGGACAGTTATTTTGTGATGACTCTGCGATGCAAATAATTGAAATGCTTTTATCTGAGTGCGCCAAAGGCCAGGTCAAGATCAAAAATCCCGTAAAAGTTGAGGATCTTGAGCAAGCTAATGATATGTGGCTCGTGAAAACGGATGCAGGTACTGAAATTACGAAATCGGTGGTGATGGCAACCGGGGGATTACCGGTGCCAGCAATTGGGGCGAGTGCTTATGCATTGGATATCGCAAAGCAATTTGGCTTAAAGGTTGTCGACCCTCGTCCCGCATTAGTACCCTTATCTTTTACTTCTGAAACTTTTTCCAATTTAAATGAATTGGCTGGGCTGAGCTTGCCGGTCCGCGTTAGCTCGGGGTCGAAAGGCAGTCGTTATGGCGGCTGCCGTTTTAATGAAGACCTACTGTTAACTCACAAAGGTTTGTCTGGCCCAGCAGTTCTCCAAGCAAGTAGTTATTGGGTAGAGGGTGAAGCAATTCATGTAGATTGGCTGGGGTCTATCGAGAGGGTGGGTGGTTTTAATTGTGATGAATTGTTTAATAATGAGGACAACCGCTTAAAACTTACTGAGACTATTCTATCTTCGGTATTGCCGCAGCGTCTTGCAAGAGCATTTGCGGAACAAAAAAACCTGCTGGGCAAAAAGTGGGCAGAAGTTTCTAAGAAAGATCGACAGGCACTCAAGGAGCTAATTACTAATTGGTCCGTAAAACCAGCGGGAACATTGGGCTGGAAAAAGGCTGAGGTGATGTTAGGCGGGGTCGATACAAAAGAGCTTGATGGGCAGACTATGATGTCTCGTATTCACCCGGGGTTGTATTTTATTGGGGAGTGCGTAGATGTCACTGGACATTTGGGCGGCCATAATTTTCAATGGGCGTGGTCTAGCGGTTTTGCCTGTGCTCAAGCGCTCTAATACCAAAGGGTTAAGACTTAATTCCTAGCTTTTTTCCGTTGTTTTTCGCGGGCTCGAATATTGAGCATTTCTACTGCGAGTGAAAAAGCCATGGCTACATAAACATAGCCCTTGGGAATGTGTATCCCCATACCTTCGGCAATAAGGACTACACCAACTACAGTTAAAAAAGACAGAGCCAGCACCTTGATAGAAGGGTGGTGATGCACAAAATCTCCAATAGGTTTGGCTGCTATCAGCATGATGAGTACTGAGGCCAATACCGCAGCAATCATGACGCTAATCTCGTCAACCATTCCGACTGCAGTAATTACGCTATCTAATGAAAAAATGATATCGAGTAAGCCGATTTGCAAAACGGAACCTATGAACAATGTCAGTAAAGATTTGTTTTGGCTTATTTGTGGATTGTCAGAATTACTCAGCTCTTCATGGATTCCAGCCTCCACTTCAATATAGATTTCTTTTGAAGCCTTCCAAAGCAGGAAGAATCCACCAATCAAAAGAATGAGATCTCTACCGCTGATGGTGTGATCTTGCACAATCAACAGTGGGTTTGTAAGACCCATTACCCATGAAATGCTGAGTAAAAGCAAGATACGGGTGACTAAAGCAAAGAGCAATCCAAAGCGCCTTACCTTTTCTCTGATTTCTTCGGGAAGGCGATTCGCAATTACACTAATAAAGATGATGTTGTCGATGCCTAAAACAATTTCTAGAGCTGCCAATGTAAAAAAGGCAATCCACATATTAGGATCGCTTAGCAGCTGGATAGAGTATTCAAGCATGATGATTTTTGATTAATTTTTTATCGAGTTCAATCGGTTACTGCATTAATTGGGCTGGTTTCGCATCCAGTTGGCAGTATTTAAGAATGATTCTTCTAGCTGCTCACCAATATTTCCGCTAATACCGCAGTCTTCCATTGCCTGGAACATACATGTCAGCCATTGATCGCGCTCTTTTAGGCCGATCTTAAATGGTAGGTGTCTTGCTCTGAGCATGGGGTGTCCATATTTGGGTGAATAAATATCCGGGCCACCCATCCAGCCGGTGAGGAAGAATTTTAATTTCTCCCGAGAGCCATCGAGATCCTCTGGGTGCATGGTTCTTAATTCCGCATAGCGGGCTTCAAGAGCCATGAGATCGTAGAAGCGATCTACCAACTCATCGATCTTATCAAGGCCGCCAATAGCGTCAAAAATACTTTGTCTTTCGGTCATTGCGTCATTTTAATGGTGTGAGAAGGGGAATTGGCAATTCCCTTGAATCGGTATAGAGTTAAAGCTTGTAACTATTTAATAGCTCACTGATAAAGGATGGGATTATGGATAAGAAGGATTTTCAAGCTTGGCAGCAAGGAAAGGCAAAAGAACTGTTTGCGTACTCCCATAAGCTCTTGGATGCAGCCAAGGAGCTAAGTGAGCACCACTTGGCTGAAATAGAGTGGGGTATGAAAAATGCTATGGATAGCGCCAAATCTGCCGCTAAAAACGACCTTGCAAAATTGAAGGACTTGCAAGTAGAGGCTAGCAAAGAGGCTGCAAAACGCGCAGCGGGATATCAAAAGAAAGTGAAAGCTGTGCTTAAGGATCTTGGCGAAAGTGCGGCAGATGAGACTGAAAAGCATCTTGAAAAAGTGCGAACATCATTAGTCGGCTGGCTTGAAGATGCTGAAAATAAAATGCCATCACGCGCTGAAAAATTATCTAAAGTCGTTCACGAAATGTCTACGACAGGGCAGAAGATGTTTAAAGAGGGTCGACGCATTGTTAATCAAGTCGCTGATGCTGCTGAAAAGAATTTAGATAGTTATGCAAAAAAATCCTCTGAAACTAAAAAGAAGGGCGAATAAAGGGGTGACTGAAATACTTTTTTTAATCCCTTAAAAGCTGCCTCATGAGGCAGCTTTGTTATTTCCAGCCCTGTATCCAAAGCTCTTTATTGGTGAGGTCTCGCCAAGCGATAACCTGAACTTTTTTGCTGAATACAGCTTCTAGTTCAACATGCTCAATTTTTTCAGAGGGCGGTTCCGGGAGAATAACTTTGCTTACCAAGAAATGTTTTTGTTTATCAATGGATTGCATGGCAGTCCATTTACTTAGTAGTAATTTTTTGGGGCTTAAGGGGTTAGTCTTATTAGAGGGCATCACAGTGGTACTCCATTGAATTGCTCGTCAAAAGCCCGGTGCTTGGAGTAAAGATGTTCTGGGAACTCTCAATCGTTGTTGAGCATGATGAATCAAAAAAACTTTGCGATCCAAGGCTTCCACAATAGTGGTAAGTTTTTTCCTGAAATTGCATTTGGGCTTTTTTCAGAATCATTGGGGATTTTTCTCCGCTAGAGTTCTTGCAACCCCAGGTGGTGTAGGTCTCCCTTTCGCAGGCTGTTAAAGCAAATAGCGGAACAATAAAAATGACCGAAAAAAGATGTTGACTAAAGAATTTCATAGGATCGAGCATACTGAATATAGTAATTTTGTGTTGGCACAGTACGTTTCCGGAGCTTCGATAAAGTTGATTTAAATCCCCATTTTTGGACTTTAGAAGGGGGTTATGGGTAATTTCTAAGAGTTATCCCTGATTTGAGTCTGTAAATGCTGCGGTTTTTATGGGGATATACTGATTCGGAGTTAGGAGCTCATCTATTTTTAGAACCTAGGAGAGAGACAAGATGTCACAACATGAAACATTGCTAGCTGCTTTTGAGGCTTATAAAGCTGAAAACGAAAAGTTTGTAGAAAAAGGTATTAAAGCCTCCGCTGCTCGCGCGCGTAAGGCCTTGCAAGAAATTGCTGGAGCTTGTAAAGAGCGTCGTAAAGAAATTACTGCTGCAAAAGAAGAAATGGAAGCTAAGAAATAATTAATTTCTTAGTCGATTGAAAAGCCTAGTCCTCATTGAGCGCTAGGCTTTTTTACTTATAGGGCAATAGAGAAAAGTGTTACCTTCATCGCTTTGTTGCGGATCTTTACTAAGGATTGATATTCCGGACTAAGTGCCCATGTCCGAGCATCAATCAACTGCGGAAATTCAAGTTCAACATAGGATCCAAATTTTTGGCAGGCTAGCTCGTTCCAGAATACATCGGCAGTTGTGCCGCGACCAACAATCTTTCCTTTGTAGAGCTCAATAGTTTGACCCACCTCACTGCGATATTTTTCAAACTCTGTAAGGTCTGTTAGCTCAATTAAACCAATTACTTTGACAGTCATATGCGCTCACTAGAAAAGAACTCTGTATCAGTTTATGGAATCTTACGCAGATAACTACATCGATACCATCAAGGGGTAATCTTGCTTATTGCTCATCTGACCAATAATGCATGCGTTGAAGAATTGGTGTTTTTTAAAAATTGCCAAAACCTCCTCAACAGCTTCTGGACTACATGAAACTAACAGGCCACCACTAGTTTGTGGGTCTGTTAATAAGGCCTGTTGTGCTGTGCTGAATCCATCGGGTAATGATACGTCTGAGCCATAGCTAACCCAATTTCTATCGGATGCACCTGTAATGATGCCTTGATCTGCAAGTGCTTGAACACCAGAAAGCAGAGGTATTTCTTTCCAGAGAATGTGGGCAGTGCATTTGGAGCCACGGGCTATTTCTAAGGCGTGTCCGGCTAGACCAAATCCTGTGACATCTGTTAAAGCATGCACACCAGCCAATTTAGCCAAATCTGGTCCTGCGGTATTGAGCTTGGTAGTGTTGGCAATCATCTCTTGATAGCCTGCTTGGTCTAGGTGGTCCTTTTTCAAGGCTGCTGAGAGGATGCCCACTCCCAATGGTTTGCTGAGAATCAATACATCGCCCACTTGAGCTGAAGCATTACTTTTAACTAGCTTAGGATCAATAATGCCAATGGCTACCAGTCCGTAAATTGGCTCTACGGAATCAATGGTGTGGCCGCCCGCAATAGGAATGCCTGCGCCACGACAAGCTTCTGCACCACCTTCAAGAATTCTTGCGATAGTTAAATTCGACAGCACTTTAATCGGCATTCCTACTAATGCTAGTGCGAAGAGGGGTGTGCCGCCCATTGCATATATGTCGCTAATCGCATTGGTAGCAGCTATCTTTCCAAAGTCAAACGGGTCATCAACAATTGGCATGAAGAAGTCAGTGGTTGCAACGATGGCCTGTGATTCATTGATTTGATAGATGGCTGCATCATCCGAGGTCTCAATGCCAATGAGAAGCTCTTTGGGGAACGGTAGTTGGGGTACGTTTTTAAGAATTTCTGCCAGAACGCTGGGAGCAATTTTGCAACCGCAGCCGCCACCATGAGAAAGAGAAGTTAAGCGTGGTTCTTGCGCTGGCGGGGTGTAGTTTGAGGTCATATTTGAATAAGGTATCACTAAAATGGAGGTCTGCTAAATTATTGGCGCATAAGTGCTTCAATTTTGGCTTTTACTTCGTCGCTATCGGCATTGTCGATTGAGCCAATCCAGATGCTTTCTATCTTGCCGTTTTTACCTACTAAAAAGCTAGTTGGAATACCGCGAGCCTTCCAGGTTTTGTAGATTGTGCTATTGCGATCTTGGAGTATTTCGATAGCATTTTCAGCGATACCGCTGCCTTTAAGAAACTGCGTAATGCGTGGCTTCATTTCTCCGAGATTGACTGCTACAACCTTTAATCCCTTTGACCCGTATTTCTCTTGCAAATAAATCAGCTCATCAAATTCTTCCCTGCAAGGCTCGCACCAGCTCGCCCAAAAGTTGACGATGACGACTTTGCCTTTATAGGCGTTGAGATTGAAATCTTGACCTGCAAGGTTTTTTAATTGAAGAGGTGGAGTTTGGGTAATGCCTTGAGTGGCAGCGGATCGCCACTGTGCTTGAGAGACATTTGGGTAAATGCTTATCAGTAATAAAAAAAGAAGCGAGAGAATGATCTCTCTCGCCTGCATTCTTCTTGGATAGTTACACATTGAACACGTCCAAAAATTGTAACTAGCTAATGCGTCTACTAGTAATTTTGTATTTGAAATTATCTGGATCCAATGAATCAAAACGACCTTCTTGGTTTTCCGCTTGTGGATACATTAAGAATGGAATCGAATTGTCTTTGCCAAGTTTAGAGCCAGGAAGGGCGACATCGTGATCATAGTTATACGCCATCCAATTCATTTCCCAATTGCCAAAGAGGTATTCACGAATTGCCAATACCTTCGGATCATTGGCTGGAAGGCCGCCAGTTTCCTCTAGGATCACCTTGCGAACGTCAGCAGGGTCTACAGGTACCCAGCCATAACCAACTGCATAGAATTCAGCGCGGCAATGTTGCGCTTTGGTAATTTCCCCAGATTTACCAAGGCTCTTATAACCACGTGCTGAGTCAGCAATGCGAATGCCATATACGTCACGTGCAGCCACGCCAACTGAGCGAGCTAAAGCTACGAATACGGCATTGATATCGGCGCATTTTCCGCCTAAATTATTGGTTTCTAGCATAAGTTTGACATCGCCTTGACCGCAGCCACGAGTTTTCGGGTCGCGATGGGTGTTATCTACCACCCAGTTGTAAATTGCTTTAGCTTTTTCAACATCGGTAGCGTTGCTAGGTAAAGAGCCAAGCGCCTCTAAGGCTTTAGTTTTAACAATGCCATCAGTAGGCAAATATTTTGTTGCGCGTGTCCAAAACTTTTGATCTTCTTTGGAAAGCTTTAATGCTGGGCTTGGGCTTGCTAACTCTAGATGACGGTTACGTGTGCTCACGATCATAGAGACTGTGACTGTATGGTTGGTTGCAGCTTTATCCCATTTAGTCCAAGCCATGCGAGCCTGTTTGTCCGGTGTTTCGTAAATTTCTGTCACCGCCCTCGGGTCTGTAGCCTCAGCTTTCGTAGCGATTGTTCTAAAGTAGTCGGTATCGAGAACGAGGGGCAGTGGAATCCAGCTTTGCGCTGCGCCAACGGGAGTCTCTAAATTTACTTCAGTCACTATTTCGTAAGTCACCCACTCTGGAGATGATTGCGCAAATGCTGAGGCAATCGGATTGAGCGTTGGAAGCGCAATAGCGCCTGCAAGGGTTTTGATCATTGAGCGACGTGTAATGGTCATGTTTTTAGTTCTCTACGAAATAAGGGGATTGAAGGGGGTGGTACTGAATTTAAGTAATGGAGCTTATCTGCTAAAGCTTTTCTTAGGAGGGCTTGAGCGACGCGTAGTTGGTCTTCCGCTGGAAGGTTTTGCTGTGCCTCCTCCTGCGCCACCAGTACTTGGCCTTGGTTTTCTGGATTGCTGTTGATGTTGTTGGCTACGCAATTGAATAGGTTGGGCGACTGCATTTGGGTCTGGTTCAAATCCAGCAATCACTTCCTGGGGAAGTTTTTGCTTAATGAGTTTTTCAATATCTCTCAGCATTTGGTGTTCATCTACACAAACCAAAGATACGGCTACTCCATTTGAGCCTGCTCTACCTGTCCGTCCAATACGGTGTACATAATCCTCTGATACATTAGGCAAATCGTAGTTCACTACATGGGGGAGTTGGTCAATATCAATTCCACGGGCTGCAATATCAGTAGCCACTAAAACTGTAATTTTGCCATCCTTGAATTCAGCCAATGCTTTGGTGCGGGCACTTTGACTTTTATTGCCATGAATAGCCATACTGGTAATACCATCTTTTTCTAATTGGGTAACCAATTTATTGGCACCATGCTTAGTACGCGTAAAGACAAGAACTTGTTTCCAGGCGTTGCTAGTAATGAGATGGGCTAATAAAGGATGCTTCTGGGTTCTATCTACTGGGTGAATCAGTTGGGCAATCGCCTCATTGGCGCTATTGCTGCGAGCGACCTCGATTAATGCTGGTGAATTTAATAAGCCATCTGCAAGCGCTTTAATCTCAGTTGAAAACGTAGCAGAGAAGAGGAGGTTTTGGCGCTGCTTTGGAAGGGCCGCCAAAATCTTTTTAATATCGCGTAAAAAGCCCATATCCAGCATGCGATCCGCTTCATCGAGTACCAGGATTTCGATGTGCTCTAAGGATACGCATTTTTGTGACATTAAATCTAATAGGCGTCCTGGTGTTGCAACCAAAATATCCAAACCAGCTTGAATTGCCTTAATTTGGGGATTGGCGCCAACGCCACCAAAAATGACCGCAGATTTCAAACCAGTGTGTTTCCCATAGGTCAAGACAGATTCCTGCACCTGGGCAGCCAATTCACGTGTAGGGGTCAGAATGAGAACGCGCAGCTGTCGCTTGCCAGTTCCTGTTTTAGAACTGCTTGTCAGACGTTGCAAAATGGGGAGGGTAAAGCCAGCAGTCTTCCCGGTGCCTGTTTGGGCGGCAGCTAAGAGGTCGCCCCCTTTTAAAACTGCGGGAATCGACTTTTCTTGAATGGGGGTGGGGGTGGTATAGCCCTCTTCAGCAATTGCGCGAAGAATGGGTTCTGATAAACCAAGATCTGTAAATAACATATGAGCCAATAAAAAATTGACCCGTATTCAATTAAACGACTATCCCGGTCAATGGGGTGAGCTGCCACACAAGCGTGTTTGCAGTAATCCCTTATTTTAGTTCATTACTCCTCGGTATCGAGAGGAAATAGCCAATCAGGCAGCCCCCTTGGCTTCAGGCTTTGAAGATCTACGCAAACAATATGAATAAGTGCGCTAGCTATAAGCTCGGGATCCGCGGGGTTTTCAGATGAATTGATGCGTTTTGCGGTCTGCTTAATGGCTATTTGGGTGCGACCACGATTTTCAATGATTTGTTCAATTAGCAGCAAATCATCAAGGCGACCAGGCTTGTGAAAATTCATTGTAAGTTCACGGATAGGTAATACGATCGAAAATTCCTCGACTAGTTTTATGGGGTTTAGACCATTTTGATGTAACCACTCAGTGCGACTGCGCTCAAAGATTTCTAGATAGCGTGCATGGTGAACAAATCCTGCTGCGTCGGTATCCGCATAACAAACGCGAAATAAAAAAGGAGTGGAGGGTGTCATTGGCACTTAATCAGTCGTGGAGATGTGAAGAATCATATTACGATGCGCTATTCCCGCTTCGTCATAAATTGGTCCCTCTGCAATGAAGCCTTGTTTTTCATAAAAAGGGATAGCGCTTAATTGGGAGTGCAGAATGAATTTGTAAATTTCCAGGGATTTGCCGTACTCGATTAAAGTCGTCAAAACTTTGCTACCAATGTTCTGTTTCCGGAATTGGGCTAAGACTGCCATTCTCCCAATCTGGGCTAATCCATTTTGGAGGTCGACGAGTCTTCCTGTTGCAATGCAACATCCATGTTCATATGCAAGAGCATGATGCGCCAATGAGTCCCACTCATCTATTTCCATCTCTTGCGGGACGCCCTGTTCCTCTATAAACACTAATGAGCGGATGGAGTAGGCTTCGGGAGCAGCTTTTGCCCAGGATTTCATCAAAATCACAGAAGCAGCCCTTTCTATTTTCTAAAGAAACCCATTTTTACTGGTTTTTGGATAAATTACAAAACCCATCTATTTAGGGGGTTTATCGTGGTTACAATGGTTCAGAGACGTGGAAATGGTACGTCCTTTTTTAATCATTATCTATATTTAGGGGATATCTTGAAGAAATCTTTAATTGCATCATTAGTTGCCTTTATCGGCCTTACAGCTGCTAACGTAACATTTGCGCAAGCTCCAGCCAAAATGTTGCCATTAGCTGCAGAAGTCGCTGTTCTTACAGCTACTGTAGATTCAGTGGATGTTAAAAATCGTATCGTGGTATTGAAAGATGCAAACGGTAACTTGGTGCAGATGAATGTATCTAAGCAAGTTAACGATTTAGACCGAGTAAAAAAGGGAGATGTTTTTGTAGTTGAGCATGCTCAAGCGATTGCCGTTGGTTTAACCTTGGCCCCTAAAGGCGCTAAGCCAGGCGTTTCAGGCGTTCATGCAGTAGTTATTTCCGGCAAAGGCACTACAAAGCCTTTTGAGGAAACAATGAATACTATTTATGCAACTGTAAAGATCGACACTATTGACGCTAAAACTCGTGTTGTAACCTTCACACTTCCGAGTGGCGAAAAGCAAAAAGTTAAAGTGGACCAAAGCGTTCTTGGTCTTGAAAAATTCAAAGTTGGCGATGATGTGATTGTTGAGTTTGTTGACGACACTGCTGTTGGTTTTGTTGCCGCTCCTAAGAAGTAATTTATAGGTTCGCCTGTTGCTTGCAGCGATGCTCTGCGACAAAGAAATGCCCATCAGATTAATTTTGATGGGCATTTTCTATTTTTAAGGTTAAATTTGAAGCCTACAATGAACGCATGATGAATCAAGCGCCTTTAAACGCTGATATCACCCATTTTTCAAGCTTGGGTGCAACGGACCTGCTGAAAGAGTTGGGTAGCTCTATAGAGGGCTTGAGCGATGACATCGCATTGGCAAGGCTTGAGCAATATGGTCCAAATTCACTAGATGTTGCAAAGCGCTTAAATCCAGCTCTGCAATTTTTAGCCTTATTCCTTTCCCCGTTACCTCTACTTTTGATTGGGCTATCTTTCGTAACCTTTGTTACTGGAGGCACTGTTGGAGCTCTAGTGATAGCGCTAATGGTTTTGCTATCTACTAGCCTCGCTTTTCTGCAAGAATTCAAGTCCAATAAGGCGGCTGAAAAACTGAAAAGTATGGTGAGTATTAAGGTGACCGTGCTCAGAAATGGGGTAGAGATCGATATTCCATTTAAAGAGGTGGTGCCTGGCGATGTAGTGAAGTTATCTGCTGGTGATCTGATGCCGGCTGACTTGCGTTTGTTAAGTTCAAATGACTTATTTGTAAATCAGTCCTCGCTGACAGGTGAATCCATGCCAGTGGAAAAATTTTCTGCCGAGTTACCAGACTCAGGCAAAGCTTTATTTGATCTTCCAAACATCTGCTTTATGGGAAGTCATGTAGTTTCTGGTTTAGGGCTGGGTGTGGTTTTACATACAGCAACACAAACTCAATTTGGTCGGTTGGCAATAGAGATTACGAGTCAGAAGAAAGTTTCCAGTTTTGACCAGGGAATAAAGCGGTTTATTTGGCTCATGATTCGGTTCATGGTTGTTATGGTCCCCCTTGTTTTTTTTATCAATGGTTTCGTTAAAGGGGACTGGTTAGAGGCGCTATTATTTGCCACTGCTGTAGCCGTAGGATTAACTCCTGAAATGCTACCTATGCTGGTCACAGTGAATTTAGCCAAGGGCGCTATCGCTATGTCTCGTAAGCGGGTCATTGTGAAGCGCTTAAATTCCATTCAGAACCTAGGTGCAATGGATATACTTTGTACCGATAAAACCGGCACCTTAACGCGGGATGAAATTATTCTTGAGCGCTATGTCACGATTAATGGCAAGGAGGATGATCGAGTACTTGACTATGCCTATCTTAATAGCCATTACCAGTCGGGCCTTAAGAACTTACTGGATGTAGCAGTCCTAAAGCACGTAGAAGTACATCAAAAACTTCACGCCACAGTGACTTATGAAAAAATTGATGAGGTGCCTTTTGATTTTCAGCGCAGACGCATGTCTGTGGTAATTAGACATAGTGATGGTCGCCAAACGTTAATTTGCAAGGGCGCAGTTGATGAAACGATAAGTTGTTGCTCAAAGGTTTATTTGAATGGTGACGTAGTAGAGATCACTGCTGACCATCGAAATCAAGGAGCAAGTCTATTTGCGGAGTTAAGCGCAGATGGTTTTCGAGTGATTGCGGTTGCCATTAAGGAATTACCTGCATATACGGGCGAAATCCCAAAATATACTCAGGCCGATGAGGTGGGACTTACTTTAATGGGGTATGTTGCCTTTCTAGATCCTCCTAAAGAAAGCGCTAAACCTGCGATTGCTCTTTTAAGGGAATCTGGAGTTTCGATTAAGGTCTTAACTGGTGATAATGAATGGGTTACTAAAAAAATCTGCACTGATGTAGGTTTGCAATTTTCATCTGTGATGCTTGGGCAAGAGGTTGATGCATGCGATGACATCATGTTGGCAAAGGCTGTAGAGGATAATTCCATATTCGCGCGAATGACGCCACAACAAAAATCCAGAGTCATTCAAGCCCTGCAAGCTCAAGGTCATGTAGTGGGTTATCTCGGTGATGGCATTAACGATGGTCCAGGACTGAAGGTTGCTGATGTTAGCGTGTCTGTTGATACTGCTGTGGATATCGCCAAAGAATCGGCCGATATTATTTTGCTGGAAAAGAGTTTGCTGGTATTGCAGCAAGGTGTGTTGGAAGGGCGAAAAGTATTTGGCAACATCATGAAGTACATCAAGATGTCAGCTAGCTCAAATTTTGGCAATATGTTTAGCATGATTGGTGCCAGTGCCATGCTGCCTTTCTTGCCTATGGCCCCCGTCCAAATTCTTCTTAATAATTTGCTTTATGACTTTTCACAAACAGCAGTCCCAACCGATTACGTGGATGAGGAGTATCTGAGGAAGCCGCGAGCCTGGGATGTAGGAAATATTGCACGCTATATGCTGTGCATTGGACCAATCAGCTCTTTGTTTGACTATGCTACTTTCGGATGGTTATGGTTTGTTTTACGTGCGGATTCACTAGGGGATGCTAGTCTATTTCAAACGGGATGGTTTGTAGAATCCCTACTTTCCCAAACTTTGATCGTACATGTTATCCGTACGGGGAAAATCCCATTCATACAGAGTCGCCCAAGTTGGACTTTGTTGTTTACCACTATCGGAATTTGTATTGTCGGTGCAATTTTGCCCTACACACACTTAAGTGGTTTATTGCAAATGCAGGCTCTTCCGGCCATATATTGGTATGGCCTCATTCCGATTCTGCTTTGCTATCTATTGCTAACCCAGTTAATCAAGTCCGCTTTAGTAAGGCGATTTGGAGTCACGTAATAAGTCTGAATTACTTTTTAGCATTAGGGAAGAAGAGTTGTTCCCCGCCAATTTTATAGCTGGCAATAATATCCTGACCGCTCTTGGATACTAGCCAATTAATAAATGCTTGTCCTTCTACTTTTTTGACTTGGGGAAACTTGGCCGGGTTTACTAACATCACGCCATACTGGTTAAAGAGCTTTGGTTCACCCTCAAGCAGGATTTCCAGATCTCCACGATTCTTAAAGGTAAGCCAAGTAGCGCGGTCCGATAGGATGTAGGCATTCATAGCAGATGCGGTATTTAAAGCAGGCCCCATGCCTGAGCCAGTTTCTTTGTACCAGCCATAGCTGGGCGAAACCTGTATGCCAGCTGCTTTCCAATAACGTAATTCTGCTTCATTGGTACCGCTTTTATCGCCGCGGGAAATAAACGGGGCTTGAGCTTCTGAAATTTTTTGAAATGCTATTAAGACATCTTTTCCGCCGCCAACTTTTGCTGGATCGGATTTCGGACCAATTAATACAAAATCGTTGTACATCACTTCAACACGTTTTACCGCATAACCTTCTTGTACAAACTTCTCTTCCGCTGGCTTGTCATGAACAAATACAACATCGGCATCTCCACGTCGACCAATATCTAGCGCTTGACCTGTGCCAACAGCAATAACTTTTACCTCAATGCCAGATTGTTTTTTGAAGATTGGGAGAATATAGCTATATAAACCCGATTGCTCGGTAGAAGTGGTCGAGGCCACTACAATATTTTTTTCTTGCGCAAAACAAGTTGTGCTGAATAAAGCTATTGCAGTTGTGGTTACGGCTAAGGTGCGGGCAAAGTAGAGTTTCATTGGAATTTATTGGGAATTTAATCGGGCGTGTTCATATATTTAAGCATTTGTGAAAGCGCATCTTTGGGGGATTGTTTTAGGTGATCCACAACGCTTGCATAATCCTCCTGAGGTCTATTCTGACTAAGTTTGAATTTACCTACTAATTTATCGAGTTTAATCTCAATTCCAACGATGGCCTTTAGCATGGATTGGATGTAGGTTTCAGGCGCATCCTCCAGCTTCCAGTTAGATCGCGCTGTCGACTCGTAAATATTCGTCATTTGACCAACATGGGCTTTTAACCATACGGCATCATGAATAAGACTTAGTCGACCCTCCGCGTGGACAACCGCATAGTTCCAGGTAGGAACAACCTTTCCCTCATGCTGTTTAGATGGATACCATGATGGAGTGATGTAAGCGTTTGGACCATGAAAAACGGCGCTTAACTTTGGGTTTGCTTGATTAGCAAGATTCAATAGTGGATTATTTTTGGCTACGTGACCATATAGTCGAGTCTTATCTTCACTTAGGAGCAGGGGGATGTGATTAATCTCCGTCACCCCATCCAATACTCCGATGACTGTAGCTAAAGGGGATTCTTCAATAAGGGCGGCCAATAGACTGACATCATCTACTTGAAAGTGTTTTGGTAAGTACATGGAGAAATTTATAGCATTCTTTTGCACTGGATCAAAATCATTTGATGTTGGGTATGGAAGAGTTCCCCTGCTCATTAGATCTTGTTTATGGGCGCGATTGATTCGCGTTGATAGGGTATATAATGAGAATCGTTCCTATTAAATAGTAAAAGTGACCGCTTTCCATGAATTTGGATGAAGTCGTATTAGGTGATCTTTACCGTGTGAGCGGTGTCCATTCCCCCAAAGGGGCTCCTCAAATCAAGGGGCAGCTGGAGGATATCGGCTTTTTGCCGGGTGAGCAGGTTGCTGTCTTGCGAAAAGGCTTGCTAGGCAAAGGTCCCTACATGGTTCGAGTGGGCGCCTCTACTTTTGCATTGCGCCAATCCGAAGCGCGCATGATTTCAGTTGAGTCGCTTACTCATGTCTGAATCAAAAATTCATTTTTTCCCCAGTGAGCCATTGGTCGCTTTGTTGGGAAACCCTAATTGCGGAAAAACGGCCTTATTTAATCTATTAACTGGCAGCCGTCAAAAGGTGGCCAATTACTCTGGTGTAACTGTCGAGCGTAAAGAGGGTCGCCTCACTCTTAGCTCTGGAAAGAATTTACGAATTTTAGATTTGCCTGGTGCCTATAGTTTGTACCCACGCTCTTTGGACGAGCGCGTAACTTGCAATGTGTTGCTTGGTAGAGCTGAAGGTGAAAAAAGGCCAGATTTAGTTTTATGCATATTAAGTGCAATGAACTTGCGCCGTAATCTGCGATTGGTTTTAGCGGCTAAACGCTTGGGGCTGCCATGCGTTGTTGTGCTTAATATGCTCGATATCGCTAAACGTCATGGCTTAGCAATTGATACAGAAGCACTTTCTAAAGAATTAGGGCTGCCAGTTCTGACCAGTATTGGTATTCACTCAGATGGTGCCGATGCAATTAAGAAATATTTTGATCGTTTAGATTGGCGTCATTTAAATACGATGCATGTAGGTGCGGGCGATGCCACCTTAGAAAGCGTTGCATTGCACATTACCCATTCTGAAACGGACAATGTGCAAGTTCAAAGAATCTTGCATAACCTAGGCCTAGATCAAATCATTCCTGACCGCTTGAGTGATCGATTGGATTTAGTATTGCTACATCCAGTTTTTGGGCCAATGATTTTGGCCGCACTGCTCTTCTTGATATTCCAAGCGGTCTTTAGTTGGGCAACCTTGCCCATGGAGCTCATTAAATCCTCAGTTGAGTATCTGGGCGGCGTATTGATAGAGGTACTTCCCAATAATTGGTTCCGCAGTTTGTTGATCAATGGCATCTTGGCGGGCCTCGGAGGGGTCATCATCTTCTTGCCTCAGATCTTAATTTTATTTTTCTTCATCCTATTGTTAGAGGAATCAGGCTACCTGCCACGTGCGGCGTATTTGCTTGATAGAGTAATGGGGTCTGTTGGGTTGTCAGGAAGATCTTTTATTCCACTACTTTCCAGTTTTGCTTGCGCCATCCCAGGAATTATGGCGACAAGAAGCATCTCGAACGCACGTGATCGTTTGGTGACGATTTTGATAGCGCCAATGATGACCTGTTCAGCGCGTCTGCCTGTCTATGCCTTATTAATCTCTGCTTTTATTCCTGAAAGAAAGCTTTGGTCCGGAATTGATTTACAGGGATTGGTATTGTTTTTGCTATACCTGGCGGGAATATTTGGTGCGATGGCAGTTGCTTGGATATTAAAACGTTTTACAAGCGAGCAATTTAAGTTCAACGCTCTCATGATGGAATTACCTAGTTATCATCTCCCACGTTTGGGAAATTTAGCGATTAGTTTGTGGCAACGCGCTGAAATTTTCTTGCGTCGAGTTGGCGGGATTATTCTTGTAATGACCGTATCCCTTTGGGTGCTATCCAGTTTTCCATTGCCTCCAGAGGGGGCGACAGGCTCGCCAATTCAATATAGCGTTGCAGGTAGCTTGGGTCAGGGTTTGGCTCATATATTCGCACCAATCGGATTTAATTGGCAAATCAGTATTGCATTAGTTCCCGGCATGGCTGCAAGAGAAGTTGTCGTGAGTTCGCTAGCTACCGTCTATGCGTTATCGAGCTCAAGTGCAGATGCTGCTGATGCCTTGATTCCTTTGATTTCAAGTGGCTGGTCCTTGGCTACCGCACTTTCTTTGTTGGCTTGGTTTGTATTTGCTCCTCAATGCTTATCGACGATTGCAGCAGTGAAGCGCGAAACGGGGGGATGGAAAATACCGATCATCATGCTGTCTTATTTATTTGCTCTGGCTTATTTGGCCTCATTCATCACATACCACGTTGCTTTATTTTTTGGTCTTGGCTAAAGAAGCTAAGGCGAGTCTAAAAATTATTTTTTGCAGTACAGCATTTTTAACTCAAGTACTATCTCCTGAGCAGTAAAAAAATAATTAAAAATAACAGGAGATAAAAATGAGTTCTCGTCGTCAATTTATTAAGACGGTTTCAGCTTCAGGTGCGGGTATTGTTGCCGCTACAACTATGGGTGTTATGCAAGATGCATCAGCTCATCCCACCTCTATATGGGGCGGTGATGTTTATAGTGGCCCACATCAGATGGTCAGAAACAGCAAAATACTTTCAATTAAAAATCCCGATGGTACGGAAACTTTGGGTGTTGTAACTCCCAAAGGTGTTATTGACGTTCGTGCAGTCGCCAAGCGATTAAAAATTGCGGCACCATTGACTTTGGATCAACTGCTCCAAGAAGGAAATGCGAGTGGATTGAATAAGGTGGTTGCAGGCGCTGACCAGTCTGGCGTGCCTTACTTAGATGAATCAAAAATTACCTTTGGGCGTCTGTTTAAGAACCCAGGAAAAATTATTTGTGTGGGCTTAAATTATCGCGCTCACGCTGATGAAGTTGGGATGGCTCGCCCTAGTGTGCCGCCTCTTTTTAACAAGTACAACAATAGCCTGGCCGCACATGATTGTGTTTTGGAAATACCACCACCGGATATTTCTTATAAGCTCGATTATGAGACTGAATTATTGATTGTTGTCGGTAAAAAAATGCGTAATGTTCCTGTCTCTGAAGCATTGAACTATGTCGCTGGATATTGCACTTCTAACGACTTCTCATCACGAGACTTACAGTTGGAGCTTCCTAGTGGTCAATGGATGATTGGTAAAACTCTTGATCAGTATGCACCAATCGGGCCTTACTTTGTCACGTCAGACTTGGTAGGTGATCCCAATAATCTTAAGATCCAAACTTTTGTAAACGGGGAGATGCGTCAAAACTCCAATACATCGGACTTTATTCATAACACCCAAGCTATGTTGTCTTACATCAGTAAATATTGGGCTTTAGAGCCTGGTGATATTGTCTTTACCGGTACTCCACAGGGCGTTATTTTAGGGATGCCAAAAGATAAGCAGGTCTGGCTGAAGAAAGGCGATAAGGTTGTCAGTTACGTTGAGAAACTAGGTGAACTTAAATTCACCTTGGGGTAAGTTCTCCTTAGTTAAATACAAAGCCACCTTAGCGTGGCTTTGCTGTTAATAAGGGGCTCGCTATGAGCCTTTGTTTCTTTTGCAGATTAATGCTAAGCATACCCAAAACCCGAACCATTGTTAAACTCTTGCATCATGCAGATGCCAGTTCGCTTAACTCTAAAAATATTCTTGGTGGCATCCCTAGGGCTCTTACCCTCGGTGAGTAGGGCGGTTCTTCAAGATGAGATCCAGGTATACGATGATGAGATCAATTCCAAGGGTCAAACTAGCCTAGAATTGCATGTTAACAATACGCCTCGGGGAGTTCAAACTCCAAGTTACCCGGGTGAGGTAATGAACAATAGCAATACTCGGATTACGCCAGAGTTTGCTTATGGGCTTGGTCATGATCTTGAGGCTGGTTTCTATGTCAATTCAGTAGTAAACAACAGCACCTGGAATTACGCTGGTGCAAAAGTTCGCCTCAAATGGCTTCCTTATCAGGAAGAGAGAGGGGATCCTGTATTTGGTGGGTTGAATATTGAGCTATCAAACATCTTGCCGCAATATGAGCCTTCTCGCTATAACTCAGAGGCTAGATTTATTATCGGCAAACATTTTGATAAATGGCTTTTGGTAGTCAATCCTATTTTTGATCAACCTCTTTCGCAACCCTACGTTCATCAGACTCCTTATTTCAATACAGCGGCTCGTTTATCCAGGGAGATTGCTCCTGAGTGGGCTCTCGGTGTGGAGTTTTATTCTAATTACAACCAACTGGGAACGGGACCAGTTTCCTGGCCGGGCACCCAGCAACTAGGATTTTTGACTGTCTATTGTGATGGTGGTCCACTGCCTTTCCAGGCGGGTATTGGTAAAGGTTTTACCAATAGCTCGGACTCATTAACGCTCAAAGCTATTTTTTCGATTCCTCTACCCTAGAATCATCATATGGAATTTTTATCCGAACATATTGAGCTGATTGGCTATGGTGCTGCGTTTTTAACAACGATTGCATTTTTACCTCAAGCACTTCAGTCATGGCGGACTCGCGACCTTTCTGGGATTTCTTTGGGGATGTATAGCCTGTTTACAGTCGGAGTGGGCTTGTGGTTGGTATATGGCTGGATCATTGAAAAATGGCCTTTGATATTGGCTAATGCTTTAACTTTTGCTTTGGCACTAAGCATCTTAATTTTAAAAATACGATCAAAGCAGATCTCTACTGAGTAATTGGTTTCAATCTTTGATAAATTACTCCTATCGCAAATTGTTTCTTGGAAAGAAAAGCCATGTCCTTAGCTTACGTAATTGATCCTCCAGCAATTCCTTCGTTGCCAGTTACCGGGGATGTTCGTCGTTTTGCAGTAAACCGGATTTTTTGTGTAGGACGTAACTATGCTGATCATGCGCGAGAGATGGGGCATGATCCCGATCGTGAGCCTCCATTCTTTTTTATGAAGCCTGCGAGCGCAATCTTGGCTGATGGCAAAGATATGGCTTATCCCAGCCTTTCAAATGATGTACATCATGAGGTTGAGTTGGTGGTGGCGATTGCCAGGGGCGGGGTAAATATTCCCCCTGAAAATGCGCTTGAGTACATTTATGGCTATGGCGTCGGCTTAGATATGACGCGCCGTGACTTGCAGGGTGAAGCAAAAAAGATGGGGCGCCCTTGGGATACAGGTAAAGCTTTTGATCAGTCGGCCCCTTGCGGCGCCATTACCCCAGTTGCTCAATGGGGTCACCCAGAGAAAGGGTTGGTTACCCTATTGGTTAATGGAGAAATACGTCAAGAGGGCAATTTAAATCAATTGATTTGGAATGTTCCGGACGTTATTGCTTCTTTATCCAGTTTATTCGCCTTAGAGCCTGGTGATTTGATTTTCACTGGTACGCCAGCTGGTGTTGGACCAGTTAAAAGGGGTGATGTCCTTGAGGCGAAGATTGAGGGTTTACCGGGACTTAGTACCAAAATTATCTAAACAAAGAGTATTACTTTCCAGTCCATTTTGGAGTTCGGCCATCAAGGAAGGCATTAACGCCTTCTTTGAAGTCTGCACTGTTGTATGTCTCACGCATTAACTCAGTGCAATCCGGTAGATTGCTCTCCATCAAGCGCGCCAAAATAATTTTGCTAGATTTTTGAGTTAGAGGGGCAAGGACTGCCATCTTATTGGCGAGCAGATCAACAGCATGTGAAATCTCCTCTGGGCTAACGGTTTGGTAAAGGTATCCGGAGCTCAGTAATTCAGGTGCCCTCACTAGTTCGGCTGTGAGTAGCATCTTTTTAACCATAGGGATGCCAAGGTGAGCGCTAATCCAGGAGAGATTGCTTGGTGATAGACAGTTGCCTAAAGTTTTCGCTACTGGAATCCCGAAACGCGCATCTGGCGTTGAAATTCTAAAGTCGCATGCGGTCGCAATCAGCAAGCCACTGCCTACTGCTAACCCTTCAATTAAGGCTATTGTGGGAATTGGGAGGTGCTGTAATGATTTAAAGATATTGTCTACCGCAACTTCATAGGCTTCATTTTCTTTGAGGTCGATAAATTGCTGGATATCACTCCCCGATACAAATGCCTTATCTCCCGCACCTCTAAAAATAGCCACCCTAATTTGGGTATTTTTAGCCAAGCCATCACAGATGGTCTTGAGTTCCTCATACATGGGCCACGTTAATGCATTGCGCGCGCTAGGATTATTGAAGGTAATTCGAGCAATCGGGCCGTCAATGGTCAATTCTAGGCAGGGTGAAGTTGTTATGGCGGTTGGACTTGGGTTCATTGGTCAATTCTATACAAAAGACTCTCAAATACCCCTTAATAACCCTTCAATGATGCTATTTAGTAGTAATTCTCCTTTCCTGAGATAGAATTCTCGTATGTACATGTTCCTGCCTTTTTTGACGGCCTTCATTGGACTGATCTTTGTCTGGTTTGAGAAGCGCGTTGCTGGTCTCACCTTATTGGGAATTACTGTTGCCATCTTGGTAGTTTGGTTCCGTTTCCATGCCACTAGTCATCTGAATATCAGCCTGTGAGTAAATATTCCTTTCCTTCTTTAGCCGCTCTTGGCAATCAGTTGGCCTTGGCTGCTGTTGTTGGCTCTCTTTCGTATGCTTTTGTAGATCAACTCTATTTTGGTGAGTTGCCTTGTCCGCTTTGCTTAATGCAACGTATAGGCTTTGTCATCATTGGTTTTGCATTGGCATTAAATATTCGCTGCGGTGCCCACTCTTCGCACTATGGTTGGGGTATTTTGGGTGGATTGACAGGCATGATGGTATCGCTGCGCCAAGTATTTTTGCATATCCTGCCAGGCGATCAAGGGTTTGGAAATACTTTCCTAGAGCTCCATTTTTACACCTGGGCTTTTGTAGGCTCCCTGGCTCTTCTAGCGGGTATTGCGATTTTGTTAATGCTGCCCAATCGTGAGGTACGTTCACGCTCTTGGTTTGCCAATGCTCTCGTAATTACTTTTATTCTTTTGGTCTTAGCTAACTTAATCTCTACTCTTTTAGAGTGCGGCATTGGTGCTTGTGCTGATGATCCCATCAAGTACGACGGTTGGATCTGGTTACGCAGTCATTTTGGTTTTTAGGCCGATCTCATAATTTGCTGATGCAGTCATTTCTCAGGGCGGCTAAAGGCCTCTTTGCTATTTCAGGTATTTGGTTTTTATTTGCGAGTCACTCTGCTTGCGCTCAGACATCACCCAACCCTCCGGCATGGCCAAAACAGACAATTCGTATCGTTGTGAGTTTTACTCCTGGAGGCGCCCCTGATATTTTGGCGCGTGTCTTAGCTGAAAGTTGGCAACAAAGCTTGGGTGTTCCGGTATTGGTCGAGAATCGCCCGGGATTTGGCGGAAACATCGGCGCTGATGTTGTTGCTAAAAGTGAGCCAGATGGATACACCTTGCTCATTGGTACGGTAGGAATACATACGATCAATGGTGCTCTTTATGAAAAGATACCCTTCGATCCTGTAAAGGATTTTACCCCCATCAGCTTTCTAGCGAGTACACCTAATGTGTTGGTGGTAAACAAAAAGCTAGGCGTAAATAATTTGCATGAGTTGATTGAATTGGCGAAAGTCAAGCCCAATGAGTTAACTTTTGGATCCTCTGGTATTGGCACTTCTTTGCACATGTCTGGGGAACTACTTAAAGAGATGACTGGCATCCAAATGCGGCATATACCTTATAAGGGGCGCGCTCAATCTCTTCCAGATTTAATTAGCGGACGCATCTCGATGCTGTTTGATAACTTGTCATCCTCATTGCCTTTAATAAAATCCGGGGATGTTCGGGCATTAGGGGTGACTAGCTTAAAGCGCTCCCATGCTGCCCCGGAAATACCCACCTTTGCCGAGCAAGGTTTGCCAGGTTTTGAGGCTATCTCTTGGTTTTCTTTAATGGGCCCTGCACATCTGCCAGAACCCCTGCAAAAACGACTTAATGTCTTGACTCGTCAAACTCTAAATGATCCGGAGATACGAAAGCGGCTTTTAGTCAGCGGCTTAGAGCCAGCGCCTAGTAGTCCCGAGCAATTATCAAGACTTATTCAAACGGAAACCAATAAATGGGGTAGGGTGATCTATAAGTCAGGGGCGAAGTTAGATCAATAAGTAATGGGTTCTCAGGCGATTGCAAAGACGACTATCCTTGTAAAAACTTAGAAATATGTCAGCCTGAATGAGGTTAAAGCGTTATGAGTGATAGGAAGGGGTCATCAGGCGCACCCTTAAGATTGTAAGTGCTTGAAATTGCTCAAAATCACTCCCATCTATAGAACTATTGAAAAATTACCACTCAAAATTCTTTCTGTTTAGATTCTTGAATTTGACTGCTTCGTCTAGATCAGATGGTGCGAGGTGTGGGTTGCTGTTCAGCATTTTCTTCGTAGCCTTGATATCGGGTTGTGCCACACAAACCCAGCAAGTAAAAATGAATGAAGGTCAGGAGCAGTTTAAGAACGGTAACCTGCAAAATACTAGCGCAACAATTGATAGCGCCTTTAAAACCAAAAATACCCTCTATTACTTGGAGATGGGCGAAGTTCAAAGGCTTTCTGGGCCCAGCCAAATTCCTGCTAGCACTAAAAATTTATTGATTGCCGATGAGCAAGTAGATCGCTGGGAGATTCAAAACAGTGAACGTCTGAAGCGTTCCTTTAGCGATGTTGGTTCTTATGTCTTATCAGAGGGTTTGAGTGATGACTATGACCCAAAATATTATGAGGTGAGCCTCTTGAGTCAGACTTTGGCACTTAATCACATCGCTCAAGGGCGTTGGAGTGATGCCATGGTTGAGGGTAAGAAAATGGCTCAACGAGAAAAGGTCATTGAGGAATTAATTCAAGGTAAAGTTACCGCCGTCTCTAAGGCAGAAGAAAGTCAGCAGCTCAATCAAAATACCCGGGGCGCTACCAGCCGAATTGAAAGCATTAGTGGTTATCCAGTGAATTTACTGGATGATGATGAAACCAGAAAATTAAAAAATTCTTATCAGAATCCTTCCGCATACTATCTCTCTGCTTTTATTCATGAGTCGCAAGGTGAAACCAGTCTTGCCGCTCCTGGATATAGGTTGGCCTTGGAGCTTCAGCCTTCGGTATCCTTCTTTAAGAGTGGCCTGGCAAAGCTAGATGCCAATGTGAAAAATAGAGGCACCAAAACCAGCGCGGATACTCTAATTATTGTTGATACAGGATATTTACCAAAAATTACCCCTTACAAACTCAATCAGTCATTTTATTTTGGGGGTAACTCCAAAATGGTGACGCTGACTTTTCCGGTGATTGAGAGATCAAATGAGCGCTTTACGCCGAACAATATTCAAGTGGGATCGAAGTCGATTTCTCCAGAGTTGGTGACTAATATTGATGCCATGGCCAGAAGGAATCTGAAAGATGAAATGCCTGGCTATGTACTCAGAGCAAGCTCTAGAGCATTGGTGTCTATAGGTGCGCAAATAGCTGCTGATCGAGCGGCTCAGCAGGCTACCAATAAAAATAACGGTAATGGCAATAACAATTCTGCTTTGATTGGGGCGATTGCAGGGGCTATCACGGGGCTGGCGATGCAATCGATTAATGTGACCGATACAAGGCATTGGTCAACTTTGCCATCTCAAACCTATATGGCGCGCGTGGACTTGCCTGTAGGTGAGAATATCCTGAGATACGCTACCCCTGCCGGGGTAATTCATAGTCAAGCAGTTAAGCTGCTAGCAGGTTATAACGTCATCTACATCCGCATTTTTAGGGATCGGGCATCGGTGATTGTTTCTAATGACCCGAACGCGCTTCCACAAAAAACATCTGTCATGGTTGGTTCTTCTAATGCGAAAATAGACCCCAAGATGAATGGTGAAAAGGGATCGCTGCAGGCTGCCCCCAATACTGACCAAGCTAATTCAGTTGAAACTTTAAAAGGGATTGATCCTGGCCCTTCGGCGATGAAAGCCACGGGGGATTCTAGTGTGAAGAGTGGTGGTCTTGCGCCTATTCCGTATGAACCTCAGCCTGGTGTATTTGATGTTTTAAAACAGCTTTTTTAGATAGGAAGTAAGCATGATGAAAAAATACTTTTTAACGATTCTGTCGGTAGTGATTTTGTCGGCCTGTAGCTCAACGCCCTCCATCAAAGAAATGACAGATCGTTATGGTGATACAGATAGCATTCAAATTACTGATATGCGTAGCATCGTGCGCAATGGTGTTTTAACTGCTCAGGTAACTATTAAAAACGACAGTAAATCCAATTTAGTCTCCTATCGCTTTAAGTGGGTTGGTAAAAATGGCATGTCTGTGTTTGATGAAGAGTCATGGAAGCCTGTCACTATTGGCAAAGGTCAATCCACTAATATTATTGGAATAGCACCTACTCCCGATGCAACGGATTTTCGTTTTGAATTAAATCAATACCAATAAGATCTTGTCCCTTACCAAAATGAGTGTATCTATGAATGCCCGTAAAATTACCTTCTTTTCAGTCTTGCTTTGCTCTGCTTTTCTAATTGCTTGCTCAGGACCTCAGGTTCGTTATGGCGATGCCAAAGGCGTGGAAACAGTCAATGCAAATTATGGATCCACCGATCTTCAGATGATTGCGGAATCGATGACAAGATCATTGCTACAGTCAAAGCCTATTTCTGCCAGTAAAGATGCGCCTAGGGTGACCTTGGCTGAGGTAAAAAACAAGACTTCAGAATATATCGACACTACTGTTATTACTGACAAGATCAGAACCCAGTTGCTAAAGAGTGGGCAAGTTCGTTTTGCAGTGAGTATTTCTGAAATGCAAAATCAAGTCGACGAGTTAAAGCGTCAAAACCAAACAGGTTTATATAAAAGCGGCACCATCAGCAAGACTGGCAATATGCAAGGCGCTCAATATCGCATCGAAGGCTCCATCGCGTCGATTGTGAAAACCAATAAAGACGTTAAAGATGTGTATTACGTTTTCAATCTAAATCTCATTGATAACGAATCTGGCCTGATCGAATGGGCAGATGAAAAAGAGATTCGTAAAACGGCAACCCGTTGATTGGGTGGGGATTATTTATATGAGACTGATTCAAAACGGTTTATTGTTATCTGCTGGAGTAGCTTTAGTACTTTTGGTTGGATGCTCCTCTGCGCCGACAACAAAATCACAGATGGGGGATGGACCCCAAAATGGAGCGCCTGTATCTAAGGCCAAATTGATCAATGCAGAGACTCTGAATGCAGAATCTAAATCCATTGCAGTCACGGATATTTACTATAAAAAAGAAGGTAAGAACCCCAGCTTTGTAGAAGAGACGAAAAATAAATCGGAATCGACATCCGCTTCCACATTAACGCCCCAAGTTATTGCTGTCGATGCCGATAAGGCAAATGCTTCCGCCCTTACAGGCGGTCCAAACAGCTCAGCTTTTCCAGTGAAGTTCACCAATTTAGCTGACCCTGCATCGACAAGCCCTAGTACAACTCCAACTCCAGATACAGGCACCCCCAAAGCGGCCGATTCATCAGTAAGCAATGCATCTTCGAGCGCAAATACCCAAACTATTAAAAAGTCTGGCTATGAAACCAAAATGGAATATGGCGAGCTGCGTTATCTGGCAAGCCCTATTCGCGGGGTTTTGATTAATTCAGGCTACAAGGTCGTGCAGGCTAAACCCTCGGTTCCAACTCAAAATCAGGGTGATGAGTATTTCGATGTTGTCCAACGCATCAAGGCTGGTGATTTTGGTGATGCTAATTACGTACTCTATGGCGTTCTTGAAGAAATCTCCTTTACAGATAATGTAGATGAGATCCCGGGCACAAAATCCAGCAGTCAACAAGTGGCTTTGGATGTAGTGGTCGATTTTAATTTGGTAGATACCCAAACCAGTCAAATTGTTGCATCGTTTATCGCTTCAGGTGGTGGTCACGATATCCGCATCGATGGACGTGACGCTAACTATAAACCGAGTATGGCTAAGCTAATGAAAGAGGCTTCTTTATCTCTAGCTGAAGATGTTGCGAAGCATTTGCAAGATCAGAATTTCGTGGTTGCCAATCCGGCAAACGATAAAAGAACTGAAGGCAGAAATTTTAAGAGACGTCTTGATGATGATGCGTCTAGCTTAAAGGTTTATGGCAAGTAAACACTTTGGCAAGCAATTAAGGTCAATAACTGATTTTTAAGTTTCAACCGGTGGATGCGTTTTCTCGAAGCGTGCCGCCGTTTTTCTAAAGAGATAAAGTAGTAAGCAGGCAGCTAGACCTAAACTCATGCTATTTGCAGCCCAGAAGCCATTGGCACCTTGTAAAAACTCTGGAGTATTGCCAAAGACATTTAAGCCCATGAGGTAACCCCCTCCTAAGCCTACGCCCCACAAAGATCCTGCATAAATGAGCATAGGCCAAAATGCGATGCGATATGCGCGCAAGATAAATGCTGCAGTGACTTGTAGTGCATCAAAAATTTGATAAAAGGCGATAAATAAAAACAGAGGAATCGAAAACGCTTTTACTTCATCAGGGGGATCATAGAAATTTAAAAGATCCATCTTAAAGATCCACACTGCAATACCAATAACCACGCAAAGGACGGTTGTGAAGAAAACAGAAGACCAGCCAATCTCTTCCGCACGCTCTTGTTTATTGGCACCAATTGCTTGGGATACTAGTGTCATGGTGGCGATGGACAAAGAGAGGGGAACCATATACATCACTGTTCCCATATTGGCGACGATTTGATGGCCAGCTAAAGCGGTTGTACCTAATCGAGCAATGAATAAAGACATAAAGGTAAACGAAGTCACTTCAATGAGATAGCTCAGCCCGATAGGCGCACCCAACTTCAGTAGAGTCCAAATACGGTGCCAGTCTGGCGCACTGAAATGACTAAAGATTTTGAAGGGCTTATAAAAGCGATCAAGCAATACAAAGCTTAGGGTAATGATTAGCCAAAACCAATTCACAATTACTGTGGCGACCGCGCATCCAGGGCCACCCATGCCAGCAATACCAAGGCCACCATAGATAAAGAGCATGTTTAAAGGTAGCTTGAGGGCAAGACCAGTTAACTGAACAACGGTAATGACTGCGGGTCGTGAGACGGCGTTATGCAGGGCCATTAAGACACGCATACCCATACTTGCTGGTAAGCCCAGCGCCAGGATATCAAGGTAGAGACGAGCCTTACCTTCGATTTGCGGGCTAACATGGGATATCTGCAAGAGATAGTCTGCATTGATCAGAACGAGACAACCCAAAAATGTGAGACCAACGGCTAGCCAAGTTGCTTGGCGCACCTCCTCACCGATTTCATCATGGCGTTTAGCGCCAAATAGCTGGCCAGCGATTGGAGCTAAAGCAGAAATCACACCTGTCAGCCCTACATAAATACTGATAAAGATTGCCGAGGCCATTGCTAGTGCCGCTAGATCATCTGCTGAATATCGCGCCGTCATGGCTGTATCTAGCACCCCAAATGTAATCACTGCTAATTGACCAACCAGCAGGGGGCCCGCTAATTTTAATAAAGAAGGGATATCTTCGCGTAAGCGCGAAAGCTTAAAGTGCAACACCGTTTATTTTGGAATCACTTCGTAGAGTCTGAGGCGCTCATCGCGGTCAGCTGCGCGTCGATCTTCCCAAAGAAGGGTGAGTTTTTTGTGATTATCAAGCGCGTAGGTTTTCGCTTCAGCTTGGCTATGGGTCAGCATCCAAGGGCAGTTGGGATCATCGCGCAAAGGCAAGTTGGTGAAATAGTCAAAAGAGGCAAGCTGAGCTAAACCAAGATTGCTTGTATCTACGCATCCTGCATTTTTTGGAACAACTTGTTCAAGACGTTCTGATACATAACGATAGGTCTTGGCATAGTTAATCGTGGGTAGCCATAGAGTCATTAACAGCACCCACATTAAAGTAGTGCCTGAAGCAGAAATAATGAGGCAACGCCAAATTTCTTTTGGGGCGCGTGAGGTTCTCCAGCGCACTACAGATAACCATAAACCAGTAATCACAATAGCGATCACAAAAGCAATGACATCAAATTGCCCTTGGAATCCTGGCAAAAGGCGGGCAAGATTGGCCGCCGTTGTTTCTGGATAGCCTGTAGCGATAGCAAACCAAATAACCCAAATAGCAACCGCAATCAGGGTAAAGCTAAACATGGCAAACCAGTCGATAAAGCTGATGAGGTTGCGTTTTAAGATTGGCAAGCTAAAGGCGGCGATGATGGATAAGCTCGGGATCAAAATGATCAAGTCATGTTCATTCGCCTCAATGCGAAACAGAACGTAAGTCAGGCATCCAATGAATAAGCTTAGTGGAATGCATAGGTGAGGAGCACGCCAAGAACCAGATTCTTTATTGCGTCCCCAGTGCGCTAAGGAGATGGCTGCCAATGGCCATAGGGGCCATGCATAGGCCCAGAAGTTCACACTCAAGAAGCCTAAGGATTGAATTGAGGGCAGTGCGCGCATTTCTGGCATATTGCGCCAGCCTGCTTCAGCAATATGACGCCATTCTGGAGTGATATTAGAGAAGTACCAAAGGATGGGCCAAATGGCAAAGCCAATGAGTCCTAGTGCGGTACTGGTTAGAGTCCAGCGAAAACGTAACTTCGCATTGCTAGCAATCACGGCGATGATGGTCGAGCTGACCACAAGAAGGCTTAATGTGAGATTGCCAGACAGGGTGACAATAATGATTCCTAGGCCTGTCCACAGGCCGCCTTGCCACGGCTTATCAAGACCGCGAATAGTTCCGTAAAGCACAATACTGATGCCCATTAATTGCGCCATCATTGGCGTGGTCTCATGGGCGCGCTGTGCAAGACCTACGCATGCCAGGAAGATCAGCAGTGCGCCATCCGCAAGCGTCATGCCATAACTCTTACGATCGGGTTGACCGCCAACAGCCAACGCCATAGGTTGCACTTCTTGGCGACGGCCCAGTAAGTAGCTTGCGTACCAAATTGCTAGTGCTGAAGCAAAAAAACAAATAGCCGAGTAAAGGCGCGCTGCATTGACTTCGCCGATCCAGGGACCAAACATATTCATGAGGATAGCGCCAAGCCAATAAGGGAATGGGGTGCCGAGCGAGAGATCTCGCCCTGATAAATGCGGGACTAACCAATCAATAGCTTGACCGTGTTGCACTGACCACATTCCACCAAAGCCGATGGCATCTTCATTCTTCCACGGGTCGCGCAGAAAGAGGCCAGCAAAACCATAGACTAAGGTCAACGCAAAAATAATGATGCGCGGAATAGATCTGGTGGCGGCAGCGGTGAGTTTAACCATATATAAACAGATTGGTCATGAGCAAGTGGTAATAAAAAAGGCAGCAAACGCTGCCTTGATTATCTCGTGGGGAATGGATTCCCAAAACCCTACAAATGGTAAGTCTGAATTAAGCCTTTTTCTTAGCTGGCTTTTCAGCAGCTTTAGCTTCTGCAGCAGCAGCTTTTTTCTCGGCTGTTTTTGCGGCGCCATCACCAGCAGCTTTAGCAACAGCTTTGCTACCGAATTTCTGACGGAATTTCTCAACACGACCAGCAGTATCCATAATCTTCTGGGTACCAGTGTAGAAAGGGTGTGATTCAGATGAAGTCTCGATCTTAGCCAATGGATATTCATTGCCATCTTCCCACTTGATTGTCTCTCTAGTAGACATTGTGGAGCGAGTCTTAAAGCTGAAGTTATTAGAAACGTCGACGAAGACGATTTCACGATATTCGGGGTGAATGCCAGGTTTCATTATGAGTCCTATCAGCGGGTAGCCGTTTTAGTCGAAATGACTTAAATACTTACCCAAGTTTTAAAAGCAGTAAAGGCAAAATTATGCCATGAAATCAATGGGAAAGCGTGGTTTTACTGGCCTTCCCAGGTTGAATTAGCCACCTTTGCGCATTAAATCGAAGAATTCGCCATTATTTTTGGTGGATTTGAGCTTATCAACGATGAAATTCATCGCCTCGATATCATCCATATCAGCCAATAATTTGCGTAAAACCCAGATTTTTTGCAGGTTTTCAGCTTTAACCAGTAATTCCTCGCGGCGTGTGCCGGATTTATTGAGGTTAATCGCTGGATAAACACGGCGCTCAGCCAAGCGTCGCTCAAGGTGAACTTCCATGTTGCCGGTTCCCTTGAACTCTTCATAAATGAGGTCATCCATACGGCTGCCAGTTTCAATCAAGGCTGTAGCCAAGATGGTGAGGGAGCCACCTTCTTCTACGTTACGGGCTGCACCGAAGAAGCGTTTTGGACGTTGTAAGGCATTAGAGTCAACGCCGCCTGATAAGACTTTTCCTGATGAGGGTACGACCGTGTTGTAAGCGCGAGCAAGGCGAGTAATTGAGTCAAGCAAGATGATCACATCTTTGCCCATCTCTACCAAGCGCTTGGCTTTCTCAATCACCATTTCAGCAACCTGAACATGACGCACTGCCGGTTCATCAAAAGTAGAGGCAACGACTTCGCCACGCACAGAGCGTTGCATTTCAGTGACCTCTTCTGGACGCTCATCAACAAGGAGAACGATCAAGATTGCATCAGGATTATTTGCAGCGATCGCATGAGCAATGTGCTGCATCATGACGGTCTTACCGGACTTAGGTGAGGACACGATCAAACCGCGTTGGCCAAAGCCAATTGGGGAAATCATATCGATAATGCGGCCAGTTAAATTTTCTTCAGCCTTAATATCACGCTCTAAATTGATGGTGCGATTAGGATGAAGCGGTGTTAAGTTCTCGAACATGATGCGGTTCTTTAAAGCCTCTGGAGGCAAACCGTTAATCTTGTCGACCTTTACCAATGCAAAGTAACGCTCGCCATCCTTAGGTGTACGTACTTCACCTTCTACGCTGTCACCGGTATGTAAATTAAAGCGACGAATTTGTGCGGGGGAGATATAGATGTCATCTGCGGAAGCCATGTAAGAAGCTTCTGGGGAGCGCAAGAAGCCAAAGCCATCAGGCAATACCTCTAAAGTGCCATCGCCAAAAACAGTTTCTCCAGTTTTCGCACGTTTTTTCAGAATGGCAAACATTAACTCTTGTTTGCGCATACGTTGAGTATTTTCAATCTCCAGGCTGGCTGCCATTTCAAGCAGAGCGGATACGTGGAGGACTTTGAGTTCAGTTAATTGCATGTGGTTCTCAGGTGTAAATAATTTAGATTTGTTTTGAGCTATCGCTGTCCTGATTTACATCAGACGGATATGGAACAACAGAATATTGGGGGGGAATTTGCTAAAAGAAAGAGGAAGTAAATTACTGAATGTCAGCGCACTATAAGTGCGTTTGACTAATAGTACACCAAAAAATAGGTGTGACAATAAGCTAAAGGGATAAAAACCACAGGCTCACCCAGTGAACCTGTGATCAAGGATTATTTACAGATGACTATCAATAAAGGCAGACAACTGAGATTTGGCCAAAGCGCCTACTTTCTGAGCAGCAACGGTGCCATTCTTAAATAGGATCAATGTAGGGATGCCGCGAATATTGAACTGGGCAGGAACGCCTTGGTTCTCATCCACATTCATTTTGGCAATTTGGAGTTTGTCACCATACTCACCAGCGAGCTCTTCGAGAATTGGACCAATCATTTTGCAAGGGCCGCACCATTCAGCCCAGAAGTCGAGCAATACAGGTTTATCGGACTTGAGGACGTCTTGTTCGAAAGAGGCGTCAGTTACGTGTTTAATGCCGGCACTCATGAAAATTCCTTATTTAGACTTATTTAGTTATATCGTTACAGCGCTTATATTAGCAACAAGACAAACTTTCTGCATAAAAAGAAAATTACTCATACTTATTAACCCTAAAGTACCTCGCTGAATGCCCCCTCCATTTCCCACTATTTCTGAGCAAAAACAGCCCTATGCCTGGTCGGTGATACCTGATGCGCGCGTTCTTGAGCGGTTGGCTCTGGGAATTTGGAATTATGCAAAACAGACGCAACAACGCCCCTTAGTGGTGCTTAGTACAGCGGGCCCCTTAATGGGTGTGAGGGCGGCACTAGAAAAGTACCGTCCAAATGCAGATGATCTAGAGCCAAAAATTTCCTTTTTGCCTCAAGTCATGAGTTTTAATGATTGGTTAGAGGCTGCGCCAAGTGCCTGGAAATTTCCCAAGAAACAGTCTGACCTTGAGCGTTGGCTGGCAGTGTATGCCACCATCAGAAAGCATTCTGAATTGCAGGCTTGGTTTAAGGCAGAGACTGAGGCTGGAGCTTGGGGATTGGCGCAGGCCATTATTCAAGCCTGCGATACCTTATCTGCCGCAGTTGCTCCTAAGCTTCAAAATGAACTGCATGCGCTGATACAGAATAAAGAGCATGCTGATATTCAGGTTGGTCAAGCATGGGTTGGAAAGATGCAAGTATTGCTTGATCAAACTATCAGTGAAGCCTATCCGTCATTGGCCAGAAAAGTTGTAGATCAAGAGGCCCAAGTGTTACTGGCGTTTTGGCGTTACATCAGTAGCGCTTGCGATCCGGCATTTCGCAAGCAATTTGCAATGGCTGCTTATTTGGAGCAAGCCAAATTGCTTGTAGCGAATCATCAGACACCAAGACCATTAATTTGGGTGGAGACTGCTGATGCCACCCCCATTGATCAAGAGCTTGTTAATAAACTCTTAAATGATTATGCGCAATATGCCCCAGTAGTAGAGATCAAAATGGATTGGCGATCCGTGGGCTTATGGCCAGAATCCATTGGGAGTGACGATGCTGAAAGTCAGGTTGCTAGAAATATTGCAAACGCCCATCCACAACATTGGCACTTAATTGCTGCCAAGCGTTTTGAAGAACTAGCATGGACGGCGGCTAAAACAATTGAAGGACATCTTATAGAGGGCAAGACCAATATTGCTTTAGTAGCGCAAGATCGTTTGGTTGCTAGAAGGGCGCGTGCCTTGCTAGCTCGCCTAGGGTCATCCCTAAAGATTCAGGATGAAACTGGTTGGAAGTTATCAACTACCCGTGCGGCCGCAGCACTCAACTCTTGGTTGGAGTTGATTGGCGCTCCTTCTGAGGGGCCAACAGCTGTTCAACTTTTAGAGTTTTTACAAAATCCGTTTTTAGATATCCCTAAAGCACTCAATCAAAGTCAGGATGTGTGCTTGGGACTTATTGCTCAGCTAGAAGATATCTTGATTGCCAGTCAAGCTCATGCAGGTTGGGAATCTTTTCATCTTGCTATTGAAGGTTCGAGAGATCATGGATCATCGGTCTCCAATCCCTTGCTCCTGGAACTCTTGCAAAGTATTCGCGGCCGTTTAAATCGCTGGCGTAGCATTAAGATGAATTGCGCTCAGGCTCATGAGCATCTTATTGCAGATTTAGAGGCTGTGGGTATGACTTTGGGTTTAGAGAAAGATCCCGCCGGAAAGCAATTATTAGAGGTGCTCAATACTTTTGATTTTATTGGTGAAGGCAATCGACAAATCACCATGCGTTTAGCGGAATGGTTGAGCCTTCTTAAAACGGTCATTGAGGAATCTGCCTATCAAGAGGATGGCAAAGAAGCGCAGGCAAGTTTAAGTATTTTGCCTTTGAGCTCAACGCGCTTGCGTGAGTTTGATGCGGTAGTGTTGGTGGGTTGCGATGAGCAACAGCTGCCCGCCTATTCTGAGCCACCATTATTTTTTTCGGATGCTTTAAATCGCCTCTTGATGGGCTCCACTATTGAGGCGCAATTTATTCAGCAGTCCAAAGATCTATCGCAACTATTGATCTCTTGTCCTAACGTAACACTTCTCTATCAAAGCAAGGGTAAGAGTGGGGAACCCTTAAGACCGTCCGCGTGGATACAGCGCTTGCAGCTTGCGCTTCCTGATTGGAAAACGGAAAACGCATCCACGAGAATGCGTGATGGTAAAGCCGCACCTTCTCAAATGTCTGTTACAGACTTGGCTGATGATCTGCCTATGCCGCTTTCAATGAGTCCAAGCGCCTATAAGGCATTGCGTGACTGCCCATATCGATATTATGTCCGTAGTCTTTTAGGTCTGCGAAGACTCAAGGGCTTTGAAGAAGGCTTTGACGCCTCATTAGCAGGTCAAACATTGCATAAAATTTTGCGCAATTTTTATCATGCCATGAAGACCGAGGAGCAAAATCTTTCATCTTTAATTTTGAGCAATGTAGGGCTTAGGCGAGCCTGGATGAAACAGCATTTGATCACTATTTCAGAGCAGGTATTTAAACGCCTCGTTGAGGGGGATGGCAGAGTCTTAGGAATATTGCGAGATTGGCAAAAACAAATTCCTAGTTTTATAGAGTGGCAACTAGGGCGCGAGAGGCAGGGTTGGCAGTTCCATGATGCGGAAGTGAAGGTGGGCTTTGATTTGCCTTTTACCGATCAGAATGGAATACAGCGACAGATACGGATTGAGGGGTATGCCGATCGTTTTGATGTGAATACCAACGATAAAAATTCCGCATCTGTGATTGACTACAAAAATCAAAATATTAATAAAGTAGAGTCGCGCGCTGAGACGGTTCTCGATGATCCTCAATTATTAATTTATGCCCGTGCTGCCAATGAAAGTGGCCAACTCCACGGTCGCGCAGTCAATCATGCTGAATGGGTCGCATTAAAAGCGGATATCAATAAAGAGGGTGATGATACCGCTCGATCAGTCGCCATCGAAAATATGCCTGAGGCAATGACCCAATTTTCAGGGCAGATTACTGAAGATGTAAAGGCTCTATGGTCGGGTAAAAAAATTAAAGCTTTTGCGCCAGACAGTATTTGTCAATATTGCGAGGCAAGAGGTATTTGTAGGAAGGGTATGTGGTCATGAATGTGGATCCACTAACTTCCTCTCCGGTCTTTAGGGTGGATATTGCTTGCGATCCAGAGCGCTCTGCAATTGTTTCAGCATGTGCTGGCAGCGGTAAGACTTGGCTTCTTGTGGCGCGCATGGTTCGCCTTTTGTTGGCCGGCACAAAACCTCATGAGATTTTGGCATTAACCTTTACGCGTAAAGCGGCTCAAGAAATGCGCGATCGCCTCTATGGTTTGCTAGAGGAGTTCTCTACCAGCAGCGATGATCATCTCATTAGCCAGCTCATGCAGCGAGGTTTAAGCGAGGAGGGTGTAAAGCAGTTACTCCCTATTGCGCGATCTTTATATTCAAAAGTATTGGCTAGTCCACAAGGTCTTGTCATCGATACCTTCCATGGTTGGTTTGGAAAGATCCTAGGTGCTGCGCCTGTATCTACTGGAATACAACCAGGATTTAGTTTGCGTGAAGATTCAAAGCGACTTCAAGAGGAGTGTCTTGACGATTGGTGGGGCAATCTACCCCCTGAAATTAAAGGTCACTACGATGTGCTTTTAAATTATTTGGGCGCTAGTGAAACACAAAAGTTTTTGATTGGTAGCTATAGTCTCTTTAAGCAAAGGGGTGCATGGACGTTTTTCTCGCAAGAGTGTCAAGAGGCTGGACTGACACCGATTGAACGACTGCAGAAATCCCTTCCCCGTTTGAATCTCCCTAATCCATTAATTTCCCTATGGAATACTGTAAATGTGAAGGCAGACCTAGAATTCTTAGCGCTCTGTTTTAGCAATGGCAATGCTACCGAAGGGGCCTACGTAACAGCTATCCAGCTGGCAATTGCACATCAAGATAAGCAAGGCGATGTGATGGAAATCGCCTCGACCTTGCAGTCGGTATTTTTGACTCTGAGTCAGTCAAGCCGTAGCTCTAACGATAAAGTTTCAGGAGATCTTCATAAGTATCTTAAAAAAGAAGGGTTGTTGAACCGAGAGCAAGAGCATATTGCCTATAAACAGATTTGGGCAACGGCATTTTTAGAATTTCTTGAATGGCAAAAAGAACAAGATGCGTATGCTCTAAATAAGGTTTGGTTCGCAATGGGCGCCGCCATGATGAATCATGTGGAACTTACTAAAGAGTCTATGCGCGTCAGAGACTTTGATGATCTGGAGATTGGTGTAAGTAAATTGATGGCTGATTCTGGGAATGCCGCTTATTTGCAGGCGCGCCTAGATGCAAAATATAAACATATTTTAGTAGATGAGTTCCAGGATACAAACCCCTTGCAGTGGCAAATTTTGCGTTCTTGGCTTGAGGGTTATGGCCAAGATGAGTCCAAGCCAACAGTTTTTATTGTGGGCGATCCTAAGCAATCGATTTATCGCTTTCGCCGTGCCGACCCAAGGCTATTTGATGATGCACAGGCTTTCCTAGTCAAAGAATTACATGCCACTCCTTTAAATCAAAATACTACGCGTCGCAATGCGCAAAAAATCAATGCGGCAGTTAACGACATTTTTTCTAAAGATCAACTGCCACAGACTTACAAATTTACTCAACAAACTACCTTATGGGAAGCCCCTTCATCACATCACTTTCAAGAGCGGGTGGGGAATTCATTTTCACAAGAGGGTGAAGCTTATCTATTGCCGTTGATTGGGCGCGAAGACGAAGAGCCTGACCACAGAAGTGGTGGTGCTTTTGATCAAGCTATTGTGGATGTAAGGCAAACTGCCGATGTCATGCAGCGTTATGCTGAGGGACAAAGAGTGGGGGTTCTCATTAACCATATTCTGAATACGCGCTTAGTGGTTGATCGGGAGAATGGAAAAGAGGTTTGGCGTAAAGCGCGAGAAAGCGATTTCTTATTGCTTGTGAAGCGGCGAAAATATTTATCTCAATTTGAGCGGGCGTTACGTGAGGCTGGACTTACCTTTGAGAGTTCACGTTTGGGAGGCTTGCTAAACACTCTAGAGATTGATGATCTGATTGCGTTGCTGACAGTGTTGGTGACTCCGCGTCACGATCTACCTTTGGCTCAAGTCTTAAGAAGTCCAATCTTTGCTTTTGGCGAAGCGCAAATGCAATCGCTAGCCATGGCAATGACTGCCAATCAATACCGTTCATGGTGGGATGCATTGCAAGATAGTCAGGATGGAGGGCATATTCAAGCTGCACGCTATTTGGAGCATTGGCGGATTTTGGGCGAACGTTTGCCGGTCCATGACTTGTTAGATTGCATTTATCAAGAAAGTGATTTGCGTTTTAAATATGCCAGCGTTTCACAGGAGATTGCGCGCGCACAAGTTTTGGCAAACTTAGATGCTTTCTTAGAGTTAGCGCTTAATCAAGATGGTGGCCGCTATCCAAGTCTGAGTCGTTTTATCGATGAAATCCATATGATTCGTCGCGGCGATGATGATGAGACTCCAGATGAAGGTGATACAGAGGCGCAATCAGATATTTCTGAGTTGGATGAAACTAGTGAGATGTCGGACGAGGATAGGAGTAAGCGAGTACGCATTATGACCATTCATGGTGCGAAGGGTTTAGAGGCGCCGTTTGTTATCTTGCTCGACGCCAATCACACTGAAGGTAAAGCAGATCATCGTGGTGTTTTGTTAGATTGGCCTCCTGAGCACGTAGGACCCGCTCATTTATCGATGTACACCTCCGAAACCCTCACATCTCCTCGTAGTGAGATTAAGGATGACGAATTGGATGTTGGAAGAAATGAAAATTGGAATCTACTTTATGTAGCAATGACTCGTGCAAAACAAGGCCTCTGGATCAGCGGAGTAGCTAAAGCGCCTACTAAAAATAACCCTACCGGCCTTGATGAAAAATCTTGGTATGGAAAGGCGACCTTAGGCAAGTTGGAGGTATGGGGTTATGTGGGTTCTGCAGCAGGGGATCAGCAGGCAGTGGCTTCGTCACACACTCAGGAGTCTTTCGATTCTCGCTTTTGTTTTGAGGATTTTGAAATTTCTTGGGATGAGGCGCGTGTCAGTCACCATAAAAAGCTTGAAGATATTGAGAATGGTCTAACACTCGCAACTTTCGATATTGAGGAGTCCTTTCCAATCAACCCGGTGATTTTGGAAGCGGGTAATCATTTTCATAAAGTCTTAGAGCGCCTGACCGCTCAAACTGCTGACTTACCAGGGCGAGATACTGACTTGCCGACTATTGAAGAACTTGCAAAGTGGCTGGCGATCTCTGAAGAGAAGGCGAGCAAAGCATTAGCTAGGGCGCAGAAGGTTCTCAATACGGAAATATTGAAGCCCTATCTTAGTGCTAACGGTTGGTTGCAGGCTTGGAATGAAATGGACGTCGTTAATCAGAATGGTAAGAGCTTTAGATTGGATCGCCTTGTCGAGTTCGAGGACCGATTGGTGGTTTTAGATTTCAAGCTCACGATTCCTGGTGAAGGTAATCCGAATGAGCGTAAGTATCGAGAGCAGCTTAAAAACTACATGCGAGAGCTTTCCAGAATACGTCCAGATAAGCCAATTGAAGCCTATTTAATCTCTGCTGAAGGTCATATGGAGCGAATGCAATAGGTGGATAATTGAACTAAGCTGATCGCAGATCTTGAATTTTCAGTTTTCGCCACCATATGTCTGGAAGTACTTGAACCTCTCTAAACTGGGGATAATGATATTCATCCTTAAAGGAGTCACGATGAAGATGCGCGGTTTGCTAAAACTATTTGCTTCGGTATTTGCTGTAGGAGTGTTACTCGCTAGTAATTTAGCGATTGCTGAGCCCACTTTGCCAGAGCTGTATCAAACCATTGAATCAGGGCAGTTAGTTAAAGCAGATGCCATGATGAAAGAGGTTTTGCAAAATCATCCTAATAGCGCTAAAGCGCATTACATTGCTTCTGAGCTTTATCTGAAGGAGGGCAATGTAGAGGCCGCAAGAACTGAATTTGTACACGCAGAAACTCTTGCCCCGGGATTGCCTTTTGTTCAGCCTGAGTCTGTCCAAAAACTGAAAGCCCAATTGACTACTGGTCATGGTGCGCCTATGCAGGCAAATACTGGTGCCAGCTCTATTTTTGGTAGCCCTATATTTTGGATTTTGATTGTCATCTTGATTGCGGGTGCGGCCTTCTTCTTGCGCAAGCGTCCTCAGCCTGTACAGGTCTATAACGCCCCTGCAGCTGGATATCCTGGAACACCTGGTTATCCAGGAGGTCCTAGTGGCTATCCTGGTGCGCCGAGCAGCGGTGGTATGGGCGGTGGTCTTATGGGTAGTCTTGCTACTGGTGCGGCATTAGGCGCTGGTATGGTGGCTGGTGAAGCTTTGGCCAGTCATTTAATGGGCGGCGGCCATGCTAACCCTGGGAATATAAACTCTGATTTCAACCAAGTCGGGGCTCCAGGCATGGATTCGCCGAACTTCGGTGTGAATGATGCAAGCTCCTGGGATGATGGTGGCTCTAGTTCTTGGGATAGTGGTGGTGGCGACTTTATGAGCGACCTCTAAAGCGAGTTAGCGCCTTCAGAGATGATGGTGCGACTAAAAACTTTGCAAAAGGCGATCCTGATTGGGTCGCTTTTTTATTAACGCAATAAGGAGGTGGCAGTAAAATCTGGATTTACTAAATTCCAATCTCATCGTGGATTGGCTTATTCGGATTGTTATGCAAAAAATTATTCAAAGCCTTGCCTCGTTGTTTGCGGTAATCGTTTTAACTTCCTGTTCGGGTGGTGGTGGCGACTCTAGCCCTTCTGACTCTAGCCCTTCTTCAAGTGCCTCCAGCCCATCAAAGGTCGCCACCGCTTTAAATACCCTGACTTCATTTGGCTATTCGGTGGTGCAGGGGAACGTCTATTTATTTGAAAATAGCGCTTGCCCCCAGTTTGTTGGAATTTTTGGTAGCTGCTTTGGTAATAATCCTGCTGCCCCTTACGTCATTCCTCAGCCTCCTATCGAGGATTCTTATGTAGATCCTTACTATGGAGTGCCTTTAAATACACCTGGACCAAATGGTGTAACAACCAATATGGCGTACCGTCTGAGTGATAAAGATGCGCTAGTGACGATTGTGAAGTTTCCGCCTAAGGGTGCTTATTTTGGTTATCAGAGCTACGTCTTTACGAGTCAAACCAGTAATTACCCTCAGGCCGATGCTCTTCAGGTGATTTCCCCAGACCCTACGCGCTATGAAATTTTTGGTAGCGTTGGTAATGATGTCAACAACATCGTCGTCCAAAATCAAGGCGGCTCGCCATGGGGTGGGCAGATCATTACCTATGTCACCACTTCGAATCAATCTTTGGCTGATGACATTGTGGCGAAGTTAACTGCTCAGGGTATTAATCCTCGGTCCATCATGGTGGAAAAATTGGGTTCGGATGTTCTTACCGGAAATGGTCAGACTGCCGATGATTTGGTGACCCTCATGAGATACGCCTTGCCTCAAGACTCTAGTGCTGCAAGCTCTTGGTATTCCTCTGTGGCGAACAATGTGTTGGTCTTTAAGGTAAGCGCCCCGAGTATCAGTGTTGCACGTTACCCCGCTAATCAATATACCCCGCGCACGGGTAATGTCGAGACTCAGTTAACAGCGGCCTTAGATGAGTTGGCCGGACTTTTGCAAACATGGTCGATTAACAATACCACTTTGGGAAGTCTTTCTGCGGTTTCAACATCGAGCTTTACTAGAACGACTCTGGATGATCTCAGTGGCGTGCCGTATGGTTTAGTGGGGGCTGATTGCATCCGCAAAGGTACTATTTGCGCCGCGGATAATCAAGATACAAGTACATATGCTTTCTCACCCAAGTTTGACTTATCGAGCAATAGCATTTTATTTGTAGCTGGTGTCGATCACAATCAACTTAATAATTCGAGTTATGTATCTATTGATATTTATAACGCTGCAGAGATGGCTGGGGTAGCGAGCTCATCGCAAACCAACTTTAATGCTGTTGGATTTAATAGTGGCAATCTAACGGGGTCTGATAATGCAGTGGGGTCTGCGGAGTATGTTGTTAGGGCTCTGGGCTTATATAACTTAGCCTCGCCTATGCTCAAGCTAGCATTGCCTAGTCTGTATATCAGCTTGGTCTCTAAAAATTGTACGATTGCCCTGCAATACTGCGTCAATTTGAACGGCAATAGCCTTATACCTGATACAAATCCTCCAACCCCGATTAATATGTACGAGAGATCATATGTTCGTCCAGGCACTACAACAGCAGCCGATACGAATATCATGGTTTATCCACGAGTAATCGGACCAGGGAAGCAGTAATACAGCAGCAATACAGTAGTAATTTATTCATCACCAAGAAAGAAGTCATGGCCATTTCAATGTATCAAGTATCGGCTCCTCAACTTAAAAAGATGTTGGGCAATCTTTTAGGCCTTTTAAATAAGGGTCAAGAATTTGCTGTTAGCAAAAACCTGAATGAGCAAGTATTAGTAGATGGACGTTTATTTGCCGATATGTTTCCTTTAAGCAAGCAAGTGCAAATTGCCTGCGATCAGGTTAAGGGTGGGATGGCTAGATTGGCCGGTATTGAGCCACCTAAGTTTGAAGATAATGAAACTACCTTTGATCAGCTCAAAGCACGTGTTGCTAAAACCATTGAGTTTCTTGACAGCATCAAGCCAGAGCAAATAGATGGCACGGAAGCTAAAGAGATTAAGTTCTCTATCAAAGAGTGGCATTTTGAGTTTGTGGGTGAGCAGTATTTATTAACTTGGATCATTCCTAACTTCTATTTCCACGTCACGACTGCCTACAATATCTTGCGTCATAACGGCGTTGAGATTGGTAAAGCAGATTTTTTAGGTTCTTAAGGCGCTCGATGGAACAGGTAGTCGCGGCGATTGAAGCGGTTCAGCCTTGGGTTTATCGGGTGAGCTTTTATCTATCCAATGCTTTTGTGGATGATCCGGCTATTCTGGCCTTTGCCTTTTGCTGATCTAGGGCCGCCTTCAGGCGGTTTTTTCTTGTTCGCCTAATGGTATGTCTCTATAAGCAGGTTTGGTAATTGGGAGTAGATTAAAAGAGCACCAATCTTGTCTATCCGCGCTTAGCGCCCCATGAAAGGAAGTCTTATGAGTAAGAATTCATTTAATGCAAATGTCGCCGCTCAACAGAGTCGGGTTTTGGAGGCCTCAAAAGCGATGGGGGCTGTAGCTGCAAGTAAGGCAGAGGAGATTGCCAAAATCAATCAACAAGCTGCCCAAAAAATGGCGGCACTTTTTCAGGAAAAGGTTGCTGAACTTTTTAAGACGTCTGATCCCAAATCTGCTTTTGACCTAGTACATGCGCAAGTGTTGCAGGATGCGGCTAAAGAGGTCATGCAATATCAGAGCTCTATCCTCAATGCATTGGGTAGCGGTAATCAGGAGCTCGTCAAGATTGCGCAATCCATTGCTGGGCAATCCAAGGAAGACCTCATTCATTTTGTGAATGAGGCTACCAATAACACTCCTGTAGGTGCCGATACATTTACCTCGGCCTTTAAAGACCCATTTAATATGGCGCTGCAAAACTTTGAGCTTATGCGTGCCGCAATGGCGGACTCTTTTGGCGCTTTTGAGAAGAATGTGCAAAATGTGACCAATCTCTCCAAGAGTCAAGATGAGGCACCCGCCAAGAAGAGGGCGACAAAAGAGGGTTAAAAAGCCACTCTGAGTACCCTTGAGGAGAGGGTGCTAAAAAATATGCGCTAGGTATTGATATACTGTACGGATATACAGTATATTAGCACTTATGGCATTTATCGCACCTCAGCCCACCTTTCTAAAAAACACGCTAAGCCAAGCGCCGCAGGCGTTGGCGGGTAATCTCGTTGATTTTGAGTTCAAACTCTTGGGCCATCGTCTTTCAGCTGGATTTCCTAGTCCGGCAGCGGATTACGCTGAAGAGGGTCTGGATCTCAATCATTACCTAGTACAAAACAAGCCAGCAACCTTTATGTTCACTGTTAAAGGTGAGTCGATGATGGGCGCGGGGATTTGTGATGGCGACAAGGTGGTGGTTGATAAAGCGCTTAAGCCAAAACATAAAGATATCGTTGTAGCGGTTGTTAATGGTGAGTACACCATTAAGCGCCTCTATCAGTTGCGTGGCCGTATTGAATTGCAGCCTGAGAATCCTACATTTGAACCTATCACCTTTAATGAGGGATGTGAACTCCAGATTTGGGGTGTCGTGGTTGGGGTGGTTCGCAAATACAGCCATTCCAGCACTAGAGGTGGTAGCAAATGAAGCAGACCACCCCCAATCAACTCTTTGCTCTTGTGGATGTAAATAACTTCTATGTTTCTTGTGAGCGTGTATTTCAGCCTAAATTAGAAGGGCTACCGATGGTAGTGCTTTCTAATAATGATGGTTGTGCAGTAGCTCGAAGCGCGGAAGTGAAGGCGCTTGGCATTAAGACTGGAACGCCTTGGTTTCAGATGGAAGAGATTGCTAAAAAGCATGGCATTCAGGCGTATTCCTCAAACTACACCCTTTATGGGGATATGAGTAATCGCGTAGTCCAAGTACTCCGCACATTCACACCCAGTCTCGAGGTCTACAGTATTGACGAGAGTTTTTTGCGTATCGAGACCTTACTCAAAAGCTATTCCAGTCCCAGTAATCTTGGGCAAGTTATTAAAGAAAAAATTAAGTCCACCACAGGACTCCCTGTTTGTGTGGGTATGGGTGAGAGCAAAACTCTGGCCAAGTTAGCCAACCATCTGGCCAAGAAGCATCCTCAATTTGCGGGAGTCTGCGATATCAGTACGATGCCCAAAGAAGAGCTTTATCAATGGATGACAGAAACCCCAGTGGGCGAGGTTTGGGGTATTGGTCGTCAAATCGCCAAACGTCTACAAGCGATGAAAATTCAAACGGTTTTTGATCTTTTGCAAGCCTCTCCACAGCTGATGCGTCAACAGTTTGGCGTGGTGATGGAGCGCCTTTGTTATGAGTTGCGCGGAGTCTCCTGTTTGCAGCTTGAAGAGGTTGCTCCAGCCAAACAACAGATTGTTTCCTCTCGTAGTTTTGGTCAGTTGGTCACTTCTTTAACTGCGTTAACGGAATCCGTAGCTACTCACACTGCTAGGGGCGCGGAAAAGTTGCGGGGTCAACATTCAGTAGCGGGCGCGTTGACAATTTTTATTCAAACAAATCCCTTTAAACAAAACGAGCCACAACATCATCAAAGTATTTCGGTGCCCTTAAGCGATCCTACCGATAACACTCTAACTCTCACCACCGCAGCCATTGAAGGGTTAAAGCAAATTTATCAAAGTGGCTTTAGATATAAAAAGGCGGGAGTGATATTTAATCTTTTGGCTGATAAGCCTACCGTTCAGCGATCCTTATTTGATGACATCGAGGTTAAGGGCAAATCCGCTGGATTGATGAGGGCGCTTGATTCGATTAATAACCGTTTTGGCAGTGCTGTTATTCGTTCAGCTGCAGCTGGAACAACTCAAGCTTGGCAAATGCGCTCGGACAAAAAGTCCCCTAACTACACCACGCGGTGGGATGAATTGCCCGTAGCACGCTAGGGACGCAGGAATAAAAGAAATAAAGAAGATGGAAATCCAGATGCATAACCCAGCTCAAAAACAGCAAGTAAGTAATTCTTTTTTACTAGCTCATTTTGTGAGCTAGTAAATCAATATTCTTAAAACATAGCAACACAAATCGATATATCAATAGATTAATTAGGAGAAAAAATGGACATCATCAATAACTTCAATGGCATCTCACTCATAGCAATCATCGCTTTGTCCTATTTCGCGGTATTGAAAAATACTAAGCGTGACATGCGCATGACTAGCAAGTACTAAGAAAAACCTAAGGCAATAAGAAAGTACCTAAAAGACAGATTTAGCTTTGGCGGTTTGGTTGAAAAAAGGGGGTTGGGAAATCACGGATTCCCAATCCCCTGGTTTGCCAAAAGGTATTGATGTATTTAGTTAAGCTTCTAAGGCTTTGCGTAAATAGCCTGTAATGTTATCTAGGCGTAAGGCCCAGCGCTTATAGTCTGATGGTAAAGCGCTAATAAGCTCACCTTTATGTTTTCCAAAAGGCATGATGGTTGGAACTCTGGCCTTCTCGGACATTTCCCATAAAGAATCCAAGGAAGCGGGTTTGAGTTTCGCAATAATTTGCTGAGTAATCTTCGAGCAAATCCAGACATCAGCCAATGCACTGTGCGCATTTTTAAGTTGTTCTCTGGCGGTGTCTCTTTCGAAGTAATACAAGAGAGCGCTTTGAGTATGACTATCAAGTTCTGGCCAGAGACTTCTTGCTAGGGCTAAAGTGCAAATGCGCTTCACTTCGGGGCTACCAATTGCCTCCCAGTCAAAATCAATGCTGTGACCAATAATGTACTTTGTACCCGCTGGCAATCTAAAAGAGTTGCTAGCGGGGCAATGGACTAACTCTTCATCCATGATGTGATGGGTAGCAAGCGCACCTAAGCTAATGGGTCTTCCAGGGTTATAGCGTTGCACCCAAGGATTACTTACTTCAAATGGAGCAAGGGAGGTGACATCGAGTGAGGCGGCTTCAATAATGACGGCATCTTTTTTATCGGTTGCTTCAACATCAAAAATAATCGCTTGGGGCATAAAGGATTCTTCAGTGGACTCTGTAAGGGGTTATTGTGCCTTGAATACCTAGCCGTCGGTAGATAAGGCATAGGGAACATGTTGGGGTACCTCCAAAAATCCTTCGGCATTTGGTAGTGCTCTAATAGAGATGATGGGGGTTGAGCCCTGAACAGTTCCAAAGATGGTTGCAATGGCGGTATCGGCAGCATCATGTCCTGTACTAAAGCGTAAGAAGCCCATGGGGATGGCAACTCCGGAAGGATCAAAGATATACCAGCGTCCGTCTAAATAAACTTCAACATAAGCATGAAAGTCAGTGGGCCCAAGAATAGGATCGGATCCGTAATCAATACCTGTTACAAAGCGCGCTGGAATACTCAATGCTCGGCACATAGCGATCATTAAGTGGGCAAAGTCACGACAGACCCCAGCCCCGCTTAAGTAGGTATCAATTGCCGTAGTGTGCGCTGTAGAGGAGTTTTGACGAAAGGCTACGTGATTGAACACCCAGTCACGAATTGTCTGAATGCGGCTATAGCCTTGGGTAAGTTTTCCGAATTCTTTAATGGCGATATCTTGCAATAAGTCCGATTGGCAGTAGCGACTCGGATAGATATAAGGCAAAACTTCCCCCGGAAGAAAAGCCACCGGCGTTTCGTTAATTTGATTGGGTGATGCCGAATCATGGCGTAGATCAACAATTCCGCTGTAATGGAGTTTCAAGAAGCCGGGTAATGCCCTTAAGCGTAGTAGCCTTGTATGGGCTACGGGGTCGGCATACATGGTCAGTTCAATATTCTGACTGACATTTAAGAACTCATTGACTACCGTCTGATGGTTGGTTTTTGCTGCATGGATGCTAAAAATAAAATCGCTACCAGGTTGGTCGATTTGATAATTGAGTTCCATGGAGAATTCAAGCCTAATCACGGGATCTTTCGGGTAAGGCTATGTAGGAATTTATTATCCTCTAGCAAACTCAATTATGGCGCGATTGCAAAGAAAAAAGAGGGATTAGTGGTAGCTCTGAAGTGCTTTTCCCAACTCAGCTTTAACCCGATTCTTTAGGCTGACCGGCCCCAGAACTTCCACTCCAGATCCATGCTTAAGAATATCCATGACCAATTCTGGATCTTGGTTGTAATCAAACTCTAAAAGGTAATAACCTTCTTTATCAAAGCTACCGACTTGTTGACCGTGCCAATGTTCACCAGCAACCCATCTTGCATGTTCTGGAGTAAAGCGTAACTTTGCTCGTTGTGTAGCCTTGCCTGAGAAAATGCCATAACTCTGAGCAAAGTGGTCCTGACATTGCTTATCAGAGACTTCCTCAGCTTGTTTGTTCGATAGAGTGGCTTTGCGAATGCCATCAACAGCGAAGCTACGTAAGTCATTGCGCAAATGGCAGTAGGCATCAAGATACCAGTTCTCACGGTAATAGATTAAGCGTTGTGGCGAGATCTCTCGCTCAGTAAGTTCGTCATTACCTTTGGAGTAGTAAGAAATGTCTAAGCGATTGCGTTTGAGTAGGGCAGCGCCAATCTCGGAGAAGTTCTCAATGGAGTTTTTGCGTGAGCCCATGCCCACCACTTTGATGCGCTTACGCAGTTCTTTGGCGGTAGTCTCGCTTTGACCCAGGATGCCATCGATGATGGCTGTCAGGGGCTCAATATGCGGCCCAATGAGTCCACCTTGGTCCAAGGAGGACAGCAAGTGCTGCATGAGTACTAGGGCGGTAGCTTCCTTTTCGGAGAACCACAAGCCGGGCATTTCTATCTTGTCGATCTGATTGGGGTTCTCAAACTTATATCCACCCATAAAACGGTCATAAACAATAGAAGCCTTGAGGCGGCTGCGCAGATATTCCAAATCCCGCTTGAAGGTGGCTGGAGAAATCTCTAGCTCGGCCAAGAAGTCCTCTCTGGGTACGCATTGGCGTTGTTGAATCATGTATTTGATTCTGTGCAGACGTTCCACATCACTCATGGGATTCCTTGGGATTGGTGATACGTTAATTATTCAGCTGGCTATTTTGTTGTTTTAGTCACTTTAGTGGATTTATAGCTCATTAAATGAGCTAGTTGCTACAAAATTAGCATGGTTTAGCGAGATATCTTGAAATTTTGGGTGTTTTTGGTGCTCAAAAGATCGATTAGGCCGTCGATTGGAGCAAGAGGGTAGGTGGATGAGCCGAACCCCCGGCACTGGCAGAAATTGGGTTTGGCTGCTTCGTTCCCGACCTGACCAGGTTATCCAACCCACCATGCGGGGAGGCCCATCCGCTTTCATTTTAGCTTGTTAGAATGTAATACATGACAGCTTTGGCTTTAGCCCGTTCGTGGCGCCCTAAAACATTCTCCCAATTGGTAGGTCAAGACCACGTAGTTAAGGCCTTAACCCATGCCTTGGACCAAGGCCGCCTGCACCATGCATGGCTTTTTACCGGTACTCGCGGGGTCGGAAAGACCACTATTGCGCGAATTATGGCCAAAGCCCTTAATTGCACTGGAGAGGATGGCAAAGGGCGCATGACTTCCGAGCCTTGTGGCAAATGCCCAGCTTGCATGGAAATCGACGCGGGCCGCTTTGTGGATTACATCGAGATGGATGCCGCGAGTAACCGTGGGGTCGATGAAATGGCTCAACTCCTAGAAAAAGCTGCTTACGCCCCAAGTAATGCTCGTTACAAGGTTTACATGATTGACGAGGTGCATATGCTTACCAATCATGCCTTTAACGCCATGCTGAAAACTCTAGAAGAGCCCCCAGAGCACGTCAAATTTATTCTGGCTACAACCGATCCTCAAAAGATCCCGGTCACGATCTTATCGCGCTGTTTACAGTTCAACCTGAAGCAAATGCCAGTTCCATTGATCGTTGAGCATTTGGAAAAAGTGCTCGCCGCTGAAAGGGTTGATTATGAAACCAATGCATTGCGTATATTGGCAAAGGCAGCTCAAGGTTCGATGCGTGATGCTTTATCTTTAACTGATCAAGCTATTGCATATGCGGCTGGTAAAGTTTCAGAAGAAGCTGTACGTGGCATGCTCGGCACCCTGGATGATGCTTATCTCGTTCGCATCCTAGATTCATTGATGGCTAAAGATGGCGCAACACTGCTTGCGATTGCCAATGAGATGGGTGAACGCAGTATGTCGTTCTCATTAGCGCTGGCAGATTTGTCCAGTCTTTTGCAAAAAATTGCTGCCGCTCAAGTGGTTCCTCAATCTGTTTTAGAAGACTGGCCAGAAGCAGCAGATATTCGTCGTTTAGCAGGTGCACTTACTAAAGAAGAGGCACAGCTCTTCTATCAAATTAGTATCACCAGTCGACCTGACTTATCCCTTGCTCCTGATGAGCAAACCGGCTTTGCAATGACGCTTTTGCGGATGTTGGCGTTCCGTCCAGGTAGCACTGGAAATGGTGGAGGGGGCACTGCCAGCACGTCATCCGCTCCTCTTGCTAGTGCGCCCCCCGGCTCACCAGTTCCTGCTACTAGAGCATCTGCACTGTCATCAACATCAACACCAGTGGCTAAGCCTGCGGCTCGAATTGCGACTGTAGCTACCAATCCAGTCGCTACGCCAGCTCCTGAACCCACTACCGCTCATGTAGGTGATGCAGCGAATCGCCCTGATTGGCATGCATTGATGCGCCAACTACCAGTACGTGGCTTGGTTCAGCAATTGGCTTTTCAGACGGAGTTGCAGGGCTGGGATGATTCTCCTGCTGGAGTTCGAGCAACCGTCGTTACGCCTATGCCCCAGTTAGCCTCTGAAGCTTCTGTTGGTCGCTTGGCAGACGCATTAACTGCACACTTTGGAAAACCAGTAAAAGTAGTGATCGAGAAGGGTGAAGTAGAAGGCAAGACTGTTGCTAAAGTCGATGCACAGATACATCAAGAGAAGCGCCAAAACGCAGAGCAGATGATTGCTGCCGACCCTTTTATTCAGCAACTTGAAAAAGAGTTTGGTGCCAAAGTGATTAACGGATCAGTTAAAGCGCTTTAATGCCTCGATTAATTGTCAAAAATTAACCATTACATTTAGTTAAAAATCTAATATCCAAAAGGGAAAGAAGCGATGATGAAAGGTGGACTTGCTGGCTTGATGAAACAAGCTCAGCAGATGCAAGAGAAAATGAAGGTAGCGCAAGAGCAATTGGCTGCCTTGGAAGTTACTGGTCAGGCTGCAGGAGGCCTCATCAAAGTTACGCTCTCTGGCAAATACGAAATGAAGCGTGTGCAAATTGATCCAGGCGCAATGGATGATCGTGAAATGCTTGAAGATCTCATCGTGACGGCTTATACAGAAGCATTTAAACAGGTTGAAGCTGCTAGCGCCCAAGTAATGTCAGGCGCGACAGCGGGCATGCCTATGCCTCCTGGATTTAAGTTGCCGTTTTGATGATGACTGTTTAAATGGCGCGCCACGAAGCACCTCAAGATGCACTTAGTCGTTTAATCGAGGCTTTGCGTGTATTGCCTGGAGTAGGGCCGAAGTCTGCGCAACGAATGGCTTTTTATCTGCTGCAGCATGATCGCAATGGTGCTGCTGTGCTGGCCAAATCTTTGGGTGAGGCTGTAGAAACGGTGGGCCATTGCGCTCGCTGCAACACCTTTTCTGAAACTCAGATTTGTGCTACTTGCGTGGACGATCGTCGTGATCCATCCTTGCTTTGCATCGTCGAAACTCCAGCTGACCAAGTAATGGTGGAGCAGACCTTAAGTTTTAAAGGCAATTACTTTGTGTTGATGGGCCGCATCTCGCCGCTCGATGGCATGGGCCCAAATGAAATTCATTTTGATCGATTGCTCCATCGTATTGAATCTCCAGATACTGGTATTCCAGTTAGGGAGGTAGTTTTGGCGACAAACTTCACGAGTGAAGGCGAAGCAACCGCTCATTACATTGGCGAGGTCCTTAAATCCAAGGGTATTAAAGTCACACGAATTGCTCGTGGCATTCCTGTTGGTGGGGAGTTGGAATATGTCGATGCTGGTACCTTGGCACGTGCTCTGATGGATCGTAGAACCGTCGGTTAATCCTGTTAAGTCTAGCTCTGGATTATTTCAGGGCAGCCTTAGCTTTACGTTTCACTCAATTTGTCACGCTGTAGACATAAATTCTAGGTAAATTGCCTCTTTTTGGGGATAATTTGGCCTGCGTAATCCTGTCAGATTCAGTTTGTAAGGGTTTCCTTTGTTCATCTGAATGCCTTATCTCACCTGATTTTGACCTTGTAGCTTCAAATAGAAATTGTGAATGACCCGGAAGCTTTATCTCACTCTCCTGTCGATGTTGTTTGGTGCCCTTATAAGTGGGGTAACTAGCCCATCTGTATTCGCGCAGAGGGCTGGATCTGGGGTCGATCAAATTGCAAGTGATGACCAGCCAATCCAAGGTTTACCAACAGAGGGCGAATTATTTGGATTGCCAGTAAACGTTCATGGTCAAACCACTTATATCAATCAGCGTTACAACAATTTCACTTCTTCTTACTCGGGCATAAATAGCTTATCTGCGCAAAAGGCAATGAGCTACACCTGGTCGGGAACTTTGTTTTTTGGTGCGCGAATTCTTCCAGATACGGATATTTATTTCAATCCCGAGGTTGTATCTGGTGTTCCATTTTCTGGTCTTACAGGTTTAGGTGGCTTTTCTAATGGTGAGGCGACTAAAGCGAATGGTGCACAAGCGAAGTTTTATTCGGCACGTGCTTTTGTACGTCAAACGATTAATCAAGATGGTGACAAGGTTGTCCTTGAAAATGAGGCCAATCAAATTACGCAAACAGTCAGTAGTAATCGCTTTGTCATTACTGGCGGTCAGTTTGCTACGCTCGATATTTTTGATGACAGCAAATATGCCAAGGATCCTCGTGTTCAGTTCATGAACTGGGGCAATATGACATATCTCGCTTATGACTATGCTGCCGATGCGCGCGGCTATGGCTGGGGCTTAGCGGGTGAGTGGTATCGAGATAATTGGGTATTTCGGGTATCCCGTATGACAGCTCCAAGTGCTCCTAATACATTGGGAATCGATTGGCATATTTTGGATCACTATGGCGATCAAGTAGAGGTTGAGCGTCAACACCAAATTGCCGATCTACCTGGAAAAGTTAGTGTTTTAGCCTATCGCAACAAAATGATCTTGGCGCGTTTTCAGGATGCCACAAACTATGTGATCCAGAATAATGCGCAAGGTACTCAAGCCATTAATAATGTTCGCAATAACGAACAATTTAAAACAGGTATTGGTATCAATGCAGAGCAGGGCCTTACTCAAGACATGGGTATTTATATGCGCGCATTTACCTCGGATGGGCATACTGAAACCATGTCCTTCACCGAAGCTGATAACTCCCTATCTATAGGCATGGGTTTAAATGGTAATAGTTGGAGTCGTCCAAAAGATACCGTGGGTATCTCCCTGATGCAAAATGGCTTATCCAGCTATCGTCGTAATTATTTACAAGCGGGTGGAGTTTCTTATTTTATTGGTGACTATGCGGGTCCGGGTCAGGTGATTTCTTATCGCGCAGAACGAATTGGGGAGATTTATTACAACGCCTCCTTGGTGAAGAATGTTTTAGCTGGTTTGAACTTCCAGCACATCAATAATCCAGCCTATAACTCAGCTCGTGGTCCAGTGAATATTCTCTCTTTCCGGATACATGCGGAATTTTGATGGTTTTGTAGTAGGGAGTTTTAATTATTATCTTTAAAATCAAAGACATATGGATTATTGAATAATCGACTTTTACGTTTTCTACCCTATAATCCCTTAAACCCTCTAAAAGTAGAGCTAAATCTGCGTTAGAGGCGATAAAAACAGCGTTTTACTGATTTTTTGAGGCAGCCGCATTGTTCATTCTCAGCAGGTTTAAAACTGATCTAACAAGTCCACGCAAACGCATCTATGTTGCTGCTTTTGCAGTTTGCGCTACCGCTTTTTCTGCAGCTACTGCGTTTGCACAATCTGCTCCTGCTAATGCGACGGTACAGGCGATCGATGCTAAGGATGTATTAAGCGTGCCGCCAATCATTAATGCCCAGACCTCCAAGGCTCCCGAATTATTTGCACCGGTAACGCCAGCCAATACTCCTAAGATATACAAACGAGATGCATCTTCTGGTACGGTTGATATGGATTTGCGTCAGCTCTGGGTGGAGTTAAAGCTCAACAATCCCCAGCTCTCCTCTTTACGTGAGTCGTATTTATCTGCGAAGGCGACGGTTCCTCAGATTGCTGCACCCGCAAATCCTCAAGTCGGATTGGTGTGGTCGGGCATGCCAGTGAATTCTCCTTTTGCTCTAGGAGGTGCGAATACGCCCACCTCGCAATATCCCAATGGCATTAGCGGTAATAATGCGATCTCTGTTGCGCAACCTTTTCAATTTCCCGGCAAAAAAAGCTTAGCAGCGGATATTGCTGATACCAATGCGGAAGCGCTCTTAGCTCAAGAGGAATCAGCCTATCTGCAATTAGGTGCTCAGCTATCTACCCTCTATTACAGCGCCTTGGCTGCGCAAAAGCAGTTGCAAGTCTTGAAAGAATCCGTTATCCGTCTGGAGATGATTAAGAATGTCGCTAAAGCGCGTTATGCAAATAATGCTGCTGCTTATGTTGAATTTCTGAATGCGCAAGTCGCCCAAAGCGCCGCGCAAGCTGACCAATTTAATTTGGAGCGACAGCTTCAGGTGGCATTAAACAATATCAATACCTTGATTGGTCGACACTCAAGAGAGAAGCTTGTTCTAAGGGCGGATATTCGTCGTGCGCTAAATAGCGTACCCACTTTGATTGAGTTGGAAGATTACGCTGAAAGTAGTCATCCCTCCCTGAAGAGTTCCGCATTGCAATTGGACGCGGCTCGTAAGGGGGTAGATCTTGCTAAAAAAGCTTACTTGCCTGATTTTCAGATAATCGGTTCATCCTATACGCCACGCGGGCCATTCTCGGCAAATAATGGCGCAATGTATTACCAGTTTGAATTAGATCTCATTATTCCCCTCTATTTCTTTACTAAAGAAAAGTATGGTGTAGAGCAGGCAATTCGCAATCAAGCTTCGGCTGAAGCTGGAAACATCTCAAACCGTCAGCAAGTTGTATTGGCCGTCAACGCAGCCTACGCTGCTTATGATCAAGCAAAAAATCAAGTGCAATTCTTAAAAGAACGTCAGGTTCCTCAGGCGGATGCTGCCTACAGGGTTGGCCTGATACAGTATTCAAACAATGGCCAAGGTTTTAATGATTTGCTTACGGCGCAAACCCAATTGCGTAGTTTGGAAATTCAGTTGGCCTTAGCTGAAGCTAATCTATTGCAGAGTCAAGCAGTTTTGTTGGTTTCGGCTGGCAAAGAACCTTTTTAAGGAGCGGTGTTGAAGGACAAAATAATTGCTTTCTTAAAGATTGCTCAAATTAAGATTAAATATTTTTGGGATCGTATCCTTTATCGCGCTAGCGCGAAAGAGGCTGAGATTCGTAAATCTTATTGGAACCTACCGCCAGAGACTCGGGCGCGTTTGCGTTTGGTTGCAATCACCTCTTCTATTTTGATGCTGGGAATCGTCATTGGTTTGGGTATCAATATCAATAGGCCGGTAAAGTTAGAAAAGTTCGAGAAAACATTAAAAATTGAGAAGAGTGGCGCCATGGAGTTAAAACTCCCTGGCCTTGATCTCAACCCTAATATTTATGTATTTACTGATGCCGTTTCAAGCCAGGCCCCAATTGAATTAAATATGCCGGGACGTTTAGCATTTAATGCTGAAAAGTCTAAAGTACTTTCAGCGCGTTCCGCTGGTAGGGTGGAGCGTTTATTTGCGTTTGATGGAGCGCGGGTACAAGTTGGCTCTCCCATTATTGAAATGTATAGCCCAGACTTTATTTCTGCTGAGCAGGAATTTTTGCTTTCTTACAAAACAGCAAAGGTTCTTGAGACGACCAAGTCAATGACGGACTTGCTGGGAGATGCTCGCATTACGCAGGATGCAGCGGCTAATCGTATTCGAAACTTGGGCGCTGGAGATGGTGATATTGTCGGCCTAGAAAAAACTGGCAAGATTCAACCTAACTTAATCATTCGATCGCCGATTGAAGGCGTAGTGGTTAAGCGTAATGTTGAGCCTGGAGCTTATGCCAATATTGGCGATGTATTGGCGACCTTGGCCGATCCAAAGTCTCTTTGGTTTTTGGGGAATGTCTATGAGCAGGACATTCGTAAAATTCAAAAGGGACAGACCATTATTCTGCGTACTGAGGCTTATCCAGATAAGGAATTTATTGCAAGGGCAAATTACATTGCTCCAACGATAGATCCAGATACCCGTGCATTAGTTATACGTTGCGATGTGGATAATTCAGAAGGTTTATTGCGCCCAGACATGTATGCGGCTGGAAAATTGGAGATAGGCACTACCGATGCGGTAGTGGTGCCGCAATCTGCCGTTGTCCGTGTTCGTGAAATGCGTTATGTCATCATCAAGACTGGTCCAGATACCTTTAAGCGGTTTGCGGTTAAGGGTTACGATCTTGCTGACAGTCGTTTTGCTGTAACTGAAGGCGTAGAGCCAGGCATGAAGGTTCTTACTAAAGGTGCCGTTCTCTTGAATGATCGCTTTGCGAAGCAGGAGGAGTAATTGAGTTTTGTAACAAACTTTATTAGGGGCGTTTTAGATAAGCGCGCCATTATTCTTTTTGCTGCTGCCGTGCTGATGGTTTTGGGCGGATTCAGTCTTAAAGAATTGCCGATACAGCCATATCCAGGCGTGGCTCCTTTAACCATTCAAGCGATTTCTCAATGGCCTGGGCGAAGCACTACCGAGGTGGAGCAACAAGTTACTATCCCAGTTGAAAACGCCCTGGCTGGCATACCCGGGGTTAAAGCATTCCGCTCGGTTTCCTTATTTGGATTATCAGTTGTTACGCTGAAATTTAATGACAATGCTGACCCATTTAAGGTTCGCCAAATTTTTTACAGCAATTTAGCGAATGTGACTTTCCCGCCTGGAGTGAGCTCTAGTGTGAGCCCTGATTCTGATGCGACTGGGGAGATCTTGCGCTATCAGGTCAAGTCAGACTATGCATCGCCAACACGCCTTAAAACATTGCAAAACTATGAAATCTATAAAGAGTTAAAACAAACTCCTGGGGTAGCGGACGTTTCTTCCTTTGGTGGTAAGGTGCGTCAATATAACGTTATTGTTAGTCCTGAGGGATTGCAGGCGAAAAATGTCACGATAGCTCAATTAATCGATGCGCTATCTAAAGCAAATGACAATACTGGAGGTGGTGTCTTACCAAGTGGTGAACAGCAATTCGTCGTTCGCGGCGTTGGACTGTTGCGTAACTTGGACGATATTCGTCAAGTGGTAGTAGCTGTAAATAATGGGGTCCCGATTCATATTGGTGATGTTGCTACTGTTGAGATCGGTAATGCTCCTCGTTTAGGTTTGTTTCAGTTTGACGATAACCCTGATTCTGTCGAGGGCATTGTATTTTTACGTCGCGGGGAGAATGCCTCAGAAGTATTGGCACGCGTAAGAGAAAAAATTGTCAATATCAACAGCCATATTCTTCCTCCTGGAATTGAGGTTAAACCCTTCTATGATCGCCAGGTTTTATTGGATATTACTGTCGGTACGGTCAAGCACACTATGTTCTTTGGCATCACCATGGTCTTGGTCTTGCTTTATATATTTCTAGGTAATCTGCGAGCTGCTGCGGTGGTGGCTGCCGTCATTCCGCTAGCACTTTGTTTTTCTTTTATTCAGATGTATATCTTCAATGTGCCGGCCAATTTGATTTCATTAGGGGCAATTGACTTTGGTGTAATTGTAGATGCTGCGGTGATCATTACAGAGAATGTAATGCGCCATCTCGAAGAGGGCGGCAAGCGCTTAAATCAAAGCATTATTTTGGCTACCGCTGAAGTTCAAAGGGCGATGGTGTATTCCACAAGCATCATCATTGTTGCGTACTCCCCATTATTTTTAATGGGTGGTGTAGAGGGAATTATCTTTAAGCCCATGGCCTTCACCATGGGATTTGCATTGATAGCATCTATCGTATTGAGTTTGACGTTTTTACCCGCGGCAATTTCTTTAGCGTTTGGTGATAAATTTCATCATCAGCCTCCAAAATTCATCACCTGGATGCTCGATCGTTATCGTCCTTTATTGCGAAACTGGATGGATCATCCAAGGCATGTCATTGCTGTTTCTATTCTCATTTTGGGCATTACTTTGATTAGTGCAACGCGTTTAGGAACTGCATTTTTGCCCACCCTAGAAGAAAACAATATCTGGCTCAGGGTTATCTTACCCAATACAGTGGATTTAGAATATTCCGTTAGCGTGGCGAACCAATTACGTGAAACATTCATCAAGCAACCAGAAATTGAAAAAGTAGCCGTTCAAATAGGGCGGCCAGACGATGGTACTGACTCTACTGGAGTCTTTAACCAAGAATATGGCCTGTACTTAAAGTCGCCAGAAAACATGCCTAAGGGCTCCAATAAAGCAGCTTTACTGAAGCGGTTACAGGGTGAGCTTAATCGAATTCCAGGTATCTCTTTTAGCTTCTCTCAATACATTCAAGATAATGTTAATGAAGCTTTATCAGGTGTAAAGGGCGAAAACTCCGTCAAGATTTTTGGATCTGATCTTGAGGTTCTCAATATCAAGGCACACGAAGTTATTGATCAACTTAAAAAGGTGCGAGGAATTGAGGATGAAAGTATTCTCAAGGAACTGGGTCAGCCTACTTTAAATATCCAGATTGATCGTGAACGCGCTGCACGTTATGGTGTGAATGTTGCTGATGTTCAGGTAGTTGTCGCAAATGCCATTGGAGGTGCTCCAGTTTCTAATTTTCTGGAAGATGAAAAAACCTTCGGAATAGCTATTCGATTAAATGAAGGTAGTAGGAATGATTTGCCAGACGTCGCGAATTTACTGATTGATACACCAAGCGGCGCAAGAGTGCCATTAGAGATGGTGGCAAAAGTTAAGCTCACGGATGGTCCATTCTTTATTTATCGTGAAGCAGGTAAACGTTATATTGCAGTAATTTTTAGCGTCCGTGATCGAGACTTGGGTAGTGCGGTGGAGGATGCTAAATATTTGGTTGAAAGAAATGTCGCTCTTCCAGCGAATTACTCTATTTCTTGGGATGGACAATTCAATCAAATGAAAGCAGCCCAACAAAAGCTGATGGTAATTATTCCATTGACACTTTTGGCAATTTTCCTATTGCTCGTTACAGCCTTAGGCAATGTAAGAGATGCGGTGATTGTTTTAATTAACGTGCCATTTGCTGCTATCGGCGGAATTATTGCCTTACACTTGGGCGGTGAGACTTTGAGTATTTCAGCACTCTTTGGGTTCCTGTCTTTATTTGGTATTGCGATTCAGGACGGTGTGATTCTGGTTTCTTATATCAACAAAACAGTTTCTGAAGAGCAGGGTGCTATGAAAGATGCTATGGTGAATGGAGCTGCCTTACGTGTACGCCCAGTACTCATGACTGCGATGTTGGCGGGATTGGGATTATTGCCAGCTGCTCTTTCGCACTCCATTGGCTCTGAAGCGCAGCGTCCATTAGCTTTGGTGATTGTGGGGGGTATGGTTACTACTACGGTCTTAACGCTTCTGGTATTGCCTGTCATTTACGCTTGGATTAGAGGTCGTTCTTCGCACAAATATGGACTCGTCTAAATATGACTGATGTAAAAAAACCTCATATCCTGATATCTAACGATGATGGTTACTTGGCTCCCGGAATATTAGCGCTTTTTAATGCTCTTAGCCCTTTAGCTCGCATTACCGTGATTGCTCCTGAGCAAAATCATAGTGGTGCCTCAAACTCTTTAACGCTTTCTCGTCCACTCTCAATTCATCGGGTTGCTGGTGGGGAGCGCGATGGTTTTTTCTTTGTCAATGGCACTCCAACGGATTGCGTCCATATTGCCATGACAGGCTTTCTGGAAGATAAGCCAGACCTAGTGGTCTCTGGTATTAACCAGGGAGAAAATATGGGCGAGGATGTTCTTTACTCGGGCACGGTCGCCGCGGCAGTAGAGGGTGTGATGTTTGGCGTTCCTGGCATCGCTTTCTCACAAATTGATCGCGGCTGGAATCGCATTGAAGATGCCGCTAAAGCTGCGCACGATGTAGTTGCGCAAATGCTGGTTTCAAAATTGGCTCATACTGATGGCACGGCAACTTTACTCAATGTGAATATTCCCAATCGCCCATATGCGGATTTATACCGCTGGAGAGTAACTCGTTTAGGCAATCGCCATCACTCACAAGCTGTAGTGGTGCAAGATAGTCCTCGTGGTGAAAAGATTTACTGGATTGGCGCCGCGGGAGACGTGAAAGACAATTCTGATGGAACGGATTTTCATGCTATTGATGATGGCTGCATTTCTATAACACCTATGCAATTAGATTTGACCCATCATGCGCGATTAGCGGCGATGCGTGCTAATGGTTGGGAGCGCGGTTGAGGCCGGCAGCTGAAAGATTCGCCGGTCATCGGCAAGCTTTAGCAGCAAAAGTACTTGCTGCTGGGGTAAAGCATCACAAAACTTTAGAGGCGATTGCTACAGTTCCACGCCATGCATTTATGGATGCTGGAATGCACCCCCAGGCATACGAAGATACTGCTTTACCGATTGGTCATCAACAAACCATTTCAAAGCCATCTGTGGTGGCTCGTATGATCGAAATATTGCATAAGCCCCGCCATAAACTCGGTAAGGTCTTGGAAATTGGTACGGGTTGCGGTTATCAGGCGGCAGTTCTCAGTTTGCTTGCTGAAGAGGTTTACTCTATTGAGAGAATTCGACCATTACATGACATGGCTAGGGCAAAGTTAAGACCTTTTCGGATTAACAACTTACGTCTCATTTATGGGGATGGCATTCTAGGGTTACCGCAGGCCGCACCATTTGATGGAATTATCTTAGCTGCCGCTGGTTTAGGGATTCCAGACGCCTTGCTAGATCAATTGGCGATAGGTGGGCGATTGGTGGCCCCAGTTGTCAAAAGTGAAAAAGAGCAGCAATTGGTGATGGTTGAGCGAATGAGCTCTCAGCGCTATCAAAGAACTGTATTGGACGAGGTCTTTTTTGTCCCCTTACAATCAGGGGTAGTATGAAACACATGACTTTTTCCGCCCCTAAGGCCTCCCTTATAACGCTCATTGCTGTTGCAATGATGCTTACGGTGGGTTGCTCAACGCCACGTACTAAGCCGGCGAATGTGATTGATCGCACTAATGGATCTGCCGAGCCAGCACCTCCTGGCTACTATCGCGTAAAGCGGGGGGACACCTTGGCGAGAATCGCTTTGGATCATGGGCAGTCCCCACGTGACGTAATTGTGTGGAATAACCTATCCAATCCGAACCAAATTGAAGTTGGCGACCTGATTTTGGTGAAGGCACCGGCAGGTGCCAAACCTGTAGCTAAACCTATTAGCAAGCCCGTAGTTGGTAGTGTTAGCGCTAGCCCCGATTCTGTAAAACCGGAGTCTCCTAAGGGTAAGGATACAGTTAAGTCTGAAGCACCAGCATCTGTGCCAACCACAGTCTCTGGAACAGAAATGGTTGCAGAGCCAGGCATTCGTTTATCGGCTCCAGCTAAAGGCAAGGTGACCGGAGAATTTAGCGAAACTAATAAAGGTGTGGATATAGCCGGTAAGGTGGGCGACCCTGTTTTAGCGGCCTCTGATGGTAAGGTAGTTTATGCGGGCAACAGTTTGCGTGGCTACGGCAACTTAGTCATCGTGAAGCATGACAACACTTATTTAACTGCCTATGCACATAACAGCAAGCTCTTGGTTAAAGAGGGCGACACTGTACGAAAAGGGCAGAAGATTGCTGAAATGGGCGATACCGATACCACTTCTCCTAAGCTGCATTTTGAGTTGCGCGTTAATGGTAGGCCTGTAAATCCACAGCCATACTTGCAGCAATAAGAATAAGAAGAGTAATTCGCAGTGGCCACAGTTCTTGTCTTTGATATTGAGACTATTCCCGATATAGCGGGTTTGCGTCGTCTGGAAGATTTTCCGGATTCGATGTCTGATGAGCAGGTAGCGGAAAAAGCCTTTGCAGATCGCGTTGCTAAAACAGGTAGTGAATTCTTGCCTCTATATCTTCAGCGCATCGTGGCAATCTCTTGCGTTATTCGCAGAACCACAAAAGATGGCTTACCTCAAATTAAGGTTGGTACTTTAGGTACTCCACAGGATGATGAGAGGGTACTCATTCAGGCATTTTTTGATTTGATTGAAAAATACACTCCTCAACTAGTTTCTTGGAATGGCAGCGGTTTTGATTTACCAGTCCTGCACTATAGAGCCTTGGCCAATCACATTCAAGCATCGCGCTACTGGGAAATGGGTGAAAGCCAAGAGTCCGATAGTCGTGAGTTCAAATGGAATAACTATATTAGTCGGTATCACATGCGTCATATCGACATGATGGATTTGCTAGCAAAGTTTAATGGCCGCGCTAATGCGCCATTGGATGGCTTGGCAAAGCTTTGTGGATTTCCTGGCAAGATGGGGATGGATGGTAGTCAAGTTTGGCCCGCATATCAAAAAGGCAAGATTAATGATATCCGTCGCTATTGCGAAACTGATGTCGTCAATACTTATCTCATGTACTGCCGCTTTCAATTAATGCGTGGCGGCTTCACTTTAGAGGAATATCAAGAAGAAATTGCCTTTGTTAAAGCCTACTTAGAAAAAGAATCTAAAGAGCCTAACGGCGGCCAGTGGCAAGAATATCTTTTAGGCTTTGCACCAGATGCTTGAAGCAGTAAATAAAGCGGTTTGGGTGGAGTCTCTGGATTTGGATGCGCAGGGAATAGCCCGTTTAGCCCCCGATGAACACGAAACAGAACAAGGGCAGAGTGGCAAAGTTTTGTTCATTCAAGGTGCATTGCCAACTGAACTGGTTACTTACACCATTACCCGTGAAAGAGCGCGATTTAATAAGGCCAAAGTTTTAAAGGTATTAAAGCCTGCGGTATTTAGAACAGAGCCTAAATGTGTGTCATTTGGTAATTGCGGCGGTTGTACCATGCAGCACTTGGATATTCGGGCGCAGATTGCGATGAAGCAACGTGTGCTTGAAGATGATCTGCAGCATTTGGCAAAAATGAGGCCGGAGGAAATTCTACGCCCCATGGGCGGTCCTGTTTGGGAGTATCGCCACAGGGCGCGCTTGAGTGTTGTCAATCGTTCAATTAAAAAAGGCACAGTCTTAGTAGGCTTTCATGAAACTAAGAGTGGCTATGTAGCAGACATGACTGCTTGTGAGATTTTGCCTAAGCATGTCTCAGACTTATTGCCTGACATGCGCAAGCTGGTGATGGGCTTATCTATCGTCGATTACGTACCTCAAATTGAGTTGGCGGTAGGTGAAGCCCTCGAGCCTATGTCTGATGATCCCATTAAAGCAAAACCAGTTACCGCATTGGTTTTTCGTCACTTGAGACCGCTTACTCAAGCTGATGAGCAGTTACTCAGAGACTTCGCAGATGAGCATCATGTTTGGATCTGGTTACAGCCCAAAGGCATAGAAACTGTTGCACCGTTCTATCCTGAAACTGGAAAGCTTTGCTATCGTTTGCCCGAGTTTGAAGTCGAGATGCCATTTAAGCCAGTCGACTTTACGCAGGTCAACCACATGATGAACCGCGCACTGGTAAGTAGGGCGATCCGTTTGTTGGAAGTAAAGCAAGAGGATCGAGTGTTGGATCTTTTTTGCGGCATTGGTAATTTCACATTACCGCTAGCAAGGCGCGCAAGAAATGTTTTGGGTATCGAGGGTTTAGCGAGTTTAACGACTCGAGCCAAGGCGAATGCTGAGCACAATCAGCTTGCCGATAAAGTGAGCTTTATGCAGAGCAATCTGTTTGAAGTTACAGCGGAAACGATTGTCTCTTGGGGTAAAGCAGAGCGCTGGCTGATGGATCCTCCGCGCGAAGGCGCAATGGAGATTTGCAAATCTTTAGCTCAAATTTATGTAGGTCATTCTTCGGGCGTAGAGTTCATGCCACAAAGAATTGTTTATGTTTCTTGCAATCCAAAAACCTTAGCAAGGGACGCTGAGATTTTGTGTCATCACGCTGGATACATCTTAAGGAGTGCGGGTATCGTTAATATGTTCCCACACACTTCTCATGTGGAATCGATGGCGGTTTTTGAAAAAACCGCCATCTCATCAAATCAATTTATCTAATTTAATCTGGCCCACTTACTTAGATGTAGGCATCACAAACTCTGCACCCTTGGCAATGCTTTCAGGCCAACGTTGCATCACGCTCTTTTGCTTGGTGTAGAAGCGAACACCTTCTTTACCGTAGGCATGCATATCGCCAAAAAGGGATTTCTTCCAACCACCAAAACCATGCCAAGCCATTGGTACGGGGATAGGTACGTTAATACCAACCATACCTACTTGAACGCGACGCGCAAATTCACGGGCAATATTGCCGTCGCTAGTAAAGCAAGCAACGCCATTACCAAACTCACAAGAGTTCACGAGGTTTAAGGCCTCGGTAAAATTGGCCACACGTAAGCAAGACAGTACCGGCCCAAAGATTTCTTCAAGATAGATCTTCATATCTGGAGTGACGTTATCAAATAAAGTGCCACCGATAAAGAAGCCTTCCTCGTGTCCTGGAACTTTGAGGTTGCGACCATCTACCAATAAATTTGCACCAGAAGCAACGCCACTTTCGATATAACCAGTAATGCGCTCTAAAGCAGCCTTAGTAACGATTGGGCCCATTTCAGCATCGAGCTCCATGCCATTCTTCACTAAAAGAGTCTTCGTGCGCTCAATCAGTTTAGGCATGATTTTGTCAGCAGCATCGCCAACCAATACTGCTACAGAGATTGCCATGCAACGCTCGCCAGCAGATCCATAAGCCGCACCGATCAATGCATCAATGGACTTATCCATATCGGCATCAGGCATGATGACCATATGATTTTTAGCGCCACCCAAAGCTTGTGAGCGTTTGCCAAAGTGAGCGCAGCGCTCATAGATGTAGTTTGCAATTGGAGTGGATCCCACAAAGCTCACCGCTTTAACGTCTGGATTTTCAATCAAGGCATCAACCGCTTCTTTATCACCCTGAACTACGTTAAACACGCCGTCTGGCAATCCCGCTTCTTTTAAAAGCTTAGCCATGAACAATGCGGCCGAAGGATCGGTTGGACTCGGTTTGAGGATGAAGGTATTTCCGCAGGCAATTGCAATAGGGAACATCCACATTGGAACCATGACTGGGAAGTTAAAAGGTGTAACCCCTGCAACAACGCCTAAAGGTTGGCGCATGACCCAGTTATCAATGTCGGTAGACACTTGTTCGGTGTATTCACCTTTGAGGAGTTCTGGGATACCTGTGGCAAATTCCACGATATCGATTCCGCGAGTGACCTCTCCTTGTGCGTCGGTAAACACCTTGCCGTGTTCGGCGGTAATGATGGCAGCTAATTCATCACGATTGGCATTGAGTAACTCTAAATACTTGAACATTACGCGTGCACGGCGCAATGGGGAGGTTTGACTCCAGGTCAGAAAGGCGGTTTGGGCCAACGCCACCGCAGCATCCACTTCTTGACGGCTGGCAAGTGCCACGCGACGAGCCACCTTGCCAAGGGCAGGGTTAAAAACATCAGAAAAGCGACCCTCTTTGGGGTTAATAAGCTTTCCATTAACAAAATGGCCGACATCATCAGTTGATGCAAAGGCTTGGGGTGCGTTTTTCATGATTTTGACTCTTTACTGTTGTAATTTTTAGGGTAAATAAAGTCACCGAGCGAATAACTCTGCGCAACTTCACTGTCTCGTTTATTCTATTTTTTCAGTATTCTATCGCTTTAAGTTGTTTTCGGCAGATACCCCTGCATTTTTGATTTTTCAAAACCTTTTAAAGGTTGGAAAAGGTATATATGAGCTTGTTATTTACAAATTACACTCTAGGTTCACCACGGGGCCCCTTGGCTCTATCGAACCGGATTGTGGTTGCCCCAATGTGCCAATATGCGGCTATTAACGGAGAGGCTCAAGACTGGCATTTAATGCACTGGGGAAGCTTGTTTAATAGTGGTGCTGGCCTTTTTATTATCGAAGCCACTGGCGTCGTTCCAGAGGGTCGCATTACACCTGCCTGCCTTGGGCTATGGGATGACCATACCGAGGCTGCTATGAAGGATAAGCTCACTAGAGCTCGCAAGCTAGCTCCTGCTATTCCGGTATTTATTCAACTAGCCCATGCGGGTCGTAAGGCATCGAGCGCCACTCCTTGGGACGGTGGTCAGTTGCTGGCTGTTGATCAAGGTGGCTGGGAAACTCAGGCGCCGTCAGCGATTCCTCAATTGCTTGGTGAGCGACTCCCTCATGAGCTTTCTAAGGAAGAGTTAAAGGGTTTAATTGCTGCTTTTGTTACTGCCTCAGAGCGCGCTGATCGAATTGGCATTGACGGTATTGAGCTACATAGTGCTCATGGCTACCTCTTGCATCAATTCTTGTCTCCCATAGCTAATCAGCGTACCGATGAATATGGAGGCTCATTTGAAAACCGCATTCGCTTCCCGTTGGAGTTATTCAAAGCGGTGAGAGACTCTTACAAGGGCGTACTGGGCATTCGTATTTCTGCCTGTGATTGGGTGGAGGGCGGCTGGACTCCGGAAGAGACTGCTGACTTTGCCGTGCAGTTAAAAGCCCTGGGCTGTAACTTTGTGCATATTTCTTCAGGTGGCATCTCTCCAAATCAAAAAATTGTGATTGGCCCTTACTATCAAGTGCCTTTTGCTAAGATCGTTAAAGAAAAGTCTGGCTTGCCCACAATTGCTGTCGGACTTATTACCGAGCCTCAGCAAGCTGAGGAAATTCTGGAGAAGGGTGACGCTGATTTAATCGCCTTGGCACGCGCCTTCTTATTTAAGCCTCGTTGGGCTTGGGAGGCAGCTGCGGCTTTGGATGGCGTAGTGACATCCAATGAGCGCTACTGGCGTTGCTTACCCCGGGAAGCGCAGGCCATTTTTGGTAGCGTGAAAGTCGGTCAGAGATAATGGCGAGATCCATTTGATCGATAAATCAATATTTGACAGAGTAATTTAATACCGCAATATCCTAGGAAAAGAATGAAGCAACACTCAGTAAGAGAAGCGTGGTTAGAAGATGCGGTAAGGCATTTAGAGCCGATATTTTCTAAAGCGGGATATGCCATCCCACCAGTTCGGGTTTCCTGTGGATTTCCGGCATCCAGTAGTCCAAGAACGACTTTGGGTCAATGTTGGCCTCGCGAGCGTTCTGGCGGCGGAGTGAATGAGATTTTTATTTCACCAAAGCTGGATGAACCCGTTCAGTTGCTCGATACCCTAGTACATGAGCTTTGTCATGCCGTCGATGACTGCTTTAGCGGGCACGGTGAAGACTTTAAGGGAATTGCTCAAACCGTAGGTCTAGAAGGCCCGGCGCGGATGGCGCATGCTACCGAAGAGTTGACCGTGAGATTGATGATGATTAGCCAGGAGCTTGGACCATACCCTCACCAGGCGATTGTCTTTCCACCTCCAAGACCAAGTAATGCCAGTCGTAATAAAGCCAAGTGCGGTCAATGCGGTTATGAGGTAACTTTGCTTAAGCGTTGGGCTACCTATGGTGCGCCGATTTGCCCAAAAGACAATATTCGGATGCAAGAAGATATGCCAGAAACGATTGAAAACACTTCTGAGCACGATAGCGAGTCGATTAAAGAGAAGAAATCAAAAGGCGATGATATTCGCCGGGCTATTAGTTAAGTGCTGTAAGTATGCAAAACTATTCCATAAGAAAAATGTGAGACAAAAATGAACGCTAAAAAGATTTTTAAGAACCCAAAAATAGCAGTAATTGCTGGGGATGGCATTGGTAAAGAAGTCATGCCTGAAGGCCTGCGTGCTCTAGAGGCGGTCAACGTTAAATTTAATATCGGGATGCAGTTTGATCATTTCGATTTTGCTAGCTGTGACTACTATCTCAAGCACGGCAAGATGTTGCCTGATGATTGGTTTGATATTCTGATGAAGTACGACGCTATTTTCTTTGGCGCCGTGGGGATGCCGGATATTTTGCCTGACCATGTTTCGTTGTGGGGTAGCTTAATTCAGTTCCGCCGTGGCTTTGATCAGTATGTCAATTTGCGTCCAGTACGTTTATTGCCTGGCGTTCCATGTCCATTGGCCAATCGCAAACCAGGGGATATCGATTTTTTCGTGGTGCGTGAAAATACGGAAGGAGAGTACTCCTCTGTTGGTGGAAAAATGTTCCCTGGTACCGATCGCGAATTCGTGATTCAGGACTCTATCTTTACGCGTCATGGTGTTGATCGGATTTTGAAATACGCTTACGACCTTGCGCAAAGTCGCTCTAAAAAGCACCTCACTTCTGCCACTAAATCGAATGGCATTTCGATCTCTATGCCCTATTGGGATGAGCGCGTTGAAGAAATGGCTAAAAACTATAGCGATGTCAGAACCGACAAATATCACATCGATATTTTGACTGCTCAATTTGTGATGAATCCAGATCGCTTTGATGTAGTGGTAGCAAGTAATCTATTTGGAGATATCTTGTCTGACTTAGGCCCAGCCTGTACCGGCACGATTGCTGTAGCTCCATCTGGCAATATCAACCCAGAAGGAAAGTTCCCATCACTCTTTGAGCCGGTTCATGGTTCAGCACCAGATATTTACGGCAAGATGATTGCTAACCCTATTGGTCAAATCTGGAGTGGAGCGATGATGCTTGAGCACCTTGGTTATCCCGAAGCAGGAAAAGCCATCTTTACAGCGATTGAGAAGGTCTTAGTTGCTGGTCCTAGACATGCGCCCTTAACGCCAGATCTGGGCGGCACTGCTAAGACTGATGATTTGGGTAAAGCAATCGCTGCAGCGATTTAACTAAAAATCTAAGCTTTTATAGGCCGACTACACAAGGACTCCATACGGGGTCCTTTTTACTTGCCTTAGCAATCTCCGCTAAAACCTTTTCATGTAACTGACAATCTTCGGCGCTTGCAAGCAAAAGTTTGAGATCAGTTGGCAATGGTTTGACTTGGCCAGAGGCGTCAGTGCCAACCGTGTAATCAATCAGATCAATGGAGAGATCTTCTTGACCTCTAGTCATTGCTACATAGACTTCAGCCAATAGCTGAGCATCCAAGAGCGCGCCGTGCAAAGTACGGTGTTTATTGCTAATGGCGAAACGATCGCAAAGGGCATCCAAAGAATTTCGTTTGCCTGGGAACATCTGGCGCGCATCTAAAAGGGTATCGGTAATTTTTGCCGCTAAACCTCTAAAAGGAGGGCGCTTTAATAGGGCGAATTCATTATCCAAAAAGCCTAAGTCAAAGGCTGCGTTATGAATGACGATTTCTGCGCCATCTACAAATTCAATGAGCTGATCAACAATATTTGCGAATATCGGTTTATCCGATAAAAATTCACGAGACAAACCATGAACGGCAAAAGCGCCCGCATCAATGTCTCGTTCAGGATTGATGTAGTAATGGAAGGTTCGATCTGTAAGACGACGCCCCACCATTTCTACACAGCCAATTTCAATGATGCGGTCGCCTGTAGCAGGGTTCAGACCTGTTGTTTCCGTATCGAGAATCACTTGACGCATAGTTTAGGTTCCTTCAAGAACAGATTCAGGTATTTCCATTGGGCCTGTACCGGCATATTTATCAAGATAGAGGTAAATTACCGGCGTAATAATCAGGGTCACGAATTGCGAGAAGATCAAACCACCAGCCACGCTAATACCTAATGGTTGACGTAACTCTGCGCCAGCGCCGATACCAAAGGCAATAGGGAGTGCTCCCATAAGCGCTGCAACGGTCGTCATCATAATTGGGCGGAAACGCAATATACACGCTTCACGAATGGCCTTTTCTGGCGATAGACCTCGGTTGCGTTGCGCATCCAAAGCAAAGTCAATCATCAAAATTGCATTCTTTTTCACGATACCAATCAAGAGCAAGATACCAATAGATGCTATCACGGTGAGCTCAAATCCAAAGATGCGCAAAGCCAAAATCGCCCCAATTGCCGCAGAGGGTAATCCTGCCAAAATTGTCAGTGGATGAATGTAGCTCTCATAAAGAACGCCTAGAAGAATGTAAATCACCCCAAGGGCTGCCAAAATCAAAATCATCTGACCAGATTGATTGCTTTTGAAAACGGCTGCATCTCCGCCGTAACTGGTGATGATGGAGGGGGGTAGGCCAATCTCTTTGGTGAAATCCTCTATCTTCTTGGTGGCATCGCCAAGAAAGATGTCTGGTGCTAAGTTGAATGACAGGGTAACCGCAGGAATTTGTCCCTGATGGTTCACAGCAGTTGGACCTACAGTGCGAACAAAGCTGGCAACGCTAGATAGCGGAACTAATTTATCGGTTGCACGCCCACGCACATAAACCTTGTTTAAGTCTGACTCATACTGACGATCCTCTTCAGCCGTTTCTAAAATTGCGTAATAAGTGTTAACCGGAGTGTAGATGGTTGAAACCTGACGCTCGCCGAATGAAGAGTACAGAGCCGCTCGAATATCAGCAATGGTAACGCCAGCATTAGCTGCTTGCTCTCGATTAATTTTGATTTGGACATTTAAACCCTTTAATTGAGAGTCACTGGTTACATCTCGGAAGATTGGATCGGCACGCATTTTCTGCATGAGCTTGTCGGCCCATTCATTTACGCCTTCAAAGCCTACACTTTGCAAGGTAAACTGATAGCGACTTTTACTGCTTTTGCCGCCGAGCTGTAAATTTTGCACGGGTCGCATATAAACCTGTAGTCCTGGAAGCTCCTTAAATCTTGCGCGCAGACCTTCCATTACCAGAGACATTTTTTGACGGTCAGATTTTACTTTAAGAATAATAAAAATACGACCGGTATTGGTGCCTGAGCTTGCACCACCACCAATTACGGAGATTGAGCTTTCAACATTAGGATCTGAGTTCACTAACGCCGCTGCTTGATCCTGTAATGCCAACATGGACTTAAAGGAAATATCTTCAGCCGCTTCAGTGGTAGCCAGAATTTGCCCAATATCCTCTTCTGGGAAGAAGCCTTTTGGACTATAGATAAACAGCACGATCGTAATGACAAAGCTGGCGATTGCACCCCATAAGACTTTCTTGCGATTTCTTAGGGCCAGATCTAAATAATGGACGTAGGTTTTGAGCATCCAATCAAATACGCGGTCAAACTTTTTGTTGATTGCGTATTCTTTAGCGTGTTGTCCAGGTTTTGGTAAAAAACGACTGCACAACATAGGAACAACCGTTAGTGAGACGAGAGCTGATACCAGAATAGATAAGGATACGACTACAGCGAATTCTCTAAAGAGAAGGCCGATAGGACCAGCCATAAAAAATAAGGGGATAAATACAGCGACTAAAGAAATTGAAATAGAGATGATTGTGAATCCAACTTCTTTGCTTCCCTTAAGAGAGGCCTTTAGAGGATCCATGCCTTCTTCGATATAGCGAATGATATTTTCTAAAACCACAATCGCATCATCAACTACCAAGCCCACAGCCAAAGTAATACCCAGCAAGGAAATGTTATCCAGGCTGTAACCAAGGAAGTAAAGCAAAAAGAATGCCCCAATCAAGGAGATGGGTAGGCTGATAGATGGGATAACTGTTGCTGAGACGTGCTTAAGAAAAAGGAAAATCACCAAAACCACCAATAGCACAGTGAGAGCTAAGGTGAAATTGACATCGTGAATCGCTTCAATAATCGAGAGCGAGCGATCATTAAGAAGTTGTAATTTAATTGACGCAGGCATTTGCTTTTGCAATTGCGGAATCAGCGCCTTAATAGAGTTGACGACCTCTACGGTATTAGCGCTAGGTTGGCGTAAGACGGCAATGGCAACAGATCGCTCGCCACCAGCAGTAGCCCAAGTTTTGACATCCTCATAACTTTGCGTCACTTCTGCTACATCTTTGAGGTAGATTGGCAAACCATTTTTTTGGCTAATGACGAGTTCTGCAAATTCTTCTGGTTTCACCAGCTGAGGGTTTGCGTAAATTGTGATGGATTGACGTGGACCATCGAGCACGCCAACAGGGCTGTTGGTATTGGCTTTATTGACGGCAGTAGCAACGTCGTCCATGGTGAGATTGCGGTTGGCTAAGGCATCCGGATGGACGCGAATGCGAACTGCATACCTCTTAGCGCCATAGACCAAAACCTGAGCTACACCGCTAATTGTAGAAAGGTTAGGGGAAAGCAAGTTTTCCGCATAGTCATTCAAGTCCGACAAGTTCACAGAGGGCGAACTCATACGCACAACTAAGACTGGAGTATCTGCAGGATTCACTTTTCGATAAGACGGTGGAATCGTCATCTCGATAGGAAGGCGTTTTTGCGCACGCAGCATGGCAGCTTGCACATCAACTGCAGCTTTATCGATATCTCTATCGTTATTAAACTCCAGCGTGATGTTGGTGGTTCCTAGAAAATTGCTTGAGCTAATGACAGAAATGCCATCGATGGTGGCAAACTCTTTTTCAAGTGGAAGAGCTACTGAAGCTGCCATATTTTCCGGGGATGCTCCAGGCAAAGTCCCGCTGACAGAAATAACAGGGGAGTTAAAACTTGGAAGGGCAGCGACAGGAATTTTAAGGTAGGCGACTGAGCCTGCAATGATGGTTGCTATCGAAAGCAACACCGTCATTACTGGCCGCCGAATGCATAATTCGGAGATATTCATTTTTTTACTTAACTTGGGTTTGTAGTCAGAGTTGGTGAGGCAGTCTTAGATTCGCGAATCTTGCCACCTGGACGTAAATTTTGTTTGCCTTCAACAACGACGCGATCACCTGTGGTAATGCCATCAACTACGGCTTGACCTTGGTACTCATAAAGCACTTTGACTGGCTTTGATACAGCTTTATCGTCTTTATCAACGATGTAAACGACCTTCCCTCTTGGGCTCATGATGATCGCTTGAGAGGGAATTGCTAAAGCATCTTTAAGGGTGTTGGCACTCAGAAATACGCGTGCAAATTGCCCTGGTAATAAAGTCATTGCTTCATTAGGAATTTGTGCCTTTACTCGTACCGCTCCAATAGAGGGGTCTACTTGGTTATCAATCACCAAGACTTTGCCGTCATAGGTTTTTTTGCCCGAATCGCCGACAGTCACTTGTACCGAGAGTGCTTCACCATCGAGTTGATTTTCCAAGATTGTAGGAATGTCTTTTTCAGGAATGATGAACTGAACATTAATGGGGTTTAACTGAGTAATGGTCACCATTGCACCTACGCTAGATGTAGCGGTAGAGCTGGTTGCTGTTGACACTACGTTGCTTGCTTGGACCAGTGAGCCAAGGAAGACGTTCACAATACCGGCGCGACCATCTATTGGGGATTTGATGTAATCAAAAGAAAGCTGAACCTCAGCGGCCTTAGCTGCAGCCATTGCTGATTTAGCGTTAGCCGAGGTAGTTTCTAAACCTGCCTTGGAAATAAAATTCTTGGCTACCAACTCTTTGGCACGTAAATATTGGCTTTGTGCATCATCGGCTAGTGCTTTGAGTTTCTCGTAATTCGCTTTGTCATTTCGATCATCAAGTACAAAAAGTAAGTCACCTGCTTTAACCTCTTGCCCATCCTTTACCAAAATTTTGGATACGGTATTGGTGATCATTGGACGAATATCCACAATATTGTTCGAAACAATCGTTCCAGTTGCCTCGATAATTAGGGGGATATCTTTTTTCTCGACAACTAATGTTGTCACCGTCACTGGCCCGCCAACTTTATCGGCGCTTGGGAAAAGGTAATCGTAAGTTTTGGAGCCAGAGTACAAAACAATCAGGATCAACAAAATACGCCATTTGTATTCAGAAACAAAGGTCTTCACCTTGCCTAAATCCATTTGTTTGAGCTTTTGTAACTGAGGAGAATATTTTTTCCAGAGGGCGCATAGGCGCGTCTTGCTCTGATTTTTGAGATTGACTAGCTTGGCGAATAAATTATCGAGTGTGGATTCTATTTTTGACACGGTCTTATTTTTCTTGGTTTTATAAGGCTTTGGCCAAAAAATGGCTTACCCAGAACCTGGCTATTCTCTCATAAGACTATCAAAAATGTGCCCATGAAATGGCCGCACTATCCAGTGTCTTTTCTATCTCGGTTTGAGTAAAAATTCTTCGACGCCCTTGTTTGCAAGTTGATCTGCTAACTCGTTTCCGGGGTGTCCGTTATGGCCTCTCACCCAATGCCAAGAGATCTGGTGATCGGGGAGAAGGGTATCCAATTCTTGCCATAAATCCGCGTTTTTGACCGGATCTTTGCTGGCGGTTTTCCAGCCACGTTTTTTCCATCCCTCCAGCCATTCTGTCACTCCTTTTTGGACGTATTGGGAGTCGGTCCAAAGTTCTACTGAGCTTCTTTGCTTGAGAGCGCGTAGGGCGAAGATGACAGCGCTGATTTCCATGCGATTATTGGTGGTGAGCTTCGCTCCGCCGTGGATGTGTTTTTCATGGCCGCCTGAGCGTAATACAGCGCCCCAGCCACCTGGCCCTGGATTACCTTTACAGGCTCCGTCTGTATAGATGATGATATGGGGTGCTTCAGGGGATGCTTGAAGTGGTGTTTGAGGTTTGGTGTGGGGCATTTATTTAGTCTTATGTTTGCCGTGCTGAAGCTTATTGCGCTCCGCAGCTGGGCTTAAAGGTGAAATTGCAGGAATGCGAACTGGAGCAATTTGCCCAATAAGGCGTATGCCTTGATGTCGTTTAATGGCCGAGACAAGAAAAACTGCGCCAAAGATGGGCCACCAACGATTACCCATGTGCTCCATAAAGTCCATTCGCCCCATGCCTGATTGACCTTGCAAGGGGAGTTTGTAACAGCCGAAGTGTCCGCGATCCAGTGAGAAGTTGAGTAATTGGAGCCAATCTTTAATGCGAATCAGGCTAATGAATTGGCTATCTCTTGGTAAGTAGGGCGCCCCCACCAAGTGACTCAGGTATTGTCTTATTCCCCATAGACTTGCGGGATTAAACCCAGAAATAATTAAGCGTCCTTCTGGTCGCAAAACCCGTTCAGCTTCTCTCAAAATTTGGTGTGGATCTGCTGAAAACTCTAAAACATGTGGAAGAATCAATAAATCCAAGCTTTCATTCGCAAAAGGCAGTTCGCTAGAATTTCCTTCGATAATGTGAAACTTAACCGATGATGATTGATTTTGACGTTCGTTAGCGTTAATTAATAGTGCATGCAAGGGCATGCGGTTCTCTGCCAGAGTGTTAATTTCGGGTAAACCAATTTGAACCGCATGAAAACCAAAGACATCCGCCACGATCTGATCAAAGCATTTTTGTTCCCAGCGCAATACATACCTTCCGGGAGGGGATTGCAGCCACTTCTCCCATGAACTCCATGGTGGTGCAGGTGGTTGGGAAGGGGTAGGGGGGGTTGGTATCATCGCTCTATGGAGAAGAATACTTTATTGCAAGTTTGGCCTATCCCTGCCTTTGATGACAATTACATCTGGTGTATTCATGATGAACAGTTTGCGCTTGTAGTTGATCCAGGCCAAGCCAAGCCTGTTCTTGAGTATTTGGAGCAAAAGAATTTAAGCCTCAAAGGGATCTTGATTACCCACCATCATGCCGATCATACGGGCGGGGTATTGGAATTAATGCGCACCCATGGTGGCGCGATCCCAGTCTATGGTCCCACGGGAAAAGATATTCCAGGTTGTAGCACTGTTGTGCATGAGGGCGATAAGTTAGAAATTACCCAACCACGTATCAGCCTTAAGGTATCTGAGGTTCCAGGCCATACCCTGAGCCATGTGGCGTATTTCGCGAATATGCAGGCCAATGTGGTTGAGCCAATGCTGTTCTGCGGCGACACTTTGTTTGCTTGTGGTTGTGGTCGTTTATTCGAAGGTTCGCCAAAGCAGATGAGCGAATCGCTGGCCAAATTTGCTACATTGCCAAAAAATACTTTGGTTTATTGCACTCATGAATACACTCTATCAAACATTCGATTTGCTTTGGCTGTCGAGCCCAACAACTTCAATTTGATTTCTTGGGCTCAAGAGGCTCAATCTTTACGAAAGCTACACCTACCCACCTTGCCCACCACAATCGGACAGGAGTTGCAGGTAAACCCCTTTATGCGTTGTGATCAACCGGAGGTAATTGAAGCTGCGCGACAAGCTTCTGGGAAGAGTGGGGTGCTAGCACCCGCTGAAGTTCTGGAAGTCATACGTTCTTGGAAAGACCGTTTCTGATGCGTTTGCTTTATGCGGTAATTGCGATTGCCGCTTTGCTATCGGGTTGCGCTAGCACAGGCGATTGGTCATCTGAAACATCGACAAAGACTAATTCAAAAGCGGCTAGGGCGGCACGCGTTAATCTTAAAAAACAATCCGTAAGTAGTATCTATGCACCTTCTAGCAATTTGTGGATTCGCATTCGGGATGGTTTTGATATGGAACCCATGAATAGTCCGCTGGAAATCGAGCAAGTGCGCTGGTTAAGTGCTCGTCCAGATTATGTGCACCGTTCTATGGCCCGTTCATCACGCTACCTTTTCTACATCGTTCAGGAAGTAAATGCCCGCAATATGCCTACTGAAATTGCTTTGCTCCCTTTTGTAGAAAGCGCATTTAATCCTCAGGCCAAATCTGGTGCTAAGGCAATGGGCATTTGGCAATTCATGCCAGCAACTGGCAAGGATTTTCGTCTAACTCAAAACGTATTTAGAGATGAGCGGCGTGATGTATTGCAGTCTACTGACGCAGCCTTGGATTACCTGCAGCGACTTAATAACCAGTTTGGTAGTTGGGAGCTCGCCTTAGCGGCCTACAACTGGGGCGCTGGAAATATCATGAAAGCCCAAAAGCGCAATATCGCCGCAGGCCTACCAACGGATTATGAAAGCTTGATTTTGCCGACAGAGACTCGGAACTATGTTCCTAAACTCATGGCCTATCGTCAAATTGTTTTGGATCCTCAGGCGTACGGCATTGTTTTGCCTGAGCTTGAAAACCATCCTTACTTTGTAGCGGTAGATGTCGGCAGTGATATTGATGTATCTCTTGTGACTAAGTTGGCAGAAATTCCCCCGGAAGAATTTCAGAATCTCAACCCCTCATTTAATAAGCCTGTCATTCTCAGTGCTGCTAACCAGCAAATTCTGTTGCCCTTCGGTCATGCTGAAATCTTTCAGGAGAACTTAAAGAGATACAACAAGCCACTGTCATCTTGGACAGCTGTGCAGGTGACAAAAACTGAGGGTATAGATCAGACTGCTAAAACTCTAGGGGTAGATGTTGATACTCTGAGGGATGTCAATGGGATTCCAAAAGGAATGCGGGTAAAGTCAGGATCAACGGTATTGATACCTAAGACCAGTCGTCGTCCAGGTGATATTTCAGTAGCTATGGCAGAAAACGGAAGCTTGAGTCTTGAAAAGCCACCTCCACCGCCTCCGCCACCTAAAAAATGTGCAAAAGGAGTGAAATGCCCGGTTGGAAAACCTGTGAAAGTCTCAGATAAGGGTAATTCTTCTGCAAATAATGCTGCAACTCAGCATAAATCCGAATCGACAGGGCTTGCAAAATCTGCGAAAAATGGTACTGCTAAGTCTTCTGGGGTCATCGTTAAGGTGAAAAACACCAAAGGAAACAGCAAAATTCAGTAATTCTTATAACGATTTATTAATCCATTCATTAGGTTGAACATGTCCTATAAAGCAGAACACGAACGCTCAATTAAAGACCCAGACGGATTTTGGGGCGAGCAGGCCAAGTTAATACATTGGGAAAAGCCATTCGATAAGATTCTGAATTACGACAATCCCCCATTTGCAAAATGGTTTGAAGGGGGTTTAACCAACCTTTGCTACAACGCAGTTGATCGCCATCTTAAAGATCGCCCCGATCAGACGGCTTTAGTGGCTGTTTCTACTGAAACTAATCAAGAAAAAGCATATACATTTAAAGAGCTCTACGAGGAAGTCAATCGTATGGCTGCTATTTACAAAGCCAACGGCATTAAAAAGGGTGATCGTGTATTGATCTACATGCCAATGATTGCTGAGGCATGCTTTGCAATGTTAGCTTGCGCACGTATTGGCGCGATTCACTCAGTAGTGTTTGGCGGTTTTGCTTCACATAGCTTAGCTTCACGTATTGATGATGCTAAGCCAAAGTTGATTGTTACCTCTGAAGCGGGCGCGCGCGGTGGCAAGGCGGTACCTTACAAGCCTTTGCTAGACGAAGCAATTACGCTTGCTGAATACAAGCCTGAGAAGGTATTGATCGTAAATCGTGGCTTAACTGAGTTCACTACCGTTGCGGGACGTGATTTGGATTACGCAGCGGAGCGTCAAAAGCATTTAAACGATCTCGTGCCAGTTGAGTGGGTTGATGCAACGCATCCTTCTTACATTCTCTACACTTCTGGTACAACTGGTAAGCCTAAAGGTGTACAGCGCGATACTGGTGGTTATGCAGTAGCTTTAGCCGCCACCATGAATCATATTTTCTGTGGCAAGCCCGGTGAAACCATGTTTACCACTTCCGACATTGGTTGGGTTGTAGGTCATAGCTACATCATTTATGGACCTTTACTCAACGGTATGGCGACCATCATGTATGAGGGCACACCATTACGTCCTGATGCTGGTATCTGGTGGCAACTAGTAGAAAAGTATAAAGTTTCTGTCATGTTCTCTGCACCAACAGCGGTACGTGTACTGAAAAAACAAGATCCAGCATTCTTGACTAAATATGATTTATCTAGCCTACGTGCTTTGTTTTTGGCTGGCGAGCCCTTAGATGAGCCAACTGCAACCTGGATTCATGATGCGATCAAGAAACCTATCGTAGACAACTACTGGCAAACTGAAACGGGCTGGCCAATGCTGGCTATCCAACGTGGCGTTGAAGTGATGCCGCATAAATTTGGCTCCCCAGGCGTGCCATCCTTTGGTTACAACATGAAGTTGCTCGATGATGCGACTTCTGTAGAGTTGGGCCCAGATCAGAAGGGTGTGATTGCGATTGAGGGTCCGTTGCCTCCGGGGTGTATGCAAACTGTTTGGGGCGATGACAAACGCTTTATTAGTACTTACTGGGAAACTATTCCAGGCAAGATGATTTACTCCACCTTTGACTGGGGTATTAAAGATAAAGATGGTTATTTCTTCATTTTGGGTCGTACCGATGACGTGATCAACGTTGCTGGACACCGCCTTGGAACACGCGAGATCGAAGAAAGTATCTCTAGCCATCCTAATGTCTCTGAAGTGGCTGTGGTCGGTATTGAGGATAAGCTTAAAGGTCAGGCTGCCATTGCCTTTGTGATTCCTAAGGATGCTTCTAATGCTGAAAACTTAGAGGCCGAGTGCATGAAGACGGTTGATAGTCAATTGGGAGCGATTGCGCGTCCAGGTCGAGTCTACATAGTTACAGCGTTGCCTAAGACCCGCTCTGGCAAGATCGTTCGCCGTGCGCTTCAGGCGGTTGCTGAAGGGCGTGATCCTGGTGATATCAGCACAATGGAAGATCAAACGGTCTTGGCTCAAATCAAGACCATCATTGAGCAGCATATTAAGTAATTATTGGTAAGTTTTTGGTGAATTGACCCCCTTAGCCTAGCGGCTAAGGGAGGTGCGGGCTTGAGAGCCCAATAGGCTGGGGATTCAATGGTTTACGAAGCAAAACTGGTATCATAACCAGATTCGTAACTTATTAAATTACCCTAGCGCTTAAAGACACTCACCTCCCGCACAAACAGTCCTGGGTTGGTCTTTTTGGGGTGTTGAGGGTCGGATGGAGCAGGGACTGGAGATGGTTTGTCACCCTTGCTTCCTTCTTTTCCCCCAGCCGTGTTGGCATTAGCCGACGGCACTTTATTTCCCGGTTTAAGTATTGGCGCTCCTGGCGACACAACTGGCGAAGTCGTTTTCAATACCGCTCTTACGGGCTATCAAGAGATCATTACTGATCCTAGTTACGCCCGTCAAATCGTTACATTGACTTATCCCCATATTGGAAATGTCGGCGTAAATGACCAAGATGCGGAATCCAATCAAATTCATGCAGCTGGACTCGTTGTTAAAGACTTGTCTAAACGTGTATCCAATTTCCGTTCTGAGGGCGGCTTGGATGACTATCTAACTAAGTCGGGTGTGGTGGGTATTGCGGGTATTGATACCCGTAAGCTCACACGCATCTTGCGCGATAAGGGCGCTCAGTCTGGTGCCATTGTTGCCGGCAAGTTAGGTGATGATCTTGAGGTTTTAGGTAAAAAGGCTCTCGAATTAGCTAAGGCATTTCCTGGTATGGCCGGTTTGGATTTGGCTAAGGTAGTCAGCACGAAGGACTCTTATGAGTGGCGTGAAGCTGAGTGGGATTTGCATGGTCCTAATGGTGTGCCAGCCTACCGTTCACTTGATCAGAGCAAGCCAGTTAAAAAAGTGGTGGCTTATGACTTTGGTGTGAAGCGCAACATCCTGCGTATGCTTACTGAGCGTGGCTGTGAAATCACCGTTGTGCCTGCTCAAACTACCGCTGCCCAAGTATTGGCGATGAACCCAGAGGGCGTCTTTTTCTCAAACGGCCCTGGAGATCCTGGCCCATGTGAATACGCTATTGCCGCAGCTAAAGAAATTATTGAAAAGGGTATACCCACTTTTGGTATTTGCTTAGGTCATCAAATTATGGGCCTAGCAGCAGGTGCAAAAACTTTGAAGATGAAGTTTGGTCACCATGGCGCCAACCATCCAGTGAAAGATCTTGATACTGGGCGCGTAGCTATCACTTCTCAAAATCATGGCTTTGCTGTGGATGTTAATACCTTGCCAGACAACTTACGTGTAACCCATGTTTCTTTGTTTGATGGTTCACTCCAAGGTCTTGCGTGGAAGGACAAGCCAGCATTTTGTTTTCAGGGTCATCCTGAAGCATCGCCCGGCCCGCATGATATTGCCTATTTATTTGATCGTTTTGTGGAGTTGATGAATGTCGCCCAGAATGCCAGCAACCAGGGAGGCAAATAATGCCTAAGCGTAGCGACATAAAAAGTATCTTAATTATTGGCGCCGGTCCGATTGTGATCGGACAGGCTTGTGAGTTCGATTATTCAGGCGCGCAAGCGTGCAAAGCTTTGCGTGATGAGGGTTACAAAGTTATTTTGGTAAACAGTAATCCTGCAACCATCATGACGGACCCTGAGATGGCTGATGTGACTTACATCGAGCCCATTACTTGGGAGGTTGTGGAGCGTATTATTGCCACCGAACGTCCAGATGCGATTTTGCCAACAATGGGTGGCCAAACCGCCTTAAATTGCGCATTAGATCTTCACCACCACGGTGTTCTGGAGAAATACGGTTGTGAACTCATTGGCGCATCCCCAGAAGCAATTGATAAAGCCGAAGATCGTCAGAAGTTTAAAGATGCCATGACCAAGATTGGTTTGGGCTCTGCAAAATCTGGTATTGCTCATTCTATGGAAGAAGCACACGTTGTTCAGCAACGTATTCAGCAAGAAACGGGCAACTCTGGTTTTCCAGTAGTGATTCGTCCTTCATTCACTATGGGTGGATCAGGTGGTGGAATTGCTTACAACCGTGAAGAGTTTGAAGAGATTTGTAAACGTGGTTTAGATTTGTCCCCAACAGGTGAGCTCTTGATCGAGGAGTCGCTTTTGGGTTGGAAAGAGTTTGAGATGGAAGTGGTGCGTGACCGCGCTGATAACTGCATCATTGTTTGCTCAATCGAAAACTTAGACCCAATGGGTGTTCATACTGGCGACTCAATTACCGTTGCGCCTGCGCAAACATTGACTGATAAAGAGTATCAGCTGATGCGTAATGCTTCTATCGCGGTATTGCGCGAAATTGGTGTGGATACGGGCGGATCAAATGTCCAGTTTTCAATCAACCCTGTTGACGGTCGCATGATTGTCATTGAGATGAATCCACGAGTATCACGTTCATCAGCTTTAGCTTCTAAAGCTACGGGATTCCCGATTGCCAAGATTGCGGCAAAACTTGCGGTAGGGTACACCCTAGATGAGTTAAAGAATGACATTACAGGCGGTGCTACGCCAGCATCTTTTGAGCCCTCAATCGATTACGTTGTTACCAAGATTCCTCGTTTTGCTTTTGAAAAATTCCCACAGGCTGATTCTCGTTTAACTACGCAGATGAAGTCGGTGGGCGAAGTCATGGCAATTGGAAGAACATTCCAAGAGTCATTCCAAAAAGCCCTACGTGGCCTTGAAGTTGGTGTAGATGGTTTGGATGAGTTTTCCACAGACCTTGATGACATCATCCAGGAAATTAATGAACCTGGACCAGATCGCATTTGGTATTTGGCTGATGCTTTCCGAATGGGTATGGGTTTAGATGAGATTTATGCGGAAACGAAGGTTGACCCTTGGTTCTTGGAGCAAATCGAAGAACTCATCACAATTGAGACTGAGCTCAAACAACGCAAGATCGATAGCTTGTCTGCTGCCGAATTGCGTTTTGTAAAACAAAAAGGCTTCTCTGATCGTCGCTTGGCTAAATTGTTAGGCGTAGAGGCTTCTTCAGTTCGTGCTTCGCGTCATCGCTTAAAAGTTGTGCCTGTCTATAAGCGGGTAGATACTTGCGCAGCTGAGTTTTCTACTAACACCGCTTATCTCTATTCGACTTATGAAGCAGAGCATGGCGAGTGTGAATCACAACCAACCAACCGTGACAAAATCATGGTTCTTGGTGGTGGCCCCAACCGCATTGGTCAAGGTATTGAGTTTGATTACTGTTGTGTTCATGCTGCTTTAGCGATGCGCGAAGATGGCTATGAAACCATCATGGTCAATTGCAATCCCGAAACCGTTTCAACAGACTACGATACTTCAGATCGCTTATATTTTGAGCCGCTAACTTTAGAAGATGTCCTGGAGATTGTTGCTAAAGAGAAGCCCAAGGGAGTCATCGTTCAGTACGGCGGTCAAACTCCTTTGAAATTGGCTTTGGATTTAGAGGCGAATGGCGTTCCTATTATTGGCACATCGCCAGACATGATTGATGCAGCAGAAGATCGTGAACGTTTCCAAAAGTTATTGCAGGACTTGAACTTACGTCAGCCGCCAAATCGTACAGCGCGTGCGGAAGACGAGGCTCTCAAGCTTGCCGAAGAAATCGGTTATCCATTGGTAGTACGCCCTTCTTATGTATTGGGTGGGCGTGCAATGGAGATCGTTCATGACGGTCGTGATCTAGAGCGTTATATGCGCGAGGCTGTAAAGGTTTCTCATGACTCTCCTGTGCTGCTCGATCGCTTCTTAAATGATGCAATTGAGTGTGACGTTGACTGTATTAGTGATGGCGAACGCGTATTCATCGGCGGCGTGATGGAGCATATCGAGCAGGCTGGTGTTCACTCTGGTGACTCCGCATGTTCTTTGCCGCCATACTCACTTTCCGATAAAACGGTGGAAGAGATTAAGCGTCAAACGGCAGCGATGGCTAAAGGCTTAAATGTAGTTGGGTTGATGAATGTGCAGTTTGCGATCCAGCATGTCAATGGCGAAGATGTTATTTATGTTCTTGAGGTAAACCCACGTGCTTCACGTACTGTGCCATTTGTTTCTAAAGCTACGGGTTTGCAATTGGCCAAGATTGCTGCGCGTTGCATGGTTGGTCAAACCTTAGATCAGCAGGGTATTCAGTCTGAAGTGAAGCCTCCTTACTTCTCGGTAAAAGAGGCCGTATTCCCATTCAATAAATTTCCAGGCATCGATCCTATTTTGGGGCCAGAGATGCGCTCTACTGGTGAAGTTATGGGCGTGGGTAAAACCTTTGGCGAAGCTTTGTTTAAGTCCCAGTTGGGAGCGGGAATTAAGTTGCCAAAGAGTGGTACTGTTGTTCTTACGGTAAAAGACAGCGATAAGCCTAAGGCGGTAGAAGTGGCTAAGCTCTTGCATCAACTGGGCTTTCCAATGGTGGCTACTAAAGGTACAGCGGCTGCTATTGAGGCTGCGGGATTACCAGTACGTGTCGTAAACAAAGTTAAAGATGGACGTCCACACATTGTTGATTTAATCAAGAATGGAGAAATTTCTTTGGTGTTTACTACCGTGGATGAGACTCGCACTGCGATCGCTGATTCCAGATCTATCCGCACTAGTGCACAGGCTCATGGCGTAACTTACTACACGACTATTAGTGCTGCACGCGCTGTGATGGATGGCTTATTGACATCTCTCAGCGGCAACAAAGAGGCGCTGGAGGTTTATTCCTTACAAAACCTACATCGAGAGCTTAATTAATCTAAAATTACGATTTATCCGCGCAATTTAGCGCATGAATTTAAGTTAGGTTAGTTGCATGAGCACAGTTCCGATTACAAAACACGGTGCAGAACTTCTAAAAGAAGAGCTGCACCGTCTCAAGCATGTTGAGCGTCCATCCGTGATTAACGCTATCTCCGAAGCACGCGCCCAGGGTGATCTCTCTGAGAATGCTGAGTACGATGCTGCCAAAGAGAAGCAGGGCTTTATCGAAGGTCGCATTCAGGATCTCGAAGGTAAACTCTCTGCCGCGCAGATTATCGACCCATCCACCTTGGATGTTGGTGGCCGTATAGTTTTTGGCGCCACGGTTGATCTTGAGGATTTAGAAGACGGCACTAAATTTACTTACCAAATCGTTGGTGATGATGAGGCTGATATTGCGCTCCAAAAAATTTCGATTAGCTCACCCATTGCTCGTGCATTGATTGGCAAAGAAGAGGGTGACGTTGTAAATGTTCAAGCCCCTGGTGGCGCGCGCGAAGTTGAAATCTTGGCGGTGAGATACATCTAAATGCAGTTCAATCTACAGCGTTTATTTAGTCTCGTGACTGGTTTGTGGGTAGGCGGTTTAATTACCGTTGGGTTTTTAGTAACCCCCATCCTATTCTCGGCATTGGGTGATCGTCAGGTTGCCGGTATGGTCGCAGGTCATCTTTTTAGGGTTGAAGCAAATTTAAGTGTTTTTTTGAGCGTAGTATTGATGATCTTGGCAAATGTCCTTGTGCGTCAAGGCAATGATCAATTTCGCATTGCTCGCTGGACGCTATTGGGAATGTTGGCATGCGCTATTAGTGCGGCTTTTATTCTGATTCCTTGGATGGAATCGGTGAAAGATCAAGCTTTGTATGTAGGCATGAGCGTTATGGAATCTTCCTTTGCTGAGCTATTTACTCGTCTACACAATATCTCGAGTATCGTTTTTAGTATTCAGAGTTTGCTAGGTTTATTTTTGGCTTGGAATCTCACGAAGAAGTGAGCGCTCTAAGTGCATGGTAGATATAAAAAAACGCCGTTGAACGGCGTTTTTTTATTGGAATCTAAAGATATTAGCTCTGAAATTATGACCCTAAAGATTTCTTCTTACTGCTGCTCATGCGTACTTTACGTTTCTTGATCGGGGCTGCGGGAGCGGCAGCTTTCCTGTAGCCAGGTGATGACCAACCAATTTTTGATTCAGCAGCATCAGCACGTAGTACGCGCTTCTTAGGGGTCGCGGATTTCACGGCAGTCTTCACTGCGGCAGCTCTCGTAAATGGTGATTTAGTTGCGGCAGAGCGGCGATCAGATCTTTCTGAGGTGCTCGTACGAATACCTGCTTTTGCAACAGTACGATTTGGCTGACGCTTAGTACGTGGAGCTTGTAAGGATTTTTTAGATTGCTTTGAAGATCTGCCCAGATTCAAAAGGGCCTCATCCACAATGTCTTTTGGTCTCCATAAAACTAGCAACTTACCAATATGTTGAACGGGTGCTGCTTCTAATTTGTCGCAGAGTTCTTCATAGATGGCAGTACGGGCTTCTCGGTCATCGCCAAAAACACGGATTTTGATCAGACCATGATGTCCAATAGCCAATTTGGACTCTTTAATTACGGCTGGAGTAAGGCCATCGCCACCAATCATGACGACTGGGCTCAGGTCATGTGCCTCGGCTTTGAGGGATTTGCGTTGTGCTGGGGTAATAGTAAGTGCAGTCATGGGTTCGATGATAGAGCATTTGGGGTGAATTTCCCTTGTTAATGAAGGATTTACGGTGTTTTACGTCGATTCTTTTTGCCTTACGGGGCAGAAACAAGGAAAATGGAGGTCGAAAGTGGGTAAGTTTTGGCAAAGAATAAATTTAATAAAAGTTGGTTGCAGGATCATTTGAATGATCCATACGTAAAGATGGCTCAGAAAGAGGGTTATCGCGCTAGAGCGGTTTACAAGCTAAGCGAGATTGATGAGCAAGATCACCTCATAAAAGCAGGAATGACGATTGTGGATTTGGGAAGCGCCCCAGGGAGCTGGTCTCAGTACGTCCGCAATCGCTTGACTGAATTAGGTAAAAATAATCCTAAGATTGAATCTGGCAAGCCAGATGGCATCATCATTGCCATTGATATTCTGCCTATGGAAGACATTGCAGATGTCAGTTTCATACAAGGTGACTTCCGGGAAGATGAAGGCTTACAGGCTCTAGAGGCGCTATTGCCTAAAGATGCTAATGGTAAGGTTGACCTGGTTCTTTCTGATATGGCGCCTAATTTATCTGGAGTAGGGGTGGCTGATGCTGCTCGCATGGCATTTTTGGCAGAAATCGCCCTAGAGTTTTCTCTTGCGCATTTAAAGCCAGAAGGCGCTCTTTTAATTAAGTGCTTCAATGGTAGTGGTTATAGTCAGATTGTTGAGTCCTTTAAAAAGGTCTTTAAGACGGTGGCCTCCAGAAAGCCCAAGGCTTCCAGAGCGAAATCTTCAGAAATCTTTTTATTAGGCAGAAATCTCAAAGCGCCGAAAGTTTCTTAATAACCCCCTTAATCGAGGGGTTTATGAAATAAATATGCCATTAGCCCTTGAAAAAGCCTGGTAGTAGAATCAAATACTTAGGTATAGCAATCCGCTTTAACTCCCGGATTAATCCGGCAAAGGTCTCGTTTTGAACAGCAATATGTTCCAAAAAATCGGTGTATGGCTCATTGTGGGCCTCGTACTATTTACTGTTTTTAAACAGTTTGATAAGCCCAAAGAGCAGACTCAGGTCACTTATTCCCAGTTCATGGATGATGCGAAGGCAGGCAAAATCAAGCGCGTGGATGTGCAGGGTCGTACATTGCAGGTTACTCCAGCGGATGGCGCTAAATATTCCATCATCTCTCCAGGGGATATCTGGATGGTTGGTGACTTAATGAAGGACGGCGTCCAGGTAACTGGTAAAGCAGAAGATGAGCAAAATATGTTTGTTTCTGCCTTGTATTACCTCGGGCCAACTTTATTGATTATTGGTTTTTGGTTTTTCATGATGCGTCAGATGCAGGGTGGTGGCAAAGGTGGAGCATTCTCCTTTGGCAAATCCAAGGCACGTCTCATTGATGAAAACAGCAATACCGTTACCTTCAACGATGTTGCTGGGTGTGATGAGGCCAAAGAGGAAGTCTCGGAGCTGGTGGACTTCTTAAAAGACCCTCAAAAATTTCAGAAACTTGGTGGTCGTATTCCTCATGGCGTCTTATTGGTAGGACCTCCAGGTACAGGTAAAACTTTGCTTGCTCGCGCTATTGCTGGCGAAGCAAAAGTTCCGTTCTTTTCAATCTCTGGCTCTGATTTTGTGGAGATGTTTGTCGGTGTTGGCGCATCCCGTGTACGCGACATGTTTGAGAACGCCAAGAAGAATTCACCATGCATCATCTTTATCGATGAGATTGATGCGGTAGGGCGTCATCGTGGTGCCGGCATGGGCGGTGGTAATGATGAGCGCGAACAAACTCTTAACCAAATGCTGGTCGAGATGGATGGTTTTGAAAGCAATAGCGGCGTCATTGTCGTTGCCGCAACAAACCGTTCCGATGTTTTAGATAAGGCTTTATTGCGTCCAGGTCGTTTCGATCGTCAAGTGCATGTTGGCTTGCCAGATATTCGTGGTCGCGAACAGATTTTGCAAGTGCATATGCGCAAGGTGCCCATTGATCCTGATGTTGATGCTGCCGTATTGGCGCGTGGCACGCCTGGATTTTCAGGTGCGGACTTGGCGAATTTAGTAAATGAATCTGCATTGTTTGCTGCTCGCCGTAATAAGCGTGCGGTAGATATGAAAGATTTTGAAGACGCAAAAGATAAGATCTACATGGGTCCCGAACGTAAGTCTGCTGTGATGCGTGAAGAGGAGCGTCGCAATACTGCTTATCACGAGTCTGGCCACGCTGTTGTTGCTAAGGTCTTACCAAAGGCCGACCCTGTTCATAAAGTGACCATCATGCCTCGCGGTATGGCTTTGGGTGTTACATGGCAGTTGCCTGAGTTTGACCGCGTCAATCTTTATAAAGATCGCATGTTAGAAGAATTGGCGATTTTGTTTGGTGGCCGGGCTGCTGAAGAGGTGTTCTTGCATTCTATGAGCACTGGCGCTTCGAATGACTTTGAGCGTGCCACCAAGATGGCTCGGGATATGGTGACGCGTTACGGTATGAGTGATAGTTTGGGTACCATGGTTTATGTGGATACTGAATCTGAAAGTATGTTTGGCCGCACAAGTTCCAAAACCGTTTCAGAATTAACTCAGCAAAAAGTGGATGCGGAAATTCGTGCATTGATCGATAGTCAATACGCTCTTGCGAGAAGTATTCTTGAGCAAAATCGTGACAAGGTTGAGGCAATGGTGGCTGCACTACTTGAATGGGAAACCATTGATGCTGAGCAGATCACTGACATCATGGAAGGGCGTCCTCCACGCACCCCCAAGCTTCCGCCAGCAACAACTTTCGGTAATTCTGCCGGTGGTACACCGGGGCCTGCACCTGATAGCGCTCCAGCAACAGCTTAATTTACATAATCCACGCACTTCATGAATAAGTTAAATCAGCCCGCAACATGGCGTTGCGGGCGTTTTCTTTTTGACTTCAGTAAACGCAAAAGACCTCTCGTTATGGGAATTCTGAATGCCACCCCCGACTCCTTTTCGGATGGGGGTAAGTTTAGGGATGCTAGCAATGCTATTGCCCAAGCAGAGGCGATGATTAAGAGCGGGGTGGACATCATTGATATTGGTGGTGAGTCTACTAGGCCCGGCGCAACACCAGTTTCACTGCAAGAGGAGTTAGATCGGGTATTGCCTGTTATTGATGTGTTGAAGAATTGCGGGGTAGCACTTTCCATTGATACTTACAAGGCGCAGACTATGCGCCAAGCACTTCGTGCTGGGGTGGATTGTATAAATGATATTTGGGCCCTAAGGCAAGACGGTGCTGTACAGGCTGCTCTAGAAAGTCCTGACTGCGGCATTGTTTTAATGCACATGCAGTGCGATCCATTGACGATGCAATTTAATCCTGAATATGCCGACGTCATTACTGAAGTAAATGTGTTTCTTAAGGAGCGTGCCCAGACTCTATTGGATTGCGGTGTTGGGCGAGAGCGCATTGCTATTGATCCTGGCTTTGGTTTTGGTAAGGGCTTGACCCATAACTTGCAGATGCTCGCAGAATTTGAAGTTTTTTCAGGGTTGGGTTATCCCGTTTTGGCGGGAATATCGCGCAAATCCATGCTGGGGAAGGTAACGGGTCGAGAGGCTGACGAGCGTCTGGCACCTAGTATTGCGGCAGCGCTAATGGCGGCTGATCGCCATGCGAAGATAGTACGAGTTCATGACGTTCCTGAGACAGTCGATGCTTTAAAGCTCTGGGAAGCCGTTCAGGGCTAACCAGATCAGCTTATTAACCCTTCAATATTTGCAAGTTTTATAATCAATGTCATGAAAAAACAATATTTCGGCACTGATGGTATTCGCGGAGAAGTAGGAAAATTTCCGATTGTTCCTGAATTCATCATGCGACTTGGTTATGCAGTTGGCGTGGTATTGAATCGCAATGCCAAGCCTGGCACGCGCTGCAAGGTTTTGATTGGCAAAGATACGCGAATCTCTGGATATCTCTTGGAGGCAGCTTTAGAGGCTGGATTTGCAGCTGCCGGAGTTGATGTGCAGCTGTGTGGACCAATGCCAACCCCTGGCATTGCTTATCTGACTAAAGCCTTGCGTTTATCGGGCGGAGTTGTTATTTCTGCCTCACATAATCCCTATCAAGATAATGGCATTAAATTCTTCACTGGGAATGGAGATAAGTTAACTGATGAGGTTGAGCTGGCAATTGAGGCTGAATTAGCAAAACCAATGGGTTGCGTCAGCTCGGAAAAATTGGGTAAAGCTTATCGCTTAGATGATGCGGCAGGGCGGTATATTGAATTTTGTAAATCTACCTTTCCAGGGGATTTGAACTTGCGCGGCATGAAGTTGGTGGTGGATTGTGCCAATGGCGCCGCCTATCATACGGCTCCTCATGTATTTCATGAGCTCGGTGCCGAGGTGATCTCGATTGGAGTAACTCCAAATGGTCGCAATATTAATGATGCGTGTGGTGCTACCGCACCAGCAGCTTTAATCGCCAAGGTAAAAGAGCTTGGAGCAGATTTAGGAATTGCTTTGGATGGGGACGCCGATCGCCTTCAAATGGTTGATGCTAGCGGGCGCTTGTTTAATGGTGATGAGCTGTTGTATGTATTGGCAAAAGAGCGCAAAGATCGCGGGCAGCAGGTGGGTGGAATTGTTGGCACTCTGATGACCAATCTTGCGATTGAAAAGGCCATTAAAAACCTGGGTATTGAGTTTGAGCGTGCCAATGTAGGTGATCGTTATGTCTTGGAATTGCTCAAAGAAAAAGGTTGGTTAATTGGCGGGGAGGGCTCTGGTCACTTGCTTTGCCTAGATCGTCACTCTACTGGTGATGGAACGATAGCCGCCTTACAGGTGCTTGCTGCGATCAGCCAAACCAAAAAGAGCTTGAATGAGTTATTGGACTCCGTCACAATCTTCCCTCAGACTCTCTTAAACGTCCGTTTTAAGCAGGGATATGCCTGGAAATCTGACGAAGCTCTTTTGAGGCAAATTGCTAAAGTAGAAGGCGACCTTAAAGATATTGGTAGGGTATTAATTCGGGCCTCTGGAACAGAACCCGTGCTGAGGGTTATGGTTGAGACGCAGAATGCCGATGTGGGTCTGAATGCTGCTAAAAGCATTGCTAACCTTATCCCCACCGCTTAATCGGTAAAAAATAGGGAAGTAGGGGTTTCTAAGTAAATAACCATCTAAAAGAGGTTATCAACTTGTCATAAAGATGTCATGTTGTCATCGTATCGTTTGGATATCGCATTTTGGCGATCATTATTGAGGATGAATACATGAAATCTTTCTTGAAAAAAGCGTTAGTTATTGGCGCTATTTCACTTACCCAAACCGCATTTGCTGCTGAAATTACAGGTGCAGGGTCCTCCTTCATCTATCCAGTGCTCGCTAAATGGGCTGAAGCTTATAAAGTCAAAACTGGCAATAGCTTGAACTATCAATCTATTGGATCTGGTGGTGGTATTAAGCAAATTAAAGCAAAAACAGTAGACTTTGGCGCAACTGATGCGCCAATGAGTTTTGAAGATCTCGAGGCTGGTGGCATGGTTCAATTTCCAGCCATTATTGGTGGTGTAGTTCCTGTTGTGAACGTGGAAGGCATCAAGCCAGGTCAATTGAAATTGTCCAGCGACGTTCTCTCTGACATTTTTATGGGCTCTATTACTAACTGGAATGACAAGCGCATTGCTTTATTAAATCCAGGCGTACAAATTCCCGCTGGTGATATCACTGTAGTTACCCGTGCTGATGGTTCTGGCACAACGGCAATCTTTACTAACTACTTATCCAAAGTAAACAAGACTTGGAAAGATGCGGTAGGTTTTGGTGCTGCCGTGAAGTGGCCTGCAGCTTCAACGGTAAGCGGTAAGGGTAATGAAGGTGTTGCGGCTAACGTATCTCGAATTAAAAATTCAATTGGCTACGTTGAGTACGCATATGCCAAGAAAAATAATATGAGCTTCACGCAGATGAAAAATGCGGATGAAAAATTTGTAATCCCAACAGCTAGCGCCTTCGCCGCGGCTTCAGCTGGTACAGACTGGTCTAAATACCCAGGTATGAATACCTTCATCACTAATGCATCTGGCGCTGCTGCTTGGCCCATCACTGGCGCAACCTTTGTTGTGATTTATAAAAATCCTGAAAACAAAGCTAGCGCTGCTGAAGTATTGAAATTCTTTGACTATGGCTTCAAAGACGGCAAGAAAATGGCTGCTGATTTAGATTATGTTGCTATGCCGGACGCTACCACTAACTTTATTCGTAAGAATGTTTGGTCACAGGTTCAGGTTAAGTAATTTTTCAATTGAACGAATTTGACCCCGAACACATTTGGGGTCATTTTTCTTAAAAGATATCTCTTAAGTACATGATGGAATCATCCAATTCACTGAGTTTATCTGCGGATAAGGCGCTGAAGATTGCTCGTATTCAGCGTATCCAAGATTTTTTATTCCACAGAGTCACGCAGTTTTTTTCATTGACTGTGCTTTTGGCGTTGATGGGGATTATTGTTTCGCTTTTTATTAACGCATGGCCAGCTCTCAACGAATTTGGAATTGGTTTTTTCTTCAGCGATGAGTGGGATATTGTTGGCGGGAAATTTGGTGGTCTGATTGCTATTTATGGAACTTTGGTTTCCTCTGTAATTGCCTTGGTGATTGCCGTTCCTTTAAGTTTTGGTATTGCCGTATTTCTGACGGAAATTTGTCATTCACGTCTTAAGCGCCCCCTGGGGATTGCTATTGAATTATTGGCTGCTGTTCCATCGATCATCTACGGGATGTTCGGATTATTCATTTTCGCGCCTATTTTCGGTGACTATATCGAGCCTGCGTTACAGGCTACTTTAGGAAAGATTCCTTTGCTGAGCATCCTCTTTTCTGGGCCGGCCAATGGTATCGGTATGTTGTGTGCCGGCCTGATTTTAGCGATGATGATTTTGCCTTTTATTGCCTCGGTGATGCGCGACGTTTTTGAAATCGTCCCTCCAGTATTAAAAGAATCTGCTTATGGCATTGGTTGTACTACTTGGGAAGTTGTAAGAAGGATTGTGCTGCCTTATACCAAGGCGGGTGTCATCGGTGGAATCATGTTGGGCTTGGGCAGGGCGCTTGGCGAAACCATGGCGGTGACTTTTGTGATTGGCAATGCCAGAAGAATCTCCCCTTCCTTGTTTGCTCCAGGAAGCTCTATCGCATCGACTTTGGCAAATCAATTTGGCGAAGCAGAAGCAGGTTTGCATTCCTCCGCCTTGTTTGCGCTGGGCTTGGCCTTATTCTTCATTACCTTTGTGGTTTTAGCTCTGGCTAAATGGATGTTGATTCGCATGGAAAAGAGTCAGGGGCTTAAATCATGAGTCAAATGGCTAACATTGATCAAGCGGTTTTTGCTCGCCGTAAACGTGCCAATAAGATCGGACTGGTCTTATCGATGTTCGCGATGTTATTGGGAATGACTTTTCTGATTTGGATTTTGGCGGTTCTATTCATCAAAGGTTTTTCCGCTGTCAACCTCAATATGTTTATTGCTAGCACACCTGCGCCTGGTTCTGAAGGTGGCGGATTAGCGAATGCGATAGTTGGTAGCTTGATGCTGATCGGCAGTTGCACTTTAATTAGTACCCCTGTTGGAGTCTTAGCCGGACTTTATCTCTCCGAGTATGGTGATCGTAGCAAGATGGCAGCTATTACTCGCTTTGTTACCGATATCATGTTATCTGCGCCTTCTATTGTCATCGGCTTATTTGTATATGCCTTTGTGGTTGCTGAAGTGAAGCATTTTTCAGGATGGGCGGGAACCATTGCTTTGGCTTTGATTGCTATCCCTGTAGTAGTCCGCACTACAGAGAACATGCTGCGCTTGGTTCCAGGTAGTTTGCGTGAAGCGGCTTATGCATTGGGTGCACCCAAATGGAAGGTGGCCTTTATGATCACTTTAAAAGCAGCGCAAAGCGGCATTATGACGGGTGTTTTATTGTCTTTAGCTCGCGTGAGTGGTGAGACTGCGCCTTTGTTATTTACTGCTTTGAGTAATCAGTTCTTCTCAACCAATATGAACGCACCAATGGCGAACTTGCCAGTCGTGATTTTCCAGTTTGCAATGAGTCCTTATGACAACTGGGTTGAGCTTGCATGGGGTGGGGCACTACTCATTACCTTTACCGTACTTGGCCTGAATATCTTGGCACGTGTGGTATTTCGTGACAAGGCTCAGGGATGAGTAATATGAAAACAATGTTTGACTTAAATGCTATCGATAGTCAAGGAGGCAGAATGAATTTAGGGACTACCCAAGCACCACAAAAAGTAGCTAAAAATGCTCTTGAAGTGCGTAATCTCAATTTCTTTTATGGCGCTTTTCAAGGCCTTAAAAATATCAACCTGGATATCGAAGAGGGTAAGGTCACAGCATTTATTGGACCTTCTGGCTGTGGCAAATCCACACTCTTGCGCACCTTAAATCGTATGTATGATCTGTATCCTGGTCAGCGCGCTGAAGGTGAGATTAATTTTTATGGTCAAAATATTCTTACTCCTGGGCAAGACTTAAATCTTCTTCGCTCACGTATTGGGATGGTTTTTCAAAAACCCACACCGTTTCCAATGTCTATTTATGAAAATATCGCATTCGGTGTTCGACTCTATGAGAAGCTTTCTCGATCTGAAATGGATGAGCGCGTAGAGTGGGCCTTAAATAAAGCGGCATTATGGACGGAGGCTAAAGATAAGTTGCATCATAGCGGCCTATCTCTTTCTGGTGGCCAACAACAGCGCCTGTGTATTGCACGTGGCGTAGCGGTTAAGCCTTCCATTATTTTGTTGGATGAACCGACCTCTGCTCTTGATCCGATCTCCACTGGGAAAATCGAAGAGTTAATTAACGAATTGAAGCATGAGTACACGATTGCTATTGTGACTCATAACATGCAGCAAGCTGCGCGCGTCTCCGATTACACTGCTTATATGTATCTTGGAAGCATGGTGGAGTTTGGCAAGACAGATGAAATCTTTATCAAACCTAAGCGTAAAGAAACAGAAGATTACATCACAGGACGCTTCGGCTAATTGGAGATAAAAATGCCAGATAAACACCTTTCATCACAATTTGATGCCGATTTAAATGCTCTTTCAAGCAAATTGCTTGAAATGGGTGGTTTGGTTGAGTCCCAGATATCGACTGCCATGCGCGCTTTTACGCAAATGGATCTTGAGACTTGTAATGTCGTCATTCAGAACGAAAAGCTCGTTAATGATTTGGAAATCCAAATTGATTTGGCTTGTACTGAATTAATTGCAAGACGTCAGCCAACTGCACGGGATTTACGCTTAGTAATGGCAGTTTCTAAGGCCATTACCAATCTTGAGCGAGCAGGGGATGAGGCTGAGCGTGTTGCAAAAAGAACTAAACGCTTAATTGAAGCTGGAGCTAGTCACAATATTAATGTGGCTGAAATTAAGCTATCAGGTCAAATGGCTATCTCTTTATTGCGCCGCAGTCTTGATGCCTTTGCACGCTTAGACACAATTGCCGCCGCTGAAGTGGTTGAGGAAGATCGTCAAATTGATGAAGAATTTCGCGCTTTTGTACGTAAGTTGATTTCGTACATGACTGAAGATCCACATACAATTACTACTGGTCTTGACATGTTAACCATTGCCAAAGCGATTGAACGTATTGGTGATCACGCTAAGAACATTGCCGAATTTGTGATCTACATTGTTAAAGGTTCAGATGTTCGCCATATTCCGCATGAGGATTTAGTGCGTGAGGCTAACAAGCGCTAAGCTTGAACTACTCAATGACTCAGCGTATCTTAATTGTTGAAGATGAGCCATCTATCGCTGAATTAATTGCGATTAATCTTACCCATGCTGGCTATGAAGTAGAAAAAGCACTTCAAACAGATGTGGCAATGAATATGATGCGCAATCAATTGCCTAATCTCCTGATTTTAGATTGGATGCTCCCTGGAAAATCTGGGGTGCAGTTTGCAAGAGAATTGCGTGCGAACGAGCTTACTAGAAGCCTGCCAATTCTGATGCTTACCGCCAAAAGTGAAGAGTCTGATAAGGTTCTCGGCCTGGATTCTGGTGCGGATGATTACGTTACCAAGCCTTTCTCCCCTAAAGAGCTGATAGCCCGGGTTAAGGCGCTGTTACGCAGACAAACCCCTATGGAAGATGTTGGCCCACTTTCGGTTGGTCCTTTGAGGCTAGATTCCGTATCTCATCGCGTATTGGCGGTATGGCCGAATGTCGAAGCTAAAACGATTGCACTTGGCCCTACAGAGTTTCGTCTAATGCAATTTTTGATGGCGAACCCTGAGCGGGTTCACACTCGCGGTAACCTTTTGGACAAGGTATGGGGTAGCGATGTTTATATCGAAGAGCGTACTGTGGATGTGCACATTAAGAGGTTAAGAGCTGCTCTTGCTCCATTTGATTGCGATCGTTTTGTTGAGACTATCCGCGGTAGTGGATATAGGATCACAAAAACGCCTACTGAGACCTAAATCCCTTTTTTAGGTGTGTTTTCCAGTGCATTGACTAGATGAACTAAGATTGCACCATGTTATCCGCACTGACACGTTTCATTTTTATTGTTTGCTTGGCATTGATTGCCGCATATATCACCCTAGCCAATTGGGGGGTAGAACTTGCTATTGCCGCAGGCATGACTGTTCTCGCGATTCCTTTGGCGTATTCCTATATCAACTTGGCACGATTAAGAAAATATGCCATCGCCAATGCCGTAGAAAATATGCCGTTACCAAGCGGATTTTGGGAAGAGGTCTTTTTTCGCTTACAACGCTTAGTTCGTAATCTCAAGCTGGATATTCAGTCTATTGAAAAACAACACAATCGCTTTATAGAGGCCTTTCAGGCCTCTCCAAATGGCATTGTGATGCTCGATGATCAGGATCAGATTGAATGGTGCAATGCCATTGCGGAGCGTTTCTTTGGGTTGGAATTTAAGCGCGATGTCATGCAGCGAATTAATTTCTTAATCAGGCGTCCGGAATTTATTCAGTACCTGAACAAGAGGGTCTTTGAGGAGCCGCTTCTTTTAGAAAGGATGGGCCCTGAAAGCAATCTTAGTTTGATGGTTCAGGCTTTTCCGTATGGCGATAAACGCCATTTATTGCTTGTACAGGATGTCACTGATCTTCAAAAGGCGGATGCAATGCGTAGGGATTTCGTGGCGAATGTTTCCCATGAGATGAGAACGCCAATTACCGTGTTACTGGGCTTCTTAGAAACTATTCAGTCTTTGGATTTAGACAAGGATCAACAAGCGCAATACATTGAATTAATGATCTCTCAGGCCCAAAGAATGAAGAGCTTGGTTGAGGATTTATTAACCTTAGCCAATCTTGAAGCTAATACCTTGCCAGCACCCATGCAGGCTGTGCAGGTGCCCACGATCATGGCTTTACTGAAAAATGATGCTCAGGCCCTTTCACAAGGAAAGCATGCTTTTAATTTTGAGGTGCTTACTTCGGCCAGTATTTTGGGTGAGGAAAGGGAGTTGCTGTCTGCATTCAGCAATCTAGTTTCGAATGCCGTTCGCTATACCCCGGATGTCGGAATGGTCAATGTGAAATGGGATCTAAATTCGGAGGGGCAGGGCGAATTCTCGGTTACAGATACAGGCCCTGGAATCGCATCAGAACACTTATCGAGATTAACCGAGCGTTTCTACCGCGTTGATCGCAGTCGGTCTAGAGATACTGGTGGAACGGGACTGGGATTGGCCATCGTGAAGCATATTGCTAACCGCCATCATGCTCAGCTACAAATTGAAAGCTCCCCGGGAAAGGGGAGCACTTTTATACTGCGATTCCCTAAAGAGCGGATTGCACTTTAGGAATCAATTCTTTTTCTTTTTCTTTTTCTTTTTGGATTCTTTGCATAGCTTGTCAATCTTGCCATTGGCGTATAAACACCATACCTTGATCTCTTCTAATAACTCGGTGAGATCATCATAGGGAAGATTTTTAAAGTCTTCCAAGCTAATGGATCCCGTTTCCTGGAGTTGAATTACAGCTTCTTCGTATTGATATTTGCTCATCTGAATATTGGTGTGAGTTGTAATTAGATGGAATCCTACCAAATCAATGTGACAAAAGTAATATTTTTAGGGATAAGCGAGCTTTTTAGTAAGGATCGGCGGAAATTTCAGATTCCCGTTTAATTTCTTGGGCCTTAGAAACAAAGGTTTAGACCCAGAATCATCTCCATAAGCAGAGTAAAAGTGAGGCGTGCGACAACATTGAGATAGACGGGCTTGGAAGTCTAGAAATCCTTTCAAATGACGGTGCATCGCATTATTTTGGCAATCTCAGCCCTTAATAAAACTGAAATATAGGTAGGCTATGCTCAAGGTTGATCAAGTCGTGCGCTAAAAAGGATCTTATTCATGGGCTTAGAGATAGCAACAGAAATACTTGTAGGTCATATAGATAAATCTGCCGGAAGTCATTTTGACTTGTGCATGCACTCTATGGAATTAAAGGACCGCTCCCTGACTAACGAAAGGGTGCTCGCACTATTTGTTAGTGATCAGCGTTACTTATTAGCTATAGATGAGCTTATTTAATAGTTAAATTATTCGAATATGTCCCCTCAAGATTCGGTAAGATGGGAATTCAAGCCGAACAGGAGTGGGAATGTCTTCAAGGGAAAAGTTTATTAAATTGCGTGGCGTACATAAGATAGCTGCACTCAATTCTGTGGAGTCGTTTAAAAACTTAAGACCCAGTATTAAAAAGCGACTCTTAGATGGAAAAGCTCTCAGAAAATTGGTGAGCTTTGCGGATCAAGGGGTTTACACCCCAACAAAAAATCGCTTAGATCCCATCCTTGTTCTTGAGAAGCAGGCTAAGACTCGTATTACATCTTTAATCCCCATTCGCTATGAGCGAATGATGCAATCACCCTTCACCTTTTATCGCGGTGGGGCTGCGATCATGGCTCAAGATTTAGCTAATCAACCCGTTACCGATATTACGGTTCAGTTATGCGGGGATATGCACGTATCAAATTTTGGGCTATTTGGAACAACAGAACACCGCTTGGTGTTTGGTATTAATGATTTTGATGAGACTTTACCTGGTAGCTGGGAATGGGATCTTAAGCGCCTAGTTTCTAGCGCCGTAATTGCTTGCGAAAGTCTGGGGGGCGATAAAGCATTGAGTAAACGCTTGGTTTATCACATCACCTCTGAGTATCAAAAAAGAATGGCCCAGTATGCCCAAATGCCGTACCTGGAGTTATCTCGCCAATTTATTGCGGAGAAGGATATTCGCAGGAAATTTAGCAAGACCCATCAAAAGACCTTAGATGCTTTTTTGGCGGATACAAAAGGTCAGAGCAATATTGAGGTGCTGGAGAAATTAACAGCCCTTGTTGGAAAGAATCGCAAGATCATCAACAAACCCCCGTTGATAGAGCATCTATCTAAAAACCAAAATGGGGTTCCCGTGATTGATTTGCTCAATGTGGCCTTATTAAATTACAGTGGCACTTTATTGACGGATAGGCGTGTTTTGTTTGAGCGCTACTCTCTTAAAGATTACGCAAGAAAAGTGGTGGGTATTGGTAGTGTGGGCACCAACTGTATGGTTTTGTATTTTGAGGGAGATAGTAAGAATGACCCCTTATTTCTTCAGTACAAAGAGGCTCAGACATCAGTGCTCTCCCCTTATCTAGGCGTGTCTATATATAAAAACCAAGGGCAACGTGTGGTGTCTGGCCAACGATTACTTCAGGGTGCGCCTGACGTATTTCTGAATTATGGCAGTCTGCAATATGACATTGACACTAGTCAAGGTTTTTACTTGAGACAGTTACGGGACATGAAGGGCGGTATTAATATCGGGCCTAATGGAGTCTCTTTAAAGAATTTTCCAGACTATGCTAAATTATTCGGGTGGGCTTTAGCTCTTGGCCACGCCCGCTCTGGGGACGCGGCAATGATCTCTGGTTATTGCGGTCAAGGCAAAGATTTTTGCGAGGCCCTTTATGCTTTTTCTAAATCTTATGCCAAACAAAATCAATCGGATTACGAAGTTTTTTGTAATGCGATTAAGAGCGGAAGATTGAAAGTCGCAACTACAAAAGCCTTGAAAGACTAACCAGATGGAAGTACTGCACAACATCAATCTTGACTCACTTGCTGATACGTCTGTAAGTTTGATGGCTGCGTTTATTTTTGGCGGCTTGATTGGTTTAGAGCGTCAGTTTCGTCAACGTACAGCTGGTCTGAGAACCAATGTGTTGGTTGCGGTAGGTGCGGCAATCTTTGTTGACGCAGGCAATCGCTTAACTGGTCATGATGGGGCCGTTCATATCATGGCTTATGTGGTCTCTGGAATCGGCTTTTTAGGTGCTGGTGTAATCATGCGGGAAGAGGGGAATGTGCGTGGCATTAATACCGCGGCAACGCTGTGGGCTTCTGGCGCCGTCGGCGCTTGTGCTGGCGCTGATTTAATTTTGGAAGCGGGTTTAGCAACGATTTTTGTGCTTGCCGCCAATACCTTGTTGCGTCCCTTGGTGAAGTTAATTAATAAGCAGCCTCTTGATACAAGTTTTGTCGAGGTTACCAACTCCGTTTACATCATCACCCCTAAGCGTTTCCAAAAATTGGCCCTCAAGCAGTTTATTGCCACCCTAGAAGCGGCTGGGTATCAGGCGCACGATATTGAGGTAGATCAATTTGGTGATGATGAAGTAGAAATCCAAGCGGTTTTAACCGATTCTGCGGTTGATGGAGATCAAATGGATGCTTTAATCCAAAAAATAGCTGATATGGAATATGTCAATCAAGCTTACTGGAGTCCAAGTACTACGGATTGATGGCCTGACATCGTTTTGAAATATTTGAAGTTCACTATCTGTTTGTGAATACTTTTCTCAAAACTGAACCTACTGTACGTTCTACACATTCCACTAGCTCCACAATTACTTGCCCTCATTGCCAGGCCATTGAGAATCTGGAGATTCCTAAGGGGTTTTCTCAACATCTCTATCGTTGCCCGTCCTGCGCGGTCATCCTTAAGCCTAAGTCTGGTGATTGCTGCATCTTCTGCAGCTTTGGAAGTGTTGATTGCTCAAGTTCAGAGCAAAATTTAGCCACCTAAATATTTCCTAGGTAGATTAAGCGTTATATTCAGGTGTGTGTCATCTCTATTGCTTAAAATGGACGGATTCAAATACGGGTTTGCTGTATTTGCTGCACATACTTTATTACAGGGAACATCTTGACCGCGCTCCGAAATAACTCCAAATCTCCCGCGACTGATTTAGTGGCGGCTATTGACTTGGGTTCAAATAGTTTCCGGATGATTGTTGCCCAGGAGGTTCAAACCCCTTCGGGAACTCAAATACGTCCTATCGATACTCTCAGAGAGACTGTTCGGTTGGCTGCAGGGCTAACAGAGGATAAGTTGCTAGGTCACGATGCTTATCAGCGCGGTCTCGTAGCCATTCACCGTTTTGGTGAGCGTATACGGGGATTTGATCCATCCAAGGTCCGTGCAGTAGCTACCAATACTCTACGCGTTGCAAAAAATGCCCAAAACTTTGTACGAGACGCTGAAGCGGCACTGGGCTTTCCAATTGAGGTCATTGCCGGGGTTGAAGAAGCACGCTTAATTTATATTGGCGCAGCGCATGAAGTCTCCGCTACCCAGGGAAACCGATTGGTGGTGGATATTGGGGGTGGCTCTACCGAGTTTGTCATTGGCAAAGGATATGAGCCTAAGCTAATGGAAAGTCTTTATATTGGCTGTGTTTCCCACAGCATGCAATTTTTCCCTAAGGGCAATATTGATTCGCATGCCTTTAAAGAGGCTGAGCTGGCAGCAAGGCGTGAGATTCAAGTAATTTCAGGGGCTTACCTCAAAAGCGGATGGAATCAAGTCATTGGCTCTTCAGGGACTGCACGTGCTTTAGCGGATCTCATTGCTGAAAACCATTTTAATGGCCAGGGCGATGGGTTGACGATGGGGCGTGTCAATGCAGGGAGTGGTTTGATTGCTCGTGATGGTCTACGGGCGCTTAAAAAACATTTACTCAAATATGGACACGTGAATCAAGTTGAGTTACTTGGCTTGAAAGACGATAGAAGGGCGGTATGGCCTGGCGGCTTGGCAATCATGATTGCTGTATTTGATGAGCTAGGCATTGAGGCAATGGAAGTTACTGATGCCGCTTTAAGGGTGGGCGTGCTCTATGACCTTTTGGGTAGATCTCAGCATCACGATATGCGTTATGTGACAGTCGAACAGTTTATGCAGCGTTATGCGGTTGACAGGGAGCAGGCCACTCGAGTGGGTAAGCTGGCTGTAGAGTTTTTGGATCAACTGCCTAGACCTGAAGCTGAAAGCAGGGTAAACAACATCGCCCTATTGCAGTGGGCTGCGAACTTACATGAGATTGGTCTATCCATATCGCACAATGGTTATCACAAGCATTCTGCTTATATTGCGGGTAATGCGGATATGCCGGGTTTTTCTAAGAATGACCAGGCTCGTCTAGCCGCCTTATTAATCGGCCATACTGGAAAGCTAGGAAAGCTCGCAAACAACACTGGTTTTTATGATTGGCGCATGCTGTTTTGCTTGCGCCTTGCTCAAGTACTCTGTAGAGGACGTAGTGATGTGAGTTTGCCAAAAGTGAGGGTATCAGAGCGAGATAGTACATACTTTGTTTCACTTTCTAAAGAGTGGGCGAGCAAGCATCCTCTGACTGAATTTAGTCTGCAAAAAGAAGCGGCTGAATGGGAGCGTGTCGGCCGGTCTTATGAGGTTGGTCTTAAATAAGACCCTCTTTCTTATAGACTTAGGAAGTGCTTTGCATAGCGCGGGTTAATTTCTGATAAACGAAGCATTGTCAGTAAATCAGCAGTATTAAAGTCAGGATCCCATGCTGGCGCACTACATATCTTTGCTCCTAATTTGAGGTATCCCTTGATGAGGGGTGGCGGCTCCACTTCTAATCCCCCGTTGAGCTTTTCTAAAGGCAATGGGAGTTTTGGAAAGGCATGGTTTTCAGTAGGCGCCATTTGATCATTGCGCAGTGAGTTAAACAAACTTGCGGCAAAGTGTCCGCCATCAGCCATTGGAATGCTTGCGCAACCCAGCATGATTTCATAACCATTCTTTTGCATATACTGGGCCAATCCACTCCATAAAGCCATGATGACGGCTCCAGAACGATAATCCGCATGCACGCACGATCTGCCTAGTTCAACCATCTTTGGGCGCAAATGGTTCAGGCGCGTTAAATCAAATTCTGAATCGGAATACAGGCGACCTATTTCAATAGCTTTATGTGGCGGGAGAACGCGATAGGTTCCAACCACCTTCAAAGTTTCTTGATCGCGAATCAGCAGGTGATCGCAATAAGCGTCGAATTCATCCACATCCAAGCCTTCTGAGTTTTGAGCAAGGGTAGCGCCCATCTCATCGGCAAATACTTTGTAGCGTAAACGTTGCGCTTCTTTTACTTCATTCTTATTTGATGCCCAGGTAATTTGAAAGGCAGGCTTTTTAACCTTATGAATTTGCTTTTCAATTGCAGGGAATTTTTGAGTCTCCTGAGTTTGCTGAGCCTCTTGAGTTGTTTGGGTAAGTATCTGAGTACGAGACTTGGTGGCAAATTTTTTACCAAAGAGCTTTTTAGCTAATTTTTTGGGAAATAATTTTTTGAGCGAGTTGCTTTTCTTCTTCTTGGGTTTTTTTTCAAAAGATGGGCCAAAAAAATCGAAGGCGCCTAGAGGGTTTGGAATGTCTGACATAGTGATCCTTAAGGATTGATCATCAATCGTATTGTGGGTTTATTTCAAACTGAAAAAGAGGGGAATACAAATCGTTGCCCAAAGAAGTGCCGCGATGATTAAAGCAAGCATGACGGCTGCAGAGCCAAAATCCTTAGCTCGCTTCGAGAGATCATGATGCTCAAAAGAGATTCGATCGATTGCGGCTTCAACACTTGAGTTGAGGAGCTCTACAAGCAGTACCATGAGCAAGGCGGAAATAAGTAAAACCTTTTCCAGAGGGCTTACTGGTAAGAAAAGGGCTATTGGGGTTAACAAAATTAATAATGTTAACTCTTGTCGAAAAGCGCTTTCCTCAGTAAAGGCATACACCATTCCGCACCAAGAGTTTTTGGCCGCATGCCAAGCTCTGGTTAATCCTCGATTGCCTTTATGAGGGTTTTGATTAATGTTGTATTGTTTTTTGATCAAAGGATAGTCCTTTTAGGCGAGGGCAGAAATATGCACCTTGGGTGATGGAACGGGTTTAAGGTGTCGAGCAAACTGTTCTGATGCAGAGCGCCATGAGAATTTTTCTGCATGAGCGCGCGCTACTTCTCTTGGGATTTTTAGGGCCTGCATACATGCTTCACGCAAATCTGCATTCATTGCACCTGCAGCGGAATCTCCCAGTACATCGATTGGACCTGTTACAGGGTAGGCTGCTACAGGCGTTCCGCAAGCCATGGCTTCAAGAATTACCAAGCCAAAGGTATCCGTCTTGCTTGGAAATACAAAGACATCTGCTGCCGCGTAGACTTTGGCTAACTCCTGTTGTTGCAAAACGCCTAAATAGTTGATGTTAGGATATTTCTGTTTAATGCTAGCCATTGCTGGCCCATCACCAACTACCCATTTTGAGCCCGGCAAATCAATTTCTAAAAATGCGTTGATATTTTTTTCTACCGCCACACGACCTACATATAGAAAGATAGGATGCGCAGTATTCAAAGCTTTAGAGTCTTGCATCTTGAAAATATTTAGATCCACGCCTCTTGACCATAAAACCACATTGGTAAAACCATACTTCTCTAAATCTTCTTTAACAACAATGGTTGGTGCCATTACCGCCATAGAGGGGCCATGGAACCAACGCAAAAAGGCATAAGTTACTCCAAGTGGCATCCCGATTCTGGCTTTGACGTATTCAGGGAAGCGGGTATGGTAAGCAGTGGAAAAAGGCAGCTTGTTTTTAACTGCATAAGCCCTAGCGGCAATTCCTAAAGGGCCTTCGGTAGCGATGTGCATGGCATCAGGTGCAAATTCTTTAATGCGCTTAGCCACCTGTTTGCCTGCAAATAATGAAAGAGAAATATCGGGATAGGTAGGGCAAGGAATGGTTTTAAATTCTTTCGGGGTAATCATTCCTACTTCATGACCCATCGCAGTGAGCTCTGCACAAGTTTGCTTAAGTGTTCTAACGACACCGTTTACCTGAGGTTCCCAAGCGTCAGTGATGATCATAATTTTCATAGTACAGCCTCTTTAATGAGTTGTTCAATAGGGGATTGGAAAGAAACTTCTGAGGATTCAACTGGTTCGCCTTTGATCTGCGTCCAGTGAATAATTTTGAGTTCACCTGCATGGGTTTCTACTAGGGCGGTGAGACTTTCAACCCAATCGCCATCATTGCAATAGAGCAAGCCATCGATTTCACGAATTTCAGCCTTGTGGATATGGCCGCACACTACGCCATCGCAACCTCGTAAACGCGCTTCTCTTGCCATAATGTGTTCAAAGTCAGCGATATAACTGACTGCATTTTTTACTTGATGTTTCAGGTATTGGGAAAGTGACCAGTATTGCAATCCCATTCTTACCCTCAGCATGTTGAAGTAACGATTGATATACAGAATGAAGGTATAGAGTGAATCTCCTACATAAGCGAGCCACTTGGCATATTGCATGACGCCGTCAAAGAGATCGCCGTGGGTTACCCAGAGTTTTTTGCCATCTAAGGTTGTGTGAATGACTTCTTCAACCACTTTGACGTCACCAAATGACATGCCAAAAAATTGTCGGGCACTTTCATCATGGTTTCCAGGTACATAAATCACTTCTGCGCCTTTGCGGGCTTTACGAAGTAGTTTTTGAACAACATCGTTATGAGCTTGGGGCCAATAGAATGAACGCTTAAGTTTCCAGCCATCAATGATGTCACCAACTAAGTAAAATTTATCTGCTTCGTTATGCCTGAGGAAATCGAGAAGGTAGTTGGCCTGACACCCGGATGTCCCTAGGTGTATGTCTGAAATCCAAATAGCTCTGTAATGCATCATGAGTTTGAATTAAGCCAGCCTCATATGTAAACATCATGACACTTTCAAGTCACTTTTGTGACGTACATGATTTTCATTGCCAGCTTTCTGTTTATTATTCTGTATGGATCCGAAAAATACCCACGTAAAAAATCAAACATCATTTTTGTTTCAGATTTTTCTTTGGCTGCAAATCTGGCTGCACATTATGGGTGGGTCCATAACCTTACTTTTACTTTTCCCTTTTCTGAAAGCCAACCAAAGGAGGTGGCATATTCAGCAGTGGTCAAAAAAATTGTTGGACATCTTTCAAATCGAGCTTGTTGTGCATGGATCAAAAATATTGCCTAATAGATCCTACTTGTTGGCTGCTAATCATATTTCTTGGTTAGACATCCATGTGATTAATGCTTTTAACCCTATTCGCTTTGTTGCCAAGTCAGAAGTGGAGGGTTGGCCTATTTTTGGCTGGATGGCTAAGCGGTTGGGAACAGTATTTATTAAGCGCGATAACTCACGCCATGCCCGTCAAGTATCAGAGGAGCTTGGAGAAATTCTCCAGTCGGAGTCTATTTGTATTTTTCCGGAGGGGACGTCCAGTTTAGGAGTCCATGTTCTACCATTTAGAGCAAACTTATTTGAGTCGGCAGTAAGTTCTGGGGCACCGGTTTACCCGCTCGCAATTCAATACTTTTCCTCTAAAACTGGCTTACGAAGTTATGCCCCTGCGTTTGTGGGTGACATGGGTTTGCTAGAGTCGATCTCTAACATTCTTAATGCACGTGATCTTAGGGTGGAGTTAAGTTTTTCAGAGCCCTTGAAATGTCGAGACGGATTGACCCCAGATCGCAAGCAGCTAGCCCAATATTGCCAGAAAATGATCGCCAACTTTATTTAAGTGCTATATGTAATTAAAATGTCATATCCTTGGGTTAAAACTGTTGGCTGTGATTAGGAAGAATGAATGACCTCAAAACATAAAGAGATGGCTGACTGGTATCAGCGTGCTCAAGCAGAAATTTTAGACAGCATGGATGAAGAGCTCGAAATGGAGCTTGATGATGATCGCCTGTCTCCCGACGGGGGAAGTGGCTCTGTTATCCCTAGGCAAACCTACTTTAAAGAGCTATTTCGTCTTCAAGGTGAATTAGTTAAGTTGCAAGACTGGGTCGTTGAAAATAAAGTAAAAGTTGCGGTTTTATTTGAAGGTCGTGACTCGGCAGGTAAGGGTGGTGCTATCAAGCGGATTACGCAGCGTTTAAACCCCCGCGTTTGTAAGGTAGTGGCATTACCCGCCCCCAATGAGCGCGAAAAGACCCAGTGGTATTTTCAGCGCTACATCTCGCAATTACCAGCCGGTGGAGAAATTGCTTTATTTGATCGTAGTTGGTACAACCGTGCTGGCGTAGAAAAGGTAATGGGATTTTGTACTGATGATGAGTATGAGGAGTTCTTAAGAACCGTTCCGGATTTAGAACGCATGATGGTAAATTCTGGAATTATTCTGATTAAGTATTGGTTCTCGATTTCCGATGACGAGCAATATAACCGTTTCATGATGCGAATTCATGACCCATTAAAGCAATGGAAACTCAGTCCAATGGATTTAGAGGCTCGTCGCCTCTGGGAAGACTACACCAAGGCTAAGGAAACTATGCTGGAGCGCACTGATATCCCTGAGGCACCATGGTGGGTGGTTGCTGCAAATGATAAGAAAAAAGCGCGTTTAAATTGTATTACGCATCTTCTTAGTCAAATTCCATATAAAGAGATTGATCATCCCATTATTACCCTGCCAAAACGCGTTCACAATCCAGATTATTTACGTGGCCCAGTGCCTCCTGAGATGTACGTTCCAGAGGTTTATTAAAAGATTCTGGTTAGTGGTAATCTCTCTCTAAACGAGAGGGAGAGTCATGAAATTGCATCAGGCGGTTACTAATAGGGAATTTAAGCTGCTAATCAAGCCAAAAGGCTTGGATAGACGTAGTCAAATTACTAGGCTTACTCAGCAAATTCTTGATTTTTGCCATACAAATAATGTTCAGTTTTTTCACTTAGACAATGCAAATACTGGTCTGAGGAATGTCTATTTCTACGATACCCCCGGCGAAGATTTACGCCTAAACAATATTATTTTGCGCGTGAGAGAATCGCGACAAAATGTGTGGGTCGATGATTGGTGTGAGGTGACCCTGAAATGCAGGACTCAAGATATAGAAGAGTCTTTCAAATTTGATCCCACACCAAAGAAAAGCATTAAATCTAGATCTCGCTTGAAGCAAGAAATATTGCGTGGTGAAGAAATTGGATCCAAGCGCATGATTTATTCGAACAATGCGATTTTAGATGCAGTACCCTTGGACAAAATTTTTGATCGTACTTATGCCAGTATCGGCAAATTCTTCCCTGGCTTAAAAAAATTACCGATTGACCATAGGGCGCCACTTCGAATTGTTGGTGGTCAGACCAATAAAATTCTCGAGGCCTGTCTTCCCATCGGAAATTTACAGTTTGGCGATGGTGTTCAGGCTCATTGTGATATCGCGATTTGGATGAAGAGTGTCGGCGACCCTATTGTTGGGGAATTGGCTTTCTCATATCGCGTGACCGACGGAAATAGGGCGGAGAGTAGATCCCACAAGCGGGCTGACAAGTTCTTTAAAAAACTTCAAATAGAGTTAAAAGATTGGCTGGAAATTGGCAGCACTAAAACTGCCCTGGTATACGGCAAGCCGGAATAAAGCTTTTGCAGATGGAATCTTCTAACAATAGCCCTGTATCTCTCCGGGATTTATTCGTCCAATTTTTTATTGTCGGGGCGGTGAGTTTTGGTGGTGGAATCATTGCCTATGAGCGCATCTTGTTGGTGGATAAGCGTAAATGGTTATCCCCAGATGAATTTATGGCGTATTTGGCAATTAGCCAGACGATGCCTGGACTCAATTCAGTTAACCTTGCTGTATTGGCCGGTGACAAGTTGCGGGGTGCTATTGGGGCAGTTGTAGCTGTATTGGGTTTAATTCTTCCTGGGTCAGTATTTGTTTTGGTCATTGGAATTCTTTACACGAGCAAATCCAATCACTATTTATCTAATCTGATTTTGCCGGGTATTGCTGCGGCTGCTACAGGATTATTGGGTGCAATCACTTACCGTATTGGTGAGGAACATTGGCGTCATGTGAAGTCTTTGTTTTTAATCGTAAGCACTTTTTTCTTAATGAGTATCGCCAAGCTATCTCTTCCGCTTGTTTTATTGGTCATGGCTCCGATAGCAATTTATCTTTATCGGCCTAGTAAAAAGCAATGAGTATATTGATTCAGTTGGCCCTTAGCTTTTCTTTACTATCCATCTTGGCGGTTGGAGGTGGCACTGCTGTTTTGCCAGAAATGCAAAGCATATTGGCGCACCAGTTTGGCGTTGACCATACGCAATTTGTTCACGCATACAGTATTGGCCAGCTGTCCCCTGGGCCTAATATGCTCATGGTACTGATCATTGGCTATCGAATCGCGGGCTTATTGGGGGCAGGTGTTGTACTCCTAGCCTTCTTTTTGCCTTCAAGCATTCTGTGTTTTTATGCTGGGCATTTATGGAGCCGTTTTGGAGAAAGTCCTTGGCGTCGCACAGTTCAAAATGCTTTAGAGCCAGTCTCCATAGGATTAATGGCATCGGGCGTGTATGCAGTTGGCAAAGCTTCGATTTTTAGTTCCGCCACTTTGGTCTTAGCGTTGGTTGCCCTCTACCTCATCCTTAGAACAAAAATAAATCCAGTATTAGTTATTCTTGTTTCGGGATTGATTGGGGCATTATTTACTTACTTTTCATAGCGAGATGCTTGCTTAAAAGGTCGCTTTAACACCGACCATCAAGCTTCTTCCTGGCTGAGGCGCATAGAGCCTAACAGTTTCAGGTGTAGTGGCATAACGAATATCTTGATTAAGCAAGTTACTTAAGCGCAGGTAGCCGGTCCAAGAGACTGATTGGATTTTCTCTGTATAAGAAAGGCCAGCATTGAGCAGGTTATAACTTGGTGTAGGCCCAATCTCAAAACTTGCTAAACGATTTTGTTGAAACGCATGAATGTATGACGCATTCATTTTCCATTCGTTAATTTGGTGGGCAATTTCAGCGCCAAGTCGTGGGGCAGGTTGTAAAGGTAAATTTCCGCCGCTGTTAAAGGTGCCTTGCGAAGCGTCTCCAAAAATTCTGCCGCCTGTACCGTTTTCTTGCCAGTTATAGGTTAGCTCTGCTTCAGCACCTTTTATGGTGGCATTGGCTTGTTGGGAGATAACTACTGGGAAGTTAACATACCCTTCGCCTGTTGCAGTATTGCCGGTGTAGTTGCCGTAGATGTAGTTGGTAAATGCATTTTGATAGATATTGGCCTTCCCTCTAATTAAGCCACTGTTTTTCTGCAGGCCGATCTCAAAATTATGAGAAGTTTCTGTTTGCAGTCCAGAATTACCAACAATGAATGTAGATGTCGCATCATGAGGCCCATAGGCATACAACTCAGGAGCATTTGGCGCCCTTTGAGACTGTGTGTAGGTTGCCCCCAGGCCGTAGCCGCGCAAGAACTCCCATAAGCTTCCTGCCGAGTAGGAAAATAAATTAAATTGACGATTTAGCAGTGTAGGGGGGATGTAGCTCGAGCCCCCAAATGCAATTTCACCTTCTCCAGCAAATACGCTAGATTGATTGGGATTTTGACCTACGTTGTTATAGCGCAAACCTAAGCTATTTTTAAAGTCACCAAAGTTACCTTGCTCAACCCAAAATAGCGCATTGGAATTGGTTACAGTTTGAGGGACGATGCTGGAGTTGCCAGATGCAATATCGGTCGCAGTTAATTTTGCGGTAGAGGCTTGTAGCCCATAACTACCTTTCCAGCCATTCCACTTTTGGTGATCAAGAACTGCACGCAGTTCGGTAGCATCATTTTTCCAATTTGTTTGCGCTACACCATTATTGTCAAATTCATTATGTACGTAACGGCTATTAGAAATGCTAAATTTGAATGCGGCAAATCCGTCTAAGGGGTCGCGAGTTTCATGTTGAAGGTCATAGCGATTTTGAGATTGCTGAATGAATCCGCCATCAGCAGTAGGAACGCCATAGTTATGGTTAAGGCGTTCAACCGATACTCCCGTATAGCCATGATCTCCAATATAAGAAGCACCAAGCCCTAAGTTATTTTGATCGTTAAAGGAGAAGGGTAGCTTGCCAGAGTAGGGAACGTTTTGCGGCACTCCGGGACTAATTTGCCAGTTGGCATTTGGCCCTCCTAATTCGGCATACCCTGGAATGCCATAGTCATTCGCATTACTAATCGCGGTGTCTAAATGCAAGGCAATAGGTCCTGTAGAACTATCTAGAACAGCGCTAGCAGTCTTTCCTTGATCGACGGTTTCGTAGCTGGTGTTCAGTGACCCCGTTACTTCACCTGGCAAAGAAGTGGCAATTCTGTCATTAATCACATTGATTAGGCCACCACTGGACCCAGAGCCATACATTAATGCCGAGGCTCCTCGTAGGATTTCAATTTGACGAGTGCTATCGAGCGCATTGGCTGTTGCATGGTCTGCTGAGATGCTTGATACATCGCTTACTGAAAGGCCATTTTCTAAAATTTGTACGCGCGCGCCTTCCAGCCCTCGAATTACCGGTCTAGATGCCCCAGATCCAAACCCAGTTGCGGAAATACCCAACTCATTTGATAGGGTGGCGCCTAGACTGCTGCCCAATTTATTTTGCAACTCATCGCCTGACAAAGTTTTGCTAGGGCTGAGTAAGTTGCTTTCTTGATTGGCATTAGATTGAATGACTAGGCCAGTTTCGGGGGTGGGGTCGGCTTGAGCGTAACTAGCCTTGCTCCCGGCGCTAATGCCGATAACAGCGGTCAAAATTAAGGAACTGCGAATACTAAATTTCATACTGAACTCTTTAACTTCTATTGAGGCAATCTCAATAGACGGGCTACACAAAGGAGTCGTCCTTATCGGCGACCTGAATGGGGTTAAAGAGTACGGCTAGGTGGGGCCCTGGATTGGTAAGAAGCCCAAGAAATTTGTGCGGAAGTGATGCTAGAAAGCTGTGAGTTGCTTTTGGTGTAAGGGGTAGCATCTATTGATGCCTGAATATGCGGGGCAATAAAACTGGCTAGGGTTAGCGCATCAAATAAATGACAGGCAGCTGAGCCATGACTGATTGCAGTAGCTGATGGAGTTTTTGAATGTAGCTCTGAATTTGAGCCTTGAAACCCTGCATGGGCGATCCCATGAGTAAGGCCTAAGCATTGAGTTCCCAATAGGCTAAGAGCCAAAATTCCAAAAACCAGCAGGGCTCTGAATTGCTTGTTCAATTTGCTTGTAAGAAGGGCGCCCATGGGGGTGAATCTTACAGGATTTGCCTTAAATGCAGATCTCAGTGTAGAATATCGGTTCCGTCGGAGTGTAGCGCAGCCTGGTAGCGCACCTGCTTTGGGAGCAGGGGGTCCAAGGTTCGAATCCTTGTACTCCGACCACTTTCCTTATAGTTTCATCACATCAGTCCCAGTACACACATACTGCCTATAGCTCAGCTGGATAGAGCAACGCCCTTCTAAGGCGTAGGTCGCACGTTCGAATCGTGCTGGGCAGACCATAAATATCAAGAAATATTGTTACCTTGCATGATTGTGCTCAATTGACTCGATCATGTGCGAGCTTGAATAGCGTAAGAGTGGTCTTGGTCAAGTGTGGGCGATCCCAGTGGATTATGAGTAACTAGGTGATCAGTAAATTTATCGGGTAAACCGATACTATTTTGTCTGTGTGGCTGAGTGTTACTTAACGAGATGATCAATGTCTGTTATTGAGTGAACTGCAGCCGCTCAAAACTGGCTAATTAGGTGTGCTTGGGTGGCAAAGAGCGGCCAGAAGCCGCCCTTCAAGCCACATTTAGTTGCAAGTACTCGATAATGATTTTGACTGCCTGAGAAGGTGAATGATTCTGAGTCGTAATCCTAATATCAGGTTTGGTTGGGGCCTGATAAGGCGAGTTAATGCCGGTGAAGTTTTTAATTTCTCCCTTTATTGCTTTTGCATAAAGCCCCTTTGGATCTCTTTGTATGCAAACTTCAATTGGCGCATCAATGTAGACCTCTATGAATTGATCTTTCTCAAACATTTCTCGCACCTTTTGGCGATCCTCTGCATAAGGTGAAATTAGAGCGGCAATGACTGTATGGCCTTCATTTATTAATTTCTTAGCCGCTTCACCTGCGCGCCTGACATTTTCTTTTCTATCAGCCTCGCTAAATCCTAGGTCCTTGCAAATGGTTGTTCGTAACTCATCTCCATCCAAGATGCGCACTTGGTTGGTGCGGTCAATTAGAGTTTTTGCTAGTTCCTGAGCAATAGTGGATTTACCCGATCCAGATAAACCGGTTATCCAAATGACTTTTGGTGAGAAGGGCGAAGGTGTTTCAGACATCTTGCTAGGTTATCAATAAAACAGGATACAAATACAATATTAGTTGTTATTCTGTTTTCGAAAATTAAAACACAAGATCAAGGCAAATTTTGAAGGACAAGAAACTCCACTTTATCTCCGGTCTGCCTCGTTCTGGGTCAACCTTACTGTCAGCCTTATTAAATCAAAACCCTCGTTTTCAAGCTAATATGAGCGGCCCAGTTGCTGGCATGATTGGCGCTTTATTGGAAAATATGAGTGGCAAAAATGAATACTCTGTATTTATTGATGATGATCAACGCAAGCGGATCATTGGTTCAGTTATTAAAGAGTATTACGCAGATAGCAAGGCTGAAGTAATTTTTGATACTAGTCGAGCATGGTGTACTCGTATGCGGCTTATTAAAACACTCCATCCTGATGCCAAAGTCATCGCCTGTGTTCGTCAGATGCCTTGGATTATTGACAGCATTGAAAGGATTGTTCAGCGCAATGTCTTTCAGCCGTCATCAATATTTAATTACTTAAGCGGTGGCACTGTTTATTCAAGGGCCGATGGAGTGGCGGGAGCGGATGGCATGGTTGGCTATGCCTACAACGCTTTAAAAGAGGCATATTTTGGTGAGTATGCCGCGGGACGATTAATGCTTTTGCAATATGAGACTTTGGTTAAGGATCCGCAAAAGGCTATTGATGCAGTTTATGAATTTATTGGTGAGCCAGCATATCAGCATGATTTTGAGAATATCCAATTCGATGCATCTGAGTTTGACAAAAAGGCTGGCACGCCAGGACTTCACGAGGTGAGGACTAAGGTTGCCTCTAATGATCGAGTTTCTGTTTTGCCCCCCGACCTATTTAAACGATTTGAGAATGATGCATTTTGGTTAAATCAAAATTTACAGCAAGCTAAAGTGAAAATTATATGAATAAGGCCTATCGACTAGTGTTCAATAAGACGCAAGGCCTAATTCAGGTTGCTTCAGAATTGACAAAAACAAATGGTTGTAAAGGGAGTAAGTCTCATGTTATTGCGCCATTAGAAATTCTAGAGCCTAATAGTTCTATTCCTTTCAGCCCCAACTTTTTAGCATCCTGTTTGGTGGGCGCTTTGCTTGGCATTACATCGCCATCTTATGTTTATGCCCAAGCAAATGGTGGCGATGCTAATGGCTTTGGAGCATCTTCAAGTGGCACCGGTGGAACCAGTTCTACCGGAGGTGGTTCTGGTGGGACTGGTCAGTACTTCGGGGGCGGAGGTGGAGCAGGAGCTGGTTCGTCATCTAGCGGTTCAGGCGGTCAGGGTGGGAACTACTATGGCGGAATTCCTAGTACCGGAGGAAATGGCGGGTCCACTGGAGCGCCAGGTGCTAATGGTGGTGCCGGTAATAATTTTGCCGGAAGTGGCGGTGGTGGTGGTGGTGGCGGTGGCGCTGGTGCAACTGGAATCAGTAATGCAGCATCAGTAATGGGCGGCACTGGAGGTATTGGGGGTGTTGGCACTGGGGGTTATGAGCCAGGCGGTAGTGGTGGTGGTGGAGTGGGTTTTGTCATTACGTCTGGCTCAAATTTTATTAATAGCGGGTCAGTCACGGGGGGCGCGGGTGGAGCTGGGCTAAATGGAGCTCCCGGGCCTGATGCACTACCTGGCCCTTCTCCAATGTCAGGGTATGGCGGATTGAATGGCGGCAACCCTGGTAATGGTGGGGCTGGTGTTTTTGTTGGATCAAATTCTATTGTTGTTACCAATACTGCTTCTGGATCTCTGATTGGTGGTGCTGGTGGTACGGGCGGCTCCGGTGGTGCTGGAGGTGCTGGCGGGGTATCAAATAGCAGCGGAATTCAGGGGGGTACTGGGGGCAATGGCCTCTATGGTATCGGTGGTGGTACTGGCGGCGCAGCCGTAATTATTAGTGGTGCCAATGACTTTCTTTTGAACAACCATAATATATTTGGAGGAGCTGGTGGAGCTGGAGGAGCCGGTGGGGCCGGTGGTGTCGGTGGTGCCAATACTGCTTTAGGCGGCGGCTCAGAGGGTGGAGATGGTGGTTATGGTGGCAATGGTGGTCGTGGTGGCAATGGCTCCCCTGCAGTAACAGTTAGCGGTACGGGAGCAAGAATAAACAATACTGGCAATATCACTGGTGGTGCAGGTGGAGCTGGGGGTGCAGGAGGTGTAGGTGGTGCTGGCGGCGCTGGTAATGACTTCAATGGTTTTAGTGGAAGAAATGGGGCGAATGGATTGAATGGAACTAGCGCTCCTGGAATTTTGGTTGAAAGCGGGGGATCAATCTCGTTGCTCACTAACATTGGCACTATTTCTGGTGGAAGTGGTGCAGTCGGAATTCGAAACAGTGGAGTCATTACAGCGCTAAATAATTTACAAGGTGTTGGAAATATTTCAGGCCCTCTAACTTATTCAGGCGTACTTCCACTTAATTACAACATCATTATTGCTGACTCCTTAAGTTATGGGCAACTTTCTGTATCAAGCGTTACTGGCCCAATGACATTTGGTATTGCGGCTGGATCGGCTGTAACTTATGGAACTTACTCTGATGTGTTGCAGGGATTTATTAGTTTGGGTGGGGTAAGTGGAACCTCTGGTACTTACAATGGCTATACATATTCATTGTTGGCTGATACGGGCCACGCTGGGTATTGGAATCTTCAGCTGGCAACCACACCGGTTACCATGAGCGCCGGGACAACTACTCAAACTTCTATTTTAGGTCAAGGCAGCTTGCCTTCTTTTAATGGAGGCACCTTGCAAGTGGTCAGCGGCTCACAGAACATTGCCAACAACTTCACAGTAGATTCCAATAACGGCGTAATCGATCAACATGGTTTAGCCTCCAACTTCTCTGGTGTCATTTCTAATGCAGTGAGCGGTATTCCGGGATCAATCACTATCGCCAATACAGGTAGTGGTGGCTTAGTCACCTTCTCTGGCACCAACACCTATACCGGCTCAACCACAATTAACAGTAGCGCTACTTTAGCTTTAGCTGGATCTGGATCTATAGCTACATCAAGCGGTGTAATTAATAACGGTGCGTTTGATATTTCAGCCACAACTAGCGGCGCAACAGTAAAAGCAATCTCTGGTACGGGCACCGCTAATCTGGGCACTCAAAACCTCGTCATCACCAATGCCTCGGGTAACTTATCAGGTGCTGTCACTGGTTCGAGTGGTATCAATATCACCGGCGGCAATCAAACCCTGTCTGGTAATAACTCTGGTTTTACTGGCGGCGTACAAGTGCAATCTGGCGCTGTACTCTCGATTCCAGCAGCTAGTGCATTAGGCACTGGTTCATTGGCATTGGTAGGTAGCAGCTCTGTTCCAGCAACCTTGAATGTCACTGGCAATACAACCATTGCTAACAACATCACCGTCGCAGGCGATCCTGTCTTTAACATCGTTACTGGCACAACCACAACGGTCTCTTCACCAATTACCAATGGCGGCGCTACTGGTGATGTAGTCGTTGCTGGCGGTGGTACATTAGATTTAAGTGCTGCCAATACTTATACGGGCACAACTACCATCAGTTCTGCCTCAACCTTAGCTTTAACGGGCGCAGGTTCGATTGCCACATCAAGTAGTGTGACGAATAACGGTACCTTTAATGTTTCCGTTAAAACAGGTAATGTCTCAGTAGCTAGCTATAACCAAGGCCCTACAGGTTCTTTGGTCATGGGCTTTGCTTCTACCAATAACCAACGGGTCAATGTAGCGGGTACTGCCAGCTTAGCGGGATCTTTAAATTTAGTCGCGAGTGGCGGAACTTACTTAGCAGGTAGATACACTATTCTGACGGCTAACGGTGTGAGCGGAACCTTTGGCTCCTTTAGCTCAAACTTAGGTAGCTATACAAATCTTCCATACTCGCTTTCCTATGATGCGAATGATGTGTATCTGAATTTATTTGGCAATACACCTTCTGGTCCATCTACTGCTAATACCCAAGCCTCTTTGCAAAACACTGCCCAAGCCCTCCAAAACATCTACACCTTACAAAACTCCGTTCTAGCCAATAGCTTTTCTTATGACTGTAATGAGTTTGGTGCTAATGGTATTTGTATTAGTGCGGGAGGTCGCAACACTGCAGCCTCAGCAGCCAATGGCTTAAACAATACCAGCGCATTACTGATTGCTGCTTATAAAGTCCACCCACAAGTACGCATTGGTGCCTACGCTGACCAAAACCTCTCCATGAATAATGGTGGCTCTACTGTGAACTTAGGTAATAACACTCCACTCATTGGGTTATTTGGTGCTTGGAATGAACATCCAGATGGTACAGGCACTGAAGTCAAAGTAGTAGCAGCATATGGTCAAAAGAATAATACTGTGACCCGTTCTGTTGTTGGCTCGGGGGCAACGGCTTCTGAAGCTGGCAATGGTTCATCACAACTTAATAGCCAAGGTGCACAAATCACGGCGAAGTATGGCTTTACGGTCTCACCACAAGTAATTGTGTCTCCTTATGTCGGTATTCGCTATACCCAAAACAATATGGGTGGCTATATCGAAGGGACATCTAGTTCAGTAACAGCGCCATTAACTTACTCAGCACTCAATACCAACGCCACTACAGCATTAGCTGGGGTAGGTGCGAGTTATAAAATCATCCCCACAGTAACGACTTTTGCCAGTGCTGGTGTAGAAACCGATACTAGTACTTCTAATGGCACATACTCTGCTACCGGCGTATCAGGCTTAACTCCGATTAACTTTAATGCCAATCCCGTGAAAACCAGACCTACAGCAACACTAGGTGCTTACTATGACATTGAGAAGAACCAAAGAGTAGGCATTACGGGCATCTACAGACAAGAAGCCTATCAAGCGGTACAAACCACGACTGTGATGGCCACATACACAATTGGTATGTAATGGGAAGATTTATCTAATTAGAGTAAAAGACCCGCTTCGGCGGGTTTTTTATTATTCATCAACGACTGCTTTGGGTCGGATTGAGCCAGACATTAGTAAGTGGAGCGAAGGTCTGCTTTGTGACTAGTGGCAGTCCATCGCAATCCTGATGCTGCGGTGCCGGTTGAGTCGACTCTAAATATTTCAGGTCACCCAAAAAAATCTTAAAACATAATTACAAGTGTTCTGTTAAGGGATGTTTGTAATGAATAATTTAGCGCTCTTATTTTCCATATCTATCATCGAGCCTGAGTCCATCAAAATCCAAGATACCAGTCACACTCTCCATCAAAGATCGAGTGGAATACAACCAAAGACTTTATCTAGTAATATTTGATGGAGAGTGTGAAGAAAAGTTGGCTGGTATCTGAATTATTGGTAACAATTTGGCTTAAGAAATTTAATGAATTAAATGGGGTGTATATGAGTCAATCGTTAAATGAAAAAGTGGTCGGTGTTAAAACGCTGAACGAGCTTATTAATGCTCTTTCAAATGCATCAACAAAATTAGTCAAATTAACATCCACAATTGTTTCTCCGCATGACCTTTTTGTGCCGGAGGGAATTTCTTTGCAAGGAGGGGAGTCTTCGCCAGCTACTTTGAGTTTTTCTCAAGGGGGAGGCTTAGGCTTGTTTGGAAACAATACCATTTCTAATTTATCGGTTATTACCACGCCCTCAGCGCGTGCAATATTTTTGGTGGCTGGACAAAAGCAGTATGGAAAAATCGAGCTCACAAACTTGATAGTTACTGGGCAAGTAGGATTAATTCTTCGCGTTGGGTCAGATCAAGCCGCTATTATTGCGGAGAATATACATGTAGTAGCTAGCGATTCACGTGCTTATACGGAACAGCCACAAAAATATGGGGTAAATGTTTTACAGGGCGCATTTACTGTCTACAACTTCAATGGAGATGCGGCTAGCAAAATTACCGCATCCCTTACAAATATCAGTGTGGGTATGAGGGGTGCCCCAGTCCTGGGGTCGGGTATTTTTATTGGCGGATTTGGTGATGTTGGCGGATCGGTGGAGGTGGAGAGGCTTACTACTGGCCCCGTATATTCACATGGCTTATTGACCTCAGGAACAGCGGACTTTATCACTGCTGGTGTATTTCTTTTATACGGTGCCCATGCCCAAAAAATAGAAAATATTGAGGAAGTTGTCACCTATGGCATCAATGACATGGTGTTGGATAACTGGGGTAGTGTTACCGAGTGGATTTGTAAAAAACCAATTCTCTCCTATGGGGCAAGTGGCATTGGTTTCGTAAACTTTGGTACTGTTGATAATTTCATTGCAGAAGATTCCATTGTGACTTATGGAGAAGGCGCACGTGGATTTAATCAATACGATGGGACAGTTAAGAATATTAAATTCAAAAGCATTACTACGCACGGCAATGGGTCGATTGGCATTCAAATTAGTAAGCCAATTGGTTCTTTGACTATTGATGAGGATCTGGAAACCTTTGGAGGATTGGGGAGTTCGCTAGTTAAAGGAGTCAATCTAAAGCTGCACGCATTGGCGCTTTCCATTAAACCGGGAGGCGTGGTTGAAGTAATCACAGTTGGTGGCGCAATTATTAGCCACGGCGAAAACGTAGATGCCTACTCAGTCGATGGAGGAATGGTTAAGGCCATTTCCGTGGCAAGGGGAATTCGTGCTCGTGGCAAAGATGCCCATGCAATGCGTTTGGAAAATGGTGGTAAAAGTCCTACTGCTAATTTAACTTTGATACCGCCTTCACCGTAAATGACGGGATTTCCAAATGAAATGGTAGTTAACAAAATATCAATAGTACTTTCTGATGATGACCTGACTTTATTTACTTCTTGAAAGAAGCTGTATTGCTATTCAATATATGGTGTAAATCTGTGAGCTGAAGGATTTAAAAGAGATTACTACAATCAAGCTATTCATTAACGCACGCAACAGGTGACTCTTGTGATTTGAGTCGCTGAAGTTTCGTGTAACGCGGTGGCTGGAGAAGGGCTACTCTCTCGAGGCCTCAATGACTATATTTAGCGTCACCTCGTCACCAACAAAAGGCACGTATTTTCCCAAATTAAAATCAGAGCGACTTAGTTTAGCGGTTGCATTAGCTCCGCAAGTGTATTTGAATGTCAGGAGGTTTCGGCTACAGTTAAAGCTGTTGACTTCAATACTAATTGGTTTGGCAATGTCTTTAATGGTTAACACCCCATTAATAGCAGACACATCATCTTTATTAAAAACAATGTTATCTGACTTAAAGGTTGCAACTGGAAACTGCGCGGTTGCAAAAAAGTCATCCGATTGAAGTAGTTTATTAAATGTGGTAGATCCAGTGCTAATCGAATTGGTATCTATTGTTACATCAACATTGCCACCGTTACCCTCATTATTTAACGTAATCATTCCATTGACATTATCAAATCGACTGGTCTGAACGGAGTAATTTAGATGTTTATAGCTAAAACTCACAAAGGTGTGCTCGGGATCAGCCTTATATGTTTCGCTAGCATGAGACAGAGTGATGATAGAAGAGGTCAAAATGAATAAGGCGATTGATTTCAGTTTCATTATTGACCTCAGAGATTTCTTGGTGTGTATTTTGAAAATTGCTATTTCACAATCACTTCAATTGATTTCTCTAATTTAGCGCCATAAGACTGGTGTGCGCCATTGGCAAATTGCATGGTGAGTTTGTACTTTCCTGGCGGCAGAGTGACTTCGGTTTCGGTTTGACCTTTGCCAAAGTGTTTGTGGGTTTCGTCCATGGGGATAACGGTGCCTTCAGGAATGCTCTCAGCATTGATGAGCAAATGATGGTGGCCGGTATTGGGGGTCATATCACCGGCGGGGGCAATTCCCATGCCCGTAACTGCAAAAACCACTTTGAAAGGACTTGTAACGATTGATCCATTTTTAGGTTCAACAAAATTAACTGACTGGCCAAAGGCTAAATGGCTAAAAATGGCTATGCATGCCCCTAAAGCAAGTGATTTAATATTCATGGATTACTCCTGCGCTATTGTTGGTTTTGATGTTTAATTGAGGAAATTAATGCTATCAATACTACCGTTGTTTGGTTAATCTAGTTTGATCTTCAATGACATTGAAATTCAAGGGGCATCGAACACTATGGACCAAACAGCATGTAGATTATCCCCATCAAGAATAGGGTTAGCTGAGCCTATCGTCATTGAGCCTGGCGCTGGGGGAGTGGGTTGCATACCCAATCAATTTTTATAGTCAGAAATCATTACTAGGGCGCCCAATGAAAATAGAATATTTCCTGATTCGATTTTGCGTAATTTTTTGCTTATTCTGTTCGACAGTTTTTGCGCGAGAATTAACCTATATTGACGCTTTTTTAAATCCCTCCAAGCTTCAAGGTAGCGGAGAGCTAACCTGGTGGGGGCTTCATGTATATGACGCATCTTTATATAGAGGATCTAGCCCTAACTCTGCTGAATTTGCCCTGGATTTGCGTTATTACAAGTCGTTTAGGGCTAGCTCAATTATTGATCGATCAATGGAGGAGATGAAAAAATTTGGGGTAACAGATGTTCAATCTCAAAGCTGGGGTAGGCAACTTGCAACAATACTGCCAGATGTTGAGCCTGGCCAAAATTTAACCGCTATCTATTCCCCTAAGCAGGGGACAAGCTTTTATTTTGAGGGCAAGCCTATTGGTCGGATATTGGGGGCTGAATTTCCTAAAGCCTTTTTTGGGATATGGTTGGATCCTAGAACTAGCGCACCTAAATTACGTGAGCAGCTCCTTGGTCAAGGTTGTCCTCCTTCATTATTTCAGGAGACTTGTAACTAAAAAAGCTCGATCTTGTGGAAGGTGGCCATCTTATTAATATGAGATAAATCTCAGCCTTTCTTCATGAGGAATTTCAAGGGGCGGGACGTATGTTTCATGCGTGCTGTGCATAAAACCCCTGCCTTATTGGCCTTGTTTGATGCCTAGTGTTGATCTGATATTGTTCAAATTATGTCTGAGCTTTAGTAATGTTGAGTCATCTTGGCTTAATGTAGATGATTCTTGGTGGTTATGAGGGACAATGCGACCCTTCTTGCGCGGATGAAACTTCTATTATTTGACCTTTGAGGTTCTATAGGGCTTGATTGATTGACCACAGCTTCAAAAATATTTCGTGTTTCGCGGTAAATCTCTATGAAATTACCTTTTCTAAGTGTAGATTTACCTATATCTAAAGAAGGTAAGTGAAATGAAAACATATCCAATCGCAATTGAATTAACGGTGTGGGTTGAGCTGGGACTGAATCAATATGAGGTGACGCTTGAGGAAACTTCAAAAATCACTGTTAAAAGAACAGACGATGTTTTGCATACCAAAGCGCTCGATGTAGGTCAGACTCAGCAATTGATTGAGGCTATTAAGTCAATTAGGGCCCCGGTAATGTTGGATCCGAAGAATAGGGTGATCAATAAAGCCTCATCTAGTTATGAGTTAATCATAGAGTCAGCCCATTTTTCTTTAGAGTTCAATTGGGAAGATGTAGAGGTCGATGAATCAGAAGCTTTTCAGTCGCTAGTGAAGTTTGCAAATCTAATTGAGGAAATAGGTCGGTTTAATTGACGTTTTGGCCTCTAGTATTGCAGCCCGAATTCTATGGTGTCGGATAGTTCTTTAAAAAGCATTTCAGGCGCTCAAATCTATTTTTTAAATTAAGCTAACAAGCGTCACGTAACGAGATACTTATAACGACCCTTTAATTTATCGACTAGAAGTTAGCATGAAGCCAGTTTTGAATTAGTTATGATTGAAATATTGCTTTAGACGACAATATAAATTCATCATACAAATCAGGAGATAACATGTATAAGCTAATCGCCTTTGATGCTTATGGAACATTATTTGATGTGTATTCCATGGGTCAGCTGGCAGAAGCATTATTCCCCGGCAATGGCCAAGCTTTCGCCTTGATGTGGCGTGATCGCCAAATTGAATATACCCGCTTGGTTACGATGAGCGATCCCAGTCCTGGTGGCAGCAAACATTACCTTCCGTTTTGGGAACTCACCATTCGTTCATTGTGGTATGTCTGCAAACGGATGGGATTAAATCTAACAGAGCAATATGAAAAGCAGCTCATGGATCAGTACGCTAAATTAACTGGCTTTGAGGATAGCTTGTCCGTTCTTAAGACCATTAAAGGAAGGGGTATCTCAACTGCGATTTTGTCTAATGGAAGTAAAGAGATGCTTTCTACAGTGGTTGATAGTAATGGGTTAAAACCCTATCTTGATAAAGTAGTCACCATTGAGGATGTAAGATTATTTAAAACAGCCCCTCAAGCCTATGAGCTTTTACTAAAAGCATTCCCCGTTAAGAAAGAAGAAATTCTGTTTGTTTCAAGTAATGCTTGGGATGCCGTGGGAGCTAAATGGTATGGCTTTGATGTGTTCTGGGTCAATCGCTTAGGTCATCCTTTTGAGGAGATTGGCGAAAAGCCAAACCACGAAGGCACTTCATTAACGAAGGTATTAGAGGTCATTTAATCGGGCATTCATCATGCTCAAGCTATTGATGGTAATAAAGACCTGGCTTGCTTTTAAGACCGAGGTGGACGCAGGATCAAGAATGAGTCTTTTTCTAAGCAATGAATGATTGAAAAATAGGGCGCCTACATCAATGGATAAATTTACTGGATTTAATCCCAAAGCCTTCACATTTTTAGAGGATTTAACCAAGAACCAAAACAGGGTTTGGTTTGGAGAACATCGGGCTGAGTATGAGGAGTTTGTGCGTGAGCCTATGAAGCAATTTACTGATGTGCTATCTGAAAGTCTTGCCAATAAAGAAATTCCCTTGTGGGGGGATCCAAAAAGATCTCTTTTTAGAATCAACCGAGATGCTAGGTTTTCAAAAGCAAAGCACCCATACAATATGCATGCTAGTGGTTTATTTACAAGAACTGGCGATAAGCATTCTTCAGGGGTTTTGTATTTTCGCTTAGACCCCTTGGGTAGCAGGTGTGCAGCAGGTTATTTGCAGCCTGAAACCCATGTTCTCAAAAAACTTAGGCAAGGAATTCTTGATGATCCAACGGCATGGCTCGCCCTTGAAAAGTCCTTAAAAAGAAAAGGATACGAGCTGGATTATTCTCATACATTAGCTCGAATTCCACGAGGCTTTAATAATGTTCCGGAAGAGATTGAGCATGCTATCAAGCTAAAGGGGTGGATCATTAGAAAACAATTGCCCCGATCAGTTATTTGCTCAAAAGAATTGGTTAAGGAAGTTACGAGCTTTGCTAAAGATATGCTCCCTTTGCTAAGTTTTGGTTGGCACGCTTTAGCAAAATTTTCTGATTAGCTTGATGCAAGCTTATTTAGTAAAAATTTACTATTGACTACATATTCTGTGGAATTTAATGGCATATTTATTAAGCCATACATAACTAGAGGTCTTATAAATGGCGCTACCCCCAATTCTTGATGATTTGATCCGCTACTCCCAGGCAAAAGGCTTCCCCATGGAGAGGGTTATTGATTTTATGGATCAATGGGAATGCAGTGATGATCCTAATTCTTTGGAAGCCGTGATTATTCCTTGTCCGGAATGTTTTATGAATGAGGTCAAAGACTCAAAGGGGCTTTATCAAATTGGGTTGGATGACTCTAAGCAGGAATATATGAAATGCCATACCTGCAAGGCAAAGATTCTGGTGACTGATGAAGATCATAATTAGAAGATCCTATCTAGCCATCCCATAACGGGGCGCTTGTGTGTTTACTAGCAGTCCGCTACGACTATTAATGAGTCATAGAATCTGCTTAGCTAGCTTGTAGCCGCTTAGCCAAGCACCCTCGACCCTACCGCCGTGCAACCAATCACCGCAAAGGCCGAATTTTAATTCTGGATCATGATAGAAACCTGACATTTCAGGTGATGAGCCACTTGCAAAACGCCAGCGATGGGTAGAGATTTCAGCATCTTGGCAATCCAGACCTAATTTCTTCGCACACTCAAGAATTAAAGCCGCTGCCTCATCTTTCCCAAGCTCAATAAATTGTTCGCTCCATTGTGGATTTGCATGAATCGTCCAAGACTCTAGGCCCTGACGACCGGGTTTGGAATTATTTCTAGAGATCCAGCTAATTAATTCATTATTGATAAAGGCAGCTTCAAATGACACCCGTGGCTTTTCTTGAAAACGTACCATCACAGTCCAGCACCCCTTCATGCTCGATTGCCTGCAGATTCTTTCTATTTCGTGATGTATTTCTCTAGCGAGTACAAGTGCTTGAGGTGCTGGCAAGGCAAGTATCAGAACATCAAATTGTTGAGGGAGTTTGCCGGACTCTTTACTATGCAATAACCACTTTCCATTCTCTTTCCCGATTGTATTAATCGTTTGATTAAATTGCACTGATAAATTATTTGATAAATATTTTCCGGGCGAGCTCATATCTGGCGTGCCTACATAGCGATTTTCTTTAGAATGACTTTCGCGCCAATGACTATCTTCATAGACCTTTACATCTGGTGACCAAACTGCTGCTGCACTTTGGCTGATCCAAGAATCAAGCTCTTGAATAAAGTGGGGGTCCCTAGCGGTGAAGTACTGTGCCCCATGGTCGGCGGTCCAGCCATCTCCATGACGAGTACTCATGCGACCGCTCGGACCTCGGCTCTTTTCGAAAAGTTCCACCTGATATCCCAGAGCCTTCAGGTGGGTGGCGCAGCTTAAGCCAGATAATCCTGCGCCAATAATTGCAACGCTTTTATTCTTGTTATTTTGGTAATTCATGATTAGGGTTGATTGCTCGGAAAGTTAAATTTATGCGTGCAGGTAAGGGGGTTTTAGTTTTTAATAAGCTATGGTTCCAAAATTTTTGACTTGGGGAATGCATGATTAAGACGCTACCATTTTCCAAAAATAGCGAACAGACTGATTTGTCTAGCTTATGCTTAAAAGCAAACTTACGTTTTGCACCAAGACTTAATGAGGCAATAGGTGCCGCGCTATCAAGTTCATCTTCATTATCGCTATGCCACCCCATGCCTTCACTACCGCTGTGATAAAGATTAAATAGACAAGAGTTAAATTTCCATTGCGCCATTTCCTCCATCTGGGTTTTTATCGATAAGAGCTCAGGAGTCCACGGTTGTGGGTGCTTTTTCATTCCAGAATAGGCGTACAAGCAATTCTCATCACCCACCCAAACTACCTTTCTCTGGGTAGTCACTTTTTTGCCAAATAGATAAATTTGCTCGGGTTGCCAATCAAGGGATTGGATTAGCTTGCCAAATAATTGATCGCTACTTACCTGATCAAAAATGTCAGGGTAATAGTAGGCTCCTCCATCTTTGGGGAGTAAATTGAGGTTATAAGGGGCCTGAGCGCTCTCAAACAGTGGGATTTGCATAATGATGATCTAGTATCAGGGCGACGCCAATTTGAATAAAACTCTAGAATAGACTTAATTTCTTTTTAGCGAGAGCTGGTACTGATGAATCCCTACCTCTATACCTTTGCCATTACCTTGAAGGCTATTCAATTTATAAAGGTAGTCTATGAAGACCACGGATAAGCGTTGTTGTGGCTCGGGCGTTTGCATCATCAATGATTCTGGTGAATGCTGGTGTGGTCAGGCTTGGGATGGGGAAAAGATGGCGCCTCCAAGCTTGAGCCGCATTAACACCAATAATGAAGCCTCAGAAAGAGATAGCAAAACACCTCAGTCCGAGTAGTTGGTGATGAGAGTCAGCGCAAAATTGCATTCTCAGCTACATTAGGCGCTCACTATCTGGAGAAATACATGATTCAAAGACTTCGCATTAAGCTTGCTCGCTGGATCTTAGGTAAACATTGCGCCTGCTATCAGATGGGTTATCACCCCCTCGTCGATTTTCAGCAAAGAGGTGCGGACGCCCTGGCAAAATCTCAAGAACGAAAAAAGACCCACTCCACCTAACGATCTAGATGTCCTGATTGGGTTTGTAATCCATGGCTACAGTAATTTATTGGTTTAGAAATGATTTGCGTCTCAATGACAATCCTGCATTTGCGCAGGCTTGCAAGGATGCTGATCATTTATTGCCAATATATCTGCACCAACAACATCTTGAGGCAATCACCCCCTGGGGATTTTCAAGGATTGCAAGTCATCGCAAGAATTTTTTACAAGAATCTTTAAAAGATCTCGGCGATCAATTGAAGGGGATTGGATCGAGCTTGGTTGAGCTAAGCGGCGATCTGGAAGAGATATTTCCATTGCTTGGAAGGAGGCTTGGAGCAAACATCATTTATTGCGAGCAAATTGAAGCCCCTGAAGAGTTGGAGCAAGTGACCATTCTTAAGCGGCTCGGTTTTGATGTGCGGTTTTATTGGCAATCGAGCATGCTCAATCCCCAAAGCTTGCCTTTTGATGTGAAACAAATGCCCAAGATCTTTACGCCATTTCGCGTAGAAATAGAGCGAACGGGAGTAAGGTTTTTAAATCCACTTGAAGCATCGATAATTACTCCACCGTTGCCCTCGCAGGGCATTATCCCCGCTCAAGAGCAGGTGCTACCGACGATCAAAAGCAGGAGTATTTTTAGGGGTGGTGAAACTGCCGCCCTTGCTCATATCGCTCAGTATTTTGAGCGTTGTCTCCCTGATACCTATAAGTTAACGCGCAATCAGTTGATTGGCTTAGATTACTCAAGTAAGTTTTCCGTATGGCTGGCACAAGGAAATTGCTCTGCAAGAGTTATTGCTAAACAATTAGATTTATATGAGAGGCAGCATGGGAAGAATGATGGAACTTATTGGCTTTGGTTTGAATTGTTATGGAGGGATTATTTCCGATTTTTGCCTTTTAAATATGGCAAAAAACTCTATAGCTCAAAAGGTCTGAGTGATAAACCAGCTAATGCATTTGATATGGAAAAGTTTCATCAGTGGAGTAGAGCAAATACTGGAGAGAAATTGGTAGATGCCGGGATGCGTGAACTTAATCTGACGGGTTACTTATCTAATCGTATGCGTCAAATTGTTGCGAGTTACTGGATTTACGATATGAAGGGGGACTGGCAGGCTGGGGCAGCCTGGTTTGAATCCCAGTTAATTGACTATGACGTCTATAGCAATCAAGGAAATTGGCTTTATATCGCCGGATGTGGCACTGATCCTAGAGGTGGGCGAGCATTTAATATTAAAAAGCAGACTGAGGATCATGATCCAAATGGCGATTATCAGAAGATATGGTTAAGTTAGGCTTATCCGTATAGCCTGAAATTTCTTAAGTGCAGCTAGCTTCAATAATATCTAGAGCCTGATTTAAGCGACCTCTTTGGGTTCCAAAATTTAGCCTAACAAAGTTTTCTTGTCCAAATTGACTTCCGGGGGAAGTTGCTAATCCAGCATCAAGCAAAAGTTGATACGGATTTGAGTGATTCAGTTTGGCGCAATTAATCCAGGCCAGATAGCTCCCCTCCATCTTTGCAACGCTTAATGTATTCATCCGGCTGATTCTGGTGTCAATGAGATCCCTGTTCAGTCTTAGGTATTGAATCAATGCCTTTCTCCATGGCTCGCCTTCATTGATGGCGGCTGAAGTGGCGGTATAAGCAAATAGCGAGGGTGGGGCGATGGTTTGATGGAGTCCTACTTGAATGGCTTTACGAAGTATGGGGTTTTCTGCAATCGCCCAAGCAAGGCCAACTCCAGGAAAGTTAAATGTCTTATTGAGGGACATTAAGGTAATCGTTCTTTGGGAAACTTCCTTGCTAATACTTGCAAGGGGAATGTGTATTTTCTCTTCTTCCAGAACAAGCCCGGCATGGATTTCATCTGAGCAAATCCATAAATCGTTTTGAATACAAAAATCACCAAATTCTTTTAATTCTTCTTTTGTAAAGACAGTAGAACCAGGATTTTGCGGATTGCAAAATAATGCCAGCTTAGTCTTGTTATTAACCAGCTTAGGCAATACTTCATTTGGTAAAACCCAGCGTTGATCTTTTAATTGCAAGGGTATTTCCTGAAATTTTCTCTTTGATGCGGTACAGGCCAGTTTCAAGTGATGATAGATGGGGTTAGGCACGAGTACGCTTTCATCTGCCTGTGTCAGCTGTTGTACTGCTGTGTAAAGACCTGAAACTACGCTAGGAAGGATCACAATCCAGTCTGGATCTACTTGCCATTGATACTGCTCCAATAAGTACTCAGCAATGATGCGGTTAAAGTGGGCGGGGCTATGGGTATAGCCATAAATTCCATTTTGGACCCTTTGGCTAAGGGCCTTAATGACGCAGGGCGGAGACTGGAAGTCCATGTCGGCCACCCATAATGGAATCGTTTTGTTCCCGTCAAACGCATCCCAGCGAATCGAATCGGACCCTAATCTATTGGTGGGGGTATCAAAATCAAACACCATCTTTAGCAAGCCTCAAGCCAGTCATTTGCCAACGAGCATGTGTTGGAAAGAAGTTGCGATATGTCACGCTAGAATGCCCGTGAGGAGTATAGGCAGAGCTGCCCCTCAGAACCATTTGGTTCACCATAAATTTACCGTTGTATTCACCAGCAATGCCACTCCAAGCTTGATAGCCTGGGTAAGGGCTGTAGTTACTACTAGTCCATTGCCAGACCTTACCAAATACATCCTTAGCTAAGGTTAAATGCTTTTTGGCAAAAGCTTCCCACTCAAATTCAGTAGGTAGACGAGCTCCAGAAAACTCTTGTAAATTTAGATTGGACCAGCGCGCAAAGGCATCTGCCTCAAAGTAGCTGATATTGCTCACTGGAGCAAGAGGGTCTAATGGCAGATTGCCGCTTAGCGAAAAGCGGGAGTATTGGTTGTGATCATTAATATTCCAATATAAGGGTGCGGAAATACCTTCTGTATTTGCCCAGGCCCAACCAGCATCGAGCCACCATTGGGATTGCTGGTAGCCACCAGCCTCGATAAAGAGCAACCACTGTGCATTGGTAATCAATTGATTACCAATCGAATGCGCCTGATTAAAAGTAGTGTGTGCTGGACTTTCATTATCAAAATGAAAGCCAATCCCTTCAAAACCTGTTTCCACTAGTCCTGAGACGCCCTCAATCCATTTAAAGGCTTCTACACCGGGGGAGGGCTCCACCTTTTCGGATGAATAAGCCGGCAGTAAGGAATTATTAAAGAAGAGATTGTGGATGTCGGTTAGAAGTAGCTCTTGGTGTTGTTGTTCATGGTTGATCCCCAGTTGTATTAACCATTGAAAGTCTGACGAGGTATTTTCTTCAATTAGGATTGCTATCCTGGCTTCAATATTTTTACGCCACTCAAAAATTTCAGCCAATGAAGGTCTTGTTAATAAACCACGTTTATTGCGTGGATGTTTATCCCCAGCCCCGTTGTAGTAGCTATTAAATAAAACAGCAAACTGTGGATTCCAATAGTTAAAGTCTTTTTCAAAAGGTTTTAAGACCATAACCTCATAAAACCAGGTAACGTGTGCCAAATGCCATTTCGCGGGACTGGCATCTTCCATAGATTGAGATTGACAATCCTCTGGGCTTAAGTCCTCGATTAAATCTGTTGAACGTTTTCTGGATTCATAAAATTTTTCCAGTAAACGATCTGCTGATAATAGATTTTCTGATGATTTATTGTGCATAGATCACGGCAAAATAGTTTTTTGGATCTGTCCAGATTTGAGTTGATGCAAAACCAGAGCTTTTAAGTAGTTGTTTGATGGAGTCAATAGTGTACTTGTGGGAATTCTCAGTATGAATGCATTCCCCTTTTTTAAAAGCTCTGGTGTTGCCAGGCCATGAAACAAGCATATCTTCAAGCGCCTCCAAATAAAGTTCCACCCTATTTTCTTGATGATTTATCTTGACGATATGGTGAAATTTCTCAACATCAAAATTTGAGCCTATCAGGGTATTTACAGAACGAAGAATGTTCAAATTAAAAGCGGCTGTGACTTTGAGTGAGTCATCATAGGCAGCCTTTAACACAGCATCCTCCTTCATTAAGTCAACGCCAATTAATAACCCCCCATCGCCAGCTTGTTTTTTAATTTCACTTAACAGTTTTTGGGCTTCAGTACTAAGGAAGTTGCCAATGCTAGAGCCAGGGTAAAAAAAGGTTCTTCCAGAAGGCGGTACCGAGCTGGGTATTGATAATTCATCAGAAAAATCCATGCCTATGGCCTGCATGGCAATTTGTGGATACTTTCCCTGAAGTTTGTTTAAGGCTTCCTTCAAATATTCCATTGAAAAATCAATGGCAATATAGGTCGAAGGATTGAGCGAATCGAAAAGAGATTCCGCCTTCTGGCAGTTTCCGGCTCCCAGATCAATCAGCGTGCCCCCCTTACTTGCCGCATGAGCGATTTCATTTTGGTATTGCTCAATGATTCCTTTTTCAGTGCTAGTTGGATAGTACTCAGGGAGAAGGGTTATTGCAGTGAAAAGATGTGATCCCAGGGGGTCATATAAAAACTTTGGAGAAATAAAAGCAGATGAAGCTAGTAATCCCAGCTCAATTTCAGGAGTGAAGTTTTCCCGATGAACTTGCTTGATACTTTCTAATGGAGGGGGTATTTGCATGAATTTTTTTTAAAGCTTTAAAGGAGATGTTCTTTATACAGCAGATATAGCCAAGTTGCTTTATGCTCAATCGATAAATGGAGATTAAATGAAAGCAATTTGGAATAAAGAAGTTTTGGCTAATTCAAGTGAAATTATCGTGGTTGAGGGCAATTATTATTTTCCTCCCGGTAGTTTAAATATGGAGTTTTTTAAGAAGTCAGAAAAAAATACTATTTGCTCCTGGAAGGGGGTTGCTAGTTATTACGATATTGAAGTCAATGGCGAGTCAAATATCCAGGCGGCTTGGTACTATAAAGAGCCAAAATCAGCAGCAAATAACATCGCTGGATATGTGGCCTTTTGGAAAGGTGTTGAAGTTACCGATCATTAAAGCAATAAATTCCACTCGATTACAGTGATCTTGGCGCTCACTAAAGACCTGGCCTAGCTAGGTTTCAGTCATTTTTTATGGTTTTAGCTTATTTTTAAAGTTTCTAAGGCTTCGCTTCTAAAGCTGCTCAAGCTGCTTTTTTGCTGTCCATTGAATTGATCATAGGTGCTCGCAGATCGCTATGATTGTTTATATGTCAAAAATTGAAGAGCTTCATCGTTTAGCCTGCGAGCAAAGTAAGGATGCTTACATTGACCCTGTAACGGGCTACCGGGTGTTAACTAGCGAGGCTTTGCGTAAGCATGGAAAGTGTTGCGGCAACTCTTGCCGCCATTGCCCTTATGGACATATTAATGTTAATAGTTCTGCTCAGGATAATTTGCAGTTTTCTAAGCCAGCATTAATGAATTGGGTTCCAAAAGAGGGCGGGTTAGATGTTCTCTTTTGGTCTGGCGGCAAAGATAGTTTTTTGACTTTGATGCACTTGCTCGAAGAAAAAAGAAATGTCATTCTACTCACTAGTTTTGGAGCCTATACAAGCCGTGTTTCCATTCAAGATATACATATTAAAAACATTGCCAAGCAAGCGCAATTCTTTAAAACACCCCTATGTTTGGTCCCATTATTTCCAAATACTGATTACAGAGAAAGTGTAGCGGAAGCCCTGAAATTGATTCAAAACCAAACTGACTTAAAAATAGAGCGCCTAGTCTTTGGCGATTTGCATTTGGAGGATATTCGGCAATGGCGGGTGGATGCTTGGAGCGAGTATGAAATTTACACGCCACTTTTTAATACTCCATATAAGCAACTTCTCAAAAGGCTATGGGCATTGCAAGATGATATGGGGCTCTCAATAAAACTTTCAACGGAAGTTGTTTTGTCTGGAGAAGTCCTACCGGTAGGAACCTCTTATGATCCCAGATTAGTAGGGCGATTAGGCGCTTCACTGTTGGATGTCATGCTTGAAAACGGAGAAGGCCATACTTTAGTATTTCCAAAATCGTATATGGAATATAGTGAGTAAAGCATCCCCTATTTTGTATTCTTATCGGAGATGTCCTTATGCGATGAGGGCTCGCATGGCATTAAAATACGCAGGCATTCAAGTTGAACACAGAGAGATTGAACTCAAAAATAAGCCTCAATCTATGCTGGTTGCATCGCCCAAAGGAACTGTTCCAGTTTTGTGTGTCGATGGGCTCATCCTGGACCAAAGCCTGGAAATTATGCATTGGGCATTAGGGAAGTCTGATCCAGATAGTTGGATGGCAGTTGATGGGGTCATCTCCCAGGCTTGGGTTGAGAGAAACGATGGGCCATTTAAGGTGCTATTAGATCAATATAAGTATCCGAATCGATATCCCGAGCTTAAGCAAGTAGAAGTTTTAAGTGCTGCAATAGAGTTGATGCTAAAACCCATGGAGACTGCTTTGCAGTCTAGCCAGTATTTAATGGGAAGCAAGATGACTTGGGTTGATGTGGCTATTTTTCCATTTATTAGGCAATTTTCCATGGTCAACCCTCAAGAGTTTGAGGGGTTGCCATTTGCCTGTATTAAAAATTGGTTAAAGCGGCATATTGAGTCTGATCTATTTAATTCAGTAATGAATAAATATCCAGTTTGGATGGATTGATATTGTTATCGGGTTCATTCTAGGTATTTATTGCCTATCCAGGCCCAGTGTTCTACCTGGATAACCTGCCGCATCAAAGTAGGTCTCATCTCCCAATTTTTGATATATCAATACAGTTTTATGACCTAACTCATCAGGCTCTGACTGTAGGGTTCCTCTGGATGCTACGCTTAAATGACCGTTTGGGGTTGCTTCTGAAAGGTAGCGTCCCGTTAACTTCCCTTTAGCGGTAATCGGTAGGTTAAGTAACTTCGCAATAGTGATTCCAATGTCAGCGTTGCTGGTGGGGAGTGTATCTATAAAATGGCGCTTAAAGCTAGGCCCTATAGCGCCCATGGTATTCAAAGTATCTGCTCGCGAAAAGCTGCCATGCATTCCTTGGCCTTGTTGTAAGACTGTATCGGATACGGTTACTCCACATGCGGTTGGTTCTGGACATCTTTGACTAAAGCTTGCAAAGTTCACGACGATATCAGGCGTTGGGGTAGATGCGCTTCCAATAAGCCCAATTGAGGACATAGGGAGCGTACCCGCAAATTTACCTAGACGATCATTAACAAAAATTCCACTAATGTAATCTTGTGCTGAAAGACTCTGAATGATCTTCTTTGTTAAATTGCGATCTAAAGAGGGTAGGTAAAGCAAATCAGAGCCACCATTAGCAGCCACGATCACCTCAGGTTTAGTCGCATCTTTACCGATTAATCCATTACCCTTAGATGAAGTGGTGCCAGAAGAAACTAATGCATTGTGCGCATCAGGATCATATAAATTCATTGATAAGGCCTGCGCCAGATCAATCGCTAAAAAACCAGGGGGTAGCAAACCAATCACCACATTTTTATATTCTGATTGAGCGGCATAGCTAGTTTTACTCTTTTTGGAAATTGTCGAAAATCCGTGGTCAGACGTAAGGATGATGTCTGTTGAATTTTCTATGCCAAGGTCTTTGATGGTTTTTTGAATAGCAGCTAAATTATTGTCGGCATTTTTAATTGCAGCCATCGTCGTCGGGCCATTAATGCCGGGCATTAAGGTGTTTAAGCTATCACCTTGATTGTGCTGGGTGCCATCAGGATCCCTGGACCAAAACACCAAGACAAATGGTTTATTTTTTTGTTTAAAGGAGGGAAGAATTACTTTGGTGGTGATATCTACAAAATATTGTTGTTGATCCACATTGGCTGATTTGGTCCCTGGCGTAAAGCTGTTCCCAGAAGGTGCATTAGCACCCCTGGTAGGGGCTTGCTCTGATATGCCAAGTGTATTTAATTGGGATTTCAATTCTGGGGATAAGGGGATGCCACCACGACCGGTAGAATCGTCGATGATGATCGACTCTGCGCCACTTCTTTCAAGATGATCAAACATCAATACCGGGCCGACTTTGCCTATTGCTGCAGTTAATAAGCCTTTTTTTCGCGCAGCAGCCAAAATAGTTTCTTCATTAAGGTAGTTGCCAGAAAAATCATCATCTAACTCCCCCAATACGGCATCATTCTCAATGAACGGAGTTACGGAATTATTTGCTGCCTTTATGGGAATATTGGTAAAAATAGTATTACTGAAAATTCCGTTATCACCCAGTAGGTGGCCAGAGCTTATTGCGGCTGAATTGGCCATGGTGAAGGTAGGAAAAATCGAATGAGAATTTTTAAAACGCACACCATTATTCATCAAGGCAGTCATTGCTGGCGCCGTTTTTTCATTTAGAACCCCGGGACGCAGGCCATCAGCAACAAATAATATGAGGTTATGAGGTTGCTCTTGTGCAAAGCCTTCGACACTACTTAGCATTAATAGACCGAGGATAAATAATCTATTAAATGAATTAGTCATAAACGATCTTTCGATGAGCACAATGTTTGTTGAAAATCCATCCTATTGCTGTTTTATGACAATTGGATGGCAGTACGATTAAGCTTTGTATTTATGGATGTTAGCGGGGGTAATTTTAATGGCTCTAGAAACGCCATGTCACCCCAATTTCTGTGCGAGTAGCATTAGGGCCGTTAGCTGAAAGAACGGTCCCGTAATTGGCGGCGCTTCGCATCGCAGAAATACCAATGTCGACATCCTCTACGGGGGAGATAATGAGAGCAGCAAGCGCGTAATTACTCAGATATTGCTCTGGCATAGGAGGGTTGGTTGCGGAACCTATATCTAGAGCAATTCTGATTCCTGAGGTAATTGTCCATACGGGAGCAACGGATATTAAAAAGAGATTTGTACGATTGACGTCCATGCTTTGGCCAACCGCATAGTTGGTGTTGTAAGGTGCCCGCATATAAGAAGCGTTGATGTGAACCTCAATCTGATCCCAGTAACGCGAGACGATAAAGTTCACTCCATAATTTACGGCAGCTGATCCTAGTCCATAAACCTGCTGCTGTTGGTTTGCCGGGAAAATCAGGGTGGGCTTTACCGCTAATGCGTATTGATTTTCTTCATCTTTTAAAAATTGCCATTTAAACCCGATCGCAGAATTAGAAAATCTTGTAAAGCTGCCAGTCGGTTCCGTATAGTAAGTGCTGGCAATTGAGGCTTCTAGAGTATCGCTAAGTCCCCTTGTGTAGGTAAATGGATAAGCCTTAGCGCTATCTTGGCCTGAAAATTCTTCACCCGGTGTAATGACATCAATTGGTGTCGTACTGCTACCACCGTGACGATTAATAGAAAAGAAATATTGCTCAATTTGATTTCCTCCGGCTTTAACGGTGCCTGCATCATCAGTGTTGAGAGGCTCAAAAGCTATTGCTAACGATGGGGTAACGATAAGTATTGAGAGTAGGGCTTTAAGGGGGCTAAGGTTGTGGGCCATGAGCCTTCACACCCTAGACGATATATGTGACATTTTTATGTCCTGAGGGCTTATTGATCAGGCACCCGCTTAACCTACAATACCCACTTTATTCAATGGGATTCATGCCGTTTGCATGCGGCTTTTTATATGAGTGATCTAACGTTAAATCCCTTTCCAACCAATGGGGTCGTTTTTGCTTGGGGAATGAAAAGCTCGGGTGAAAATTACGAAATCTCTCCAGGCAATATTCATCAGGCATTAGAAGATCCTGAGCAATCCATTTGGTTACATCTAAACCTTTCTCATTCTCAGGTGCAACGTTGGTTGGATAAAACAGCCTTAATACCTGAGCGTGCAGTAGAGATGATCCAAGAGGGTGTTACAAGGAGTCGGTTAGAGCGGATCGAAAAATTAGATGATTGCTTGTTGATGGTGATGAATGATTTTCACCAAGAGTTCGGTGAAAAAGAAGGGGATGCTACCTTAGGTACTTTATGGGCGATCCTAACGCCAAGATTGATGATTTCTTTAAGAGGTAAAGCTCTTAATACCACTGATAAATTACGAGCCGATCTAAGGGATGGCCAGGTACACCCATATTCTGCGGTTGAGGTATTTCATGAGCTGATAGACCTGCGGGCTGAATATCTCAGAACGCTGCTGATTCGTTTGTCGGAAAAGATGGATGACTTAGAAGAGTTGCTATTAAAAGGTAGAGATATTCCGGACCATGAAAATCTTGCTCGCATCCGAATTCAATGTAGTCGTTTACGTCGGCAATTCTCTCCTGAATTAATTGCTTTACATCGATTGCATAAACATCCTCCATATTGGTTCTCAAATCAAGATAAGAGCAGATTGAGTGATGATCTTGATCTTCTGTCTTTTTTGGTTCAGGAGATATCGAATTTGTATGACCGAGCTAAAGTATTGCAGGATGAGCAAGCTGCTCATGTCGCTGAATTCAATGCCCGAAATTTACAGGTCTTATCTGTCATGACTGTGATATTTCTTCCAATGACTCTGTTGACGGGAATAATGGGCATGAATATGGAGGATTTGCCCGGCCTTAAGGGCTCTTTCTATGAGGTGATGGTGCTCATGGGAACGGCGGGTGTGATTGTTTATGCAGCCTTGAAGTACAAAAAAATTATCTAAAGCTAAAGAGCGGGTCAAGGGTGTCATAAAATCCCCCGCTACGGCGCATCAAAATACCATTGCTTTTAGATTTATTTTGATGGCACTGGATCTGCTTTGAAAATTTTGGTTTGTTATAGTGTGCTTAACTTTAATAAGCGTCTCTATCTCACATCATCAGCCAAAACTCTATGCAAATCCGTCTATTACGCAATTTATTGGCATCCATTCTTGTGATTGCCTTGGTTGCGTGTGGTGGCGGAGGTGGTGGTAATAGTAGTGGCGGCGGCAATCTAGCTCCTCAAGCCTTGACTCCATGGTCTGGTTTGTACGATGGCTTAAATACCGTATATCTTCCATATGCTAATGGAGCGATTACTACCGCTTCAGTACCCACTATTTTTGCCAAAGTTGGCAATGGGAGTGTCGTGGAATTTGGAATGGATACCGGCTCAACTGGCACGGTTTTATCTCCAGAGTACTTCAGCGCTGGAATTAACGATGTTCTCCAGGGTCTTGGCACTATTACATATAGCAGTAGTGGGATTATTTGGAGTGGTGAAGTTTGGAGAACTAAGGTGTCCTTGATGTCCAGCTCGACACAAGTTGTCGCGGAGGCCTTGGTTGATGTGCTGGTGGTTAACGATCAGTCATGTCAAATCGCTGCCAGGGATTGTACGAACAAACCAAATCCAACAGGAATCCATTTTATGGGGGTTGGCTTTAATTCTGGAACTGGATTTACTAACCCCCCAAGTGTAGTGACTGCGGCAGCGAATAATCCATTCACCAACTTAACTCATGTAAACGGGTTCCCTTTAGATACCATGCGCTCAGGCTGGATTCTTAACAGGCAGGGCGTTTATCTAGGTATGTCCAGTCAATTAACCCAAAATTTTGCTTTTGTGAAATTGGTTCAAAATCCAGATACTTTAAATTTAGCAACGCCACTCTGGCAAAGCGCACCTGCAGCTATTGGTGTCAATGGCACAATAGTTCAAGGTGTTTCATTGGTTGATACGGGGGTAGGTGAAATGTTCTTGTCTCCAGTGGCGGCCAATCCTTTTCCTCCTGGCAAAAATACAATACCGCAAGGCGTCCCAATTAAAATTTTATTTCCCGCCCTGACTTCACCACAGCCCGCATCTTATCAATTCCTGTCTCAAGTTTTATCGGGCCCAATGGCTCCTGGATCGATCATCGTTTCGAACATTACCTCAGATCTGGCATTTGTAAATACTGGACGAAATTTTTTGCAAGGGTTCAATTATTTATATGATGCCGTTTCAGGTTACGTTGGTTATGGAGATAATGGCAATGTAGATGCCAACCCTTACCGACAGATAATTCCAACCCAATAGATTGCGGATGTTTTAAAAATAGTAAGCTATCGATGCGGAAAAATCTGCAGTATTTAAATCGCTTGCCAACCCTAAGTCGCGACCCAATATGAATACTTTTGAATACTTGGTCGCGGTAGTTCGAGATGAGTTAATTGCCCTTAAAGCTGAAGTTAAGGAGTCAAAGGGCCTTGCCATTATTTTTTTATTGGCAGTTATTAGTCTGGTAATTTATTTAAAGCCTTTTCCGGAACGCCAGGTTTATTTCGCGACTTACTATCCCAGCTCGGATTGGAGTGAGTTAGCAGTTAGCCCTGCAAACATTTTGAAGAAGGCAGGTATTGACGTCTCTGTTATCTATACCGATGGCGCTGTGGACAATGTAATTCGTTTGGATGACCCAAAAAACAAAGCAAATGCTGGGTTTACCTACGGAGCGGCTTTAGATCAAGGTCAGGTTGAGGGAATATATTCCTTGGGAAGTGTCGTATACGAGCCAATTTGGATTTTTTATAGAAAAAATAAGGCTGGAAGAGCAGGTGACTTAAGTGGGCTTGCTAAGTTAAGGGTTGGTCTTGGGCCATCAAAAAGTGGTTCCTATGCTATTGCGAAAAAGATATTTAGCTCAATTCATATTGATATTGATAAGAGCCCAAATTTTTATCCAGACGAAATACCGAGTAATCAAACAAAGTTAAAGAATGGCGAAATCGACGCTTTAATTTTTGTATCGACTATTTTGGATCCCACTACGCAAAACTTACTGAGGGATCCTGGCCTAGCAATTTTTGATGCCAAAAATGCGCAAGCCTACGAAAAGCAATTCAATTCATTTGTCACTCTAACTCTTCCTGCTGACTCGGTGGATATTTACGAGCACATTCCAAAGCGTGACATTTCTCTGATCGCTACCACCACAAGTTTGGTTGTTAAACGATCTATGCACCCTGATTTGCAGCTCGCCATATTGATGGCGGCAAGGGATGCAAATCGTGAATCTCGGAGATTATTTTTTGCTAAACGGGATGAGTTTCCTGCTTATATGGATCCAACCATTCCCATTAGCCCTGTTGCCCAACATTTTTATGACTATGGTGCACCGCATGGCGTACGTTATTTGCCTTATTGGTTGGCTGGCCTAATAGAAAGGGCCTGGTTACTAATATTGACGGTTTTGGCCCTTATTTACCCACTTTCAAAATTAGTGGTGCACTTGAGAAAGTATCGGTATACCTTGCATGAGTTGCCGTACTACAAAGAGTTGCTCGCTATTGAGATGAGGCTATGTGAGGGAAATCTAACGGGGCAAGAAAAATTAGAAGTCCTTGGAGAGTTAGAGCGAATTAATGCCAGTGCAATTCAATTCGGGGTACCTATTGGCGAAGAGGCGTCGTACTTTAGTTTATTGGCCGCAATTAATGGGCTTAGGGCTAAGGTTAAAGAGGCCCAGGGCGCACAATGTTAGTGCTTAGGGCGGCTCAATTAGCCTTGTGTGCCAGATGTCCAATGGTAAAGTCGAGTAATAAATTGTATTTTTATAGCTTTTGATGATTTTCGGTCTTGGGCTAGCATTAAGATGCTATAAATCTACATCACATCAAAAAAGCAGGAAAAAGGAGAATATTCATGAAGCGTCAGAATTTAATGAAAACTAGCTTGGTTGCCGTTGGTTTGTTGCTTGGTACCCTAAATGTGCAAGCAGCCAGTCAAACCTTGGACAAAATTAAATCTACTAGCACTGTCACCATGGGTGTTCGTGAATCATCTATTCCCATGTCATACACCACGGGAGATAGTCGTTTTGATGGTTATCACGTTGAAATCTGCCGTATGATTTTGGCCGATATCAAGGATAAGCTGGGTGTAAATACCCTCCGCATCAACTACCAACCTGTAACTTCTCAAAATCGCGTGCCTTTGGTGCAAAACGGTACCGTAGACATTGAGTGTGGCACTACTACAAATAACACCGCTCGCGCTAAGGACGTAGGTTTTGCTAATACCCTCTATGTCGAGGAAGTTCGTATCGCTGTGAAAGCTAATTCAGGAATTACTTCCATCTCTCAATTGGCTGGCAAGAAAGTGGCAACCACCACTGGAACAACATCTGTGCAACTCTTGCGTAAGCATGAAAAAGCCAATGGTGTGAATTTTGAAGAGGTCTATGGCAAGGATCATGCTGATAGCTTTTTGCTCTTAGAGTCCGGCCGTGCTGATGCCTTTGTCATGGATGGTTCGATTTTGGCTGGAAATATTGCTAATTCTAAAAATCCAAAAGACTACAAAATTGTTGGTGAGGTATTGAGTACTGAGCCTATTGCCATCATGGTTCGCAAAGATGACCCAGAGTTCAAGGTAGCGGTAAATGACGCTATCGCAAAAATTGTTAAAAATGGCAATATGCCTAAGCTTTGGAATAAATGGTTCTTATCACCAATTCCTCCAAAGAACATTGTTGTTGGCCTTGAGTTATCTCCAGCAACAAAAAATGCATGGGCTAATTTAAATGACAAGCCTGCTGAAGATTACAACAAGAAATAATCGAACTCATTACGATCTGATGCGTAGACCAACCCCATAGGACAACCTGATAGATGGCATTGGATTTAAATATATTTTGTAAGAGCACCCTGGATGGGGAAGAGGTAGATCATTGCTTCTCCTCATTGCTTGGACTTGGCCAAAATGCTGATCCCAGTTATTTGGATTGGCTCATGAAAGCTTGGGGTTGGACCTTGGCTGTTGCTGGCCTTGGCCTGGCCATTGCTTTGGTTCTTGGGGCGGTCATGGGGACTTTGCGAACACTTCCCGATAACGGCCCCATGAGTCGCTTCTTGGTTCGGTTTTCTACAGCATGGGTTGAGCTATTTAGAAATATCCCGATTCTGGTTCAGGTATTTCTTTGGTATCACGTCATTCCTTCTTTCATCTTGCCCTTAAAAGCCTTGCCTTCATATTGGCTGGTAAGTATCGCTTTAGGCTTTTTTACTTCTGCCCGTATGGCGGAGCAGGTAAGGGCGGGTATCCAATCTTTGCCGAGCGGCCAAAGGGCGGCTGCTACTGCGCTTGGTTTAACAACAGCTCAAAGTTATCGTTATGTCATTTTGCCGATGGCCCTCAGAATCATCATTCCACCGCTGACTTCAGAGAGTATGAATTTAATTAAGAACTCTTCGGTAGCATTTGCAGTATCCGTTCCTGAATTGACTCTATTTGCTATGCAGGCTCAAGAGGAAACCTCTCATGGCGTGGAAATTTATTTGGCGGTCACGCTGCTCTATGCCTTATCGGCATTTGCCGTAAATCGGGTGATGAATTTGATCGAGAAGAAAACTCGTATTCCTGGATTTATTGGAGCATCTAGTGATGCAGGATTGGCCCACTAAATGGTGATGGTATGTTGAGTCTAGATCTAAGCTTCTATAACTGGGAGCTGTTCACTAATTACATCCTTAAAGGTTTTTTATTTAGTGTTCAGTTAACCATTATCGCCACCATTGGCGGCATCTTGTTTGGTACCTTATTGGCACTCATGCGCCTATCTGGTAAGTCGATATTGGTGTATCCAGCCACTTTCTATATCAATACCATGCGCTCCATTCCTTTGGTAATGGTGATTTTGTGGTTCTTCTTATTGATGCCAATGCTGATTGGTAGGCCCATTGGCGCCGACCTATCGGCAACGATTACTTTTATTGCTTTTGAGGCGGCTTTCTTTTCAGAGATTGTACGTGCAGGTATTCAGTCGGTACCGAGAGGGCAGGTCTTCGCGGCGGAAGCTTTGGGTATGACGTATGGGCAAAATATGCGCTTCGTAGTATTGCCGCAAGCTTTTAGAAATATGATTCCGATTTTTATGACGCAAACCATTGTGTTGTTTCAAGATACCTCTTTGGTTTACGCTATTGGCGCTTATGACTTGTTAAAAGGCTTTGAGATTGCCGGCAAGAACTATGGCCGTCCTATTGAGACTTATATCTTGGCGGCATTTACTTATTTTGTGATTTGTTTCTCCTTATCTCGAATTGCTAAAAGAATTCAGCAAAAAGTTGCCATCATTCGTTAACCATTTTTAATGTAGATTAATTTAGATCATCATGATTGAACTTCAAAACGTTTCCAAGTGGTACGGCGACTTTCAGGTATTAACTGATTGCACCACATCGATTAAAAAGGGTGAGGTCGTTGTGATATGCGGCCCATCAGGCTCTGGTAAATCCACCCTCATTAAAACAATCAATGCCTTGGAGCCTTTTCAAAAAGGGGCAATCTCGGTGGATGGAATTCACCTGCACGATCCTAAAACGAACTTGCCAAAGCTCAGGGCTAGGGTGGGAATGGTGTTTCAGCACTTTGAATTGTTTCCGCATTTAAGCATCACAGAGAACCTCACTTTGGCTCAAATGAAGGTGCTTGGCAGATCACAAGACGAAGCTATTAAGCACGGTCTTAAGTATTTAGAGCGTGTAGGCCTGATCGCGCAAAAAGATAAATTTCCTGGTCAGCTGTCAGGCGGACAACAACAACGTGTTGCGATCGCGCGAGCCTTAAGTATGGATCCCATTGTGATGCTGTTTGATGAGCCCACTTCGGCTCTAGATCCTGAGATGGTGGGAGAGGTATTGGATGTAATGGTTAAGCTTGCCAATGAGGGCATGACCATGTGCTGTGTCACTCATGAAATGGGTTTTGCTCGCAAGGTTAGTAACCGTGTGATCTTTATGGATCAGGGTCACATTATTGAAGACTGCGCAAAAGAAGCGTTCTTTGAAAGCCCTGAAGCGCGCTCCCCAAGGGCTAAAGATTTTCTCTCGAAGATTTTGGCCCATTAATTTGTCGTCTGGTAACGCACCTCAGTCTTTATCACCGTTGTTGGAAGTAAAAAATCACTAAGCAGGTCTTGGTGATCTCTCTATCGTGCTATTTCTCAAGATTGTCATTGTTCCTATTTTTATTTCCATCGTCACTTTGGCGGGGCGAAAATGGGGGCATAAAGTAGCGGGTGTGTTGGCGGGTTTCCCTGTTGTTGCGGGCCCTATTATTGTTTTTGTGGCCCTTGATCAGGGTGTTGCCTTTGGTCAGCAAGCAGCCTTAGCCGCAATCAATGGCACGCTAGCGCTGATTATTTTCACCATTACCTTCTGCTGGGTCTGTACTCGATTTCATTTAGCGGTCTCCATCTTGATTGCTACCGCCGCTTGGTTTTTAGTGGCTATTTTGATTCAAATCTTCCCGCCATCCTTAATGCCTGCAGCATTACTCTCTAGCTCAGTGCTTGCGCTCACGAATTTTTTACTCCCAAAGGTTGGTAAATTACCTCCTAGAAATGTGCACTTTAATGATATGCCTTGGCGTATGTTGATCGGGGCACTGCTCACTATCGCCATTACGACATTGGCTGTAAATTTAGGGCCTATGTGGAGCGGTACCTTAGCCGTGTTTCCAGTGATTAGCTTAGTACTCGCGATTTTTGTCTACCTTGGCGATGGGTCGGGCCATGTTGTGGAGATGTACAAAGGAATGCTCACTGGGCTCTACACTTTTATTGCCTTCTTTTTTACTTTGGCGTGTATGTGGCCAGCGGCATCTATATGGGAGGCTTGTCTAATGGCCATCCCAATTAGTCTATTGGTTCAACTTACCGTGCAGTTTTTGATCAAGGGCAAGAGGGAGGTAAAGAGAGTTAACGACAAGAGGCGGCAGGCTAAAAGCTAATTCATTAAATCTTCAATAAAACGAAGTGGCTTATTCTTTTCTCTTTAACATTGAGTCGAGTGAGTATCTGCCGGGTCCATAAAGGGCGATCAATAAGAATGCGGAAATAATCGCTAAGTTTTTATAAAACTGAGCTTCATTAAACGCCACATTAAGACCCGACCAAAAAGGATGACCGAAATACGTAACTGGTATCAGCCAAAGCACGATGGCATAAGAGGCTCGTTTAGTTTGATAGCCGAACAGGACTAGTAGGCATGCTACGAACTGAAAAGCCCCATTGATATACGCTAGCCAAATAGGCGCTGGCGCCAAATATCCAAATGCACCAAGAAAATTGACGGTAGCGGGGTTATTGATAAAGGCATTGGCATCCATCATCTTCTGTAGCCCATAGACCAGCATGATGGGGGTGACAAGTAGGCGACTTAAGAGCAGGGTGAAATTAGGGTGCATGACGGATCGTATCTAAAATGGGTTGTGGGGCCAAGGGCACCTCTCTAGTGCAGGTGAATCAGGCTTTTGCTTCTCATCATCGCCTAGAATACTCGTATGAAAATTTCAAAATACCAGACCTATATTTTTGCTGCTTGCACAACCCTTTTTCTAGGTGCCTGTAGTGTCGCTAAGATTGAGGCGAGAATAGAAGCTGATCCAGAGTGCAAGCCTATTGTGAATGCAAAAACGGGTGCGCTGATGCCTTGTCCCGGCACTAGCAGGGATTTTTACCGTTTGAACCTGAAATCCCCTCCAAACACTGCCTCGGCTGCTGAGGGTGTTAGTGCTGGTGCTAGTACTGATTTCTCAGCTTCATCCCTGAACGGTGCCCCCTCTGCTCCGGGGGTGACGTCATCTACGACTCCTGTAAAGCTCGCCCCACCCGTGGAATGTAAGCCCCCAATGCATGCCAAAACTGGCGTAATCATGCCCTGTCCAGCTCCTTAATTAAACCTCAGCACCCTTAATAAAGGGGGTTATGATGAATCCCAGAAAAACTTCTCACCCGATCTAGTCAACAGGACAAATTATGAAAAAACTCAGTACCTTAGCTATCGCTATTTCTGCTGTTGGTATTTTGGTGGCATGCAGCAATGCACCAAAATTGGCTACTCAACCTATGCCAAAGTCTGGCTTTTTGCCAAACTATTCGCTTTTGGTGCCGACCGCGACAAGTCAGACCGACACTCGCATTTGGAGATATCGTAAAGCTGGTGTGAATCCAGGCGCATATACAGCGGTGATTTTGGATCCTATTTACCTCAATCAAAATGCTACTAAAGAAGTAACTCCAGATTCCATCAATAAAGCTAAGGTGGCCCTACAGGCTTCCATGATCGAAGCTGTTCAAAGTCGCGGCAATATTGCGATTGTTACTAAGCCTGGCCCGGGAGTCGCAAGAGTGTCCGTTGGCATCACTGGTGCTGAGAGCTCAACTGATAGTTTGCAGCCTTGGAACTTCACACCCATTGGCCTTGCGTTAAATGCAGCAGCATATGCAGGCGGCGTGAACTCTAAAACTCCCGCTTTATTGGTAGAGAGCAAGATCACCGATAGCCAGTCTAAAGAAGTGATCGGTGAAGGTCTAGTGACTGTTCAAGGCGAGTCATTTAGAACTGGTGGCGGTTCCGTGGAGTCATTTGTGGCAATGGCCAAAAAAGTTGTTCGTGTAGCAATGGAAGCTTCGGCTAACGCAGCAACAACCTCCGCAGCCCAATAAGGTGATCTAATGAACTTATTCCTAAAAAAACTATTATTGGTTAGTGCTCTTGGTGCAATTTTTCTGCCTACGGCATCCTTCGCAGAAGATGCTCAATCTGCGCTTAATCTTCAAATCCAAGAGCGATTTGCTGCTGCTGATAAAAATCACGATGGCAAGCTTACCTTGGAAGAGGCTAAGGCTGGGATGCCTAGGGTGGCAAATAACTTTGATGTCATTGATGCTGGTCACAGGGGTTATGTCACGGTGGCTGAAATTGAAGCGATGGCCGCAAGATAGTTACTCAATAAAAGAGCCTCAATTGAACTGACCCACAAAAGTTGGACAGTTTAATTAGGTTACCAGAAGGGATTGAGTTCGGTAATTAACCGGGCTTAATCCCTTTAGTTTTTGCTTGATTCGATCATGGTTGTAGTAGTAGATGTATTCCTTTAGCTCTGTCTTAAATGATTGAACGCTTTCAAACTTCTTCTGGTAGAAGAACTCCGTTTTCATGATTCCAAACCAGTTCTCCATCACCGCGTTATCCAGGCAATTGCCTTTTCTGGACATGCTTTGGGTGACGCCTTGCTCTCTTAAGGCCTGTTGATAAACCCCCATTTGATATTGCCAGCCCTGGTCTGAGTGCAATATCGGCTTGTCATTGATTCCTAAGCGCCCAAAGGCAGAGTGCAGCATTTGCGTCACCATATCCACTTGCGGCCTGTCAGCGATGGTGTAGGAGACGATCTCTTGGTTGTATAGATCTAATATGGGCGAGAGATACACCTTCTCGCCTTTGATATTGAACTCGGTGACATCAGTCACCCATTTTTGATTGGGTTTGCCTGCTTCAAAGTTACGTTCTAGTAGATTAGGAGCTGCTTTACCCACTCCACCCCGATAGGATTGATAGCGCTTAGGGCGTACAGTCGACTTGAGGTTTAGTTGCCCCATCAGCTTTTGGACGGTCTTGGGGTCAAGGTAATGCTGCTCCTTACACAAGGCTAAATGGACCCGCCGATAGCCATAGCGACCCTGGTGGGCATGGAAGATGGTCTTGATCTGGGTCTTTGTCTCACCATGGCGATCCGCTTTGCTACTGACACCAAGCTGATAGTAGTAAACACTTCTAGCCATGCCGGCCATCGACAGAATGGCGGGCAATCGGTATTTTTGCCTTAACTCAGTAATTACTTGGACTTGTTCTTGCTTGCCAAGTGCTTTTGCTGGGCTAAGGCTTCGAGCTTTTTTAAGTAATCAGTCTCCATCCTACGGTACTCGAGCTCTTGCATGAGCTCATCCGGGGTCATTTGCGTAACCGGCTTATTGGTGGGGACAAAAGGTTTAAAGGGTTTTGACATCGGTGGCCGTCCCTTGGGCTTAGGTTCTAAGGCTGTCATACCGCCTTCATTGTAAAGATTTTGCCATCCCCTAATGGCGACAGGAGAAGCAATATTAAAGTGAGCGGTAGCTTGGTTAATAGAGAGCTGGTGCTCAGCCATATATTGCAAGACAGAGAGCTTAAAAGCGCTGGTGTAGGTCGTATAACGCTTGGTCAGGCTATTTTGCCCGTGTATCTTAAAGGCATAAACCCATTTCTTAATATGAGAAGGATTGACCTCATAGAGGGCTGCTGTTGATCTAAATCCGTCCTTGGTGGTCAGATAATGATTGATGACTGCTAATTTGAACTCTTTGCTGTATTTGGACATGAAAACTGCACCTTATTAGGTTGGACGGGTGTCCAACTTTTGTGGTGCAGTTCAAATCGAGGCTCTTTTTTCTTACTCTGTTTATCTTTTTCATGCCTCGTATTTACTTCAACTGAATACCGCTTATGACAATACTCTTTTCCGACTTTGAACAAAAAGTCATTGCCGTTCCATCTCTAGATGGGCTGTTCGAGATTGAATATCAAATTGGCGGCAGTGGACCGCCTTTATTGCTTTTGCATGGATTTCCTCAAACTAAGGCTATCTGGCGCCTGATTGCTCCTCAGTTGGCAAAGCGCTATACAGTCGTTGCGCCTGATCTACGAGGTTATGGCGGATCATCAAAGCCTCATGGCGAATCTGATCATCAAACCTATTCCAAGCGCTCTATGGCGGCTGACCAACATGCGCTAATGCAATCTTTGGGTCATCAGCAATTTTTTCTTGTAGGTCATGATCGTGGAGGGCGAGTCTCCCATCGCCTGGCAATGGATTTTCCGGAAAGTGTTTTGCGTGTGATGGTTTTAGATATCTCCCCAACGCTGACGATGTATGAAAAAACTACTCAAGCATTTGCAACGGGTTATTGGCATTGGTTTTTTCTGATTCAACCAGAGCCTGTGCCTGAAACTTTTATTGCAAGCAATCCTGAATATTGGTTAAAAAATCACATGGGTCGTAATGCTGGGTTAGGAATTTTTGATGAGGCTAGTTGGGCAGAATATCTTCTAGGGATCAGTAGCCCACAGGGCATGCATGCTATGTGCGAGGATTATCGAGCTGCAGCGACGGTAGATTTAGCGCATGATCGCGCGGACCGCAGTGCTGGAAAAAAATTAACCATGCCACTACATGTCTTATGGGGTAAGCAGGGTTTAGTGAATCAATGCTTTTCTCCTATAGAAGACTGGGAGCGGGTAGCTAATGAAGTTACTGGTAAAACTTTAGAGGGTGGTCACTACTTGCCTGAAGAATGCCCAAAAGAACTTCTGGAAGAAATCCAGCGGTTTTGCGTTTAAAGATACCGCTTATCAGTTCAAGGCGCGAGCGCTGGAAGCTTGGTTGATTTTGGCGACCAGGTCCAAACAATATTGGGATCTACTTTAAGAATTTTCTTATCCTTGCCAGGATATTTAACGCGTGATAATAAATCCCTAAGGAGATTTAAATGGGTTACTTTTTTATTGTTTGCATCAACTACTGTCCAGGGTGAGTCAACGCTGCTAGTTGTGCTTAGCATCAGATCCCTGGCATCGCTATAAGCGTTCCATTTTTTCTGGGCTTGTTGATCAATCGGGCTAATCTTCCATTGTTTTAATGGGTCTGTGGCACGATCCTTTAATCTTAAGGCTTGCTCTGCTTTACTGATATCTAGGTAGTACTTAATCAGATGGATGCCTGAACCTACCAATAAAGATTCAAAGTCGTTCACGGTGGACATGAATTGTTTGTATTGATCATTCGTGCAAAACCCCATGACCTTTTCAACGCCTGCACGGTTGTACCAGCTGCGATTGAAGAGCGTGAATTCACCAGAGGAGGGGAGTTCGGCAACATACCTCTGAAAGTACCACTCACCCGCTTCCCGCTCTGAGGGTTTATTTAAAGCCACTACTCTTGTATCTCGCGGACTCAAATGCTCTGTAATGCGTTTGATAGTTCCATCTTTACCTGCGGTATCGCGACCTTCGAGAATGACCAGTAGTTGTTCGCCACTCTTAATGAGGTGGCTTTGAAACTTCACTAACTCTATTTGTAAGAGCCTCAACTCTGCTTCGTAATTGAATTCAGCATTGCTAGATTTACTAGAATTTTTAGATTTCTTCACTGGGCAGGGTCGAGTTTCGAAGAATCTTGATTAAGCGGTAGTAGCAGTCGTAGCAGGAGCGCTAGCTACTTTTTTCGCAACAGCCTTTTTAGCCGGAGCTTTTTTTGCTACCACTTTCTTTGCAACTACTTTTTTCGCAGGAGCTTTCTTGGCTACCGCTTTCTTTGCTGGAGCTTTTTTAGCTGGAACTGGTTTCGCATCAGTCTTTTTAGCTGGAGCTTTCTTTTCTAACTTGTCCAAAGCTTTGGCGAGCTTGTCGATCAACTTTTCTCTGTCAGCTTCCAATTTATCCAATTTTTTTAACAACTGCTTAACAACTTTCTTTTGACTCATGATTCATTCCTCAGTTTGAAATTCTGTACTGTTTTTTATTATCAATAACTTCCAGCCTCCCATGCTACGTTTTATTGGGCGTTCTATCAAGTGATTATGACAAGTGGAAGGTCTTTTTCAGCATTATTGAAGGGTCTGGAGAATGGGTGAACTTCCCGTTTAGTTAGACGTGTGGGAGGTTTTTCTAGCTGTGATGAGTAAAGTAACTGACTCGAGCTAATGGGTTTGTAGTCAAAGAATTGACTGGTCTAATCAGCTATGAGCTGATTTTTAAGAAGTAAAAACTAAAAACCCTAGAGAAGTGATTCATCTAGGGTTTTTAGGGAGCTTTTATTCTGGGTGAAAGTTATTACTAGCCATAAAGCTAATTGTTCGTTCAAAGCCTAAAATACGGATGTATCGCCAAGCGATATCACGGTACTTGCTATCAAGATAGCTAATAGCAACTTCTGGATCTGTCTTTTTGGACAGGTCGATTTGTTGAATAGTACGGGCCCAACGTTTGAGTCTTGTTGACATATTTGTCACCTCCATGCCTCTACAACGCCATCGAAAGGGTGTGAGATGACAGGAATTACAAAAAAATACTAAGAATTTCATCAATTTGCTTAAATATTAGGCAAATTATGGAGATTTTTATCTATTCTTGCTGCGCAGCCCGCTCTTTTGCCAGGCTTTTAGCTCGTGCCTTAATAGGTTTTAGGTAAATCAAGAGGCAAATAAAGGCTAAAGTCGACAAAAAAGTCTCAAGAAGGGCTAGCCAAAAGTTTGCCCCTTTTTCGGTGATGCGCACCAAACCCTCGGTGATATACAAAAGAATGAGCATCGAAGCCCATTGCATGGTGTAAACCTTGCCCTTCCATAATCCAGGAATGGCAAATAGTAAGGGGACCCCTTTGAGGATCAGCCAAGACCCACCAGGGCGTAGTGGGGAAATAAACCATTCCCAACTCACGCAGAGGATAAATAAATCTATAAAGGCGGCCGTTGCCAGCAGTTGATAGGGGTTTTTGTTAAGAAACTGCTTAAACATGGGTGATTTAGCTCTTTAAGAGTTTAAGGGCGGTTAGGGCTAGACGTTTGCCTTGAGCTTTAGCCAAGCGTTGCTCTTCTGCGCTAATGGGAGCGCATCCATCGGCATGCGATAGGTGGGTGACGCCATAGGGGCTACCTCCCGTGCTGGAGCTCATGAGATCGGGTTCACTATAAGGTAACCCCAAAATCATCATGCCATGATGTAGCAGGGGAATCATCATGGTGAGTAGGGTGCTTTCTTGGCCGCCATGCATGCTGCCAGTACTAGTAAATACGCAGGCTGGCTTGCCAATTAAAGCTCCGCCAAGCCACTGAGAGGAGCTACCATCCCAAAAGTATTTCATGGGTGCGGCCATATTGCCAAAACGGGTAGGAGAGCCTAAAGCCAGGCCAACGCATTCCTGCAGGTCTGAATACTCAACATAAGGGGCGCCTTCGGTTGGTACGGTGGGTTCTGTAGCCTCACATACGGCCGAGATGCTCGGAACAGTACGTAGCCTTGCATTTACCCCGGGAACACTTTCAATACCTTCGGCTATGAGGCGGGCAAGATCCCTCGTAGAGCCGTGGCGGGAGTAGTACAAAACTAAAATATCGTGGTGGCTCATATTGATCTCTTATGATACGGCGATGCGCCTTTTTCGTAATCCCCAATTATGGCTTGCTCTAGCGAAAGAGATTCGGGAGCGCAATCGCGGCCAAAATTTACAGCAAATTGCCGCGAGCTTAGCCTTTACGACCACTCTGGCTTTAGTTCCCATGATTACGGTTGCCACGATTTTATTGGGTTACTTGCCAAGCGTGATTCATGTCAAACAGGCTTTTCAAAACTGGCTCCTGGACACTTATATTCCCGGTGGTTTAAATCAGCAGATCTTTTTGTATTTAAATCAATTTTCGTCAAAGGCCAGGGGGCTTACTTACCTCGGTTTATTGGGTCTTGTAATTACCACCATCACCACTTTGGCGGTCATTGAAGGGGCCTTTAATCAAATTTTTAAAGTTACTGAACGAAGACCCATCCTCAAAAAAGTGATGATTTATTCTGCCGCCACAATTTTAGGCCCCATATTGTTAGGCTTTGGTACCTATCTCAGCGGACTCCTTTTAGGGGCGGCTGAAGGCTGGATGCCTGCTTTGACTGAGGGTTTGCGTTGGGTCATCATCGTTGTGCCAGTTTTGGTGGCCGTAGCTGTGTATACCGTTGCTTATAAGATTTTGCCTTATACGCAAATTGCATGGTCAGATGCTTTATCGGGCGCCTTTTTAGCGGCAATTTCTTTTGAGCTAATGAAATTTGGTTTCGGTTTATTTTTGAGTAAGGCGGGATTCTATAAAACGGTATACGGAGCGTTTGCAATCTTTCCCTTGGCGCTCTTATGGATCTATCTAACTTGGTGGATAACCTTAGCTGGCGCTGTCTTTGTGGCGAACTTACCGAGCCTTCGTAGCGGATTCATTAGGGTTATTCGCTACTGAAACAGGGGCACGCAGGTCTTGATTCTATTGAGGCTTAGGCATATATTGAGCCATAAACCTATTAATTTGCTGGAGACCAAATGAAAGTTCGTGACATATTGCGTGTAAAAGGCAGTACCTTATTTACTGTCGCACCAGATACCGCCCTACAGACCGCCGTCTTGGTGATGAGCGAGCATGACATCGGATCTCTAGTAGTCATGGATTACGAGAATTTGGTAGGCATTCTGACTTTCCGTGAAGTTATTCAGGCTTTATCTAAGCACCATGGCAAGTTGGATGGTTTGGTGGTGAATTCAGTGATGAATGCCAAACCGTTAACCTGCAATATGGAAACGGAGATTGACGAAGTACGCCGCATGATGCTGGTTGATCATGCGCGCTACCTTCCAGTAGTCGATCAAAAGATGTTGATGGGCGTGATTTCTTTTTATGACGTGGCTAAATCCGTCGTAGAAGCTCAGGATTTTGAGAATACGATGCTCAAAGCCTACATTCGCGATTGGCCTGAAGATACACAAAAGGTCGCAAACTAAGCATTTGCTATTACCGAATCCCCCCCTGACAGATGACATAATGTCGGTATGTCAGGAAATACATTAGGCCTTCTCTTTACGGTCACCACTTTTGGTGAATCCCACGGTCCCGCCATTGGAGCGGTTGTTGATGGTTGCCCACCAGGCATGCTGCTTTGTGAGGCAGATCTGCAAACGGACTTAGACCGTCGTAAGCCAGGTACATCACGTCATGTGACTCAGCGCAAAGAAGATGACAGGGTAGAAATCCTGTCGGGTGTTTATGAGGGAAAAACTACTGGTGCGCCAATTGGCTTGCTGATACGTAATACAGATCAACGCAGTCAAGACTATGGCAATATTTTGCAAACGTTTAGACCTGGCCATGCCGACTATGCGTATCACTATAAATACGGTTTGCGAGATCCGCGTGGTGGCGGTCGGTCTTCCGCCCGCTTAACTGCCCCAGTAGTAGCTGCTGCTGCCATCGCCAAGAAGTGGCTTAAGGAAAGCTATGGCACTGAGTTTTATGGTTACATGAGCCAACTTGGAGAAATAGAGATTCCTTTTAAAGACCTTTCTCAGGTAGAGAAAAATCCGTTTTTTGCCGCTAATGCAGATATTGTTTCTCAATTAGAAACATACATGGATGAACTGCGCAAAGCGGGGGATTCATGCGGGGCCAAAATTGAAGTTCGCGCACGCAATGTGCCGATTGGTTTGGGTGAGCCTCTCTTTGACAAGATTGATGCGGATATTGCTCATGCCATGATGGGGATTAACGCCGTGAAGGGCGTAGAGATTGGTGCTGGATTTAAATCCGTTGCGCAACGCGGTAGTGAGCATGGCGATGAATTGCATCCCGATGGTTTTGCAAGCAATAATGCTGGCGGTACTCTAGGTGGTATTAGTACTGGCCAAGATTTACGGGTATCCATTGCAACTAAACCGACCTCCAGCATCTTAAGTCCAAAGCAATCTATTGATTTAGATGGCAACCCTATAACCATACAGACCAAGGGGCGACATGATCCTTGTGTCGGCATTCGTGCAACGCCAATTGCAGAAGCGATGTTGGCTTTGGTCGTTATGGATCACGCATTGCGTCATCGTGCGCAGTGTGGTGATGTTTCCTTACCCATTCCGCCGATCCCAGCAGCGCGGCCTGGTTCGCAAACTGATTAAGTTAGAAATTCCATCAAAAATTAGCAAAAGAAAATGACCCCTTCAATACGGTGGGCCTTCGGGTCCTTTTTCTTTTTATATTTCTCATACGTAGGTTTAGTTTCTCCTTATGCCAGCCTGTTTTTTCTGGATAAAGGGTTTAACGTTATCGAGATAGCGGTACTAATGTCCATGCTGCAAATCACGCGCATCATTGGCCCTTTTTCTTGGGGTTGGTTAGCCGACTATCTTTCCAATCGCATCAGCATTATTCGTTTTTGCGCCTGTGCAGCCGCTCTGATCTTCCCATGCATTTTTTATCTTCACAGTTACATGGGCTTTTTCGTATGGATGTTTGTGCTTCATACGATATTAAGTAGCTTGATGCCCTTAGGGGAATCAGCTACAGTCCACGCTTTATTTAGGGATAATTCTTTTGATAAGCGTTATGGGCGTTTGCGCCTTTGGGGGTCAATTGGTTTTATAGCTATGGTATTGGTGGCAGGGGACCTCTTTCAGCGCAGGGGTATTGAGCTTTATCCGATGATTGGCGCGATTGTTTTGGTTGCCTTAGCCTTGGTGACCTTTCGTTTGCACGAACCAAGGATGGAGCGTCGCAAAATGGTCAAAGGAGAGCTTTTGATCGTTTTATTAAATCCAGATGTGCGTTGGTTTTTGCTTTCTGGGTTCTTGATGATTTTCGCGCATGCCTCCCTTTACGTTTTTTATTCTTTATACCTATCTAGCCTTGGTTACGATAAATTAGAGATTGGCTTATTTTGGGCTTTAGGGGTTGCTGCGGAAGTACTCTTCTTTTATTTTCAGAGCAAGGTGCTTAGTCGTTTGGATGCCGAGGTAGTGTTGCAAGCCGCTTTTGGTGTTGGAGTCATTCGTTTTGCATTGATAGCATTTTTTCCATTAACTTGGGTTTTGATTCTGGCTCAGTTAATGCATGCGGGGACTTTTGCAGCGCATCATAGTGCTGGTACCAAACTCCTGCAACGCTGGTTTACAGGGCCTTTGCAAGCTCGCGGGCAAGCCCTGATGGCTACCGTCTCTTACGGTTTAGGTGGAACACTGGGGGGATTGTGTGCTGGTTGGATTTGGGACTTGTCACAACCACGTGATGTATTTGTGATGTCTGCATTTGCATGCGGACTAGCGGGTATGGCGATTCAAAAACTCAGACCTCGCCGTTACCCGCTCAGAAAATCCTAAACTTACATTGCTGCGTAGTTCGGGCCTCCACCACCTTCTGGCGTTACCCAAACAATATTTTGGCTAGGATCTTTAATGTCGCAGGTTTTGCAGTGCACGCAATTTTGCGAATTAATCTGTAAACGCGCTTTGCCATCAGTTTCTATGAATTCATAAACACCAGCAGGACAGTAACGCTGCTCTGGACCCGCATATTTTTTCAGGTTCAGTTCGACGGGGACGGAGGCATCCTTTAAGGTTAAGTGAATCGGTTGATTCTCAGCATGATTGGTATTAGAGATAAATACCGATGAGAGGCGATCAAACGTGATTTTTCCGTCTGGTTTCGGATAGTCAATTGGCTTGTGGGCGGAGGCAGGCTCTAAGCACTCATGATCAGCATGTTTAATATGCATAGTCCAAGGCATATTACCCCCCAAGACTTTTTGCTCTAGTCCAACCATTAAAGTGCCAACATAAAGCCCTTTAGACATCCAAGGTTTAAAGTTGCGGGCTTGATTAAGTTCTGTATGCAGCCAACTATTTTGGAAGGCGTTTGGATATGCCTCGAGAATATCGGCAGAGCGATTTTCATTTAAGGCTGCTACGGCAGATTCAGCGGCAAGCATGCCCGTTTTAATTGCCGCATGACTGCCTTTGATGCGAGAGGCATTTAAGAAGCCAGCATCACAACCAATTAAGGCGCCGCCTGGAAAGACAGTTTTAGGTAGGCTGTTTAGGCCCCCAGCTGTCAGGGCGCGAGCACCATAGGCAATACGTTTTCCACCTTCAAAAGTCTCACGAATTTTCGGGTGCAACTTGTAGCGCTGAAACTCTTCAAACGGAGAAAGGTAAGGGTTTTTGTAAGAAAGTCCGACTACGAGCCCAACCGCAACCTTGTTATCACCCAGATGGTAGAGGAATGACCCACCATAAGTGTCGCTTTTTAAAGGCCAGCCTGCAGTATGAACAACCAATCCTGGCTTGCTCTTGGATGGATCTACCTCCCAAAGTTCTTTAATGCCGATCCCATAGCTTTGTGGATCTGCATCTTTATCCAGAGCGAATTTAGCAATCAATTGTTTGCCAAGGTGACCGCGTGAGCCTTCGGCAAATAAAGTGTATTTGGCCCTTAATTCCATACCAAGCTGAAAGTGATCTGTAGGATTGCCTTCTTTATCTAGACCCATGCATCCCGTTACTACTCCGCAGACAGCACCTTGCTCGTTGTACAAAATTTCAGCAGCGGGAAAGCCCGGAAAAATTTCAACGCCAAGGGCTTCGGCTTGCTCACCTAACCAGCGGGTGACATTAGCTAAGCTAACAATGTAATTGCCTTCATTTTGAAAGCAATGAGGTAGCAGCCAATTTGGTACTTGGTATGAATTATCGGAGGTTAGAAATAAAAATTGATCTTGAGTAACGGCAGTATGGAGTGGGGCGCCGAGTTCTTTCCAATTAGGCAAGAGCTCTGTAAGGGCTTTAGGGTCCATGACGGCACCAGATAAGATATGGGCGCCGATTTCTGAACCCTTTTCTAAAACGCACACACCAATTTCTTTGCCAGATTCTGCGGCCAGCTGCTTTGCTCGAATCGCCGCGGATAGGCCTGCAGGACCACCGCCAACGATCACTAAGTCATAGTCCATGGATTCTCTAGGTCCAAATTGTTCTAGCAATTCTTGGGGGCTCATTCAAATTCTCCGAAAATTCTTAAAAATTGGGTTATTGGCATAGTTTAGTTCTAAGCGCTCATTACCCAGCTTGGTGCTATCTGGGGGTTAGCCCTCATGCTTAAAGGCGTTATGATTGCTTTTTACCCTTTTCAGCAATATTAGGACAAAAATTATGAACAAAACATACCCATCAGCAGTCGATGCTCTGCGGGATATCTTGAAGGATGGTCAAAAAATCGCCGCGGGTGGTTTTGGCCTTTGTGGAATTCCTGAAGCTTTAATTGAGGCAGTCAAGGAATTGGGTGCGAAAAATCTCACCGTGATTGCAAATAATGCGGGCGTTGATGGTTTTGGTTTGGGAATTTTATTGAATTCTCGCCAGGTCAAAAAGATGGTTGCTTCTTATGTTGGTGAAAACAAAGAGTTCGAGCGCCAATACTTAGCTGGTGAATTAGAGTTGGAATTCACGCCGCAAGGAACCTTGGCTGAAAAGTTACGCGCTGGCGGTTGTGGCATCCCTGCGTTTTATACCAAAACTGGTGTTGGTACGTTGGTTGCGGAAGGTAAGGAAGTAAAAGAATTCGATGGTGAAAAGTACATCATGGAACGTGCCATTGCTTCAGACATCTCTTTGGTAAAGGCTTGGAAAGCGGATCGCTCAGGTAATTTGGTGTATCGCTACACAGCTCGTAATTTCAATCCGGTAGTAGCCATGGCCGGAAAGATTACGGTTGCTGAAGTAGAAGAGATTGTTGAGAACGGTGAGTTGCATCCTGATGAAATTCATACGCCTGGTATTTATGTTCATCGCTTAGTGGTTAATAAAAATCCTGAGAAGCGTATTGAGCAACGTACTTTATCAGTAGCTTAATCGTCGTATTCATCACAATACAGAATAATTAGGAAGATCGATATGCCTTGGAATAGAGATGAAATGGCAGCACGCGCTGCTAAAGAATTGAAAGATGGTTACTACGTCAACTTAGGAATTGGTATGCCAACTTTAGTTGCCAATCATGTACCTAAAGATATGGAAGTTTGGCTTCAATCGGAAAATGGCTTGCTAGGTATCGGACCATTTCCAACGGAGGCGCAAATCGATGCGGATTTGATCAATGCGGGTAAGCAAACCGTTACTACCTTACCTGGCTCTTCAATCTTTTCATCGGCTGACTCATTTGGGATGATTCGCGGTGGAAAAATTAATATTGCGATTTTGGGCGCGATGCAGGTTAGCGAGCATGGTGACTTGGCCAACTGGATGATTCCAGGAAAAATGGTCAAGGGCATGGGCGGTGCCATGGATTTGGTGGCAGGGGTTAAACATGTGGTTGTCCTGATGGAGCACGTTGCGAAGAAAAAAGATGGCACGCAAGAAATTAAGATTCTTCCAGAGTGCACCTTGCCATTAACTGGAGTGGGCGTCATTAGTCGCATCATTACTGATTTGTGTGTGCTCGATATCACGCCTAAAGGTTTGAAATTGGTTGAATTGGCTCCAGGCGTTACTAAGGAAGAAGTGATTGAGAAAACTGGTGCCTCTGTTGATACAACGGGCTTTTAACTTTAGTCTTCAATTGATGGAATAATGGCTGCACCATGTCAGGATTCCATCACCATTCCCATTCCAAAAAACATTCTCACCCTCATCACAAGAGTGATCCCACCTTGCATGCTCACAAGCAGGGCGACGCTAAGCATTCTCACAGTAAAGAAGTCTCCAATCAAAACCTACTGTTAATTGCCCTGGTTCTCACTCTAGGATTTTCTGGGGTAGAGGGTGCGGCTGCGTACTTTGCGGGCTCCTTGGCATTGATTTCCGATGCTGGACACATGATTACCGATGCAGCTGCATTGGGTTTAGCGCTCTTGGCGCAAATCATTGCCAGGCGTCCACCATCTCCTAAGCACTCCTTTGGGTTTGGTCGTGTAGAAGCTTTGGCTGCCTTTGTAAACGGCATTGCAATGTTGGCCTTGGTTGCATGGATTGTCTTTGAGGCGATTGGTCGTTTTTATACGCCACATACTGTCGATGGTTTAACGGTTTCGGTTGTTGCGGCAATTGGCTTGGCCATGAATATTATTGTCGCTTGGGTTTTATCGAAAGATAAACAGAGCGTGAATACTCGCGCCGCCTTAGTGCATGTCATGGGTGATTTATTGGGCTCAGTAGGCGCATTACTCGCTGGTCTGATTATTCAATTTACAGGTTGGATGCCAGCTGATGCATTGCTCTCCATCTTTGTGTCTTTGTTAATTCTCAAATCTACTTTCAGCATCTTGCATGAGTCATATCACTTCCTGATGGAGGGCGTTCCGCTCCATATTGACTATCTTCAAGTCGGTGTTGATTTAAAAAGTGTTCCTGGTGTTTTGGCTGTTCACGATCTTCATGTTTGGGAGATGACTCCTAGTTTTCCTGCCTTGATCGGCCATATTGAAATTGAGCATATGCAAGACTGGCCGGCAATTATGTCTCGCATCAACACTATGCTGCTTGATAAACATGGAATCGACCATGTCACTTTGCAGCCTGAAGAGGCTGACGATGGCTCTGAGCATCCCCATCATGAGATCTTTGAAGGCCTTAATAAGTCAGAGCAAGTTTCGCCTGTAAAAATATATCAAGGTGAGACTTTCTATGTAGATTGTGTAAGCGGCGATAGTACGCATCGTATGGCTTATCACACCTGGGGTGATCCTAGTAATTCCAAAGTGCTGTTTTGTGTTCATGGATTAACCAGGCGCGGCAGTGATTTCAAAACGCTAGCAGAGGCCATGTGCAATGACTATTACATTGTGTGCCCGGATATCGTAGGTCGCGGAGATTCTGATCATTTAAGTAACCCGATGATGTATGCGGTACCACAGTACGTTGCAGACATTGCGGCACTTGTAAAGCATTTAGGCGTTTCGCAGATTGATTGGTTAGGCACTTCCATGGGGGGTTTAATTGGAATGGTCTATGCATCTATGCCTCAGTGTCCGATTCGCAGAATGATCATCAATGATGTTGGCCCGAAAATTGAGCCAGAGGCAATTAAACGCTTGGGATCTTATGTGGGTCAGCCTTTTGAGTTTGCTCATCGTGCTGAGGCTCTCGAGCGCGCAAACACCCTTTGCGCCTCTTTTGGAGAGCATACCCCTGACGAGTGGGAAACTTATAACGGCCCAATGCTCATTGAACGTAACGGAATGTGGATCATGCATTACGACCCAAATATTTCAGTACCGTTTGCTTCTATTAATCCGATCCTTGCCAAAGCTGGCGAGATGGCGATGTGGCATGCTTTTAAACATATTCATATTCCGATGTTGATCGTGCGTGGTGGTGATTCGGATCTGCTCTCAGCAAAAACGGTTGCTGAAATGTGCAAGGTAAATCCTCATGCGAGAAGCATTGAGATTCCCGGCGTTGGTCATGCTCCTGCATTTATCAAGCGTGAGCAGATTGCTTTGGCAAAAGAGTTTTTTAGTTAATTCAACTACTTGCCAATGGCAAATGCCCCTGAAAAAATACATGTTGTAGATGGCTGGTATGGCGAGCCAGCAGAGATGCATGCCGCTGGAGTGCTCAAGATTCTGGAGTCGCTGCATCTTGATCAGGCAACCTTAACTGCCGCTAAAAATATAGCCTCTACGCATGGGCGCGAAGCATTAACTAAACTTCTTGATGAAGAGCCGGCCAGATTATTGATCGGCTATCGCGGTCTTCGTCAAGCTCAAGCGAAATTAGTTCGTCAGGATGGTGGTCTTAGTGTTAGCGGTCAGGAGGAGATGCTACGCAAGATGCTCCTCGCCTTTGGTGATGATTTAAGAGTGGTATTGATTTACTTGGCGTCCCGCCTGCAAACCTTGCGCTGGGTTACCCAAGAAAAAATTGCGATGCCAACACCTTGGGCTCAAGAGATTCTCAGTATCGATGCTTCTTTGGCAAATCGTTTGGGTATTTGGCAGATGAAGTGGGAGATGGAGGATTTAGCTTTTCGTACTTTATCGCCACAAATCTATCGCGATATCGCGAGAATGTTGGATGCAAAACGGATTGAACGTGAAGCATTTATCGAGCAAATTGTGATTCGCCTTAAACAAGAATTGGTAGCAGCGCATATTTCTGGTGAGGTGTTAGGGCGTCCCAAGCACATCTATAGCATCTGGAAAAAAATGCAGGGCAAGGCTTTGGAGTTTGCCGATCTTTATGATGTGCGGGCATTTCGGGTTTTGGTTGATGATGTTAAATCTTGTTATGCCGTCTTGGGAATTGTTCATAACGCCTGGCAACCCGTTCCTCGTGAATTTGATGACTACATTGCTAGGCCAAAGCCTAACGGTTATCAATCTTTGCATACCGTAGTGATGGACGAGGATGGGACGGCCTTTGAGATTCAGGTGCGTACTCAAGAAATGCATCAGCAGGCTGAATATGGTTTGGCCGCCCATTGGCGCTACAAAGAGGGTGCCTATGTTGGTATGGCTACGCCTCCGGCCAATGCAAAAGCTAGAACGAATCCAAGTTCAAACTCAAGCCATCAAACGGGGACGCATAGTGCAGCAGTAGCCTATGAAAGACAGATTGCTTGGGCTCGTCAATTGATCTCGTGGAAAGAAGATGCCTGGGAGCAACTCAAGCATCACGAGATTGATGATCATATTTATGTGCTTACTCCTTTAGGGAAAGTCATTTCCCTAGAGAAGGGCTCTACGCCAATCGACTTTGCCTACGCCGTTCATACGGATTTAGGCCATCGTTGCCGAGGCGCCAGAGTTGATGGAGCAATGGTGCCCCTAGAAACAAATTTGCAAAACGGCCAGACTATCGAAATCATCGCCGTTAAACACGGTGGCCCATCTAGAGACTGGATCAGTCCGGATCGCCATTACTTGCGTTCACAAAGAGCGCGCACTCGGGTGCGGGCTTGGTTTAATGCTTTGGACGATGAAGAGACTGGGGTTGGTGCAAAGTCTACGGAGACGAAGGCGGAGGTAAGGGCTGAAGCTAAGGCTATTAACACCGCTCCTGAAATCGTTTTACGCCATAGCACTCGCAAAGTGGCTCAGGGCGGAGACGTATTGGTGGTGGGGGTTGATTCCTTATTGACGCAGTTAGCTCGCTGTTGCCGTCCAGTCCCTCCTGATGCTATTGCAGGTTTTGTGACCCAAGGTCGTGGGGTTTCAATTCATCGGCGTTCTTGCAAGACTTTTAGAGGTCTTTTGGAGCGAGCGCCTGAGAGGGTCATTCAGACGGCATGGAATGCATTTTCTCAAGGCTCGCCTAACGCGGAAGATGCTAAGCGGGTATTTCCAGCGGATTTGGCGGTAACAGGTCTGGATCGTCCGGAGCTCATGCGAGAACTTTTTGAAATCCTGACAAGGCAGGGTGTTCATGTCATTGATTTGCGCAAATCCGCTAAAAAAGGACTTGCCCAGATACTTTTGACGGTAGAGGTAAAGGATTCTGAGGTGCTACGTTCAGTCCAAAATAGCCTAGAAGAAGTTAAAGGGGTTACCCAAGTTCGTCGCCGGTGATAAACTCTTGGTCTGTATAGGCTCGTAGCTCAGCTGGTTGCACCACCTTGACATAGTCGAACTCATTTATTAAAAAAGTCATTAAAGCCATATAGAATAAGGATTTATACATATAATGACTTTTTAAAACTGACAAAAACATAAAATAAAATCAAATTTAGAATAGTTGAATTATTGTAAATAGCATGGTAAAAATGAACACCACCTTGTTTTTGTCCCAAAATGAAAATCAAGCAATTTTTACTGTCGATCGAAGAAATTCAAATCCAGTCTGGATTCGTTGATGAGCGGCCTATTCATGGTCAGCTAGCTAAAACACTATCGCTTGAGGCTATGCATGTGTTGCTTCAAATTCATCCAATAGTTTTAGTTGGCACTAAAAAAGGGCGCTTTCAGGTTGTTTCTGGGGGATCCCAGCTTTCACTTGCAAAGGCCATTCTGGGGATTAAGGCGGTGATCCCCGTATTTATAGCTGAAGAGTCCGAGTCAGTAGCGCTTGCTAAATTGGTTGAGCAGTTAATTGCACCCCTTTTATTTGCCCAATCTTCTGCCGGACTGCGAGAAAGACTAAAAGAGTCCGCTCCTTTGAAGTATTTAACCAAAATGGGTCCAACCCTAGGTTTTGAGAGAAATTGGGTCAAATTGATTAATTTGGCCCTCAAGAACTCTCGTCAGAAGCTTTCAAAGGAAAGTTCTCAGACTGAAGTGCTCAAGGTGGATGAGTCTAGCTAAATGAGTAAACAGCACCGTTCAAGTAAACCTGGTGCTGAGCCTCGTCAATTCGAGGCCCGAGATGAGGACTATACCGAGCCATTTTTAGATGTTTTTTCTGATAACCCTCAATTTGAAAAGCTTCATGAGGTAGCGCAGACGTACTTAAATATTCCCCCGTCCTTGGCTGGGCTTTGGCAAATACTCACCAATCTTCCAGAAATCCTTAGTTTTGCTAAAGAGTGGTGCCTAGAGGATCCTAATGCCTTGAGGCTTGAGCCGGTATTTACCCAATTGGAGGAGTGGGTTGCCTATATTGAAGAAAAGCGCTTATCTCCAGAATTGCAAGAAATACGCATTCTGAGCAAGATTAATCGCATAAAGGGCAAAGGGAGGTTTGCGGGCGATGAGGATGCCGATGAGGAGTATGGGGGTGACGGTAGCGAGGGTGTTGATGCTCAGGGAGTAGCCATTACTCCACCATTTAGAGGTATTGAAGATGAGCATCCGGTTTGGATGGTCTTATGGTTTCAATCTGGAACCTTGCCAGACTACCCAACTTATGACGATCGACGCAATACTTACCTGAGTTTGCAAGGTCTTTATTTAGCGAGCTATATGTTGCTTTCCCCTAGGTGGCAGCACATGGATTTATTGCGTTTTCGTCAAGCTGGTTTATTGCTTCGCAAACTTCATAAGCCAAACTTTGGCAGGCTGCTCGATCAATGGAGACATTATTTTTCTCTGGAGGATGCTCGCGAGCATCTTTCAGATAAGCATCACGACGGAGTAAAGAATTTGCGCCAAGGTTTTGGCGCTTTCGCTGAGTTGGTTAACTTGGGTTTTCAATTAGGGCATCCAGATGAATTCCTTCCCAGGGTTGGAGCGGATGCGTCATCCCCAAGGGCACCCAAGAGGAATTTAGCCAAACATTTTCGTGATCTGAAGATTTATGACGATCATTATCTTTATCGGCTATCTCAAGGATTCCCCAGTGGCGCATTCGCACCCAAGGATGGACTAGCTCGACCTCAAATTGAGTGGAGGGGGCCTCAAAAAGCGGATGGGGATATTCTTTTTGAGGAAGGCTATCACCCGGGCGAATTCATTGATGCCGATGAAATCTTTTTTCAGGTCGATGATTTTCGAGATCCTCCTTCTGCTGAAGGTGGATCGCGTGAGCTGCCTCCGCTCAACACCCTTTATGCCGCAGCAAGAGCGAGATACCGCATGGAGATCATGCGGGCGCAATCATTTCGTACGCGCGTAGACCGAGCCCGCATCCCCCTGTTTATAAAGATATTGGGTGTATTGAAAACGCTTTATAACGAGAGCGCCGAGCACAAAGAGGACGGGAATAAGGAGTTGCTAAATGAAACCGTGCTTCTGTGCGCAGTCGCCTTGATCACCGGTCATAGTCTTAAAGAGGCTGCCTCGTTAATTGACTACAGCTATTCTGGAAAACGCCCGGATGAGTGGAAGATTGCATACTTCCCAACCCATCGTGTTTGGCTTCGCCCTTATCCGGTGCCTGAGCGTAATGAAAATGCCAGCAAGATCTACAACTTTCAACTGGCCGTTCAGCCTCGTATGGCCTTTTCTGATATTTGGTCTTTAGGTGGTTTACTACCCAAAAGTAAGGACGGTAAATGGTTTACTAAAGCCCAAGCGCAATATCGAAAAGTCTTTATTTCCCAAATTACCCCAGCATTAAAAGCGGCGGGAGTAGCTCAAGAGTGGGTGCAAATTGATGACCTTGGCGAGTTATTGCCTACTTGGTTTGAAGGTCTTGAAGAGGGCGAATTACTGCGTAACTGCGCAATTTTTGGCAGAAGTAGCCCTCAATCAGAAGTGCAGGCGCATTACGTAGCCCTTAAAAGATCCAATTTGGATGCCTATTATTGTCAAATCATGGAAAACTTATGGGAGCAAATTCAAGTGGCTACCCCCATGAATCAAAGAGTAAAAAGGGAGGTAATGGAGGGGCAACTCTTTAATGTGAGAGCGCGCTCGAGCATACCTAATGACTTAACTGGCAACGACTGGGCACCCAAAACAGAAGGCATCAAAACTTTATTGGACATGCTTCGCTCTAGGATCGCACAAGGCAGCGATGATCCTTATGAGTATCACAATTGGGTGGCAGCCTACACTGGGATTGGTTTGAGTATCGTGACAGGGTTTCGTAATTCCAATACGCCGATTTTGGATTTAAATCTGATTGATCCAGAAACTGGGTTTTTACACATGGAAGAAAAGGATCATGAGAATGCCTCGCATGCCCGCCTAGTTTGGATTCCTGAGGAGGTGCGTGTATGCGTTACCCAATATTTAAACCACTTGAAAGTTTTGTGGGCGACGCTAGATTTTCAAGAAAAGGCGCAGCTTACTGTGCTGGCGACTAAAAATCGAGACATTCGGATCTTTGGCACCAAGACCTTTCCTTTATCGCTTCAAAGCTCATTATTTCTATACGTTAAAACTAGCCAGGGCTACAAGCCCAAAGAGTTTTCTGGCAGACGATTGCAAAGCCTTTTGAATACTTTTGAAAAAGGCGCTTGGCCCATTCCCAATAATGGACGACATTTTCTAGCAACCAATCTATTTAATGATTCTGGAAATAGCTTTGCCACCATCATTAAGACCGTCATGGGCCACTGGCATCTAGGAGAGTCTCCATGGGGGCCGGATTCAGCGATGGACCCTTACCAACTTCGAGAAGCACTAAAAGCCCCTTTTGCAAAATTGCTCGGTAAAGAGGGGGTAGATTTTCAGGTGATTGATTTTTAATCATGACCAAGAAAAAACCGATTGAGTTAGATCCCGATATTTGGGTGGGTTGGGCTCATCTCTTTACGCCCCTTACCAAATTAGCCGATTCCTTGAGGGTTGAAGAAGCCCTCAATCTTGGTAAGCTAAATCAGGCTGCCAAGAAGCTACTCTATAAAATTCAAGAAAAAAATGCTGATCTTCTGTCCTGTAAGGTGCGAGCGCTCCAATTGGATAAATCGGTTATTCAATCAATCTTGCTTGATGTAAAGAGTGAAGCACCCAAAGGGCAGGGCTTTAACTATCGCCGCCGCTTCTTGGAGGTGATTGAGGTAGGCAATACCTTGGGACGTTTTGATATCGGCATCCCTTATGTTCCGGCACCACTGCCAGCAATGCCGCCATCCCCCTTTACCCATTTGAATATGCAAAAGAGGGCAAAGATTGATCCTTTACTCAAAAAATTTAACCAATCCTTAGGTGATGCAAGTTCTATGAGTTTGGAGGCTTGGTGGGGGCAGGTTTTGCTTTCGGCAACTCTGAATGGGGCCTTGGTCGATAGTGTGTTTTTAATGGAGCTTGTCAAATCATTGGTTGAGGGAAAGTGTGACCCCCAATTTCGATGGGTCTCTTTGTATCCGATTAAAGGCAAAAATCCCCCCAGGCATCCGGCGCTACGGCGGTGGTTTATTGATCCGGTAACTCGCCTAATTCTGATTCGATCTATTCATGAGCGTCATGCCATTAAACCTAGACTTCATGGACCCTCTGATGGTCAAAATATCTATCGATTTATTAGTGCATATGCCAAAGAGCGTGGATTTGACGAGCAATTGCCTCGTGGCATCAAGGCGCTTTTAGATGGTGCCAGAGCTAGGTTAAATTTTCATATGCCGCCTTGGCTGGTTGAGTATGCGTGCGATCGCCTAGTGAGTACCTCATTGCCTGAGCATGCTTGGCAGCGGCTCATTCACCCCCCAAGCCAATATCTCACCGATCTAACTAAAAGAGAGCCTGTCGCCTTGGCAGGCCCCCCATCTTTAAGTGGGAATGTAGAGGATGTGGATAAAGAGCGGCATCTTAGCGAAACGTCACTGTTAGTCGACGATCCGATCAAAGGGGGTGAGGAAGTTAGGGAAGGTGAAGAGGGTGATGGCGGTGAAGAGTTTGATCTAGAGGATGGAGGGATTGAACTCAATGAAATGCTTCCTGCTCAGTTGCGTGAACTGGGTGGCTTATTAAATTCAAAACAAGATGGTCATCAAGGAAGGGCAAGAGAGTGGTTAGCCACCAATCAAGATACGCTGCTGCCAAGCGTGCGGATTATCGGCTTGTGGGCAACTGATCATCTGCTGGCCAAAGGGCGGGGGCGAAGACCCAAAAGACCTCGAACAGCCTACCAAATGGTCAATTCGATCGCGGGACGTTTAGTTGGTCAATTGGGTTTAATGGATTTGACGCAGCTAGAGAATCAAGAGGCCTATCTAGAAATTTATCAAATTGCTTTGGAGGATACGCCCTCAAATGGAGTTCGCCGCATTGTTGCGCGCTCCTTGCAATCCTTGCACCAGTTTATGGAGTCAAAACATGGAGCGGTTCCACTAGGTGATCACGATATTTTTAAGGTAAGCGGGCGGGGTAATGCCACGGTGGATGCAAACCTTATTAGTCTGGATTCTTTTTATCGAGTATCTGACCATGTCAGAAAAGATACTTTAAATTTATATGGAGATAGTGCACAGGGAAAATCCTTAGCTGACCAGCTATGGGTCATTTGTGTATTAGGATTTTATTGTGGCCTGCGGCGCTCCGAAGTTCTGGGTTTGCAAATAGGCGATATTGACTTTATCGAGGGGGTGGTCATTGGAAGATCTCCTCCAGAAATCTGGATTGAGATTTGCAAAAATAGTCTGCGTGAACTCAAGTCTCGTGCAGCTCACCGATTGCTGCCAGCATTTGTATTGATGCCAAACTATTTATTAGAGCAAGTGCAAAAATTATGGGTTGCGCGGCGCCAAGAGATTATTGCGCAAGATAAGGCTCGTAATCCCGATACCCATGATCCGCATACGGCGATCAAGGGGGATGAACCATTATTTAGCGCATTTGTAAAAAATGGCAAGGCGAATGATAAGGATCCTAACTTAGAGCGTATTACCAAGGCGCTTCAGCATTTTAATGACGATGAGGGTTTGCGGTTTCATCATCTGCGCCATAGTTTTGCTAGTTGGTTGGAGATCATTTTTTGGTTAGGAGAGCAGGGCCCTGGTAACTGTTTGCCAGATTGGTTCTTGCCTACAAAGAGTGATCGCCTACGATTAGGGGTTGCTTCTAAAATTCGCCAGGCTTTATTAGGGGTGGCACCGACCAATACTCGCTCCATGCTGCAGATCAGTAGCTTGATGGGGCATTCAGGATTGGATGTCACGATGGGCTCTTACATCCATCTATCGGATTTCATTTTGGGACGGATGGTGTATCGCCTTACCCCGCAATTGGACATTAATACCTTAAAGTGTTTGAGTGGCTATTCAGAGCCTCATCTTTATAAGATTGCGAGAGCGTTACCCGATGAAATACATCCACATTATCGGTCAGGGGGTAAGTTGGATCTCCTTTCCGATCAGCTGTTGCTTGATGGTAAAAGAGCGCCACCTGATGTTGAAAAATTAGCAGTAGATTTTAAGAAGCCAGCCTCTATTGTTCCCTCGTCTAATTTATCTGAGCGAATTGGTCAAATGGCCTATGCATTAAATGTTCTGGGGTTTATTAAAACCAAGAAAAAAACAGATTTTGATTCTTTAAAGGCCACCTCGGAATTTACCGGGTTTTCCGTTGATGAGCTACAGATTTGGGCAGCGCGTCTCAAGCAGGTGCCCGCGGGAATATTGCGCACTCGCGGAGTGGCGATTATTAATCCTGATCCCAAGTATTTAGAGGTCGATCTTATTGCTGGACCAGGGCAGAGGTTCTTTGTGCAGACAACTTGCGAGCTATTACACAAGGTGTATCAAGGCCTGATGCCGCAGCTTGGTAAAAAATTAGCCTGCCAAAACCGTATCCATGGACTATTAAAAGATTTTCAAGAGATTTGGGTGCCAGGAACCTATTTATCTATTCAGACCGATTCGCTACCAATCGCCAAGCGTTGGTTTTGGTTTTTGCAAGAATTAGAAATTGCGCAAGCAGCAGTTGTTAGTCATTCGCCCTCTATGGGTAAAGATTTGCCATCCGCAAATCGACAGCGTGATTATTGGAGGAGCGGATTAAAACTTTCAGAGATTAAAGACTCAGGCGATTTGGCTAATGGTAGTACCAGGGGTCAAATTCGAGTTGATATGAATTTAAGTCTTATTCCCAAAAAGGAAGGTGTGATTCGATACGAGAGGATTACTGTTTTATTTGGGGTAAGGGCAGCTTTAGTTTTGCTGAGCTTGCTTGGAGTCACTTTTTTGAATTGATTTCTCGATCCAGCCTCGAACTAAAGACCTATGGATTAACGGCAGTGGATCCTGTATTAATTTGTAGCAAATTCAAGACATCACATAGGTAAAAAGTAGACACTAAAAAAGAATATTCCTGCCATAATACCATCATGCAGCGTGAGAATGGACTACTGTAAAAGACAGTGTTGAAGGGTGATCAATATGGGCGAAGAAGTTTTAGATCATCAGTTCGTTAAATCAATTGGTACATGTGGACAGATTTGCTTGGTAAAGAGTATGCCTGTAGAAAGGTGCTTGTTGAAAATCCAGAGCCAGGTATTTGGGTGATTCGTACGGCAGCCATTATTCCAGATAACGAACGTTGGTTATATGAGCCTGCTGTGAAGAAAAACATTGGAAAGGCTTTGGCTTGGACTTCAAAGAACCCAGCGAAAGAATCCAGTCTGGCAGATTTAAAGATAAAAAAGGCTCAAAGTGCGAAGCGCAAAGCACATCCAACTTGATTTAAATAACCCAATGTTTTTGAAGGATTGATTTAAAAATTTTTGGTCAGCCATCTCGAATCAATTCTCCAAATATCTTGGAAGTTACTTTTGTATTCGTCAAATTAAATATATACATTCATGAAAAAACAATTCATACGCTTATTGTGGGCTTTATCTGGTTCCTTAGTCGCGATTAGCCTTGCCTTGTGGGTCACCAAGGCGGCATCCCCCTTGCTACTTGCCTCATTGGGTGGCACAACATTATTTCTATTTGCCTTATCGACTGCGCCAGCAGCTCAGCCGAGAGCTGTATTTGGCGCACACTTGATCAGTAGCCTGATTGGAGTAATTGCATTTCAGGTCTTTGGGGATGCATTTTGGGTGAATGTGTTGGCTGTGGTGGTTACGATTGGAGCATTATTGCTTGCTAGATGCGTGCATCCCCCAGCTGGCGCCAATCCATTAATAATGATTCAGGCGCATGCGACACTTATTCATTTAGGCTTAACTGTGCTGGTTGGTGTCGCGATCCTATTTATTGTTGCCGTTGTGTGGAGTCGGCTAGGTACAGGTGGAAAAAAATATCCAGTGTCTTGGACTCAGCCCTCACCCCCATCTCTCAATTGGGGTGTTTGGGCTGATTAAATTGGCACAGTAAAGAAAGTCCGTTACAGGTTTTATAGACTCAAATCACTTAGGGAGGGGTGATCATCTGGCCTGCGACCTAGGAGCCAAAAAAACTTTCTATCTGATTCTTTAATTGGCAAGTCATTGATGCTTGCAAAACGACGCATCATAAAACCATGCTCATTAAACTCCCAATTTTCGTTGCCATAACTTCGCATCCAGTTCCCGGAGTCATCACGACACTCATACGCAAATCGGACAGCAATTCTATTGTCAGTAAAAGCCCAAAGTTCTTTAATAAGTCTATAGTCAAGCTCCTTAGACCATTTGCGCCTGAGAAACTCTTTGACCTGTTCACGCCCAATAGGGAATTCTGCCCTGTTACGCCACACAGTATCTTCTGTATAAACAAGGGATACCTTGTCCGGATCTCGAGTATTCCAAGCATCCTCAGCCATCCTAATTTTTTGAATGGCAGTTTCTTTGGTAAATGGTGGCAATGGTGGCTTATTTTCCATGTTCAGTATCCTTCGAATGTAATTTTTGGGGTGTCGCTTTATGATGTGTCAAGCATAAATTAAATATGCATTCATTCTTTAAATGATACTTATCACTCTTTTATATGGCCCATTTCCTTATTAAGAAAATTACAGAAATTTTTAATCGACTGACTTTGGGTCAACCAAAATATCCGATCAAGGATGTTGTGCGCATTTCTTTTGGGACCGGTTTAACCTTATTTGCTATTTTGCTCCTGAATTCGTGTCTAGGGGATTTGAGCGATGGGGAGTCAATGATTTTGGCAGTGTTTGGAGTTAGCGCATTTTTAATATTCTTATTTCCAAATAGTAAGCTGTTCTCGCCCTTGGTATTACTTGAGGCAAATCTTCTCGCAGCCTGCGTTGCCTTTGTGTGCATTTATATTTTTTCCAATATAGCTATTGGAATTTTTGTATGTATTATCGGCACCATTTTGGGGTTATATTTTTTGGACTGTATGCACCCACCTGCAGTATTTTTATCAATCTTTATCGTAATCGCGGGAGTAAAGGGGTATGGCTTTGCCTTCTATCCAATATTGATTGATTCAGTTGTTTTAGCTCTTGCAAGCCTTATTAATAAAAAATATTTGATTCGCACCTAAGTTCAAACTGATTTGAGCACCCCATCTTGGGTTGAAATATACACATTCCCATTTTGGTGCGCGCCGACATTGACGGTGTGTTTTATTGGTGCACTAACGAACAAATTTCATACTCATGAATGTTAAAAATGGTGCATGAGCCTCATTTATACAAAAGTTGGTCGTCTTTTCAATGAAGTCGGTTCGTCCAATCGAAGCTTCTTGTTTGGTGCCACCTGCACCCTTGTGCTTGAAAAAATTACAGAATGAAAGAGTGATAATGAAAATAGTATCAATTAAGGTGAAAGGGGCTTTGGTTTCCCTATTTATCCTTTTCCTAATGCTGCTTATGTGGCATTTGGCCACGGGTCAACGGGATACTCCTCCACCCACTGGGGTTGCAGAGGCGTCTGAGTACAGCGCGTTAATGGGTGGGGGCTCAGGCGGGGGGGGTCAAAAATCAGGGTTGCCTACCCTTACCCAAATGGGTGAAACAATATACAAGCAGTTATCAAGCCCTTTTTATGATAACGGTCCAAATGATAAGGGCATTGGAATTCAGCTCGGATACTCGTTAGGTCGAGTAGCGCTTGGTTTTTTATTGGCGCTGATCGTTGCATTACCATTCGGTTTTTGGATAGGCATGTCTCCGCTTGCTTTTGAAGCCTTCAACCCATTTATTCAAATTCTTAAACCAATTTCTCCATTGGCTTGGATGCCTATAGCCTTATACACAATTAAGGACTCCTCGATTTCGGGGATCTTCGTAATTTTTATTTGTTCCGTTTGGCCAATGCTTATTAATACGGCATTTGGCGTGGCAAATGTGCGTAAAGAGCTCTTAAATGTAGCCAAGACATTAGAGGTTAATCCTTGGCGTAAGGCTTTTTTAGTAATTTTGCCCGCAGCTGCGCCGACTATTTTGACGGGGATGCGAATATCCATGGGTATTGCTTGGTTGGTAATTGTGGCTGCTGAGATGCTTGTTGGGGGGACCGGTATTGGATATTTCCTTTGGAATGAGTGGAATAACTTAGCACTATCTAGCGTTATTTTTGCAATTTTATTGATTGGAATAGTGGGTATGTTGCTGGATATGGTATTTGGAAGGCTACAAAAGGCGGTTTCATATGCAGATTGAAAACACATTTTTAAAGGTAGAAAATTTAAGCAAGTCTTATAAGGTTGATGCTCCACCAGTATTTGATGACATTAATTTTGAAATTGAACGCGGAGAGTTCGTTTGCATAATTGGGCACTCCGGTTGTGGCAAGACGACGATCTTAAATGTGCTTGCTGGTCTTGAAGAGGCGAGTTCTGGGTACGCCATTATGTTGGGTAGAGAGATTAAAGGACCAAGTCTTGAGAGAGGGGTTGTCTTTCAGGGGCACGCCCTTATGCCTTGGATGACGGTTCTGCAAAACGTTAGTTTCGCTGTTAAATCTAAATATCCAGATTGGCCGAAGACAAAGATTGAGCTTCATTCAAAAAAATATCTAGATATGGTTGGGCTGGTGAATGCGGAAGATAAAAAACCTTCTGAATTATCTGGGGGAATGAAGCAGCGCGTGGGTATTGCGCGTGCATTCGCTATTGAGCCTAAAATGCTTCTTTTAGATGAGCCATTTGGGGCATTAGATGCTTTGACGCGTGGTGTTATTCAGGATGAACTTTTGAAGATTTGCGTTGATACTCAGCAAACCGTCTTCATGATTACCCATGATGTAGATGAAGCAATACTACTATCCGACAAGATCATGTTAATGAGTAATGGACCAAACGCAAAGATTGCTGAGATTGTGGTTAATACTCTTCCGAAAGATAGAAAGAGGGCTAGCCTTCATCATGATCCAATGTATTATCCAATGCGAAACCATTTGGTTGATTTTTTAGTAAATCGATCCAAACATCTTCAGGCAAGCGCCTCCAAAGAAGGTGGACATAAGCATGCTCCTAAAATTGTAAGGCCTGGCGTTGATTCAATATAGGGTTGAAAATGTGGGGAATTAAAGAAGTCACCTAGTTGGTGACTTTTTACTTATATGAGGCAATTCCATGACGGCGCATATTCGTGGCTGGGATATGGAGTAGCTCCCGGTACTTGGTAACCGTACGTCTTGCGACTAGGTGCCCCTGAGATTCCAAAATACTAGCGATGGCACTATCTGACACTGGCTTGTCAGGAGTTTCCTCCGAGACAATGTCTTGAATTAGAGCTTGCACAGCGGTTGATGAGATAGAGCCCCCATCTACACGGGTTAATTGGCTACTGAAGAAGTGCTTTAATTCGAAGATGCCCCTTGAACAACTAATATATTTATTGGTTGTAACTCTAGAGATGGTTGACTCGTGTAGATCGAGAGACTGTGCAATTTCTTTGAGTATCAGGGGTTGCATTTCAGTTGCTCCCCTTGAGAAGAAATTTTGCTGTCTAGACACAATTTCATTGGTAACTCTCAAGATAGTAGTCTCACGCTGAGCAATATTTTTAAGTAGCCACCTAGCCTCTAAAAGTTTTTGATGTAACCCTGCATTTGCTTTTGTGTTGCAATGCTCGCGAAACACCTTAGCTAGCTCATTATTTAGGGAGAGTTTGGGTCTAGAAGCGGGATTAATTTCTGCTACCCATTTATCCTTTACGCTCCTAACAATGGTGTCTGGAATAATCCATTGGGTTTCTATTTCATTGAATTGATTAGCTGGGCTATGGTCTAGAGCTTGTATTAATTTGATAGCAGATAGAATTTCTTCATCCGATTTTCGGCAGACTTTCTTTATTGTTTGAAGGTTTCTTTTGGCAAGATCCTCAAGGTGGTGTTCGGCAATGATTTTGGCTAACCCCCATCTGCCCCGCTCTTTCATATTGCGGGTAATCTTCCTATTTATCTGCAACAGCAAACACTCCGATAAATTTCTCGCTCCTATCCCCGCTGGATCAAGAGACTGGAGTAAGTTGAGTGACTTATTGAGGTCCTCATCAAGGGCTGTGTAGGTATCAGGAACTTTGCTGATCAAGTCTTTTTTGAGCTCCCCAATTGATTCCCTTAGATATCCTCGTTCATCTAAGTGACCAGCCAGGTAGACTGTAAGAACCTTTTGAAATTCAGAGTGGGGCAGGTGTCGAATTTGCTCCTCAAGATGAGTTAATAGCGTAATTTGACTTGGTGTCTGGTCGAGCTGTAGGTCCAAACCATCATCATCGTTAATGTTTTTACTGCTACCCCGTGCTGTCTCGTAAAAATTGGATATCTGGTGGCCTATTGGTTCCGACAATGTTTCAGTTGTTCTTTCAAATTCGAGCAAAGGATTCTCGTCGGCGATGGTTGCCAATTCTTCTTCTAGAGCGCTTGAAGATAGCTGAAGCAAGTGAATTGCTTGCTGTAACTGTGGCGTCAAGCTTAGGTTCTGGCTAACTTGTGTATTTAGAAAGATTCCCATAAGACTCATTTTAAGAAGGGAGCAAAGTGCCTAACTAGGATTGAATCTTTAATTTGGTGCAGGAATATGGTGGCGGTAATTTTTCGCGCGTAATTTTGGTTATTTGGTGACTGTTATAAGAATAAAAATCTGAAATCACAAAGAAAAATGCCTAATTGATTGGTAATGGCACGCTTCCTGCTTCTTATTTCGCGGATTAAAGAAATTATTTTTTGTATGGAAACTAGGATTCTCTTGTTTAGTGCAATTGAGCCTTCATTTTGTCTCCAAATTGGTGCAATTGAAAAATCATGCACTAATTCAAGGAAGGCAAAGTTCTCATGAGTGAGATCCACTGCAAGAATTCAATCATCAACTAAAAGGAGTATTTATGAGTACATATGACCCATTCAACCCTGATCGTCCCCTATTTGTTTCTGGATGTAGCTGTGGCCGTCATGCATCCGATCTTGAGCATGCTCAAGAGGCTCGGGCAAAGATTGATGTTGAGCAGGCTAGTGCAAACTTTATTGAGGCTTCTTTGGTAAAGGCGCTTTTTCCGGAGGAAAATCGTCGTCGTGCATTTTTGAAGTCGGTAGGCGCCGGCGGCGCTTTATCGGCTTTGTCTGGTTTCTTGCCAATTGGCGCATTACAGGCAATGGCGCAAGATAAGGGAACGATTGAGAAAAAAGACCTCAAAATTGGTTTTATTCCTATTACTTGTGCGACACCGCTGATCATGTCTGACCCACTTGGGTTCTATAAAAAGCAAGGTTTAAATGTAACGCTTAATAAGACTGCTGGTTGGGCGCTAATTAGGGACAAGATGCTTAATAAGGAGCATGATGCCTCTCACTTCCTTTCGCCTATGCCAATTGCAATGTCAATGGGTCTTGGTTCTGATCCTTCTCAAATGCGTGTGGCAACAATCCAAAACGTAAATGGGCAGGCTATTGTCTTGGCAAATAAGCACAAGGATAAGCGTGATCCAAAAATGTGGAAAGGCATGAAATTTGCAATCCCGTTTGAGTATTCAATGCATAACTTCTTACTGCGTTACTATGTCGCGCAGGCGGGCCTAGATCCGGATAAAGATATTCAGTTGCGCGTTACCCCACCTCCCGAGATGGTTGCAAACTTGCGCGCTGGGAATATTGATGGATTCTTGGGGCCTGATCCTTTCAATCAACGCGCTGTCTACGATGAGATCGGTTTTATTCATATCTTGACTAAAGATATTTGGGATGGTCATCCATGTTGCGCATTTGGAACCTCTGAAGAGTTTATTAGGCAAAATCCTAATACATTTGCTGCTCTGTACCGTGCCGTATTGAATGCATCTACTATGGCGCGAGACCCTGCGAATCGACCTTTAATCGCAAAGGTAATCTCGACACCAAACTATCTTAATCAGCCTGAGACGGTTGTAATGCAAGTGTTGACTGGAAAATTTGCTGATGGATTGGGAAATATTCAAAACGTTCCTGATCGAATCGACTTCAATCCAATACCCTGGTACTCAATGGCCACATGGATGCTTACCCAAATGCAGCGTTGGGGATATGTAAAGGGTGACGTGAATTACAAAGAAATATCCGAGAAGGTCTTTTTGCTTACTGATGCCAAGAAATATATGGGTGAGACTGGAATTGCAGTTCCTCCACTGGCAAAAGCGGGCTACAAAAAAGACAAGATTATGGGTAAAGAGTTTGATCCTAGTCAGCCGGTAGCTTATTTGAAATCTTTTGCAATTAGCAAAGCATAAATTAATTACATCCACACATTAAAGGAGATATAAAGATGGATCGCGCATTAGTTACTCAAAAAATCATTGAGTCAAAAGTTCGTAATGGCATGAAATGGAGTGATATTGCCAAGGCAATCGGTGAATCCAAGGAATGGGTCACGGCTGGCTGTCTAGGGCAGATGACTTTTACAAAGGCGCAAGCAGAGGTGGCTGGTAAGTTATTTGAACTCACTGATGAAGAGATGGCCTGGTTACAGATTGTTCCTTATAAGGGCTCATTACCAACAGCTGTTCCGACAGACCCGTTGATTTATCGCTGGTATGAAATTGTGAGCGTGTATGGAACAACAATCAAAGAGTTGATTCATGAAGAATTTGGCGATGGAATCATGAGCGCTATTGATTTTTCAATGGATATTCAGAGAGAACCTGATCCTAAGGGTGATCGTGTACAAGTTGTCCTGTCTGGCAAATATTTGTCATACAAAACTTATTAAGATGTTATTAGTACTGGGGCTGCGATATGGAAGGCATTGAATCTAGATCCAGCCCTAGCTCTATGAGTAACTCTGAAAGAGTTAAGAGCGCAGATTGGCATGCGCAAGAAAACTTTTTACTGACGGAAATATTCCGTCTCATTGGAAAAAGCCTTTCATCTGATGAGGTTTTTAATGAAATTCTCCATTTATTGAGTGAGTTGCTTGGTTTGAATCGGGGAAGGATTGTCCTAAGAGGTTTGGGGCCCGATGATAAAAACACCTCCGGAATTGCATTTGCATATGGAATGACTGCAGAGGAGATTAAGAGGGGCACTTATCAAGAAGGGGAGGGCGTAACTGGCGCTGTACTTAAGACTGGCCAGGCTATGGTGGTTCAAGATATCGATTCAGAACCAGTATTTTTGGGTAGGTCTGTCCATCGAGGGGACTTGCCTCAGGAGACCGTAGCCTTTCTTGCGTTTCCAATCAGGGTTGATGAAAGAGTGGTTGGTGTAATTGCCGCCCATAGAATTCGTACTAGAAATCGATCTCTTAGCGACGATATTCAAATTCTGAAGAGTATCTCAACCCTTATAGGTCAAATATTAAAGTTAGAAAACTTTATCCGCGAAAAAACTGAAAAGTTAGAAGCTAAAAACCAATTGCTTCAACATGCTCTTGAGCAATCTACCGCGAAGTATGGAATTATTGGAAACTCAGAAAAGCTATTGAGAGCGCTTTCAGATCTTGAGAAGGTAGCTAGTTCATCGGCTAAAGTTCTTTTGCTAGGTGAGTCTGGTACTGGAAAAGAGTTATTCGCTAGAGCAATCCACTTATCGAGCTCAAGAAAGTCTCAGCCCTTCATTAAGATTAATTGTTCTGCCATTCCAGATACTCTCTTTGAGGCTGAGCTTTTTGGCTACGAAAAGGGTGCCTTTACTGGCGCATCAAGTAGCACGCCTGGTTGGTTCGAAAAGGCTGATAAGGGGACTATATTCCTCGATGAAATCGGCGAACTCCCTATTCAAATGCAGGCAAAGCTATTAAGAACTTTGCAGGAGCAAACGGTAGTTAGGCTTGGTGGAAAGTCGGAGATTAAAGTGGACTTTAGGTTGGTATCGGCAACTAACCAAGATCTTCAAGAGGCGATTCGCTTAGGAAGATTCCGCGAAGATTTATTCTATCGAATTAATACGGTTTCCATACCTCTCCCTAGTCTATCTGAGCGCCGGGATGACATTGAGCCATTGGTGATCTACTTCTTAAATAAGGCAAATCAAGCCCATCAAAAGAACTGCAGATTAACCCCTGTGGCAATTCAGCGCCTTCAAGAGTACGACTGGCCGGGAAATATTCGGGAGCTATCTAATTTGATAGAGCGTTTGGTTATCCTGGTAGGTGATGATCTTATCGATGAGTTGGAGGTCAAAAAGTTTTTATCGGAACCAAGAAGAGATGTTGAGCGAGCTGTTGCTAAGCATTTTGATGGATTTGGCATTCGCGAATATTCACATACATATGAATCTAACCCCGCTGAATTATTGGAGGCGTTAAAGAGTCATCATTGGAACCAATCCCGCGCTTCTCAGGCCTTGGGCATGACGACCAGGCAGCTTTCTTACAGGCTTAAGAAGCTTGGAATAGATATACCCACTAAAAAATAATTCTGACCCGACAATTTGTTAACAAATTAGAAACAATTTGTAATTTATTGGTTTTTCGGCTCTAAATATCGAATATTGGAAATCCCAAGGCATGTGAAGCAGGGTATTTTTACCGAGCCATATTCAACGATACAAATTAAATTGGTAGTTGGCACGGTAATTGCTTTATCTAGGGTGTGGGCGGTTTGACTTAAAAATCAATCGCAAACTATTAATCACCTTAATGGAGCAAGTCATGTTGACAACAGTTAAAGAAGTAAATTATCTACGCCCAATTAATCGCGATGAGTTGCTTAAGTTCGCTGAGAGTGGAAGGGAAAATCCAGAGCGTCGTGGTACAAATAAAGTTAAAACAGTACTGCAAGGCATCTTTCGCTCATGGAGTTTTGTAGGGATTCATAACCCAGTAGTAGTTGATGAGCCCCTACACCTTATGGGGGAAAATACTGCCCCTGCCCCAGGCGAAATCGTCCTCTCAGCTTTGGGTGGTTGCTTGTGTGTTGGCATCACGGCTGTAGCTACATTGCGCGAAGTGAAATTGAGTAAGTTGGAAATTCACCTAGAGGCTGATATTGGAAACTCTGCTGCATGGGGTGCAGATGGAGCAAAACGTGAGCCATTGCAAATGGGTTTTCAGGATATTCGCGTAAAAGTTGACATCGAAGGCAATGCTAGTCGTGAGGTGTTAGACGAAATTGTCAAGCATGCCAATTTCCACTCACCGGTTGCAAACACAATGCGCAACCCAATTCCATTTCACATTGAGCTAATGTAATCACTGGAGATAACAATGAATCTGGTAATTGACCCTCCCAAGGAAAGCACTATTTCTATATCCCTGAATGACAGGGCTAGAGTATTGAATGGGGTAAGAGAGATTTCCCAAACTGATTTAGCAGCTATTGTTGAGGCATGTGATCAGGAGGGCTTTTATCCAGAGGCAGTTTTGAAAAAGCTGGGTCAGGCGGGCGCTTTCAGCGCTCACCTAGATGTTGATGGAGAAATTGATTACGGCCTTGCCATTCAATGCATGTCTGAGGTATCTAGAGTTTGTGGCTCTACTGGCTTCATGGTGTGGTGCCAAGATGCATGCGGGCTTTACATTGAATCTTCTGGTAACTCATTGCTCATGAATGACTTGCTTGCCAGTCATGGGTCAGGGCAGACTTTGGGGGGTACTGGACTATCAAACCCAATGAAAGCTTTAACTGGCATTGAAACAATGTACCTAAAGGCTGAAAAGGTTGATGGGGGCTACCTTGTTAATGGCACCTTGCCATGGGTAAGCAACTTAGGTCAAAAGCATTACTTTGGAACAATTTGTAATGTTGTTGATTCCACCACAAAAGAGCCGATGCCAGGCCATGAATTAATGTTCATGTTGCATTGTGATGCACCAGGTGTTGAGTT